>WLWH01000261.1_pt1 | contig 44859 bp, 36 predicted proteins | sample 6712741 | NCBI WGS metagenome assembly WLWH01 (sample SAMN12718694, study PRJNA515312) | sponge metagenome | isolation source: marine sponge | host: Mycale hentscheli | place: New Zealand: South Island, Marlborough, Capsize Point | collected 2003-05-01 | reverse complement strand
TTAAAGTCAGGAATATAACTGAAATAGTTTTGTGCCATTTTTAGAATCCCATGTCTGTTTCAGAATCATCATAATCATTAGCATATACTGGTATAATTTCAGTGAATGATAGTTGAATATCATATGCAGTGAGAGAACCTGTGTCATTGAACACCATATATGATCCATCTGGTGTGTAGTTCACAGCAAAATTAGTAAGGGCACAAGGTTTAAATTTATTTAGGTAGGGGTGTTGACCACCATTCTCACCATTCTTATAAATGTATTCTAGTTTAAAAATTCTAGGAGATTTTAGAAAAAATGCAGCAGTATCTTTTTGGACAGAACTATTTCTTTTGAATGCTCTAATAATTTTTCTTATAACTTCTGACTCTTCTATATTCCTTGGTGTAAGTCTGAATGAAAAATTAAATGTTCTAAGACCAGGACCACTAAAGAGTAATTCAAGATTGGGATTAACAATTGAACCTGTTGTTCTACCAATGATGTTGGCACCAACTGCTTGACCAGCAAAGAATGCAGTAATTGCTTGTTTAGTTGTGTCGCTTCCCATTAGATCTTTTATTGCTTGTTTTCCTGCTCCAATTGCTCTTTTTAATTGATAGTCCTTTCCCTCACCCACATAATCTATTACACCTGATGAAAGGTCAGCAAATCCTTTTTGAATATCATTAATAGTATCATTGGTCCAACTTACAGCATTTGATTCTGTTATAGTTGGTTGCATTGGTAATTGGACAGTTTCATATTCTTCACCTTTAAGTGCTGATACTGCTCTGTTGGCTGATAGATTTAAACCAGAAGGTGTATATTCATAGGCAGTGATTTGAATATAATCAAACTTCATTCCAGGTGGAGGTGCAATGAGAGGATATTTAAGTAAGTCTTTTGTACCACCTGTCTTCTGTGCATTTGAAAGAGCTACTGCATTTGTATCACTAGTAGTGGAGGTAGTTGTACCAGGTGTTGGTGGACCAGATACTCCTGGTTCTTCATTTCCTGGTGTAGATGTATTTCCAAAACCATCTGTAGAAGTTCCAGCATCTGGGTCAGTGCCTACATTTTGTCCTTGAGGGGTTTGAGTAGTACCATCGCTAAATGGTATTACTTCTAACTCTGTATCTCCATCACCATCACCATCACCTCCTCCGCTAGGAGGTTCAGGAGTAGCATTAGGATCTACAATTTTTTGATCAGTTATACTTTGATCAAAGTTAACTCTTTCTTTATTTCCTGTTGGATTGGATGTAAATGGTACTCTATTGTCAAAGAAACCTTGTCTTTCAGATTCACTTGCAACACCATCTTTGTTTAGAAGAAATGCTCTATCATTATTAAATTTTCTAGCACCACTTGAAAAGAACTGCTCATTAAATTCTTGTTCACTTAAAATACTTTCTCCATTTTCATCTCTTTCTCTATTGACTGCTCTTCTATATCTGTCTCCATTGACTAGAGTCCAATCGCTCTTACCATTTGCTGGTATAGATTCTGCAACTAATACGCCACCAAAACCACCTATAGGTCCAAAACCTTTTTGGTATACTTTGATAGAGCCAGTGGTGGTATCAGTATATGTGTCTACTGCTACTCCATTCCAAGTACTTTCTTGAAAAACTTCTGCCATTGTGTTTACTGGAGCTCCGTTTAGATATTTAGTTTGAATTTTTGATATGGAATCTGTCTCATAGTCTTAATCTCTGAGGGATAGATGATGTAAGGATACCCTACAATCTCCTCCCAAGAATAGTTTCTCCAAGTTCCCCAGTGATAGTTCAATCCTCTGAACCCCCACTTCTCAACACCCAAACAAGCAATCAGTGGGTGCTCATCATATTCAATCCTAGGTGTCTTTGGTTGGTACACATAGGTATAGAACTTTCCAGGAAGAGGGACAGTATCAACAGACATCTCTCTGTCTCCACTTTCAAGTATTCCAACTATCTCTACCATCATATCATCCACATCTGTGTTGAGAATGATGTCATTGACTACTGACTCTGGGAACCTATCAATAGTACTATTCTGGTAGAGTTCTAGTTCTTCATCCACGACTTGCTGGCAGTGCTTTTCTGTTTGCTTGTGGATTTATCTGAGGTCTAACAGGACCACCAGAGATTGCCTTTCTTTCAGGTGCTGGTTTGATTGCAGGTTTCTTTTTGGCACCTGCCATTGCTGTTGATACTGGTCTGGCAGCAACTTGTTTGTGTTGAGGAGGTTGCTTAGAGGCAGCAGTTTTCTTTGCGACCATTGAATCCTGAGCAGGTTTCTTCTGAGGTTGTGATGCCTTAGTGATAGCACCACCCTTCTCAGGTTTAGGTGTTGCTGTTTTGTTTGCCTGCCTATACTTCTGTGGTTTTCTATCCTTCTGCTTACCAGGACCATCAGGTTTGGTTGCTAATGGTTTCTTCTTAATATCTTGTTGTTCTTTCTCCCGCTTCTCTTTATCCTTCTTTTTCTTACCAATCCAATCAATTGATTTGTGCTCTCCACTAGCATCAATTGCGTTAGCGCTTGATGAACCTTCAAAGGAACCTGATGCAGATATTGCAGCCTTGGTTGCACCTGCTGCATCCTCTTGGAATTGATAGAAAGACTTCATTATCTTTTTTAGTTATTTATTTAAGCAAATGTGTTTGGATTAGGGTTCAATATTGTGGTTGGTGGTTGACCAGGACCTGGAACCAAATCATTAAGACCAAGAGAAGGGTCACCTAAGATTGGTCCACTAGTTACTATATTCACATTTCTCTTGACATATCTTGAGTATCCAAATGACACTTCCAAGTTTAAAAATTCACCAGTAGGTCCATAACTCAACTCAACTTGCTGTACCTGTTTGGGGTATGCCTTGAGGAGGTTCACTTCTATTTCTGGTTTCTGAATTCTATTTCCTTTATAGGATGTGCCAGTATCCTTCTCAAATTTTGTGATAAAGATGTCAGCAATGTAATCATTGTAGTAGTTAGGTCTGTATACAGCACCAGGAGAATAGTAAGATACAGTATTATCTCCCTCACTATTTGCCATACCACTCATATAATCCATCCAAGTCTCAAAGAAATTGATAACCTTATAATCAGTATCTACAATGAATGACATTGCAATTTCTGTATCATAACCTCTTCTATAAGGAATTTCTTCTACTTGTCCTTGAATGTCAGCACTAACTGAGTGTGTCAAGAATGCTGAACCAGGAATGGTTGTTCTATGACATCTCAATTCAATGTCTGAACCATCAACTCCATATGGAATGCCTCTCTGAGCCAACAGAGATGTAACCTTACCTGGTGGTTGTAATTTTACTATGTAATTATTTGGAGTAGCAATATTTAGAATTCTACTCTTAATAGCACTTGTTTTAATTGGACCTGGTGCAGGTCCACCAGCAGGGAAAGGCATCTAAATACTTTACTACTATCATTACTATGTATATGGCTTGGGTGACTGAAAGTTTGAGTGCTGTCTTTGACTTAGACCCTATCACTATTGAGTGGGATGATACTGACCATACACCTACTCCCACTGTGTATGGTGGGCATAGGGGTGAGAAGAATGGTATGTATGGTAGTGCAAGATTTGGTGAACTCAATCCTATGTGGGGGAGAGAGCATAGTGAAAAGTCTAGGTCTCTAATGAGAGAGATGGCACAGGGAAGAGACCACACCTATCATAGTAAGACAGTATCACTTATTAAAGATGGTGAAGTAAGACACTTCAAGAGTAGGGCAGAGGCAGCAAGGGAACTTGGTTTGAATCAACCATCAGTATCTGATGTGATGAATGGAAAGAGGACCCATACAGGTGGGTGGATGAAGTATGTCAAGGGATAGTAAGTGGCACCAAGGAAGGTATCATCCTCACCACCCTGAAAAATATATGGGTGATGTGAGGAATGTTATATACAGGTCATCTTGGGAACTTAAATTTGCCAAGTGGTGTGACACAAATCCTGGTGTATTGAAGTGGGGGTTGGAGGAGTTCAGCATCCCATATGTAAGTCCTGTTGACAACAGAACACACAGGTATTATCCTGATGGAATTGTGCAAATTAGACACAAAAATGGTGAGGTCAAGAGATATATTATTGAAATCAAACCTGCTAGACAGTGTGTTGAACCAAAGAAACCTGCAAGGATGACAAAGACATTCATTACTGAAGCAAAAACATATGCTGTGAACCAGGCAAAGTGGAGAGCTGCTGATGCCTTTGCTAAAGATAATGGTATTGAGTTCAAGGTCTTGACTGAAAATGATTTAGGAATTGCACCACCAAAAAAGTCTAAAAAACGCAAATAAATATAACGACTGAAGTAATATTATGCCTTTACCAAAAATTGCCACACCAACATATGACTTGGAGTTGCCATCAACAAAACAAAAGATTAAGTTTAGACCTTTCTTAGTTAAGGAAGAGAAGTTACTTGTCCTTGCATTGGAGAGTGAAGATACTAAGCAAATTACTAATGCTATCAAGACAGTAATTAAGTCTTGCATCTCTACAAGAGGTGTGAAGGTTGAGGAACTTCCTACCTTTGATATTGAATTCCTATTCTTGAATATCAGAGGCAAGTCTGTTGGTGAAGAGGTGGAGATTAGTATCATTGCTCCTGATGATGGCACCACACCCATCCCTGTTAGTATTAATCTTGATGATATTAAAGTTGTTGAGGATGAAAACCACACTAAACAAATTAGACTTGATGATGCATTGATGATGGAGATGAAGTATCCATCTCTTGACCAGTTCATTAAGAACAACTTTGACCAGGTTGATACAAGCAATGTTGACAAGTCATTTGAGTTGATTGCATCTTGTATTGATAAAATTTATAATGAAGAAGAAGTTTGGTCTACTGCTGACTGCACAAAGAAAGAAGTGGTTGAGTTCCTTAATCAAATGAGTTCCACTCAGTTTAAGGATGTTGAAAAGTTCTTTGAGACTATGCCTAAACTTTCACATACTTTGGAAGTGGTGAATCCAGTCACTGATGTGGCTAGTGTTGTTGTGTTGGAAGGGTTGTCAAGTTTTTTCGGATAGGTCTTTCCCATATGGACCTTGAAAGTTATTATAGGTTAAATTTTGCCTTGATGCAGTACCATAAATATTCATTAACTGAGATTGAAAACATGATGCCATGGGAGCGTGATGTTTATGTTGGACTTCTACAACAACACCTAGAGGAAGAAGAACAAAAAGCAAAGGCACGTCAGAATGGATAGTAAGGTAGTAAAACTACTAAAAATTTATGAGAACGAGACTGGAAAGGATTTGCTTTCCAAACTTACAGAAGATCGTCTCAAAAAGTTAGGGTTTTACTACGAGAATTTATCAGAGGATGAGCAGCAGGATATAGACCTTAAAATTATTACTGGTGAAGACAATGACTTCATTGATGTATGCCTAGGACTTACAGGACACTATGATGAAGTAGAATATAATCAGGGACTAAAAGATTTAACTGAGAATGTTATAGAGGAGGAGGGTGGTGGTTCAACTGCTCTTGCAGTAATTCCTCAAACAACTGATGCAGCAAGTGAAGAGGACTTGGTAGGTGAGGATGTAGATGACGTCATTCTCAGACTACTTGGTCTTGAAGATGTAGTTGATATTGACTATGATACATATAAAACTCTTCTGAAAGAGAAGATGATGGCTGGCAGGATGGCTGACAGTCAGATGCCTACTGAGGAAGTAGAACTTCTTACTGATGAATACAAGAGAGTAAAGAGTAAGACTGGTAGATTTAAGGTAAATAAGAAGACTGTTAGTGCAGATAGTTTCTTTGATAGAGGTGAAGCAGCAGATGTAGAGACTGACAAACCTGTTGTAACTCCTGCTGGTTTGTTGCCATCAGCACAGAAAATTAGTAAAACAGTTGAGGAAGAGCAAGAAGCACAGGTTGAAGAGAAAGATGATTTCAATCAGAAAGTTCTTGCACCTTCTCTTCAAAAGATTGATGAGAACATTCAAAGTATTCTTGACACACTCAGGAAACAATATGACCTTGAAAAGAAAGAGTCTGATAGAGATGAAAGACTTGCTAATAAAGACAAGGCAGCAAAGAGGGAAGCAAAGTTAGAGGGTGGTAAAAGTAAAAGTGGATTTATGTCTGGTGCCTTAACAAGGATTGCCAAACCAGTTACTGATTTGTTTGGAATGATTGAGAAATTTATTATCAATACGCTATTGGGTGGATTGATATTAAGAGTGATGGATATCATCAATGATCCTCACAAGTATCTCAATCCAATCAAACAGTTCTTTATTGATATTATTAAATGGATTGAAAGCACTGTACAGTTTGTTGTAGATATACCTTATAATATGTACAACAGTATTGCTACTGGTTTGAATGCTGGTATTGAGAATATTGAAAATGCAATTAATGATGCACTTGCATTCTTTAAGCAAGCACCTATGAACCCTGGTCCTAGATTGCCTACTTTACAAGCACCACAGATTCAAATTCCAATTCCAGGAATTTTAGAACTACAACCCACCAATGCACAACAACAAACACAGCAGCAGAAAGGTGGTGGTGAAGTTATGGGTGAATCACCTATGGCAGCACCAGTTCCTATTGATATCTCAATGGGTGGTAGGATTGAGAACACTCCACAAAATAAAATTAGTGGTATGGGTGTTGACACCCAACTAGTTGCTGCTCAACCTGGTGAAATTATGATGAGTGTTCCTGCTGTTCAAGCAATTGGAGCAGAAAATCTTCTTGCTGCTAATGCTGCTGCTGGTGGTAATAATGATCCCAAGTATGGGTCAATGCAGATGCCAGGTATGGGACTTGGTCTTTCTGATGGTATCATGGCCATGCAAGGTGGTGGTGCTGTAAGTAATCTTGTTATCAGTGCTGGTCATGCACCAACAGAAGAGAATGCACTTAAAGGTATTCCCTTAGGGTCTGATGGTAGGTCAGTACAAGGCACACAAGACTATGGGACAGGTGTTAATGAATGGGAAGCAACCAGACATCTTGTCAAAACAATGCAGCAGATTGTCAGTGCTGATCAAAATCTAAGACAAAGAATTTCATTCCAGAACATCTACTCTTATGGTGGATTGTCTGGTGTGCCAAGAGATGTTGAGAAGAATGGTGGCACACAATTTGTTGACATACATTTTGATGCTAGAAAAAATGGCAGACCTGGTGTCATCTACCCATCACCAAACAATGTATCATCAGTTGATAGAGCAATGGCTGGTGTCTTTGGCAAGTATCCTGTCAGTCATAAAGATTATGGTGTGACAGCAGCAGGTGGTACTATCCTTGAAGTTGATAGGATTGATAGTCCTGCCATTGCACCATTCTTAGGTGAGGTTAAGAATAAGACTAAGGGAGAACACTCAAAAGCATTAGCAAGAAAGGTATTGAATTCTATGGTGCCTGGTTTATCTGGTGCTCCAAGAACAATTCCTTCACCTACTTCTAGTGCTGTACAATCACCACAAATAAGTAGGCAAAAAACACCTCCTCCTCCACCTGGAGCTCCACAACCCCAAACTGTTCAACCATTATATGTTCCAGTACCTAATGGTCAATCATCTCAGGGACAATCAAGTAGTTCTGAGGCACTTCAAAAACAAGTTCCATCTATCAATCCAGAAGACCCAAACAATCTTGAGTCTATGGTTGTTAAATCTATCTACAACATAGTAGGATAAGACATGGCATTACCTATGATTGCTGGTGCTATGATGAAAGGACTTCTTGGAGGTAAATCCAAGAAGACTGGTGGTGCGCTTGTTAAAACTAAAGATGCAAAGATTAAACAAGTAAGAGATAATCAACCTAAGGTAGAAAACAAGGCAAGTTTTGTTGGCACCAGTGAGGCAATGTACTCAAAGGTGGCGTCACAGAAAAAGATTTCTGCCTCTGATTTTAAACCAGAGAGTCAGCAAGTAAAGGTAGAAACTGAAGCTAACCAAGAGACACTTAAAACTCAATTAGATAATCTTATTCAGAATACATCTAAACTTGATGAAGTTTTAAAGAAAGAGTATAAGGAAGAACTTGCTAACTCAAGGAAGAAAAAGTCTGCACTATCAAAAGACAAGGCAGCAAAAAGAGAGAAGAAATTAGAGCAAAAGAGTGGTGGCAATCTTCTTGGTAGTGCCTTAGGTAAGGCATCAAGTTTTAACTTTATGGATATGATTGGTAAGTTTTTACTTAACACTTTGTTGGGTGGACTTGCTCTTCTTACTTTTAACAACCTTGAACAGATTGGAGGGTTCCTTAAAAAATATAGTTCTAATCTTTATCTTATTTTTAGTGGTTTAAGACTTGGTTTAGTTGCTCTCAAGGGATTTCTCAAAGGAACAGTTGGGTTAGGTGCCAGACTGTTTAAGACAGGCATCAAAACTACAGGCAAACTGATTCTTAAAACAGCAAGAGGTCTTGGTAGGTTATTCAAGTTTGGATTTACTAGACTTGGTGATGCTATTGTAGATTTTGCTAGGGGTGCTATCAATGCTATCAGAAACTTAGCAGGCAAACCTCCTCTTCCTGGCAAACCTGGCAGAAGAGGTGGTAGAAACTCAACAACACCTGGAACAAGATTAAATCAAAGTCAAAGGACTGCTACATCATCTAAGGCAGCAAGGAAAAGATATGCTCAAAGATATGGAAATCAAGCAGCAAAAAATAGATTTAAAGGTAATGTATCAAAACCAAGTGGACAATCTACTAAGTTGCAGGGTAAACCAAATAAGTTTCTGCAAAAACTTTTTGGTAAGAAAGAAGCAAAAGCTATAGCACAAAATAAAGGATTATTTAAAAATATATTCAAAGGTGCAAAAGGATTTAGAATTCCTATCATAGGTCCTTTTGTTTCTGCAATTGGATCAATGCTTTCTGGCGATCCAGTCAAGCAAACATTGTTCAAGTCAGTTGGTACTGGACTTGGTGAAGCACTTGGCACACTCATCCCCATTCCAGTTGTTGGAACTATTCTTGGTGGTTTGATTGGTGAGTATGGTGGTGATTTATTATATACTTACTTAGAAGGTGGTGGAATAACAGGAGTACAATCTAAAATTGCTCAAGATTGGAACAACACTCTTCAATCAGTAGGACAATTTGGACAATACATGAATGATTCATGGGACAGATACTATGAGAGTCTGCCAAAGAGAAAATTTGGAATTGGTTCATTATCAAAAGAAGTACCTGATCCATTCTTTTTATTCAATCCATTCAAATTATTTGACAATATTAAGTTGTTGAAGAATGCAATGTTCCCTGCTGCTAATGAGAATCCACTACCACCTCCCCCTGTAGAGGTTGGTGTTCCAGATGAGATAACAGGACAACCTACTGGCAACACAGCTCCTGTTGGCACTGTTCCTGCTTCTTCATCTGGTGCTGGACCCACTGGAACAGTTACTGGTGGCAATGCAGACTTCTGGACACTGGCAGCAATTGCCTCACTGGAAGATAGTGATGCCCAAGGTAGAGCAGATGTAGCACAGTCCATCTACAACAGAGCAGCATCTGGTGCTTATAGTAGTACAAATATAAGAAAACTTATTATTACTGATGGGCAGTATCAACCTGCTTATGACTATCCTAGGATTAATCCTGCTGGCAATAAAACAAATCCTGAGTGGCTTAGTATTGTAGATGCTCAGACTGCTGCAGCTGCTACAGGTAAGTCTGTTGCATTTGTGGAGCAGGCAGCAAGAGATATTATGAACCCCACTCTCCAAAAGAATGCAAAAGATTTTGTTGGTGGAAGGACTGACTTTACAAACTATACTAAAACAAATAGAAGGAGTGAGATTTATAGATCAACTGGTGGAAAGAACAATTACTTTGGATGGGATTGGAATTATAGTGGTACTGTTCAGGGTAATGTTCCTGACTTTGGTGCCACTCAATCACCATCATCAGTAACTCCTGTTACACAACCTGTCACTAGTAGTGGTATTACTCCAGCACAGATGCAGCAGAAACTGGCAGAGCAGAAGGCAGCAACAGAGGCAGCTGGTTATTCAGGACAAACACCTGCACAAACTGCACCTGTGATTACTACTGCACCACAACAACCTATTCCTGCAGTATCACAGTCAGCATCCTATGAACAGCAAGGCACTGTTCCAGTGGTAGTTCCTCTTCCATCTCCTAACCAACAACAAACACCAGTTATGTCAAAGAGGTCTGGTGTTCCTATGGTAGGTGGCTCTACAATTGATATGGTAAATAGTTACTACAAAGCTCAACTGTTAGCTAACTTATATAAGCAAGGATAATGGCAGAACCAAAGAATGCACCTGAAGGTGCAGCTAACATATCTAAGTTTAAAATATCATCCAATACTAACGACAAGGCAGTTGACTTTGGTGGAGGTGTGGTAGATTTTAGGTACTATGAGAGCGTGTTGTCAAATAATATCACTGCAACTGCTACTATTGTTGAGACAGGATTTGAGGTAGATGGTGAGAAAGTTAAAAACTCTAAGTCAATCCTAGATAGTTTGCCTATCAGAGGTGGAGAGAGAACTGATATTGTCATTGAAGATAACAAGAATAATAAAATTAGATTTGATGTTAATGGATTGTATGTTAATAGAGTAAGGAATGCATCTCCTGGTACATCAAAAGATGTTTACTTCTTAGACTTTGCTCCCAAAGAATACTTTGCCAATGAACAAATCAGGGTCATGTCTAGGTATGAAGGTAAAATCTCTGAGCATGTTGGGCAAATTCTGGGACTAGTTGGTGCTAGGATTGAGAAGATTGATCCTACCTCAGCAACATATAATTTTGTTGGTAATGATAGAAAACCATTCTATACCTGCACTTGGTTAGCAACAAAGGCAGTTCCTGATAAGGACATTGGAAGTAGAGCAGCATATCTATTCTATCAGACAAGGAATGGATATAATTTTAGATCTATTGACTCTTTGTTTGAACAGGAACCAGTTAAAAAATTAATCTATAATAACACTGGCATTCTTCCTGAGGGATATGATATTAATATTCTATCTTACACTATAGACCAAGATATAGAACTCAAACAGAATATGACTTTGGGAACCTATAACAATAGGTCTGTTTACTTTGACTTCTTTGCTATGAATTACTTTGTAAAAGAATATAAGTATGAACCTGAAGAATTGGGTACATCAGGTAAGGTATTTGGTGCTGACCTGGTAGCAAAGGAATTCACACAGTCTCCAACTAGATTGATGACACATGTGTTTGACATTGGTGTTAATCCTAATGGAACAGGTGATGATCAATTAGATGCTTGGAAAGATGCACCACAAGAACCTAACTATGATGCAGAGAATGCAATGGTTCAACCTGTCATGAGATACAATCAAATGTTCTCTATTAAGATTAACATTACCATTGGTCTAGACATAAGCATCAAGGCAGGTGATGTAGTGATGTGTGACTTTCCAGCAGTGATGGGTGAGAAGAATAAAGAGACAAACAAGCAAACTGGTGGCATATATATGGTAGCAAGTGTATGTCATAATCTCACTTCAAGAGAAAGTTTCACTTCACTTTCACTTGTAAGAGATTCATATGGTAAGAAGCAGGGATTCTGATGTTTGATCAAGGACTATTTGAAAAGCATTTTGTAGGAAGAGACGGATTCATTTGGTGGATTGGTCAGATTGCTAGCGAGGCATCTTGGAAAGAGAATATTCCTGGCACTCCTCAAGATGATAACTCTGACATCAAAGGATTTGGTGAGAGATATAGAGTCAGAATTATGGGTTACCATACTGCTGACCTCAGTAAGATACCTGATGAACAATTGCCTTGGGCATATGTAATGTATCCTGTGACAGCAGGTGGGGGTGGTAGAAGTTCCTCACAATCTGCTAACCTAACACAAGGAAACTTTGTATTTGGTTTCTTCCTTGATGGTGAGAATGCACAACTACCAGTTGTATTTGGTTGCATAGGGTACAATGACTATCAGGCAGTCAATAAGAACCTTCCACCTACCAGGTTCTTACCTTTCAGTGGTTACACAGAGAATGATTATGTTGCTTGGTATTCACAGAAAGCACAGTCAGGTGGTGAGGTAGCTCAGCAGGATGGGGCACAGAAAGAGGGTGTAGGAACGCAGGTTGAGGCATCTGGTGCTCTGAAAGGAGAGTCCAACAACCAAACACTGACAGAGAGTGCTAATGGTGATACTACTCAAAAGAGTGCTGCTTCTGAATCTCAAAAAAAAGACAAGCAAACACAACCACTTGCTCAGTCATCTGAATGTGAGAGGATACCACTTGGCAGAATCCAAAAACAGATTGCTAATGTTATTGTAGATATTCAAGAAGCACAGAAATCTATCTACAAGTATAGAGATGCTGTGCAGAATCAAGTTGGTGATATTCAAGAGTTTATTAATAAGAAGATTGCAGAAGCATCACAGTTCATAGCACAATCTATCAAATGGGTCTTTGTTGAGTCACAGAAGTTTCTTGTTAAGCAAACTAGTGAGGCAATGAAGAACACATATTATTTGTTGTTCCCTAATGAGAGACCAGCATTAAAGAAAGCAGTTGATAGTGTTCTTGATTTGATTGCTTGTCTGTTTAGGAAACTGATTGCTGGTCTTCTTGGAATGGTTGAATCTTTCTTGGGTGATGCAATTAATAAAGTTATCAATGCAGCAGAGTGTTTTGTAGAAAACTTTATTGCAGCAACACTTGGTCAAATTATGGCTAAGTTATCTAATGCAGTAAACCAAGCACTCTCATCCATCACATCTCTTGTAGGTCAGGCAGCATCAATTGCTGGTGATGTCTTAGGTTTGATTACTGACTTACTTTCATTCCTCTCCTGTGATGATAGACCAGAGTGTTCTAAGGTTAATGAGTGGAGTATCCTTAGTGGAGGTGACTCAGTAAGTTTTGGTGATATTGAATCATTGATTGGTAAGGCAAAGAATTTTGCTGCAGGATTTGAGAATTCAACTGACCTTGACAACTTTGATTTTGATTTGAACTTTGATAATATTTTTGGTGCTGACTCTTGTGACATTGGACCACTTCTATGTGGACCACCAATCCCCAAAATCACAGGTGGATTTGGTGCAGCAGGCAATTTTGTAATTGGTGCAGCAGGTGAGGTATTAGGAATTGATATGCTCTCATTTGGTGTGGGATATGATGAGGGAGCATTTGCAAGTGTGTATGATGGATGCGGTAAAGGTAGTGGTGCAGTCATTAGACCTGTAGTTTCAGATGTTGAAGTAGTAAATGCTGACAACCCACAACGTACCACCAATCTACCAGCAACTATTGATCCAAGGAATGAATTTCCTCCTGGAACAATCACTAAGGGTGTAACTGGTATTATTGTTGAAGAACCAGGTACAGGATACTTGCCTGGACCTGATGGTAGTCAGGGAGGAAATGAATCTACTTGGGCAGACCCTGATGATACTGTTGTAAAAGAACCAGATGGAACTTATCTTGTTCCTGCTCCTCCTGGTGAAATTGTTATTATTAACCCTGGTGATATTGTAACACTGCCACCAACCACTGTTGTCATCACTGAACCACAACCTGGTGGTGGTGACACTCCTGGTGGTGGAGGAGGTACTGGTGGTGATGGTGACACTCCTGGTGGTGGAGGAGGAGGTACTGGTGGTGGAGGAGGACCTGGTGATGTAGGTGGGGGTGATGGAACACTGAACCCACTTGACCCTCAACCATTTGACCCTGGCACTGGTGGTGATACACCTGGCACTGGTGGTGGAACAGGTGGTGGTGGAGGCACTGTTACTACTCCTGGTCAAGGTGGTGGAGAAGAAATTCCTGGTGGTGTGGATTATGTTGTTCAACTTCCTGGTGTATTCACAGCACCTAGACCTGACTTTGAGAAAATGACTCAGATCTATCCCTCAGATTCATCTGGTTCTTATCCTGTCATCTTGTATCTGTGTGAGATTAGAGTTGTAGAGTCTGGCATTAAATACAGAGCAGGAGATGAACTTGTAATTGAACCTAGCATTGGTGCCCAAGGATCATTCACTGTTGATAAACAAGGTAGAGTTACATCAGTTAAGATTACTGAGAGTGGTGAAGGGTTTACTGAATTCCCTAGAATTTACATTAAATCAGAGACAGGATATAATGCTGTATTGAGACCTAGATTGTGTATAGATAGAATTGGTGAAGACAAATTCAAGTCACCAGAACTGCAAGATAAGGTAATTACAGTGATAGATTGTGTGGGTAACTTCTAATGGCAGAATTAAAAAATTATCACACCATTAGATATGGTCAGGCAGATGGTGAAATAAAATTTGGACACATTACTGCTGACAATGTTCAGTCATCAGTGCTACTCAGGTCTGGAAGAGATTCTAATCATTATATTACTCTTGACTCATCAGGAGATAAACATAGGAAGGGTGGAACTATTTGTAGAGGTCCAGGCGCATTCCAGGTAAGAGCAGGTGATAATGTTGAGAAGGATAAAATTGGTGTTTATGTTGAGGCAGTAAGTGGCGATCTTGTATTGAGAGCACCCAGTGGTAGAGTAAGGATTGAGGGAGTAAATGTAGACATAACTGCTAGTGGTGCTGATGGAAAGAATGGAAACATTACTATGAGTGCCAATGAAAAAATCATTGGTGATGCTCAGATTATTAAGATGAGTAGTAAAGTGAGTACCACTATCTTCTCAGAAAAAACATGTGAAATCATTGGAAATGGTATCCTAAATTGTTATGGTGGTATGTTTGAGTGTGTTGATGGTGCCACAAAATTAAATGGTGCTAAGGGTGGTAGTTCTGATTTTGAAAACCAAAGGAGAGTAAGTTAATGGATGCACCAGATTTAAATGTAAGAAAAAGATTATTCTGTGGTCAAGGTAACCCAGAAATTTTAGGCAGAGGACCAGCAGAGGTACGTGGTGCTGCTTATGTTGAGGGACCAGAGATTGTAGGCAATCCACTTTCATTCACCAACCCAAGTCCTTTTGAATTGGGTGGCACAATGGCAGGTCAGTGTACCAACACTGAAATGAAACCAATCCCATTTTATGCATTCATCACAAAGTTTTATGCTAGGGTAGTAGGGTTTCTTAAAACTGATGTCCTGTTTATCTCTGAGACAATTAGATGTAAGGTCATCTTTGCAGAGGTAGTCTTAGCAAAGACCAAGAACTTTTGTATCCCACACCCTCAAAAGAAAGGATATAATCTTGTTTATTCTTGCTTAGAAGGAGCAGAGAATGGTGTCTATCATAGAGGAAGACTGAGAGGTGATGATGTAATCACATTGCCTGAGGTGTGGAAGGACTTAGTTGATGAGAGTTCAATCACTGTATCACTGACACCTGTTGGTATGGACCAGGGTCTGTATGTAAAAGGAATGCAGCAGTTTCAAATTCTTGTAGCTGGAAAACCAGGACTGCCAATTGATTGTTACTATCATGTCTATGCAGAGAGAATTGATGTACCTAAATTAGTAACAGAGAGGCCACAATAATGTTAGAACCAAAAGCTACAGCACCACAACCATTTGTTTTTAAACATTTTGGAACTTTTGCTGGTCCACAACACTTAGATAAATCAGCATACAGTTATGATGCAACTTCAAAGGAAGGTTTGTGGCACACATTAAAACCAATTGATACTTCCTTCAAGAAGTTAGATTTGGGTGCCTATCTTTTTAATAATCAGGCAGACTATGTTGGTTTCCACTGTGACTTTGTAAGCACAGCACAGATGACACTGGAAGCATCTTATGGCAACATTCCTGTGTTCAATGTCCTGGTAGCACAAACTAATGTTACAGGCAATATCACAACCATTGGAGACATTAAATCAGTAGGAAATCTCACCTGTAATGGTGTATTCACATTCAATGGTGCCATGAACCTCACTGGTCTTGGTAATGTTGCTGCATATGCTACTACAAATAGAGCTAAGGCAGAAGCAGCACAAGCAACTGCCAGTTCTAAGAAATCATTTGATATTAAACACCCCTCAAAAGAAGACCATAGACTGAGATACATTTGTCTTGAGGGACCAGAGGCAGAGGTTTATGTGAGAGGTAAACTGTCAGGAACTAATACCATCCAATTGCCTGATGTGTGGAAAGATTTGGTTGACCCTGATAGTATTGGTGTTACTCTTACACCTATAGGTTCATTCCAAGAACTATTTGTTGAATCAATCAACTGGGGTTCTAAGATTAATGTAAAGAATGCTTCCTCTGGTCCAGTCAATTGTACATATGTTGTGTATGGAACAAGAAAGGATGTAGAGAAAAACATCTTTGAGTACAAGGGCTTGACACCAGCAGACTATCCAGGAGATAATGGTGAATATGCCATTAATAAGTGAACAAAGTACATGAAATATTCCCTCTAATTGTCTATCAGGGTGACATTGATTGTCATGAAGAGTTTAAGAAAAACAATATTGATTCTCTTCGTGACTACTGGTTTAATGGATATGAAAATGAGAGTCCTGAATACTCTGGTAAGATTTTTGCTCATCTCAATCCAGACTACAAGATTTTCTTTCAGTCATTGAAAAAGAATCTTGATGAGTATCTTCAACATTTGAATGTCAACCACAACCTTGTGAACTATCACATTGTGAAAACTTGGGTTGGGTATCATAAAGATGATGACACACCATCAGTTGACCCCCACTTTCACAATGAAGCAAACATCAGTTTTGTATATTATTTGAAGACAGACTCTACTTCTGATAAGTTTTGTGTGACACAACCTAGTAATCGTAATGAGGTTGCTGGTGGATTGTTTGAGACAGCAGATAAGAAGAATACACTGCTTGGATTCAATAAGTACAACTGCAATCATTATTTGATTACACCTGTGGAGGGGTCAGTTCTACTCTTTCCCAGTGAAACTCTTCATCATACTCAGAAATTTACAAAGAGGGATGATGAGAGGATAGTGATTGCTGGTGATATTCGTATCACATTAAGAGCAGACAATCCTGATTATCATCAGGGTTGTACACACCCAAGTCAATGGATGGAGTTATGACCTGTTATAAATTTGTTACTGATAATAGAGAACCAATTCTCATTGAGCACTCTAAAATTTGTAGTCCTCCACCAAATCCAGATTTTATAGACCAGGTTGACACATCATATCCTGGTATTGTCATTGAATATGATAGAGGGTATCTATTGGAAGATGGTCTTCACAGAATTGCCAAACTTCAAAGACAAGGTATCTTTGAATCCCTATTTTATGTTGTGACTATTGAAGAGTATAAAAAGGGTGTGATTCATATGATGTTTGAGGGAGAACCAATTGCCTTGGGCGAATGGAATCATAATCAACTCTAAATATTTAAAAATTTTATTGAAATGTCATCAGGATTTGCAATTACATCATATGATGGTCTGACACCAGCAATTGGTGTACTTTCAGCTCAATCAGAATCTATTTCTGAATTTCAAAACCCATCTATTGTAGCACCTAAGACTACATTGGAAGTTAATCAAGACAGATATAATTTATTCTTAAAACCAGTTCAAAATATTGATGACCAACTTGTTAAGAAGTTGGACTCAATTAATAATGATAAACAAATTATTGCAGATACAGCAACTCACTCATACTGGTTATCAAATAAGCAGACCTATGGGTCAGAGAGTGCTGCCAGAAGTGCAGCAGAAAGTCTATTTGGTGATACACTTACTTCATCAGAAGGAATGACTAGACTTGTGATGGCACCTACTCTCACTGGTGGTAGTGTTGCTGCTGGAATTGCTCTTACTCAAATTAATGGTGCTAGTGGCACTGTTGCCATCACTCAGAGTTATTCAGGAGGTTCCGCATTTGAGATTATTGTCAAAAGTGTGTCTGGTGCTTTTGGTATTGGGTCAGTCTTTGGACCTGTTGGTGTGATTACTAATTGTACTTCAACTGATTTTGTAGGCACAGGTCAAATCTATGATGACAATGTTATTCTCACATATTATCCTAATTTAGAACCAGCAAATACTGGCACTGAAAATCCATTACAACCTGAGAACTTAATTCCTTTAACAGGCAGCAATGAAGGTTTGGGTGTAGCAAATACATTTTATAAAAACTCACTCACCAGTCCTGGTAGTGGACCAGTTCCCTCAGAAGATTTGCCAAGTGGTGTAGTTCATACCACGAGTAGTGCTCCTAGCAGTAAAGGAACTGTATTTGCTTACAGTGGTAGTAATTCAACTGTTGATAACCAAATCAGTGATATTAATACCAAAAGAAATGATTTGGATGACCCCAATGCATCATCAAATGTTATCAAAGGTGACAAGAAGGGGTATGCTACAAATGTTTGGATGATTAGTAAGAGTGACTCAAATCTGGCACAAAGACAGACAGATATTGCAACAGCAGTACAAATTCTTCAAGACCCTACCTATGGTGGACCATATTAAAAGTGGCACACTGCCCTTGACTCTGCCCCCACTCTGTCCTATACTTACAAGGTAACCAAGAGGTTCTATGACCATCCCATCTCCTGATGACTATTTGATTGAGAATGAAGGTGATGAGTATCTGATGAGGGTTGTGATTGACCCTAGTCTGCGCAAGTTCTATCTCTATTCAAATGAAGGTGAGACAAAAACAGTTGACTGTGATAACATAGATGAGTTTATGAATGTCCTTGAACTAGTCAAGGCAGTGGTGCCTGATGAGTATGTTGCTTATGCTGAACCAGCTGTGTCTACTCCTTAACCCCATATATTATTTCAACTTTTAGTTCAAAAAAAGTCCAAAAATTTATCTGGGGGAAAAATCTCCCTATTACTTTTTTATGAATATAAACAAAGACTTATTATACAAAGAAATTCTTAGGTGTTACGAACATGAGACCAGAAACCCGTCAATCTATGGAAATGTTATTCTATGCAAAATGGAACCTTCCAAAAGCAGCAAAAAATTGTGGATTGACTGAAAAAGAGATGAAAATCACTTTTAATGAATATTGTGTTTTTCATCCACCAACTTGGGCTGGGGAATGAGTCAATTATTTTTAGTTGATATTGGTGATGGTAGATGTATCACTCATGATGGACATGTTCAAATGGGGAGCTTTAATCATTCAGTAGAGAAGCATCTTGAATTGTGTCCTGATAGAGATTGGCAGGTAACATACTGGATGCCTGATCCATTGGGGTTGAGATATAAGAGGGCAAACTTTCAACATACAATGAAGGCAAACGAAGGTTCTGCTAGAACTGATAATGCTACTGATAGTAGGCCAAGAGATTTTCCTAACCAAGCAACTGAAAGATTAGAAAGAACATTATGAAAATGTGGAGTACAAAATGGAAGTAATTATTGAAGGTAAGGTCAAAACTGTATATGCAGGTAATGATGCAGAGCAAGTCATCATTGAGTATCATGATAAGGTGACTGCTGGTAATGGAGAGAAGGAAGATCATCCTTTAGGAAAAGGATCTCTCTGTTGCAGTATCTCATCAATTATCTTTGAGAAACTTTCCAAAGAACATATCCCAACTCATTATATTAATATGATTGGTGCTAATAAGATGATCTGTAAGAAAGTTAATATTGTTCCTCTAGAAGTTATTTGTAGGAATCGTGCTGCTGGATCTATTGTTCGTGAAACAACTTTGAAAGAGGGCGTACCCCTACCACAACCTATTGTTGAGTTCTTTCTGAAGGATGATAGTAAGCATGATCCTTTACTTACACCAGATCGTGTACGTCTGATGGGATATGATCCAGAACCTTTCATTGAGATGACACTACGAATTAATGATTACCTTCGTCAGATGTTTTACATCTTAGGTATTGATTTGGTTGATTTTAAAGTTGAGTATGGTTATGATGCTCATGGTGATTTGTATCTTGCAGATGAGATTAGCCCTGATAGTATGAGACTATGGAAGATTGGTAGCGATAAAAGATTTGATAAGGATCTATTCAGAAAAGATGAGGGGGATATTGTACCTGCTTATCGTGAAATCCTTGACAGACTACAACCACTTGCTATTCAATGAATAAACTGGGAATGTGGTGGAATAGGTAGACACACCAGACTTAAAATCTGTTGAGCATTGCGCTCGTGGGGGTTCAAGTCCCCCCATTCCTACTATATAATGAAAGTGTGATAAGATATGGTTATTAATCTCTGGTATAATAAAATAATGAAAGAATGGAGATGGACTTTAACTGAAACTGGTAGGTTGGAACAGCATTCTGGTACTCAAGAAGAACTTCGTAAAGCTATGGATGATGTTGCAACCACAGTGGAGTATATACTTGACAATGAGTAGTTGATAGACTAAGATGTATATGTGTGAAGGAAGTACGCACTTTATGTGTTAATTAAGGGACCTATGGGTCCCTTTTTTTATGAATAAATAACTCATAACGGATTATAGTGCGTAAGAAAGATGCCTCTTAGCAGACTTGATAATTTCCTCAAAAACGTACGTGGCAATATTCTTTATGTTGACCCCAACAACTTAGATGCTACAGACGGTATTGAAAATCAGGGAAATTCCATTGCTCGCCCATTCAAAACCCTGCAAAGGGCATTAATTGAAGCAGCTAGATTTTCATACCAAAGGGGACAAGATAATGACAGGTTTGAGAAGACAACAGTCATGCTTCTCCCTGGTGAACATTCTATTGATAATAGACCTGGTTGGATTCCAACAGGAGTTCCTGGTAACCCAAATACATTTTTGCTGAGAAATGGTCAGACTGCTACTGACTTCCCAGCACTGAGCAATACTAGTGATTTTAATATTTTTGCAAAGAATAATATTCTTTATAAGTTTAATAGTATCAGTGGTGGAGTCATTATCCCCAGAGGTGTGTCAATTGTTGGTACTGATTTAAGAAAGACCAAAATTAGACCACTTTATGTACCTAATCCAAAAAATGATTCTATTGAAAGAAGTGCTATCTTCAAAGTAACTGGTGCTTGTTACTTTTTCCAATTTTCTGTCTTTGATGCAAAAAACACAAGAGGTGTATACAGAGATTATACAACCAACCTTGCAACACCAACATTCTCTCATCATAAACTGACTTGTTTTGAATATGCTGATGGAGTAAATCCAGTCAATATTAATGACACATTTAACACATATTCTACAAGTCGTACTGACTTGGATATGTACTATGAGAAAGTTGGTAGAGCATATGGTCCTGCCAGTGGTAGAGAAATCTCACCAAATTATCCTGACCCCAATGTAGACATCCAACCCAGAATTGATGAATATAGAATTGTTGGTCCTATTGGTGGTGGCGTTGGTATTAGTAGTATTAAGGCAGGAGATGGAAACAACCCAACTGCTATTATTAATGTCAAGACAACAGCAGGTATTGAAGGACTGAATACTGATACTAATGTTATCATTAATAATGTAACTGATAAAAGATATAATGGCACTTTCTTAGTTAAAGAAGTTATAGACACAAATGCTGAGGGTGTAACTGAGTTTTCCTATGAGGTTCCTGTTCCACCAAGCAATGCTTTGCCTAACCCATTGGGTTCAAGTATTGACCTGTCTACTGATACAGTAACCAGTGCATCTCCCTATGTCTTTAATATCTCACTGAGATCTATTTTTGGTATGTGTGGTATGCACGCTGATGGATCTAAGGCAACTGGATTCAAGTCAATGGTTGTGGCTCAATTTACTGGTATTAGTCTCCAAGTTGATGATAATGCATTTGTAAAATATAACTCATCAAGTGGTACATTTGATGATTCTACCACTGTTCCTAATCTGCATACTGACATTAATGCAGTTTATAAACCTTCATACGAAAACTTCCATATCAAGGCATCCAATAATGGATTGATGCAGTTGGTGTCCATCTTTGCTATTGGATTCTCTGACCAGTTTGTAGTGGATAGTGGTGGTGACTTCTCTGTTACTAACTCCAACTCTAATTTTGGTCAAATCGCTCTTAAATCTACTGGATTTAGAAAGAATGCATTCTCACAGGATGATGTTGGATATGTTACTCAAATTATCCCTCCTAAAACCCTTAAACCATCATTCTCAACAATTGAATTCCCCTCTGTTGATATTACTAAGACAGTTGGTGTTGGTAATGCATCTAGAATGTATCTGTATCAATATCAGAGTCAGGATGTAAAACCACCTTCTATTGTTCAAGGATATAGATTTGGTGCAAGACACGATGAGAAACTATATGCTGTAATTCCTGCTGGTGGTGTTCCAGTTTCTTTTGAAGCAAGAGTCATCATGGATGACACTGCCACTGATACTAGCAAACCAACTGCATATAAGAGGTCTGTTGTTGGTAGAAATGTATCTACTGGAAACAGCATCACTACTTCTACTCTCACATTCCTTGAAAATCATCAATTCAGTCAAGGTGAGTCAATCAGAGTTATTTCTAACAATGGCAGACTTCCTGATGGTCTTGAAACAAATAGATTATATTATGCAATTGTTGATGGTCTGAATCCTGACCAACTTCGTGTTGCTCAATCAATCAATGACTCACAAACTGCTTCTAATGTTCAACTCAACAACTTAGGTGGCACATTATATGTTGAAAGTAGAGTAAGTGATAAAACACCTGGAGACCCTGGACATCCTATTCAGTATGATGATGCTGAAGCACAGTGGTTTGTTAATGTTTCTTCTGCTTCTACTGAGAACTCATTGTATCCAAAACTACAATTGGGTGGTTTAGGTCAATCTTCACCTAGAACATATATTGTCAGACAGATTGACTCCAGACAATCAGATGATAGAATTCATAAACTTAGATATGTTATCCCTGCTAATACAGGCATTACATCAGCAAGACCACCTCTTGATGGTTTTACTATTGAAGAATCAGGAGATGTAAGTGGTGCTAACGATACTGAAGTAGCATTGGCATACAATCCAGCATCTGTTGAGTTGAACAATGATGCTCAGATGAGAAACTTCAGTTTCATTGCTAAGACATCATATACTAATGGTATTGCCTATTATGATACTGAGAGACCTCATGGTTTGTCAATTGGTTCTAGTGTAGAAATTAATGGTGTCAGAAGTACAAACTTCCCAACTGTTGGTGCAGGACAGTCAGGTTATAATGGTGTATATCAGGTTACTGGTATTACAAGTGAGAAGACATTCTTTGTCAATGATATTCCTTCCTCACCTGGCACATTTATCAACAACACATCACAGAGAAACACATCTCTGCCCACATTCAGAAGAAAGAAATTTAATAAAAATTACTATGTCTATGATGTAGAGACTGTGAATGAGTATGTAAATGGTGAGCAAGATGGCATTTATTACATCAGTATATTGAATTCTTCTAATATTCCTGATGTTTCTCCATTCAATACACCAGAATTTAGTCTTTCTCAACCACTACAAAATTACTATCCCCAGACTGATAGAGATAATGCCAAATCATCTTCACAATCATCTAAGTCTTATGCACTGCCAACTAATATTGGTAAAGTTGTAGTTAATGACCCCAAATTCAGTATCACACAGGAGACTTTGTTTGATTTCTTTAAAGACTCTGGTGTTGGCGTAGCACTGACAGATATTATCTCAAACCCTGTTGGTACTGGTTATACCATCTATACTCAACACGATCATGGTCTGAACAAGATTGCACGTGCAAACGTAGATAATGGTGGTTCTGGTTATGGTGATGGAACTGCTACTATTCAGTACTATTACAATGCTAGACTTGAGAACACTCAACCTGGTTCTATTGGTAGATTTGCTACTGCCAGAGTTACAGTTGATGGAACATCTGCTGGTGAGATTATTGATTGTGAAATTATGGATGGTGGTTCAGCATTTGTAAATGGTGACACTTGTAGAATTACTGGCATCACTACTACCACTGGATTTACCTTTGCTACAGTTACTGTTGATAAGATTAGAGAAAATCTTGGCAATACTATTCAGGTAACTGGAATTGGTGATTATAGTGGCAGAATGTACAATAAGCTATACAGAATCAGTGGTGTTACTGGAACCAAGCAACTTGATGTTACACCAATTAATGAGTCACCTGGTATTGCTACTGAAGGTTTGGGTCGTAATGTGGCACAAGATGGTTCATTTAGTGTAATTGGACCAACTTATAATGCTCTTAGAGCACCAGTTGATAGAGGATTTGAGTATGACCATGTTTCTGGTATTGCCACTATCACCACACAACAGAATAATGACATAAGGGTCAATAATACTGTTGTTGTTAGTAATGCTGTTTCTGATTTCTACAATGGAGAATATGTTTGTATTGATAAGGTAGGTCTTACTACTGTTGTTCTGGATGTAGGTATTCAGACAATGACATTCCCATATAATAATGGCATTCTTCTGCATCCAGGTGGTTATGATACCAACTTTGGTGACTTGGTTGTTGAGAATGGTAGATTGCATGGTAGAGAGACACAAATCTATGCTGGTATCTCCACTGTATTGTTCCAACCAATCAATAGTAAGACTACTGACACTATCAGTGTTGAAAATATGGCAGACTTTGACCTTAAGATTGGGGATTATCTGAAAGTCAATGATGAATTGATGAGAATTAAGCAGACAGTAAGTAGAGTATCAACTGACACTACTATTAAAGTATTCAGAGGTGTATATGGTAGTGTTGCTAACACTCACCCAGTAGGTTCTGTTATCAATAGAGTTAAGTTCTATCCTCTTGAATTTAGAAGAAACTCAATTATTAGAGCATCTGGTCATACCTTTGAATACATTGGATATGGACCTGGTAACTACTCCACTGCATTCCCAGATAGACAGACCAGACAGTTGTCATTGGCAGAGCAAATTAATGTTCAGTCTATGAAAATCGCTGGTGGTGTTGTCAATTATACTGGTATGAATGACAGAGGTGACTTCTTTATTGGTAATAAGAGAATTGCTTCTAACACTGGTAGAGAGCAAGTATATGATACACCAGTACAGACAGTCACAGGTGAAGACCCATATTCTAGTGGTTCTGTATCTGACACATCTGACTTTAACTTTGTTGATTCTTCTATCTTGAAAGTAGAGAGAAATATGGTTATTGATGGTGGAGACAAAGGTGACATTCTTTCAGAGTTCAATGGTCCTGTATCATTCTCTAAGAAGATTGTTAGCACATCATCAGAAGGTGTTGAAGCAAACAGTATCTTCATTCAAGGTAATGCTCAAGTGTCAAGAAAAATGACAGTTGGAATTTCTACACCTACTGAGGCAGGAACACCTGGTGACATTGTTTATAATGCTAACCCAACAAATGGTGGTACTGTTGGTTGGGTATATACAACTGGCAACACTTGGAAAACATTTGGTGCTATTGATAGTTGATAAATAAAATTAACGTTGACTCTAGATAAATGGGTATCGATAAGGATTTTGTCATACGCAATGGCATAGAAGTAAGCGAAGATTTATTATATGCTGATGCTGTTACTGACAGGGTTGGCATTGGTACATCAGTTCCTGAATGTAAATTAGATGTTGTAGGAAATATATGTGGTAGCACTAAGATATCTGCTGGCACCACCATTTACACCACTGACCTTGCAGTCAGTGGGTATGCTACCGTCACAGAAAATCTGGATGTAGGTATTGGTGGCACAGTTCTTAGTGTCAATGTAATTGATAAAAAGGTAGGCGTCAACTCAGCAATTCCTTTCTATACTCATGAAATTATTGGTCCTGTATCCACTGGTACAACAGCAGGATACATTTATGGTGACTTATTAGTTACTGGTGATATTACTGCTACTAATCTGAATGGTCAGATTACTGCTGGTGGTACTGTTGTCTTCAATGATGTTACTGTTACTAATAGTTTAGATTCTAATGACAGCAAACTTTATACCTTATTTGATGTAGAAACAGTTGGTCAAGAATTTAACTTTGTTCTTGATGGTGACCCACCTGGTATTGGTTTCACTCAAGCAGCAAAAAACCCTGAATTATATCTGCTGAGAGGTAAGAGGTATGAGTTTAGAGCAAATACTAGTGGTTTCCCATTCTACCTTAAGAAAGAACCAACTGCCAATCTAGATAACCTCTATGATGATGGTGTATTTAATAATGGTGCTCAGGTAGGTGTTGTAACCTTTGAGATTCCATATAATGCACCTAATATCTTGTACTACCAGGCATCTAATGTGCAGGGTATGGGTGGTACAATCTACCTGAACAATGATTATAAGTCAATTAACGTTGCTTTTGCAACAGTAAGAAACTACCTTGATGGTAGTGAGGCAAACTTTGATTTCCTCAATGTAACTGGATTTGGTACTATTGCCAACATCTCTGATGCTAATGCTGATTTCACTGTCAGTGCTGGTATTGTAACTGCTGTTAAGTTTGTTGGGGTCTCAACTGGCTCTGATATGGTCAGTATTCATCAGAAGAATGATAATGTAGCATATCAGGTTACATTTACTGATAAGATTCCTAATGCTACTGGACTTGGGTCTAACTACCAGTTACTACATACTGACACTGATGACCTTGACCTAACTTATAATCCTCTTAATAAAACCCTTACAGCAAGAAACTTTGCTGGTATTGCAACTGGTGGTGAGAGAGTTAAAGTAAGAAAAGAGACATCAAATAACAACTTCCAAGTACATTTCAGTGACAATGCTGCAACTGGATATGAATTAGTCAGAATTGATAGTGATTCAAATCAACTCACTTATAATCCATCATCCAATACTCTGAATGTTCAAAATATTAATGTCACTAAGTTCACTGGTGACATTTATGCAGATAATGGTACATCAAAGATTCTTGAGAATGGTACTGATGGAACTGACGCTACCTTCACTGGTCAGGCATCCAATTCCACTAATGTAGATATTCTGAATGATGAAAGTACAAATGCTGGTCATTTTGTCAACTTTACCAATACAACTTCTGGTAACCAGAGAATTCAAGCAGATAGTCAATTCAAGTATAATCCCAATACTGGTCACCTGACAGTTCCTGAGGTGTTTGCATTCTTAGCAGGTACTGCTGATGATGCTCTGAATATTAAAGTTGATGAGAGAAATAATAATCAAAACTATCAGGTAGGATTTACCACTGCTAATGGAAGTGGTTTCCAGAGACATTATATCGATAGTGATGATAGTCATTTTACCTACAATCCAGCAACTGGGAGATTAATTGCCCCAATCTTTAGGGGAGATGGTAATGAGTTAACTAGAATTAGAGTCACAAATATTGTTGGTAATAATTCTAGTGAAGTTATCAACATTGACCTTATTCAAGATGCCACACTGCTTGTTCAGGGTGTTGTTCAATTAAGTAATGCAATTAATGGCACTCGCCAAAACATTGCTGCTACTGAGAAAGCAGTAGGTGACCTTAAGATTCATGCTAACAATGCAAGCAATCTTTCTAATGGTACTGTTAATAATGACAGACTGAATAAAGCATCATTGACTGGTCAAGGTATTGTATCACTGAGTGACAGTATTGAAGGTAATAGTCAGGTCATTGCTGCATCTGAGAGAGCAGTTGGTTTGCTGAATGCACATGCTGGTAATGCTTCTAACCTCACAGAAGGTCAGGTCAACATTAATCTTATTCAGGATGCATCAATCACTCAACAGGGTGTTGTTCAACTGAGTAATGCTATTGATGGTACTAGACAACACATTGCAGCAACTGAGAAAGCAGTTGGTGACTTAAAGAATTATGTTGATACTACCCCAGTCAATCCTGACCTGCTTCCAAAAGCATCTTATACATTACAGGGTATCACTGATTATACTCAAACATTTAATGTAGATGATGATAACTCTGCATTGACTGGAAGAGGTGCCAATAATCTAAGAAAACATGCTGCCAATGCAACTAACTTAACTTCTGGTACTGTTAATAATGATAGACTGAATAAGGCATCTACCAGTGCTCAGGGTATTGTACAACTTAGTAATAAGATTAATGGAACAAGTCAAACACTTGCTGCCAGTGAAAAAGCAGTAGGTGACCTTAAAAAACATGCTAACAATGCTTCTAACTTATCTTCTGGTACTGTTAATAATGATAGACTGAATAAGGCATCTACCACTGTTCAGGGTATTCTTAAACTTAATAATAGTTACCCACCAACTAGCAACTCAACAACTGAGACTTATACATCTAATGTAATTACTAAAATCTTTGACCTTGCTGTGAATAGTTTCCCAACAGGGACTACTATGGTGTTCTATCAAGCATCAGCACCAACTGGATGGTCACAACAAACGAGAGGAGAATTTGGTAATAGTGCTATTAGAATTGTTAACGTTCCAGGTGTTGGTGGTACTAATGGTGGTTCATTGGCATTTACTACTGTATTTGCTAGTAGAAATGTTCCTGTAAGAAATCATGTTCACCCTGGCAGCGCTGGCAACCAAAGCGCCAATCATACTCATACTGGAAACACTACCAGTGATGGTTCACATAACCATGGAATCACCGATCCAAGTCATAGTCATTCATATAATAGAACAAATTTTAATGATAATAGAAGAGGAGGTGGTGGTGACCAAGATTATCCTGTGAATGGAACTTCAAACCAGACAACTGGTAATTCTAATACTGGTATCAGCATCAATAATTCCACTCATAATCATACTATAGGGACCAACGCTAATCAGGGAAGCCATAAACACACTATTCAGGTAGGTGCAGGTGGTGATGGAGAGACAGCAACTATGGACTTTGATGTTAAATATTTGAGAATGATTGTTTGTACAAAGAATGCAGGTTAATTACCTGATGGTCCAATGATTGGGGGGTCTATTGGTGTTATTTTTGCAACATCAACCCCTTGCTCTAAGGCATGTACATATAATTGTTGATTTTGATGATTTGCAGTGACAACTTCATTTCTAAATGATTCAATAGCAGCAGCAGTTGAAAGTTGCTTGGATGAATTTTCTACTAGCAGCATTGGAACCCATTCAACTGCACAACCCCATTTGTCCATATTCTCACCAGTTTGTGGATTTACTCCTTGGATATGAGTATACCAGGAGCACTTATGTTCCTTACAATCTTTTTGAATGAGGGGACACCACTTATCAGATTTGGCCATAATAAATATCTTTCTTTTGAAATTATTTATCAGGCATCAAGTGACATTATAAATAAAACTAACGGACTAATCAGTGTAGAGAATGTCATTACTTAGGGCCGACAGAGTAGCCAATAGGTTTAATAATACTGGTCCTGTAATCGTAGGTCCATCAACAGTTCATGGTGATTTCACCATTACTGGTGACTTAATTGTAGCAGGAATTGCAGTCACAAACAGTGTACAAATTGGTGCTGCACTGACTGTTAGAGACTTTACTGTACAACAACAATCAACATTAAATAATCTAACTGTAACTGGTGTTACAACAGTTGGTTTAGTTACTGGAAGCAGTGCCACCTATTTTGGAGATGGTTCTGGTCTTTCTGGTATTGTAACCACTGCTGGTGGTACAAGAGGTATTCAAGTTCTACCAAATACAGGACCTGGTGCTGGTGTAGGTTCTATTACAATTAGAGCAGTTGATGTTCCAGAATCTGGATTTGCAAATGTTGCTGCTGGTGCAACAAACTTAACTGGTGGTGATTCAGGTAGAATACCTTATCAGATTAATCCTGGGGAGACAGGATACTCTGCAACTGGTAATACAGGAGAGATTTTACTATCTGGTGGCACTGGTTCACCCACTTGGTCTAGTTTGGCAGCAATTAATGTTGCTTATGCTGATAGTGCAGGTATTGCAACAGACCTATATGGTGGTTCTGGTGGTAGACTAGTCTATCAGAGTGGTATTGACCAAACAGCATTTGTGCCAACTGGTCTAACTGGCAGAATCCTGATGGCCAAGGGTTCTGGGACACCAGAATGGTTGGATGCAAGAGTTGGATTAAGTGTATCCTTTGCCAAGTTTGCTGGTGTTTCAACTAATGTAACTGGTGGTATTGCATCAGTCACTCATCTTTCAGTAGGTGAGAATGGAAGTGGTATTGCAACATTCTTTGGACCACTTCAAGCAGTTGATATTAATGTATCTGGTCTTACAACCACAAGTAACTTAGAAGTTACTGGTATTGCTACTATCAACCAACTGGAAGTTGGACCTAGGGGCAATACACTTGTAGGTATCACAAGCATCCTTGATGAGGATGATATGGTATCTGATAGAGCAGATGCCCTTGTTACACAACAATCAATCAAGAAGTATGTTGATGACCTGGTAACAGCACAAGACCTAGATTATGCTGGTGATAATGGTTCAGGTTCTATTGACCTTGACAGTCAAGTATTTAATATTATTGGTGGTGCAAATCAAGTATATACCAATGTTTCTGGTCAAACAATTACAGTTGGTTTCACAACCAATGTCACTATTGCCAATGACCTTACTGTTACCAGTAATGCAAGTCTTGGAAGTCTGAATGTCTCAGGCATTTCTACACTTGAAACTCTTGGTGTTAATGGTGTTCTGACTACACCATTTGCTAATGTAACTGGTGTTGCTACAATCACCAGACTGAATTCAACTCAGAATGAATTTACTGACATCAATCTGACTGGTGTTGCTACTGCTAGAACTCTTGATGTAACTGGTGTTACATCCACTGCTAATCTTAGAGTCACTGGCATTTCCACACTCAATAGATTTGAAGTTACAGGTATTGCAACATTTAAGAATGATATCTATCTTACCTCTGGTAACACATTTTATAATGCCAACCTAAGCAATCCCAACTTGGTTGGTGTTACAACTGCTCAAAGATTTGAATTTGATGTAATTGATGGTCCTTATGCCAATATAACTGGCATTGCAACCATTGCAAACATTCAATCAACCACTGTCAATGTATCTGGTGTATCTACATTCAGTGACAATGTTGGTATTGCTAGTCTGAATGTATCTGGCATCACTACTCTCAGTCATCTTGGTGTTACTGGTGTAACTACAACTGAGAACCTACAAGTTGCTGGTATCACCACAATCAATGACTTGATTGCTTCTGGTATTGCCACATTCACAGGGTCACTTGATGTAAGTGGTAGCATTGGCATCAATTCTGCTGTACTGACTGGTGTCACAACAATCAGTGAACTGGATGTCACTGGTGATGCTTCAATCACAGGTAATGCTGGAATTGGAAGTCTGAATGTCACAGGCATCTCAACATTCTCAGATATTACTGTTACAGGTAATGCAGGAATTGGCAGTCTCAATGTTACTGGTATCTCAACCTTAGAGACACTGGGTGTAACTGGAACTGCAAGTGCTGGTTTCCTTGAAGTTACTGGGGTTTCTACATTCTCAAATGATGTTCAGATTAGTCAAGACCTGAGTGTTACAGGTAATGCTGGTATTGGCAGTCTTAATGTATCAGGCATCTCTACATTCTCTAACATCACTGTTACAGGTAATGCAGGAATTGGTAGTCTGAATGTAACTGGTGTTTCTACTCTTGGAGTTACAACTGCTACCAGTCTCTCACTGAATGAAGTAATTGTTTCTGGTCTCACCACAACTGTTACACTTAATGTTGGTGATACTACTAGTGGTATTGGTGCCACAATTCAAAATTATGGTGGTGCAGTATTTGCTGGCATCATAACAGCAGCAGGTATTGATGTAAGTGGTGGAGAAGGTGGAAGTGCTACTTTCTCTGACATCACTGTCAGTGGCAATGCTGGCATTGGTAGTCTTAATGTTACTGGCATCTCTACATTTAATGATGATGTTCAACTATCCAAAGATCTGAATGTTACAGGTAATGCTGACATTGGAAGTCTTAATGTTACTGGCATCTCTACATTTAATGATGATGTTCAACTATCCAAAGATCTGAATGTTACAGGTAATGCTGACATTGGAAGTCTTAATATCACTGGTATTACAACACTTGGTGGATTTACCACAATCACTGATTCACTTTATGTAAGTGGAATTGCCTCAGTAGGAACCATGATTACCATGTATGGTAATACTGGTGTTGTTAGTGCTACCTCATTCTATGGTGATGGTTCTAATCTAACTGGTGTTGTTGGATTGGTTTCTGTTACTAATATTGTGTTTGTCACACCTGATGGTAACGATAATAATGATGGTTATCTAGTATCTACTGCTAAGAGAACTGTTGGTGCTGCACTTACAATTGCTAAATCTTCAACAGTTGTTAAGATATCTGCTGGTAACTATCCAGAAAACAATCCTATTATTCTCCCAGAGCAAGTCACACTTCTTGGTGATAGTTTAAGAGAAGTATCTATTGTCCCACAAAATCCTTCTGAAGATCTTATCTATGTTGCTAATGGTAGTTATGTTGAGAATATGTCCTTCACAGGGTCATTGAATGAAGGTAAAGCAATTATTGCATTCAATCCCAACAAACCATCATATGTAACACAAGGTCCATACATTAGAAACTGTACAAACTTTATCTCCAATAGTATTGGTATGAAGATTGATGGTGCTCATGTTATTGGTGACACCAGAGCAATGAATGTTGACTCTTATACTCAAATCAACCAAGGTGGTATTGGTGTTTCAATCTCAAATGAGGGTTATGCTCAATTAGTTTCTATCTTCACCATCTACAATGATCAGAGTATTGTTTGTAGCAGTGGTGGACAATGTGATCTGACTAACTCCAATTCCTCCTTTGGTAGATTGGGTCTAGTTGCTGATGGCATTGGTCCTACAAACTTTACTGGAATTATTTCTGAATTCCAATCTGCTGGATCAAACACATTCCCAATTAGTCTTAGTGTAGATGCACATAACATTTCTAATGCAGTCTATGATAATACAACTGGTCTCACTACATTTACTACAGCAACCAATCATGGTTTCAATATTGGTATGCCTGTAACAATGAGGGATCTGAAGTTCTCATGTGATTCACAAGATGTTGTAAGAGAAGTATCAGTTTCACAACAAACACCATTTGATGTTTCTGCAGCAAATTATAATCAATCTACTGGTAAGTTGACAGTCACCACCAGTGGAAATCATAACTTTAATAAGAGGTCTGTAGTTGAACTGAATCAATTAGTATTCCAGTGTGATTCTGGTGGTGGCGTCTCAACTGCATTCTTCCCACCTCTAAGTTTTGGTGAGGGAAATGGTGCTGTAATTAATAAGTTTGTTGTTGATGAAATTTCTTCAACTAATCAATTTATAGTTGATGTTGGTGTTTCTACAATTGCACATACTTATGTTGAGGGTGGTACATCAACCCTGAGACCTTCACAATTTGGTATTACAACAGCATTATATACTGCATCAACTGGTATTATGACTGTTACCACCAGTTCAGACCATAATTTTAAATTCAAGACAGCAGTCAATCTTGATAGTCTAGTATTTGAATGTAATTCTGGTGAAGGTATCTCAACTGCATTATTCCCACCAGCAGCTGGTGATGGTAATGGTGCTACAACTTCTAGATTTAGTGTTCAAGAAATTCCTAATGATAGAGTATTTGTAGTAAATGTTGGTGTATCAACTATTGCTCATGGATATATTAGTGGTGGAACTGCAACAAATACTCCATATTATGGAATTACCACTGCCACATATAATAACACTACTGGTGTATTAACATTTACCACTGATATAGATCATAATATTAGTGTTGGAATTAGTGTTACAATGACCAATTTGGTATTTGAATGTAATTCTGGTGAAGGTATCTCAACTGCATTATTCCCACCAGCATCTGGTGATGGTAATGGAGCAGTTAATCATGTATTTGATGTCATTAGTGTTAATGGAAATGATGTTACAGTTAATGTTGGACCTTCAACCATTGCTCATGGATACATTGATAATGGATTAGTTTCTATTAGTACTATTGCATCATTCCCCAATGGTTCATTTGGTGACATCTTTACAGTAAATAATACACCTTCTGCAAATGAATTCACAGCATATGTTGGTGTTTCTACATACCCATCACTTTATCATTCAGGTGGTCAAGTAGAAACATATGTAACCAGACCTTATGATGGACAGGTTGTTTATTTTGATGATGTATATAATATCATCAAAGGTGTTACAATCACTAATGGTGGAAGTGGATATACAGAAGCACCATTACTTACTTTCTCCAATCCTTCTGAGTCTTGGGGTATTAAAGCAACAGGAACAGCAATTCTAACAAATGGAAAAGTGACTGGTGTTCAGATGATTTCTAATGGTAGAGGTTACACTGGAACACCCACTGTAACCATTGCTGGTGCTGCCACAGGCACACCTGATATCTTACCTACATACTATGTGGTTAGTAGCTCAACTCCTATTTCACAGGGCATATCTACTGTCACATTTACTGATAATGTACCTTATGCAGTTGGTGTTGGAACAACAGTTCCATTCTTTAAGCAGAGTAGAGTATTAGCATCCAGTCAAGCATTTGAATATATTGGTTCTGGTAATACTGCTCTTACTGCTCTACCTCAGAGAGGTGGTGTTGCAATCCCAGAAAATGAAATTGTGAATAAGAATGGAGGTCTGGTCATCTTTACTTCAACTGATCAGGCAGGTAACTTTAAAATTGGTGAAGGTGTTATCATCAACCAACTTGAAGGTTCAATTACTGGTGATGCTTACAATAGAAGTCTTTTTGCCAACATTACACCTTACATTCTCGCATTAGGAGGAGATTAATAAAATGGCATTAGCCCTTAACAATTATCAGACAATCACTGGCATTGTCACAGCAAATAATGAAAAAGTTGGTATTTATACAGCACCAACTGGCTATAGTGCTATTATCCTTTTAGCACAAGCAACCAATATTGGAAGTGATACTAACACTGTCACTTTCTCTCATGTAAGGAACACAGCAGGTATTGCTGTCACCACTGAAATTTTGATGGGATTTCCAGTTCCTTCAAATGATGCTGCCAATCTTTTGGCAGGCAAACTTGTTCTAGAAACTGGTGATTCTGTTGTTATCCAATCCAGTAGTAATACTGATGTGAAATTTATCTCATCTATCCTAGAGACACTTAATCAGTAATAAAAATGACAAGGTACGCCAGTAAAGATTTCAAGGACCTTAAAGTAGGTATAGCTTCATTTAGTGATGGTAAAACCACACTAGAAGTAACTGGTCGTCTTGGAGTTAATACTTCTACAGCACAGCAAGAGCTGCATGTTGAGGGTTCAGCATATATTTCCAATAGTATTGGCATTGGTACAACAGTGCCAGGTGATGTTGTAGATGTCACCAATAGAGAAAAGATAAGTGTTGGTATTGTTACTGCCAATGAATACTATGGTTCTGGTCTAGGACTGACTGGAATTACTAGTGCAGGTTCTGCAAGTAATATATTTGGTGGAGCAGCAGGAAAACTTTTATATCAAGAGCAAGCTGGTGTCACTTCATTCTTTGAGAATGGTTCCACAGGACAAGGTTTATATTCCAGAGGACCAGGACAACCCCCACAATGGTTACCAGTAGCACCAGCTGGTGCTATTGAAGGTATCACTCTATTTGATGAGGGTTCTGTTGTTGGAATGGCAGGAAGTTTTTCTGCCCTTGACATCAGAGGAAATAATATAAATGTAATTGGTGTTGTAACATCTGGTGAGATTGGTATTGGTACAATTACTGTATCAGAAAATATTATAGTTGATACCCTTGTAGTTAATGGGGTATCTACTGCAAGCACAATTACTGGTGCTGATTACTTTGGTACTGGTGATAACATCACTGGTCTTGTAACAAGTTTTAGTATTAGTGGTGTTGGACTAACATTCACCTCAACAGAAGTATTAGGTTCATTTGGTAAGGGTGTAGTCACACTTACTGCAATTGCTACTACTGAGAATGTAAGGTCAGATACTAACTTTGTAACTGGTGTTAGTACATTCAATGATGTCACCATTTTAGGTGGTGGTATTGTTGATAATGGCACATTTAGAAACACCAATATGACTGGTGTTACTTCTATTGCCAATCTTGATGCAAATACTATTGATGCTGGTACTTTGGTTGCAGTTTCTGCTACCATTACTGGTAACTTGACAGTTGGTGGTACACTGTCCTATTCAGATGTATCAAATATTGATGCTGTTGGTCTGATTACAGCAAGAGAAGGAATTCATGTTGGTGATCCTGATACTACTGGAATTGCTGCTACTCTAACAAAACAGGGTGGTGCAGTATTTACTGGTGTTGTAACTGCTCTTAATTATTTTGGTAATGGTTCTGATATTTCAGGAATTGTAACCTCACTGGTTGCAGGTGAAAACATTTCAGTATCAAGTGCAACAGGCAGAGTAACAATTACTGGACTTGCCAAAACTGATATTATTACTGCTGACCAATTAACTGTAATTGGTGTATCTACATTAGGTGGTGGTGTTAATATTGGTGGCACAGCACCTAATGTTGCTATTGGTGTTACACTTGAAAATAGTGGTGATGCACAGTTTGCTGGCATCATTACATCTAAGAATCTTGTAGCAACAGAGAGTGTTGGTATTGGTACTAGTACATTAAATCCAAATTATGCTCTTGAAGTGACAGGTGATGCTAATGTGGAAGGCAACCTTACTATTAATGAGAATACAGTTCCAACCTTGGCAATGGTTATTGCTCTTGGCGGACTTTGATAAATAACTAAAAAGTATTGATACGATGGCAGAGTCATTTAACAATTCATTGACATCAGCAGCTGGTATTATAACGAGCAGCACTTCTGGCAGTATTGGTGCTGGTGTTACAATTATTTCAGGTATTTCAACTGGATTAGTTCAGGTTGGGGATATGGTAAACACCCAACATTTTAGGGGTGGTGCAAAGGTTGCTTATATTGATGCTGGTCAAGTAAGATGTGATAAAACATCAACAAACACTGCTGCTGCTACTGGTCAAAGAGTAGAATTTCTTGGTCCCACAACTGCATATACTGCAACTAGTAAGTCTATTCTTGTGGGTGGCACATTTGCTAACCTAACAGACAATAGTATTAATCTTTTTGTTGAGATTGGTGTTGGCAATACTTTTGCAAATATTGCTAATGATATTCCTGTTCCTACTGGTTCATCATTTGTTATCAGTGATGCTGGTAAAACAATTTTGAGACCTAATGAGCAGATTAGAATTTACTGTGATGCAAATCAAGCTGTAGACGCTAGTCTTAGCATTTTAGAAGGAGTAGCTTGATATGCTAGGCAATAATGGTTATCTTGGGCGTTCACCTAGTGATTCAACAGTAATCGTTGCTCGCCAGGTATATCAACCATCTGCCCCACAAACAGTTTTTGATTTTGTTGCAAAGTATCAACCAGGATACTTTGAAGTATATTTAAATGGATCAAAGTTAATCACAGGTATTGACTACAATGCAACTGATGGTAGCAAGTTCTCATTAGTTGTGCCCTGTATTGCTGGTGATGTCATTGAGACAATGGCATATAAGGCATTTAATATTGGTAATATTAGAGAAGCACTGGGCAACTTTACAGTTGGTGGTGATGTAGGAGTTACTGGCAGTCTTGAGGTAGTTCAAGACCTAGAAGTCTTAGGTGTCACTACAATCAGTGGTATTAGTACTACATTCATCTCTGCTGTTGGTATTGCATCAGAAGGTGTTCAGGTTGGTCAAGGTATTACCAACATCAACTTCATTGGTAGTGGAAATACTTTCTCTGTCAATGGTGGCACTGTTGATGTAAAGATTGAAGGTGGTGCTGGTGTTGGTACTGCTATTAAGTATACAAGTGGAGTTAAGAGTCCATTCAGCTACATTGATGCTGCTACAAAAGTTACTGAGGATATTGTACTTGATGCCAATAGTGCAGGACTGAATGATTCATATATTGTAGTTCAAGAACCCACCATCATTGTTGCCACTGGTGTAGGTATGACAGTTGGTCTGGGTAAGACACTTGTCACTGATTTATATCAACTGGGCGACCTATAAATACCTAAAAAGAAGTAGAAATGTCTAAGATTAATGTAAGCACTATTACTAATAGGACTGGCACTTCTGGTCCAGTGCTTTCTGGTGTGACGACTGCTACTGATGGATTTCATGTAACAAGTGGTTCTGTTGGAATAGGAACTGATAATCCAAGTTCTACTGGAAGTAATTATGGATCATTAGATATTTCTGGTTCCAGCGGAGGTGAGATTTTCCTTTCAGAAGATGGAACATCTAAGGGTAATTTATTTAATTATTCCGCTGATACTAATCTAGTTGGACTCGCTGCAGTAAATGCATCGGGACAACTGTTGTTTAGCACTGGTGGTTATATTGAGCGCCTTCGTATAACTTCTGCTGGTAGAGTTGGTATCGGAACTGATGTAATACCAAACAACACTAAACTTCTTGTTGCTGGAACTAATAGCACAAATTATTTGGGGCTTGAAAATATAACTCCATCAAATAGTAATGCATCTCGTTGGAGTTTTATTCTGTTTAAAGGAAGAAAAGCAGATTCAACTGTAGGAACTCTTGCAACTATAAATGCAGAGCATGATGGAACAGGAGATGATTTAAAGGGATCTTTAGTTTTTGATGTCCATAATGGAACTGACACTGTAGAAGCAGCAAGATTTACTTCTTCTGGTAACTTAGCATTTCCTAATGGTCAAGGTATTGACTTCTCTGCCACTGCTGATGGTTCAGGAACAACCGCATCTGAAGTTCTAGATGATTATGAAGAAGGCACTTGGACTCCTACCTTAAGTTTTAATGGTGCTAGCACCGGTATTACTTACGGTACTCAGCAAGGAGGTACTTATACTAAGACAGGCAGATTTGTTTTTCTTGATGTTCTAATTACCTTGAGCAATAAGGGATCTTCGACTGGACTGCTGAACATCAACAATCTTCCTTTCGCTAATGCTAGTTATGATAATTCTAGAATGCATGGGGGAATGACTTATTATGATAATTTTGCTAACTTAAACACTGCCGTATATCTGTACAAAGGTGCAGGTGGTCAGACTTCGATAGATGCGTTTATGTTAGATGCATCTGACGGAACTGCAAGCGACAATGTTAATGTGGGTAGTTCAAACTTAACGAACACTACTACATTTAGAGCTTGGGTCTCTTATTATACTGATTAACCACTCGACAAACTACCACACTATCAAACCAACTGATAAATAACTAAAAAGTATTGAAATGTCTAAGATTCAAGTCAATGATATAGTCAATCATTATGACACTGGTGCTCCTCAGTTTCCTAAGGGAATTGCTGTAGGTAGTGGAGCAACTCTTGGTCTTAATGTAGGTACTGGCGCTAGCATATATTCTCCATCAGATAATGTATTGACATTAGGCACTAATAATACTGAGAAAGTTCGTATAACTTCTACTGGTCTGGTTGGCATTGGAACCGATAATCCATCTGAAAAATTATCTATAGAAAATGGTAATATTTTTATCAGAGGTGTATCTGGTACTGAGTCATATATTTACTTTACAAATAGTTCAACAGCAAATAGAAGATCTTATGTCGGTGCAGTAGAGGGAACTGGAAATTCAAATTCATTAGTTTTTGCTACTAATGCTGATGGTGGTGATGGTGAAGAAAGACTTCGTATAACTTCTGGCGGTAATGTGTTGATAGGCGCACAAGCTAGTGTGCGCATGGGGAAATCTAGTTTAGCACAAGTAGTACAAGTCTCTGCCAATGATAATAGTTCGGGGCTTGGAATGAGAAGAGCCTCTGATACGGCCTTTGGGTCCTATTTAGCATTTGCCAAAGCAAACGGAACTCTTGCAGCACCTACAGCTGTAGTAGATGGCGATGAGATTGGTCATATATCTTGGGGAGCATATGACGGTAATGATTACAGATCATACTGTGCACATATCTCTGCAGAGATACAAGGTACTCCAGGTAGCAATGATACACCTGGCAAATTAGTATTTGGTACTACCTCTCCAGGTAGTTCAACCTCTACTGCACGGATGTCGATTGATTCGACAGGAGCAATTGTTCTTCCTAATGATTCCCCTGGTATTCAGTTTGGTACTTCAGGTGCCGCTGGTCTTACTAGCAAAACCTTAGATGATTATGAAGAAGGCACTTGGACTCCTACCTTAAGTTTTGGGGGCAACAGTACAAGCATAACCTATTCCGCACGTGCTGGTAGTTATACTAGAGTTGGAAACGTTGTTTTTTTACAATTAGCTATGAATGTTTCTAATACAGGAAGTTCAACCGGTGATCTTTTGATCAGTTTACCGTTTGCGGTAAATAACAGTACCGATTGGTCTCAATGGGAATCAATTGGTTCTCATTTTGTGTTAACCGGTTCAAGTGCATGGTCTACAGCAGTTCCCACATTTTCAGACGTAAAAGGCGGGATAATTTTTGCAACAGCACAGGCAGATTCGGTACTTTTGGAGAAAACTGATGTCTCTACTGCCTTTAACCTCCGAGTAACAGGTTCATACATAGCGGCATAGGATTTATCCTTTCTAATAAATTTACGCATAAACCTGTTTTGTTCGGAGAATAATCCTAATGACACTTTCTCCAAGAACTGATAAATAACTAAAAAGTAGATAAAATGTCAAGAGCTCGTAAACTAGCTGGTTTTGGTTCTGCTATTGGACAGGAACAAAATCCTGTCAATATCCAAGTTGGTGTGGTTACTGCCATTAAACTGTTTGGTGACGGTTCAGAACTTACTGGTACTCCTGGTGGTCTTGGCACTGCTCTTAGTGAGGATTTAAGTAGTCCATTAAATAAAATTTACTATACTGACCAGAATCTAGCAATTGGTTCTACTATTACTGTAAATCCACCTGCATCTGCAAAGGTGGCATATACACAGTATTCAAACATCTTGATGGAAGATGATGCAGACCTTATTGTTTCTGATGATGATGATTTAATTGTAGATATTTTAGGTATTTCAACCTTATCTGACCAACCTGGCATTCTTCAGAATGGTAATGGTAGAATTAGAGTAGATAATATTGCTGATAAAAATGGTTTAAGTTCACCTGCATTCCCTTATGGTCTGACTGTAAATGCTGGTGCTGCTGCTACATTCTCTGGCACTGCATCAGTTGGTGGTGTTCTGTCTGTTACTGGTGACCTGAGTGGTTCATCAGCAACATTTGCTTATGGTACAAATGCTGCTCCTACTATTAGTGGACCAGATGTTGATACTGGTTTAAATTTTCCTGAGGTTCATAGACTTGATTTAGTTGCATCTGGATCAGCGAGGTTATTAATTAATGGTGTAACTGGTGTTTCATCAATTAGTGGAATACATGTCACTGGTAACAATACTCCAACTAATGGTGCTGGACTTGAAATATTCAAAGCAGGAAGTGATTATAGCCAAATTCAATCATATGATAGAGACAATGGCAATTTGCAGGGAATACTTTATAAGGGTTCATATCATGAATTCAGGGGTGGAACTAATGTTAAAGCTCTTGAAATTTCCAATGGTGGTGGTGTTAATGTTGCAACTGGTTCTACCTTGCAGTTAGGTGATACAACTGCCAGTAATAATGTTGTTTATAACTATGAGAATGTTGGTGGTGGTCTTATCCAAAAATACTATGTAATTGATACTTTGAATGCTGGTCAACTAACAAGATTTGCATTTACTGGAACTAACAGAAAATGTTGTATGATTACAATCAATGCTGTTGGTTCTTATGCATCATCTGACACTGCAAATAATCATGTAGCAGCACAGTTTGTAAGTAGAGTATTTACCAATAGTTCTGGCACCTCATCTGATAATGCAACAGTAACTACACCATTTGCATATACATATTCAACTTCCAACTACGCATTTAACAATTCAGGTGGTTTTGGATACAGTATTGACATAACAAATCCAACTGGTGATGATGGAGTTAGATTCTCTTATGAAATTATTTTACAGAATGCTAGAATTGATTCACAACACAAATTAGTGTCATCAACCACTGCTTGATAAATAACTAAAAAGTATAAACCCATGGGACTGAGCTTAAGAGGACAAACATCTGGTGCTATTGATATCAATGCACCAAATGTTGCGGGTAATAATACTATCACGTTGCCTGGAAGCAATGGTGCTGCTAATCAGTTCTATAAGAATAGTGGAACTGCTGGCACTCTAACTCATTCTTCAATGATTGAGACTTCTGCTGGTCTGGTTGGTATCGGAACTGATAATCCATCAACAAAACTGCATCTGTTAGCAACGGATTCTTACCTTACGATGCAATCTAGTTCAGCAAGTGGAAATGCTGGTATTTTATTTAAAGATAGTGGTGGAACACAGAATGGTGTTATTTTTTATGATTTTGATGATGATTATCTAAAGTTTAGTACAAACACTGATTCGGAAGCACTTCGTATAACTTCTGCTGGTCAATTACTTATTAACCATGATCAAGATGTGGCTCCTGATGGATATGCATCTAAGCTTCAGTTGGCAGATGATAGTTATCAGGGTTCCTCAACTGTTTGGAAGAGAGCTAGCGGATCTACTGCTGGTTCAAATCCAGCACTTATTCTACAAAAAGTAAGAGGTTCGGATATAAATGGACAAGGTGCTGTAGTTGATAGTGATTCTATTGGTCAGATACGTTTATATGGAGCAGATGGAACAAACGCTATTGAATGTGCAAATATAAGTGCTCGTGTTGATAACACTGTAAGTACTAATAATGTTCCTGGTAAATTAGTATTCAGTACTGCTAAGTTGTTGGGAGGTCAAGGTTCTGCTGTAATGCCAACTCAGGCCATGACCATCAAGGCCAGTCATAATGTTGAGATCCATGATGGTAATCTAATATTTGAGACAGCAGGAACTGGTATTGACTTCTCTGCTACTGCCAACGCCGCTGGAATGACTAATGAGTTGCTTGATGATTATGAAGAAGGATTTTGGACTCCAACAATTAATAGCGGCAGTGCTCCTGGTTCAATACTAACTGTAACTAGAGGAAGATATACAAAAGTTGGACGAAAAGTAACTATATGTTGTGAATTAGTATTTGAAGGAGGAGATACTGGTAATTTTAGGTTGCAAAGTTTACCTTTCAACCTTGATACAACAGGAACGACTTCTGGCCAGACCGGCAGTGGGATGAGTGCAGTAGGCAGTGTGATGTTTAATAACTTAAATATAACTACTGTAACTTCTATAACTGCATATCTTTGGTCGAATTTAATTTATTTCTACTTTACTGCTGGCACTGATGGTGCATCTTGGACTGAAGTAAATGGTGCTCAAGTAGGTGGAAATACTAATGGAGGAAACCTCATCTTCACCGTAACTTACTTTACTGCATAATAAATACTTGTGCCTAAACCTGTTTAATTCGGAGGATTTTCCTAATGGCACTTACTGAAAGATTTGAAAACGACAAGATTGAAGTCGTTGGAACATACAAAGCTGTACAAGTACGTAGAGCAGAAGTTATTGAGAAGGATGGTGTAGAAGTTGCACGTTCTTTCCATAGACATGCACTCTCATGTGGTTCAATTGATGCTAGTGACAACTTTGTTGACACAGATATCAGTGGAGAAGATGCTGATGTACAAGCAATTTGTAATGCTGCATGGACTCAAGCAATCAAAGATGCTTACAAAGCACATCTGATTGCAAACAAACCAGAAGCAGAGTGATAAATAACTAAAAAGTTATATCAAGATGAGCACTCTTAAAACCAATAATATTGAGCATCTTGATGCCACCAGTCCATCCATTGAGGTGAATGCTGCTGGTGGCATTCAAGTTGGTGGTGCATTGACTGCCACAACTGGCACATTCTCTGGGAATGTCTCAATTGCTGGCGTTTTAACTTATGAAGATGTAACTAACATTGACTCTGTTGGTGTTGTTACTGCTAGAAATGGCATTCGTATTCCTAGTGGTTCACTTGGAATTGGAACTGAGAGTCCTGCTGGTGCTTTTCAACTAGGAGATAGTAGTGGTTCAAACGTAATAATTGCACAAAATACAGGCATTGATATCAACGACGGTCAACTAAATTTATATACAGCAACATCAAATGTAAATGCTGCTCCATTTATAGTATCGACTGATGTAGGTGGTACAGAAACTGAAAAATTTCGTATAACTGCTGGTGGTTCAGTTGGTATCAACACTAATGCTCCTGATAAAAAACTCACAGTATTTACAGATAGCAATGCTGGATATTCAACTGAAACAAATAACACTCCGACTGGTCAATCATTAATTAAACTTCGTAACAAGAATGGCGGTGATGGAACTGGTGTTAATAACTATGCTGCCATTGAATATTCAATTGCATATGGTGCTACATCATCTGGTTGGTTAGGATATACAAGAACAGGTGATAATACAGGTGCATTCTTTATGAAGCAGAGGAATAGTGCTTCCTCTTATCCTGAAACAATTAGATTTCCCTCCAGTGGTGGTGTCACATTTGGCGGTGGTGCAAATGATGCAAATACATTAGACGATTATGAAGAGGGTACATTTGTACCAACAGTAACTGGATTAACCAATGGTAACGTGATGACTTTGGATTCTACCATAGAGACTATGAGATATATCAAAGTTGGCAGAAAAGTGACTTTATTTGGAAGATTTCGAATATCATCAACAAATTCGGCAACTGGATCGATACAATTGGGAGCTTTTCCTTTCACTTCTGACAATACTGGACCTGACCAATCAAGTTTTAATGCCCTACAGTTAGTCCTTCATGGATTTTCTCTCCCAGCTAATGCCAGTGGTGTTGTTTTTGCAGAATTTCAAGGAAATCAAACCCACGCAAACGTCTTTTGTACAAGAGATAATGATAGTTGGACTAATTTAGATAGTAGTAATGTAAATACTGCTGGGGGAGCATATATGTATATCACTGGTTCT
>WLWH01000259.1_pt1 | contig 45036 bp, 46 predicted proteins | sample 6712741 | NCBI WGS metagenome assembly WLWH01 (sample SAMN12718694, study PRJNA515312) | sponge metagenome | isolation source: marine sponge | host: Mycale hentscheli | place: New Zealand: South Island, Marlborough, Capsize Point | collected 2003-05-01 | reverse complement strand
GAATTAAAATAATAAACGTTCATGTGAAAGTTATATGTTGCATTTGAGGAGGGTGTTATGGTCAAACCATTATGGTCGGCGTTGCCCCCTATGCTTGACGTAAAGGCCACAGAACCATTAAACGATTGATTTGACGCTATTGCGTTATGCCCATAACGCGAAATCTCATCTATTCTATACATATAACCGTTAGAACCATGTTGTGCCTGCATAAACGTCTCAACAAACATACGAGCATAGCCGCCTTGGTTAATAATAAAGTTAGTATCAGTGCCGTTACTTACACCGTAATAACCTGAGATTATTCGACGCCGCGTATCTGTGACATCGTTTTGATGAAAAACACCATTAAGGTCCATTTTGGGATAACTCATTAAGAAGCCTCCAGTTCTTTTACTCTTTCTTTAAGAGCTTTGATTTCGTTTGCGGCTTCTTGAAGCGCGGCTACGATTATTGGCGTAATACGCCCGTAATCCATAGACATCATTTCTTCCCCATCAGGATTGCCGCTTACGGCTTCAGGGACAATGTTTCTCATTTCTTGCGCTATAAAGCCATGAACAGGTTTTTCGTCAGGCCATTCTTTCCATCTATGGGTCACAGGATTCATAGACAGAAGCGTTTCAGCAGCGTTTTTAATAGGCTGAATATCTGTTTTAAGTCTTATGTCCGACGATGTATTGTAAGTAACCCCTGACCCATTAGATGTAATAGCCCCGCGATTTCCACTATTAGCTTGGAAAAAAACTAAATTTCGTTCAGTGGAGGTGCCGTCGTAGGCTAGATTTTTTACGTACACCGTAGCAGCGGAAGTGGAGGTATTTTGAGCCGCAATAGCAACGCCCGCTGCTGACTTAACACCAAGGGACTCACCCGAAGAAACCAAAGCCGCATCTGTACCAATGCCTACAATGCCTACACCCGAACCGCCGCTTTGAACAATCAACGCGTCATTCAAACTATTATTTCTTACTCTAAAAGTGTTGTTGTTTTCGTTAGGATTAAAGTCGAAGTTGCCTTCAGCATCTAGTTTTAACCGATCTTGCGGCCCGTTAGTATCAGTCGTTGTACGGAAAATTAAATCCGAATCACCGCCCGCAACTGCAAGAGATGCAATTTCAGACCTCGAATATGTTGTTCCAGACGCGGAGTGTAGTGATCTTAAAACAATTTTTGATTCGCCCGTTGTTGTGGAGGCCTTACCCGAACTTACTTCAATAGCGGTACTTGCGGATTCACTGAAAACTTCAAGCATCTCGGTCGGGGCATTTGTGCCCACGCCGATCCTATCATTCCCACCATCAACAAACAGCATATTAGCGTTGTTGTTTGATTCAACGCGGAAGTCTAGGTCTGCACCGCCGTCATTTATCGTAACGCCAACAGTATTCACCATACGCAGTTGTTTGACCCAATTATCATCCGCCGCATTTGGCTGATAAAAATGTATGTCTGGAGTAAACAACATCTCAATTCCAGTACCGCTAAAACTACCATTGGTATTACTACTTGGGTCGTAGCCAATAGAAACTGTGCCTTGAGTATTCAAATCTCCCAACATGGTGACGGCATAAGTACCTACGGAGTATCCAAATGCGGTAGGGCGCATCATGGAGGCTGTTTTATAACTACTTGTTTTATGTCCACGAATACCCGTTGTACCCGCAATATTTAACTGCCCCCCAAGATTCCCAGCGTTTTGTACGCCAACGGAATTATTAGCAGCATCAACTGTAAGCATACTGGAGTAGCTGGTACTCTCGACGCGGAAGTCCATGTCAAGACCACCGTCATTTACGACAAGTTCATTTCCGCTACTAAAAGCCGACAGCAGGCTTCTAAAGTTTCCGCTATTTCTAATCTCAAGATTAAAGTAACCATTATGACTTGCTTCGGCATTTTCATCGCCGCCACCAGTAATTCGAACGCCGTCAACTAAAGTTCCGGCAGAGTCTGTTCTGCCTATTCCCACAAAATTAGCGGCAGTACCTGCACCCGTAAAGTTTCGATAAAAACCAGCGTTTTCAAAACTACCTAAAACGTTAAACGTTTTTGGTCCAACTGATGTGCCGACCATAACTTTGTCAGCACTACTATCAACAAATAACGTATGGGTGTTGTTAACAGATTCCACCCGAAAATCCGAATCGGCTCCGTCATTGTTAAAAACTGCGCCCAAAGAGTTGTTAGTAAAACCAGAATAGGCGGTTTGGTTTCTTGCACTATACGCGCTTCCGCCCTCACTAATTTCAAGGTCTACTTCTGTTACAGCAGTTCCCGGTGTTCCCACCGACATAGCGTAAGTCCAACGATTAGAAATCGAAAGTGTCTGCGCTAATTTAACTATTGCTCTGACATACGGGTCACTGGTCTGGTCACTTCCGTTATCAATCTGTACCCAAATTTCATAGTCGGTTCCGCCTCCACCGACCTGCACAACACGTACTTTAGTAACTTGTCGGTTGTAAGTCTGTCTTTTTACCGTCAATCCGAGGTTTGCACCTGTATAAGTCTGTATTAAACTAATAATTCCAGTCTCTTCACTGGAAGAGGTTCCGCAATTATATAAAATTTCAGCTTGACCGGGATTGTCTAGCGTTCCTATTTTGACCCACGCGGTATCGCTTGCAGAACTTCCTCTAGTGACTGTCACTATATCGGCAGGGTATTCAGAAGTGTAACCCCCGTAATTTATTTGTTTTTGAAACCTTGTCTCCGCATCTACATCAAATGTGTAGGCAGGGGAACTTTCAAAAACACCCATACGATCATTAGCTGCGTCTAAAAACAAAGCGTGGGAAGCATTGGATGTTTCGACCCTAAAGTTTATGCTTTGGCTGTCTTGGTTAAAGACGGTTTCCGTACTAAGTAAATCCATACGGCTATAATCAGTTCCGCCTGTCATTGCTGATATAAAGAACCTGCCGTCTTCTGTCCCATCTGTCACATCTTGTATTTGTGAAAACAAGGTTACATAGTTAATAGTTTCTCCTGCACTATTTTCTCCTTGCATCCGTATTTGACCTACAATATCGTTGTCGGCGGGGCTTGCGGAGTTTCTATAAAGGTCTAGCAGTGGCCCAACACTAGCATCGGTATCTGTCGAAATAAGAGTTAACTGTGTAGTGTTATCAGCGGTAGTTAAAGTAGCAGTTGTTCCAGTTATCGCGCTCGTAAACGAGCCTGTCGTAAAGCTACCTGCACTGGCTGTACTAGCACCAATAGTTCCCGTAACATCTCCATCCTTTAACAGCACACCATCAATTGTGACACCACCAGCAGCGGTGATTTCGTTAACCGTATCGACGTTAAGGCCACCAGTCGCAGTAGTTGCGCCTGTTACTCCAAGTGTCCCTGCAATCGTAGTGTTACCTGTTGCTGCGGTGACGTTAAATTTATTAGTATTTACATCAAAGTTACCATCGACGCCAAATGCGCCTGTAACGTCTATTCCACCAGCGAGAGTAATATCCCCGCCAACTGTAGCATTACCTGATAAGAAGATATTACGTGGGCGTGTAGCGCCCGTTGCGCCTATATCGTAGGTATTATCAGTAAAAATAAGGTTTGACGTGATTGTAGACGTTACAGTCAACGTATCTGTCGCAGCATCACCAATCGTTGTGTTGCCAGAAATAGTCAGATCAGTAGCTGAAATAGCCCCAGTAAGGGTAGGTGACGAGATAGTCGGTGCGGTTAACGTTTTATTAGTAAGAGTTTCTGTACCCGCAAGCGTAGCTAATGTGCCCGTTGTAGGTAAAGTTACGTTAGTCGCACCTGTAGTTGTTAACGTAAGTGCATTCGCTCCAGCCGTTGTAAACGCCGCTGCGGTAGTCAAAGTTCCTGCAAGAGAGACTGTATACCCACCAACAGATAGTGATTCGATATTTGTAGCACCTTCTACAACGTTAGTGCCGTCACAGAAGAGAAACATTGTTTTGCCGTTTGGTATCGCAATACCTGAACCGCCAGAAGTTTTAAGCGTGGCGGCTTGTCCCGAAGCATTCTTAGCAATATAGATTTTAGCGGCTGTAGGGCATACGACAGTCGCTGCCCCAGTAAGACTTGATCCTGTATCGGTGAACTCTAGCATCGCACAACGCGATTCAGAGGTTGTACCATCAGCGCTAGTCAGCACATGGGAGTTACTCGACCACGTGTTAATGACTGCACGCCCGACAATGGCCTGCTCAATCATGGAAGTTATATTGTCGTTTACAACATCCCCCCATGTACCACTGAGTTCCCCTTGGACAGGAAGGGCTAGTTTAAGTGTCGAAGTGTACTGTGTTGTCATCTTTTAATCCTCACGCGGCTATATCTTGCCAATTAGGAGTCTGTCCTGTTGAAACATTACCCCAAGTTGGTGCTTGTGCGCCAGCAATATTTTGCCAATTGGGGTTTTGATTGTCATTTATGTCTCCCCAAACAAATACTGTACCTACCGCGCCTGCTGCATTTACACCTGTTACAGCTACATCTGAGTTAGCTGCAACTATTACACTACCGAGTTGTGTTTGTCCGTAGACTCCTGTTACATTTTCTACAATACCTAAACTTACAGAGACAGTTCCAATAGAACCTGTAACCGCAAGCCCAGATGCTGCGACGTTTGCGTCTCCTGTCGTGGAGACTGTGCCTAAAGCACTTGTAGCGCTTACCCCGACGGGGTAGATATTTGCTTCAGCAACAACAGTTACCGAACCTAAACCGCCTGTAGCGGATAAACCTGCGGGGGAGACAATTGCTCCTGCGCTTACAGTTACACTGCCAAGTGCACTTGTTCCTACATTGCCAGTTACCGCTACGTTAGCATCTGCGGAAACTGCTACTGTTCCTAACGCTGTTGTTGCTTCTAGTCCAGAGGGTTGAACTACAGCCCCTGCACTAACAGTCACGCTACCTAACGCAGATGTGCATGAAACACCTGTAACGGCTACATTAGCTGCCGCATCAACAACTACAGTGCCTAATGTTCCTGTAGCTGCAATCCCTGTTGGGAAGATATTTGCTTCCGCAACAACACTAACTGTACCTATTGCTGTTGTAGCTTCAAGCCCAGCAGGTTGAACCGTAGCGGCACCACTAACAGATACAGTACCAACCGCACCTGTCGCTGACGGCATCTGTACATCGGTACCCCACGCGGTACTGCCCCACCCACCAGCGGACCAACCTCCATAGGTTACAAGTACATCAGCCATCAGTCATCACGCTATTCGTATAATGGCGTTAGACGCATCAGCAGTAGGGAATTGAATTGTAAAATCACCCGCTGTTGATGTTTTATCAGCTCCAAAATCAAGAACCGCAACAGCAGGATTAGTCCCGCCTGATTGGTAAATTAACGCTCCACGCGCCGTAATTGTTGCTGTAGACCACGTAGTGTCTGCAAAATCTAGGAGCGCGGTAGTACCGGACGTTGTAGGAGCTACAACAGTTAACGTGTTACCACCCGCTGTATAACCTGTACCGGATACTTCGTTTGTTGTGCTATACGCTGTTGTTGCTGCACCCAGTGTTGCGGATGAGGTAAACAGTGCGATCTTAAACGTCTGAGACGTGTTGGAACTGAAGTCCATTTCTCCATCAAGAAGCGCTTTCTTGAATGAAGTTACCATTGCTTGCGATATTGCCATTTTTTATCTCCTATTCTACTTTCATTCTAAACTGCCCAGAGCGATATGTATCTTCACGAAGTTTACCATCACCCAAAGTTTTAAGCAGTTTTAGCGATTGAACGTATAAACGCTCATAAAACTGCACTAAATCAGGCTCGCCTTTCATAAAGCGTATTGCCTCGATTAATGCCCCATTAAGTAACGCTGAATCAAACTCATCACCTAACCATGTAGTACCCGCTGTAACAATTGACTCAGGGTAGTACCCATAATGCAATTCCATTGTATACGCACGATCAGGAGTAGGCCCTAAAAGAAACGAATCATCGTCAAAATATGCGTAATGTTTTGGTAATCCTTGTGACGAAGCACTAGGATACGCCTCTCTAACAAAATTTACATCTTTATTGAGTAGGTAATGGTAGTCTCCAGCACTATCAACAACCGCTAGTGAATAGCTCCACAGGAAATCTGTAGGCGCACCAAGGTATTTGTTTCCTGAACTAAGCGTTCCTGTTACGTTTCTACGCAGGGCAGGAATTTGAACAGTGTTATATATCTTCTGTTCGGCTTGTTCAGTAAACATAGCGAGTTGTTCATCAGTGAAAGAGTTCTCAGTGATGTTCTCAATATTTGTTTTTAACTCGCTATAGTTCATAGTTTACCCCATTGGCCCACGAGCCATAGTTCCTTTTGTAGCCGCGCCTGCACCGCGCATTTTTACTCCCGTAGTCTTGACGCCAGTCATGTTGGGTTTCGGTGCGCCCTTAACAGGTTGAACACCTTTGTCCTTTTCGACTTTAACTTTTTTCATTCCAAATACATTCATTTTACTACTCCTACGTAATGTTTACGGTAACTTGCCCTAAATAGCTAGTCCCAACTAACGAGTTGGGGCTAAGCCCAAACGGATCAAGCCCTCCGCCTACTGGGTTCCATCCCCATTGGATGTCCCTACTACTATATGGCCCAGCTTCACCAATACTTGTATCTACCCTAGGGTCTCGTATAGCCTGCGGATCATCTACAGGATATTCTCCTAGTTTAAGTTGCGGCTGACTTGGATTCCAACACTCAGGACAGGCTTTAATGTCCGTGTCCCGCCCTTTAACCACGAGGTTACGCAACTCTTTAAGTTTGTACTGAAACCCACAAACGTCGCATAAAGCGATGGCTTTTTTAGCAGATGCAAACCTAGCGCCCATTTTATAACCTGCCTATTTTAGGCACAAAACGTGCAGAAGTTTTTTCACGGTCTTCTTGCGCAGCTAGGGCAAATTGTTCATCGTAAATCTGTTTTAACATACCCACACGTTCAATAAGCTCTGGGTCTTTCATGGCAATATAATACGCTAGCCCTGCAACCATACAGGGGAAAAATCTAAAATTCATATCTGCGGTTTGTATGCCACTACCCGCGTCTTCAATACGACGCATACGCCAATAGACAAGCTGATAGCTTTGTGTCCCATCAGGAATAGGCCATACAGTAGCCGCAGGGACTTGTTCCCAATACACGGGAATGGCAGTGCCACCCACTGTATGTGCAACGGCTGTTGTGCCTTGCTGCCCTCTAAAACAGTTCTGTAAGACGTTACCGTCAATACTGCCATAGTTTATTATTTCGTCTTCAATCTTAACAAAACCTGCGGGTGGTAAGTCAGAGACACCGCTTAAAGTAATAGTAGTGTCTGTACTCGACGCTGTAGCCGCTAGTGTAATTCCTACAGGATAAGTTTGTCCGCTATTCCTGTGGATAAAAATTTGTACTGGTCTACCTTGTGTTAACTTGTTAGGGATAGACGCGTAAGTGCTCACACTAATACGACTTATAGTAAGATCAGACTGTAACGAAGTATTACCCGCGCCCGTGCGTATTTGATGCTCCATTAAGTCAATGGTATCGTCAGGTAGAGCATATGTTGATTGCCCCTGCACGAGATCAAGAGAGCCTTGCTCTATTGTCCACATGTTAATACCACGGTTTTGCCACTCAATCGTCATTAAGTTCATAGATCGACGAGCAGTACGTAGATCGTAGCCTGAACGCAACTCGCGGCCCGCACGTTCCCACGCTTCTTCAGCGATCTCCGTGAAGTCCATATTGAATGTAGTGGTACCTGATGTTGTCATGAGATTGCCCATTCTCCTGAGAAGAACGCGTCAACTTCTTTTAAAAGAGCTGCTTTACTCTTACGACGGTCCAACTCGATATTATACTTACGCATAAGTTTCTCAAGTTGTGTTTTGGACATGTTCGAGTAGTCAGGGACTTTAGGAGTCGCTGCTTTCTTAGGTTTTTTGGCAGGTGTAGATTTGACACCCATAGATACGAGCTTAGCCTCGGCCTGTGCTTTAGTCATCAGGTCATAGACTTTAATGTCGTAGGTGTCATCAGCTTGTTTAACACCTATTTGGTATACTGGCTCTCCTGTTGAGAACCTACCGTTTTGAAAAATCTCCATCACTTTTTCCCCTTACGTTTGGCTGGGGATACTCTACGCGGCTTACCCGCAGGTTGTCCCAAGCGTTTCTTTTCCGCTACCTTCTTACTCTTCTCAGAGCTAGACATCTCACCAGAAGTCTTAGGAGTCTTAGAAGAAACTCGTTTAGAAGGTCGGCAATAGGGGGTTCCTCGCCCATCTCCTTTCTTCCTACCACAAGCCTTTCCGGTGCTAACGTCTTTCCAGTCCTCTTTAAACCAGCGTTTTAATGCTGCTCCTTTGGCTGTTTTACGTATTTTACCACCAGACTTGTAGTATGTACGCATTACTTACCAGCCTTTTTCTTCCGGCATTTAGCAATAGCACCTGATGCGTACGCGGAAGGAAAGACTTTATAACTTGCCTTTACCTTCCTATAGCACGAATCTTTTACAGACCCGCCCTTTTTGTAGCCGCAGCCGCTACTGCTCTTCTTATAGTAACTCCGCATTACGCGCCCTTCATTGTTACCATTTTGGCTTTACGAACGCCTTGCTTAGCCATACCGCAACCGCGAACCTTACCGCCTTTTTTCATCATAGGCATAGCCCCGCCGCTACCTTGACCCATACCCATTGGAGCACGTTTCTTCTTTTTAGGGGGCATTGGACCGCCTGTCATAGGGTTTGGCCCTGCCATAACACCACCAGTACCTTTAGGACTGGGTTTAGGGCCACCTTTTGGGCCACCACCTACATTAACGCCACTATCATCGTACGGAGCACGAGGGGTGGGCTTTTTCTTTTTCCTAGGGCCTGATTCAGGTACATTAGCCATCATCCCACCCATATTGAGTTTCTTCATTTTGCCACCTGCTTTGTAGCCTTTAGTCTTCATTTTCATAATCTGTCTCCGCATAGAGGTTGTCAAACACTTGATTTATATCCAGCGTGTAATCCAAATCAGACTTGCTGTAATGGACATGCTGGGACGGTCTAAAGTCGGGAGCACCTTCTCCCATTTCAAACCACGCAGGGTGAGACACCCTAACGCGATTATTAGGAAGGGCAACAATATTACCCGTCCATTTTCCTGCATTTAACAATTCAAGCACGTGGGCCTGTTTGTGTTGGGCAGGATCATCCGCTATTTCGGAATCTGTGTAATCAACAGTAAAATAATACTTTGCAGGGTATGTATTACCGTCAATTTTTGCCATCCACGGACAAGGAGAACAACGATCAAGTACATACACACTGTGAGTTCTTGACGCGCAATCCCAAGGTTGTGCCGCCCATACAGGCATAGGAGTAGGCCATTCTTCTAACGGCGTATCTCCTACAAGTGCGGTTATAGGCATTCTTGCCCACATTGCACCCCCGTGCGGGTTAGGTTCGTCAGTATCGTAAGTTTCAGCACCTGTAAAAAGCATTTGAAACGATAAACAACGACTTGGTACAGTTGTAACAGCAATAGCCATAGCATGAATAAACTCGCCATGATATTTCTCATGGTTGTGAGTGTACTCTTGCCGTACCCAGCATTTAAAATGCGGTATATTTGACTGTAAAAAAGCCATTAACAGTTCCATTTCCGTAAGCTCTTATTAATACGGCTATTTGGATCGTTAGCCGTCTTAGAGCTTGTGTTACGCTTCTTCATGCCTTTCATGCGAGCACAAAAAGACTTACGTCGGTTCGCAGCCTTGGAGCCTTTTTTGAGTTTGCTAGGTTTCGTAGTGACGGCGGTCTTTAACTTACTGCCGGGATTAGCCTTACGATAACTAGCAACGCCTTTTTTATTAAGCCCACCAGACTCACTCTTGCCTTCCTTACGAGTCCAAGCGGGCGACTTCTTAACCGAGCCTCCGCTTTTATAGTAAGAACGCATGACCTACTCCAGTATCAGAGTTATTTTGTTACCAGAACCAGTAAGTGCGGCAACAAAACAGCCTTCACGAGCTAATATACCATCTGCGGGTATATACACATCGTTCCAGCCTACAGGTAATGTGAGGTCCAAAAGTATGTCCCCGCTAGCAGTTCCATTACGCAATTGGAACGTACATGCAGCGGCGGCGTTAACCAATACTCCTAATATACGAGTACGATTTGGGCCAACGAGAGCCGCAGTATCACCTTGCGAGAAGTTAAATGCGCGTACTAAATTAGCAGCCATGTTATCACCTCTCGTTTACGGTTGAATCGCAGTGTTAAACGCCTGTGCATACATTACAGTAATTACTGCACTGCCCGCAGTAGTTGCTGCGGAAGAAGTAACAGTTAAACGCTCGTCAGAAGTTCCTGTGTTACCCCAAGCAAGGGTTCCACCACCAGAAGCACCAAGAGCCTTGATACCTACGGTTGTTCCTGTAGCGAGAGCGTTAATGTATGTAGCAGCGCCACCAACAGTATCACCAACACTAATGTTAGTAGTAGCGTTAGCTGCAACAGCCAAATCAACAATAATGTTAACGATTTTAGAGTTAGCAGGAATGACCATATCGGTGACGACCGCAGCAAGTGCACCGCCAGATAGATCGGCTGTATAGGATTGGCACATTACAACGTAACCGACGTTTGCTACGTCAGTACCTACTGTGGTGCCATTAGTGTTACGAATGTTGCCAGCCCGAATAGGACCAGAAAATGTAGTAGTACCCATGTTAATCTCCTGTCTTGGGTTAGTCAGCTACGGTATGTAACTGTCAGGGATTGGTATCTTATAGCACAAAAAGTAATGGGGGGCAATAGTTGCCCCCCACACTAATTACGCACCGGGTGATCCGTAAATTCCTAGTGGGTCAGAAACCCCGAAGGAATAACGCTCACGAGCCTTATAGCGCGAGTTGCCCGTGTCAAAATCTGCATCCATAGATGTAGACATTGGAGTACGAACAAAGTGCTTCAGGCCGTTCGGCACATCAGTCATCAAGAACCAAGCATTGGTGTCTGTGAGGTAATGGTTAACGGCATATCCTTCAGGGATAGAACCGTTGTTGCGGAGAGCGTTAATATCGTTATCCGCAGTACCTACACGACCATCAGTGTCCAACAGACGAGTTGCAACGAATTGCAGTGCTGGTGGAATGATTAGCTTCCGTGGCTGAGCAGCGATCAACAATCCTCGCTCATCTGTCCACTGGCTAATACCAATAACGGCGGCTTCAAGAGAAGTCTCGTTAAGGTCTGCCGCAACAGTTGGGCGGTTCGAGTTGCTGCCACCAGAAACAAGTGGATGCGCTGTTGAGAGCAATGGCTGTCCGTCACCGTAAGTGGTGCCAGCAGCAAATCCATTGTTCAAAATAGACGCAGCTTTAACTTGCTTAGTGTACGCCATCGCACGAGCTAGGGCCTTTGTATAACGAGCAGACAGTGAGTCATACAAGTTATCTTCAATAGCTTCCTCAGTAATTGAGAAACCCATTGCAACCGTCTCATGCACGTAACGTGCACTCCATGCTTCTTGAGCATTGTCATATTCGATGGCTGAGCCTTCGTCCTTGACAGGTGCTGCTGAGAAACCGGATAGCTTAGTTTCTTCCTCAAACGAGCGATCTGAGGATTCTGTTTCAAAAATTTGGGCGTGCTCTTCGCCGTATTTTGCATATTCCAACCCAAACAGTGCGTTTAGACCGGGAAGTAGCTCTTTAAGGAGCTGGGCGCGTGAAATAGCCATTAGTTATCCCTCCTAGACGCCAGTGAGGTTGTTCATTTGATGCCCTGCGTTCCATTTAACGAGTGCCTCAGTGAACCCACCGGATGAGTTTTTGGTTTCCTCTACGAGTTCCACAATACGCAAAGGTAAAGTGTTCGTTGTAGCGGTCGTGTCGGAAATACCACATCGTGAATTTCCAGTAGCAGTATCGCCATTGTTGTTGATCATTGCTACGTTTGCACCCAAATCAGTGATCGCTAGATCGCCAATTACTGGCGTAGCGCCAGCAGCGGATGAAAGTACAGCAACTTTAAACAACACATCAGTGCCATCAGCGACGTAAGCCATGATGTCAGATGCGACGGTGTTTGCTGGGTAATGTTGGCTGAATAGCTGATAGCCCAGTGTGGGATCAGTATAAGTACAACCAAGAAATACACCAATAGGCGTCATTGCTGCGTCAGCAGTATCACGTTCTACGGTGCCTCCGGTAACAAGTTGTACAGCGTCACCATTAAAGATGTTCGTGTTATAACCACTCGCAATGCTATATTGACGAGTTACGCCCACGAAAGGTACGCCGCTTACAAGTTTAACCGGAACTAGCCCTGAAGGGCCACTTACAGTTGGGTAAGCCATGTTAAGCTCCTAATTTAAGTTCCGTTTCCGAAAGTGACCTTCGTCTTCCTGTCATTAAACAGGGGCATACGAGGATCATTTTCTCTCATGAGACTGTTGTCTACGGAGTGCATCTGGGAGTTTGTCTGCTGTTGGTAGTGTGCAGACCTCTCTTCGACTAATTCCGCTGGAGCTTTACAAAGCATCAAACCACCAATTACCACGTTGTCTTTGAACCGTTCGTTTTCAACGGCAACCAATGTGATTTCTGGATGGTCTACTGCCTTTACAGGCTCCCAACCTTCTCTTATTTTTGAGGACACGTTAGTGGCATCGACTTGCCCTTGCGTGCTTACACGAACCCAATGAAATTCATAACCCGGCTCGGGATTTGGAGATGGTAACACCTCGGGACGCGTCCAAGCCTTTTTGCGGATCGTTTTTTCTTGTGTTTCTAGTTCACGGTCAATTCTGTTCGTAGCCATTATTGTTTCCTCATATCTAGTGCAACCTGTTTGGCGTATTGTTCGGGAGTCAGTCCCAAGCGTTTAGAGAGCGTTAATTGTGTTTGCGTTAGCCTAACTTTCTTAGGCGAAGTGCTCCGCGTAGCGGGTGCAACCACATTTGACTGCTTCTTCGGCTTATCTACTTCCTCCCCCTCGAAATTCTCGGGGAATAACTGTCGCATACGAGAATCAATTCTCTCGTAGTAGTCATCACTCTGAGGGCTAACGCCCTCGTTGACAAGTTTATTATGCAACCCCAGCGCGTAACTTGTCATCTCTACGTCTTGGTTGAACCAGCTATTCGCGTCTTGCCACGCTTGTGCTCGTTTATCAACCTCCACTGGCGGTGGGGTGGTTTCAGGTACCATTTTTACATTAGTTTCATCTTCTTGTAAAGCTGGTAACTTGAAATTATTTAACCTATCGGCCTTAATCTTGGCATTTGTTAGGTTTTCTTGTGCAGAAAGAACGCCGTCTGAGTCTCCGGCTTCATACGCCTCTTTATACTGCTTTTTAGCAGATTCTAACTCAGATACTGCACTTCGCTTAGCTTGTTCAAGCAAAGCTGTTTGGTTCTTGTTTACATTGGACTTGAGTTTCTTATTCTCTTCCACAAGTTGTTGAGATAGTCTCTCCAACTCTTCACGTTCCCGAAAGGCCGCTTCTTTAGCACGGCGCTCGTCGTGATAGCCCTTACTGAAGTGTTGTATGCGCTTACGGACTTTCTCCGAATAGTCTTCCAACTCGTCTTCAGTAACGTCTTCTGGGGGATCAGACGGCTTACGGTTGCGATCAGCCTTGGGCGTATCGTCAACCACTTCAATCTCATATTCGCCGTCATCAGTATCCACTTCACTTTCAACGACAGGCTCAGGTTTCTCAGCCTCGGCTTTAGCTTTCTTGCCTCCAATGTCCACTTCGATAGCACTGGAACCCTCCACTTCGATGTCCTGTTTTTCTTTTGTTTCCTCATCAGGAAACTCGTATTCTACTTTTTGAAAAGGCATAATTTTTCTCCTATACAGCCATAATGCCACGAGGATCAGGGATTACAGCTTCCACAGAATCGTCGTTCATTAATCTAAATTCTTTCCCATTAACTTTGAACCGTGTGCCTGTGTTCATACGAAACATCACATAGTCCCCTTCTTTACACCAAGGGCCTTCAGGGAAACGGTCTTTGTCTGAATAGGCGTCTGCCCCCATATCTATAACAATACCCATAATCGACATGATGTACTCTTTGTGCATCTGGTCAGTTGTTTTAAGCAGGGTACTGCCTTGGTAATATTCTTCGACATCGGGTAGAGCTATTAACAAACGGTAGCCAGAAGGTTTGGGCATTTGTGCTTCCCATTCCTCGTCGCTGACTTCACGTTTACTAGTTTTGGCAATAGGTTCAGCTTCTGCTGCTTCTGCCGCCATCTTAGCTTTTACTGCATCAGGTACTTCAATAGTCTGAGTGTTATTCATCTTCATCATCCATATAATTACGCGAGAGGTCCTCAATGTGTTGCTTGCTGGCTTCGAGACCCCGAACTAAGCCAACAATCTCCTTGTATCCTGCGAAGTCTTTAGCAGACCCCCCAGCAAGAAAACTAGTTGCAGACGAAATATCTTCGTCGAGTTTTTGTTTAAGCACGTCAAAGACGGTTTTAGCCATTATTCACCTCGTTTAGGCTTGTCAGCCATCATCCTCGCAAGCTCCAAATCGAGCTTGTTGTTTTCTTGGCGACGACTTGCCGCCACGCGAACGCCTTCTTTCTTAGCGTCTAGTTCTAATTCTTGTTTATCCAACTTCAGCTTCTCCGCATCGAAGAGCGCATCAACCTGATTCTTCTGCGCTTTAAGCTGCAATTCGGCCTGTTTCATCTGTGCTTCTTGTTGATCCTTTGCGGCCTTGCGCTGTACTTCCTGCCCTTTGAGCTGTAGCTCGGCTTGTTTCTGCTGGAAGATAGGGTCCTGTTGTTGCTGTTCCGCTTGCTTCTGCGCGGCTTCTTGCTGATGCCCCTGCATAAGTTGCGCCCCTGCTTCTGCTACCAGACGTGACAAATCCACTTCGATCTGCTCTGGTAACTCCTCGCCCGGAGGTGGTAGCGGTGCTCCCAACTTCTCCTCGATCTGCTGGCGATACTGGAACCCAAGGTGCTCTGCAATATGCGCTTGTAATGACGCCATAATCTGCTGTGCTTGTGGGTTCTGTCCGATCATCTGAGCAACCTGTGGGTCTTGCATAAACGACGTGTGGGTCGCAATGTGAGCCTGATGGTCTTGGTAGATAAACGCTCGTATCGGCTTGCCAACCAGAGCATCCATGTTCTCGCTAACTGGATCGGCGGGCTTGGAATCTTCTCTTGTGGGAACAAGTTTGTCTGCGTTCTTCACACCTAACACCTCAATCATCTGGCGATGTAGTTGTGGTAGGTCGTATATCTGAGGCGCTTGCTGAGCCATTTGTAGCACAGCTTGATACTGTACGACACGCTGAGCCATTGTAGAACTATTAGGATCACTGACGGGGATTACGTCCACCATCATATAATCTAACTGCCGTGCGCTTACTTCACCTCTCAGAGGTTGATACCCATAATCCTCGGGTGCGTGCTCTGACATGATCGCTTTAAGGAGTTTAAACTCCTGCTTCATGGTGTAGTGAACACGAGCTTGCACTGCTGCCATAGGCTTCAACGTACGCTCTAAGAGCGCTAACGTAGTACCCACAGGAGCATTGGCTGACATGTCTGAAATGTTCATGTCACTAATAGCGCCCAATCGACGACCTTCAGTCGTAATCTGGTTTAGCAGCGCGAGAAGAGTCTGACTAGGTTCTTTGTAGGGTAGCGGCATGATGTTATCGCGGATACTACCGGACGGTACATCTACATCTTTAAACTCACCCGGTTCGATTGGAGAGTCATCACCCTTGATACGTAGCCCGCGAGACTTCAACCCACCGGGGAGATTCGATAGGGTACCAGCATCAACTAGCTGACGTATCAAGGATGTCCCAGCCTTCGCATATCCACCAATGATATGAATCAGGCCAAGGCCGTAAAAACCAAATCCCGGCACATATACATAGTGTACAAAGTGCTGGCGCTTGAGCATTAGCTCGTCTTCTTCGTTCCAGTTACGGCGTATAGCAAGGACTTCTCCAGTGCCACGCTCAATCGTAACAACGTAGGGTTTCGCTATACCCTCATCATCTTCGTCAATACCGTCAATGATTAGGTCAGCATGAATCTCGTAGATTGCAAAACGACTATCGTCGGTAATAGAAAAGCCATCATCTTCAGCTTTCTTCTCTTCAATGTCTGTGTGAAACGGCTGGGGGTCTCCTAGCTCTACGTCACGATAGAACCCAGCGGCCTGTAGCTTACGTAGCTCGTTCTTAGTCTTGCGCATGATGTGCGAGACACGCTCGGCCTGCTCAATCGTAGACGCGCCGTAAGGCACAATAACGTCTTCTGCTGGGATGTAGACCGCCATCTGGCGTCCTAGGTTAGGATCAAAGTAAACCTTCTTAAACGCCGATCCTGCGAGTCCTAGGCTATAGAGCATCCGCTCGTGTTCTGGTCTGTACTCAACCATGCGCTCAGTAAGCTCATAGTTCATGTCAGACTTTACACGTTCAGCCGCTTCAATCTTTTCTTGTGTTTCTTCCCCAAGGATTTTAACCTTGACAGGGCCAGCGGCGGGAAACGTCTCGCTCATTGTCTCTGCTTGGAACCGTATCGCAGCTTCTGCTAACACAGTGGAGTACACGCCACAGGCACCATCCCACGGGTCAGTACGCTCTTCGTACTTCAACCCTAGAGTATCTAGTCCCTTAACAAACGTATCCGCCCAATCTTTTCGGCTTTCGATGTCTGCTTCAACAAGTCCAATCAACTCACTGGATAGTTCTTGCAAGTCGCCGTCTTCCAGCGCCTCTGCCAAGTTAGCATCAAACCCCATGAGGTCAGACTCGTTTAAGTCGGGGATCAGTGTGATCTCCATACTACCATCAGACAAAGTGACCGCTTCAGGATCAATGATCTCTATCTCTAGCTCAGTAGTGTCCATACCTTCGACACCTTCTAAACCTTCTTCTAGTTCCTTATCCAAACCCTCTGGGGCTGAATATAACCCTTTTTCTATCGCCATAATCTAGCCTCTCAGTAAAACCCACCACGACGTTGGCGGAAGTATTGTTGCTCTTCTGGCTCGTCAGTAGGTAGTCGAATAAACCCGCCCTGCCTAAACCGCATAAGCGCCATCACCGTTGAGTCCACTAAGTCATCATGACTCATAAAAGGGAATCCGGCAATCTCTTCTATCACTTCTTCTGCCCATCTGGTAGGGGGTGCCCAGCAAATACCCGATGCAACAATATCTGCAACGGAGTTAAGTCGTGCTAACTTATCACCTGATCCTCTGTGTGGGGTGTACTCCGACACTGGTAATCCCATACGCCGCATCTCTTGATACAGCGCGGTACCTGCGCTTTTCTTCTCCACAATGAACGCATCAGGCTCCCACTCAGCGTACTCCTCCATAGCCAGTTGTTTAAGTTCTGGAAACTCCATACGCTTTTTTATACTATTCAACAATATAATATTGTACGCGTTCGTATCTTCGTTGAAGAAAACGCCCCAAGTAGTGAGTGCTGTATAGTCAGCGCGGTTGTGTGTTTCTGCCGCTGCGTCCAAAGACATGATAAGATATTCAGACGACGGCGGGTTATCCTGTTCCCACAGGTTCCACCACTCTCGCTTAACAATCGACGCTTCTTCGGCGGTCGGTTGCTGTTGGTATTGTGCGTTCCACTGAAACGCTGGCATTGATGCCTTGGTACGTAGTAGCGCCTCAAGATCAAAGAACTCAGGCCACAGTGGTTTCTCTACGTAGCGTTTTGTTTTCTTGTTTTGTACTTCTAGTATAGCAGGGAACTCGACAACCTCGTATTGATCCGAGCGGTCGTTCTTTGCCATGTCGTTTGTTACACGCCCTGTCAGGTCATCCATATGCCAACGTGTTTGAATTATCGCCACTCTGCCACCCGGCATGAGACGAGTACGCGCTCCGAAGGTAAACCATTCGTAGGCTTTGGCGAACACTTCAAAGTTCCCATTAATAACGTCTTGTTCAGAATGGGGATCGTCAACGAGCAAGAGGTCAGCACCCCGACCAGCAAGAGCGCTACCAATACCACACGCATAATATTCTCCTCCGACGTTAGTGTTCCATCTACCTGCTGACTTGCTATCCTGTGCTAGTTTTACCGTAGGAAATACTGATCGGTAAGCATCTGTTGCTATTAAGTTACGTACTTTACGTCCAAAGTCCACCGCTAAATCAGTGGTGTGGGACACCATCATGACCTTTTTGTCGGGATTCCTACCCAAAAACCATGCAGGGTAGAAGATAGAAACAAGCTGTGATTTGCCATGTCTGGGGGGTATATTCACGCAAACACGGTCCTTTTCCCCCTTCTCGATGCCCATTAACATATCAGCAAGTATCCTATGATGCTTACCAACAATAAACTCAGGCATCATTAGCTTGCAGAAGTCTATTAAATCGTCGTAGGCTGCTTTGTTTTGCTTACGGTCGCCTAATTCTCCCGCCATTTTGTCTATTTCAGCTATCTCATCGGGCGAAAAGCTGTCTAAATTGTCCAACAAGCGCTGAATTTCGTCTTCAGAGAAGTCTAAGGACATATCATTCATCAGATTCGTCCTCAATTCCCAGTTCTGCGTCCACATCTACAGCATCAGGGTCTACAAACTCTGCTTCGATCACGTCTTCGTCGGGATTTACCAGCTTTGACAGCTTATTGCGTAGGCTTTCGCGTAGTTCATCAGTGGTTCTGTGGGTAATTGTGACTTCGGTCTTGTCTGTAAACAGCCCAACGTCCGAAATCTTACCCAAAAGCTCTAATGCGCGGATACGAACGCGGGGGTCAGGGTTCTCAGTCTCTTCAATTAGCTTGTTTGTGACTAAATGGCGCACTTGAACAGCGCTTTCTACGACCGAATGCCCAAACTGAGTCAGGATTCCGTGGGTAGCAACCAGCGCAGCGGGCGGTAAAGCCGACGCTCGCTTAGTAGAAACCTTCTTAGAGGTCTTTTCGGGATTATCAGCGTAGGCCAAAGAAATTTTTGCTGCTATTTCTTCGTCTTCACTGGTAGGTTGTAAGTCCAACCCGTGTTCTCCTAGCATAGAAGCAGTATTACACGCAGCTTCGGCGCGTGCACGCAAATCCATATACGGAATTTCATCCGAGTATGGTACACCAATCTCTGGTTCAAGCACTAAAGACATACTGTTTCCGCAGGTTGTTAACCGTTACTGCCGAGTTATACACAATAATTTGTTTTTGTGCAAGGAGGTTGGGACTCCTAGTGGGGGGTGTTCCTATATAAAGGGGGGTGGGGGTACCGAACTCAGAAAAAACACAATTATTCGTACAGATTAGTAATACATAGGAGATAGGGAGTCCCAATGTGACAAGTGGCCTATGGGGGGCGGGTAGGGTCTGGCCTATGCTGTTTTGTTAGTGTGACACTAACATTGCCTATCGGATTATGTGTAAACTTGTCATCCTGTCAGTTTATCTATTGATTTGTTACCGTGCGTTTGGCATAGTGTAATTGTCATCAGGGGGAACCTGCTGACATAACTTAAACTGTCAATCATAGGAGATATGACATGCGTACTTTAAACACAGCAACACAAAAGAAAATCGCAAGCGCGGTTGAACTAGGCATCAAGGCAGACAAGGCAGGCATCGCCGCTCTTGACCTGCTGATAGCAGATGGCTTTGACAAGGTGACTGATTACATCAGCCCCAAGTCAGACGGTTCCACCATCCACGCGGATGAATGGACAGCGCTTAAAGCGGCGGTCGTTATGGGCTTCACTAAGACTAATCAGGCATTGCTAGCCAAGCCTACTAAGTCTCTGACTGAAACCCAGAAGTCAGACAAGCGATACTGGCAACAGCAGATCGGTGCTCGCATCGGTGACTTCAAGACCCAGATCAGCAAGCGCTTGAATGCTGACAAGTCAGACGGTGCAGGATCGCGTAACCGCCCACTTGATCAACGTGTCCGCGATAACTTGAACGATGTTATCAAGGTATGCCAGACAGCGGAGGAAGCAACCTTTGATCTGACTGACATGATTGCCAAGATCAAGATTGCCTTGGCGGTACTCAAGTGAAGCGCTTGATTGAACTAGGAGGTGGCCTTGCGGCCACCTTCGCAATCGGTGCCCTGTTCGCCTTCCTAATCATTAACGTGTTACTAGGTTGCGAGTCATGGGATCAATCATATTGGACTGAATACAATTCGTGCCTAACACCCACGATGATTTGGGATTCAATTGTTAACTAAGATCAACCCCGCTTCGGCGGGGTTTTTTTGTGCCTGCGTTTTGCGCAGGCGATACCAGTTCCTCCTGTCGCGCTGAGCCTCATGCGTGCGTGTTATCACGTGATACCTCACCACCACCCGGCTGCACAATGTTAGTGAGTCCCTAACAACAAGATACCAGTTCCTCGTGTCGCGCTGAGCGTCTGTGTGTGCACGTCATCACATGATCGCGTATAGCGCAGCGTGCTGGCTTTGTTAGTGTCACACTAACACACGATACCAGTTACTTGTGTCGCGCTGAGCCTTTGTTCGCACTAATGTTCGTAATGTTCGGCTAATGTTCGGTTTATCTAGTTATCAATCGTACATTTGTGTTTGGTGACATCCAGTGGCAATTACCGCCATGCGCTAGCATAACCTGCCTATCAGCTTTTTTAGTTTGTTTAGTTTTCTTATTATTTATATATATTGTTCGTTTTAAAGAAAGTTATATACAATAGGTAAAGTTAGTGTGGCACTAACAATGTACGTTTCTGTACGTCCTCGTCCACCCCCCTCCGAGCTAGTCCTCACTTCCCAAAATAGCGAACATTAGAACATTGTATGTAAATCAATGACTTGCTTCCGAACAATATAAGAACTTTACACGAAACAACAGAACATTACACTTCTACACACGTCCTGACATCATTTGACATGTCTCGCTATTTGTGGCATAATGGTTATGTTGGTGGGAGGTTTCAACGGTTCCCCCTCTTGTCCTATGACAGGTAGCCTCTCACCAACAACCTAAACTAAATGTCACACAGGAGAACGACATGTCACACGAAAGCAATGTTAGTGCCGCACTAACAAATGAACCTGCGGTAACAGCACCATCCATTGGCTCTTCATCTATGTTGGTAGAGTTAAGCATCAGCACATGGACTGGACGCAAGCTAGACAAGCGTGCATCAAAAGATGTCACCACAACCAACCATGCCGATGCAGGTATCGCAAACGTCCACAAGAAGTTACTGGGCAACTGCGATGAACTCACGGCGGTACAGAAGTTTACCGCTAATGTTCGTAACCTACATTACAGCATGACAATGCCGTGGTCTGATACTGGCCTTCGATTACTACCGACTGCTCAGTATTTCAAATACCACCAAGCCATGACCGAGGTTCAGAACGAGTACAGCCGAATGGTTCAGACGTTCATCGACACGTACGACTGGGCGATCAGTCAGTCACAGGCACGGCTTGGCAACTTGTTTTCACACGATGACTATCCATCGGCGGAGAGCATAGCGAGTAAGTTCAACTTCCGCTTCTCATATATACCGCTACCAGATGCAGGTGATTTCAGGGTGGACATTGGCAACGAGGGTAACGAGTTAGTACGTGAGCACTACCAGACCTACTACTCCGAGCAACTGACCAACGCCATGAATGATGTATGGCAACGAGCGTTCAAAGCATTGACCAAGATGTCAGAGCGTCTCGACTATGCCGATCACGAACAGAAGAAAGTGTTTCGTGACACGCTTGTATCCAACGTGGTCGATCTCGTCGAACTACTGGATGTGTGCAACGTAACAGGTGACAGTCAGATGTCAGCGATGCGCATGAAACTGGACGATGCCCTACGTGGTATTACACCAGACGCACTACGCGAGGATGGCTACCTTCGCGCAGAAACTAAACGTGCTGTCGATGATGTCATCAAAGCACTTCCATCAATTGACCTTTAATCAGTTAGTGCCGCACTAACAAATCAACGGAGAAATATCATGAACTCAGCAATTCAAATGTACGCACTTGGCTTAGACCAAATCGCAACATCAATACTCAACGGTGGTGACAAGCGCACCATCCTTGTTCAAGGGCACATGGGGACAGGTAAGTCATCACTACTTACCACGTTATCACGTGACCTACCCAAGCACACACCGTGCTACTTCGACTGTACCACCAAGGACTTGGGCGACATCACCATACCCAAGATGAACCAACTCGATAACGCCGATTACGTTTCATACGCGACCAACGAGGAACTGGGCGCACACCACAAGAACCCTATCATTCTCATGATCGACGAGTATGGCAAGGCTAACCCTGCGGTGAAGAACGCACTGTTACGTGTCATGTTGGAGCGCAAGATCGGTGGGTACGAACTGCACCCTGACAGCTTGGTGTTTGCGACGACTAACCTTGGTGCCGAGGGTGTTGGTGATTTACTACCACCACACGCACGTAACCGCATCACGGTGATCACCGCACGTAAACCTGACAACATGGAGTGGATCGAGTGGGGTATCAACAACGGTGTTGACCACACACTACTTGGTTGGTGTAAGGACAACCCCCATTTGTTTCATGGGTTCGAGGATGTCAAAGACCCCGATGACAATCCCTACATCTATCACCCCAAGCAACAACGTACGGCGTTTGTTACACCGCGCTCACTTGAGGCCGCATCCGACTGGCTGAAGACACGGGAGCACTTCGATGATCAGACGTTAACAGGTTTACTCATGGGTACTATCGGTGAACGTGGCGCTATGGACTTGATGGCCTTTGTCAAACTGTCCGACCAACTACCGTCATTGCAATCTATCAAGGACGAACCCAAGACAGCCAAAGTACCTGACAGTGCCGCCGCTGTGTGTATGGTTGTTTACCGTACATTGTCCACGATAGGGGGTGACTGGATCGACTCATGGATGGACTACATGGTGCGCCTCGACAAGGAAGCGCAGGGTATGTTCGCCAATGGTTGTAGTGCCGAGAAGTATGCGCACCGCAAGGTCGTGATGACCAACAAGAAGTTTACTCAATGGGCAATGGACAACAACTACATGTTCGCCGCCGACAAGAAGTAAGGAGAAGACTATGTTAGCAATAGGTAAACAACTTACCCCAGAGCAACGACTGTCCAAAGCTGTCGTTGACATCATGGGCAACCCCAAATACGTTGCCCTCGCAGGTGTCCTCATGATCGGTGATCGTTCGGTGGTGGACAACATACCAACGGCATGTACCAACGGACGTGACGAGATGTATGGGCGAGACTTTGTTGACTCGCTCAACGATGCAGAACTACGGTTCCTTGTACTGCACGAGGTATACCACAAGCTGTACAAACACCTCACCACGTGGCGACATCTGCACGACCAAGATGCTCAGCTTACCAACATGGCCTGTGACTATGTGATCAACATCAAGATTGCAGATGACAACCGAGATGGTTGGGCAGTCATGCCGCAAGGTGGGTGTCTCGATGTGAAGTACCGTGACTGGGACAGCGCCGCAGTATTCAATGACCTACGTGATAACGGCCCACCACAAGATGGCAACGGCAACGACGATGCAAGCGCTGATGGATCAGGTGGTGACGGCTTACCACAAGATGGCGACGAGGGGTCAGGTCCAGACAGCGGTGGACAACCCCAAGGTTTCGACAGCCATGACTGGGATGGTGCCGCCGAACTTACACCAGACGAGAAGCGCGAACTGGCACGTGATGTTGACGAGGCAATACGTCAGGGTGCGTTGATCGCAGGTAAGTTGGGGTCAGGTGGTGATCGTGATCTTGAGGATTTACTTACACCACAGATAGATTGGCGCGAGGTATTGCGTGAGTTTATTCAGACCACGTGTGCAGGTAGTGACTACTCAACATGGCAACGACCGAACAGACGTTACGTGTCATCAGGTTACTACATGCCTAGCGGTATCAGCGAGCAGGTGGGTGAACTGGTCATCGCCGTTGACACGTCAGGTTCCATTGGTCAGTTAGAACTTACAGTTTTCATGTCAGAGATACAGGCTATCTGCGACACGGTGCACCCTGATCATATCCGCTTACTCTACTGGGACACACGTGTGTGTCAGGACGAGAAGTACGACATGCACCAGCTAGATGAACTCGTGAAGACTACCAAGCCCAAGGGTGGTCGTGGCACTGATGTTGAGTGCGTTACCGACTACCTCACCGAGCATGGTGTCAAGCCACAAGCCGCGATTGTTCTCACCGATGGATACCTTGGTGGATCATGGGGTCAATGGTCTTGCCCTGTGCTATGGTGCATCTTAGACAACAAGAGTGCAAAGCCTGATACAGGTAAGCACGTAAACATAACATCAAGGGAGATGTAACATGGACTACCAAGAAGCATTAGAGATAGTCGAGGCTATCATCATTCGACACTGTGAGAAGTTACGGAGTGAGGCCGAACTTCTCGAATCATTTGGCGCACGTAAGACTGCGCTCAAACAAATCAACGCAATCAATGATGCGTTCAACAAAATCAGAAACGGCTAAGTAAGGAGAACGACATGGCTAATTATGAATACAAACTTGTTAGTGACGCACTAACAGTCGGTGGCACCGTCACCGAGAACACCAACGGTATGACGTACGTCACACCTTTCGCGGAGCGTGTGTGTAAAGAACTACGTGTGAAGATGCACCCACGTGATCGCGCAAGCTACTGGATATACCGAGACGATTGCCCCTACGTGTTGGGGTGGGTGGCATACGGTGACTATCGTGACGGAGGCGATGGCACCGACATGTATATCGTGCAAGCGCGTACGATTGTGAATGGCAAGTACGCTGAGTACAGCAGTCAATACTTCATGAAGATGTCTACCAACTTTGATGTGGCAGTACGTAATGCTAAGAAGTTTATACGCATGATGTCACCGCAAGAGCTAGCAGGCACACGTATGCGAGACGCATCGAACGCAGTGGATGGTGTGGTTGACGTGGCAAAGACCGAGTTCAGTGAGATACGCAACAAGGTGATCGACGTGGAGTCGAGCCTGTATTCCTCACGTACCAACGAGGGTTCTTCTCTTCTCAACGAGTTACGTCACCTGATGAACAGTAACCACGAGTTCATAGATACTATGTTCGGAGAGAACTTAGCTACGTTCTTTGCCAAGCAAGAAGAGTTGGTTAGGTTACGTAACCGCACCGTACCCATGTGGTTTGTCCGAGTGTATGACCGCATGGAGCAACAAGTGTTTGATGTTATCGACATCGACAAAGCTGAGAGTGCCTACGGTGCAGAGATCAGTGATGACGTGAAACGGTACACGGCAGACACGTTACCCGAGGACATCATGCAGAAACTTTCTGTGCTCAATATCCTGCAAGCCAATGATTACGTTGATGATGTTGGTTTCTCTGCGGGTGAGGGCATGTTCTATGTCGTACGATAACGACTTACCACATGATGATAACGTATACCGCGTATACGTAAACCCACACACCAACGCTGTCGAAGTGTCATGTATTGGCATGGAAGTTGACAGCGTGGTCAGTGGGGAGTACGATTCGGTAGATGCCCTTCCCTTGTGGATGCAGGAGAAGGTTGCCCTACTCATGATGACACCATTGGACAAGCCAACCAGTGAGGTCGAAGGAGTAGGCAGACGGATTGACGATAATGTTTATTGGATATTCCGTGTGTGATGTTAGTGCGGCACTAACAAGGGGGGTGGTTCGCCATCCCCCGACTTTGATTTTGATACCAGTTCCGAGGGGAAATACATGATAGACGAGCGAGGAGAAATCGAAAAAAGATTATCCGAGGGGTTGTGTCCGTGGTGTATGCAACAGTTGGAAGAAACAAACGAACCTAATACGCGCAGATGCAAACAATGTCGCGGAACGGTTACGGACGTAAACACAGGAGAACAAAATGGCGATGACACCAGAAGCAAAAGTTAAAAAGAAAGTAGCGGCACACCTAAAGGTGTTAGGAGCCTACTACTTCTATCCAGTTACTGGGGGCTACGGTAAGAGTGGTGTTCCAGACATCATTGGATGCTACGAGGGTAAGTTCTTTGGCATAGAATGCAAAGCAGGTAAAAACAAACCAACGCCCTTGCAAGAAAAGAACCTATCTGATATAAAGAGTAGCGGTGGCATAAGTCTTGTCATCAACGAAGACAATATAGATGACGTGTTGATCTATGTTGGCGGTCAGAACCGCGACCCACGACAGCTTGAGTTGGATTTTGAAGGCTCACCTGTTTAGACACTGCACAAATTGGAGATCGTTATGGGATACACCGAAGACGGTATCGGTTATCAGCGTAGAGATACAAGTCTCGCCGCCGCTGAAGATAGCACAGGTAAAAAAGTTACCTTACGCGAACAAGTCTACACACTACTAACCAAATCACCTACCCCACTGAGCACTGAGGAAATCGCGCATCACTTAGAGCGTCCTTATGTTTCAGTCCAACCACGTCTGTCTGAGTTATCTAATGATCGACGTGTGAGAGATAGCGGAAAGCGCGGCAAGACCCAATGGGGTAAGGCGTGCATTCTATGGGAGGTGCCACATGGCGAAGCAACGCACTAAAGCTGAATGGCTTGTTATCGCAAATCACTGTTTCAGAGCGTACACCGTTGCGCCTAAGTATTCGCCAATGCGTTTATTCTTTTCGTGGGGTGAGAAGTATGCGCGGAAGCAAGCCGCCAAATCCCCTGAGTAACCAACCACACCGCTGGGCCTTAACCGTACGAGGGTCTTGTGGTCACTTGTTATATCGTACGAGCAATAGGAGAACGACATCATGGCTACTAAATCATCCCCCAAAGCCGACAAGGTATGGGCGTATTTAATTAATAACAAAACAGCTACCCCTGCACAGGTCGCAAAGGCCACAGGCGTATCGTATGGGTATGCTTACAAGTTAATGCAGAAGATTGGCACACCGAAAGAGGTGTTTATCGCAGAGGAGGAAGCGAAAAGCACTGGAAAAAAGCCACAAGCCGCCAACCAAAGACAGGTTGGTGGGCAACATTACGTGGGTTTATCCGTCGAGCCTTGGGCGGCAATGGAAGCGTGGATGACTAATGAAGAGTTCGTTGGGTTCTTGAAGGGTAACATCATTAAGTATCTTGCCAGAGAAAAGAACGCCAATGACTTGGATAAAGCAGGTCACTACATGCAGAAGTTGTTGGAGGTGAAGTGATGGACTTAATCACGTTAGATTTTGAAACATACTATGACAGGGATTTTTCCCTGTCTAAGTTAACAACAGAGGAGTACGTACGTGATCACCGATTTGAGGTGATTGGCGTGGGTATCAAGGTGAACAATGAAGGAACTGAATGGGCAAGCGGAACACGTGAACAACTTAAACAATACTTACACACCTTCAACTGGGCAGAAAGCATGGTTCTCGCTCACAACACTTTGTTTGATGGTGCCATTCTCTCTTGGGTGTTTGATATTCATCCTCGCGTGTATACCGATACTTTGTGTATCGCCCGTGCTTTACACGGGGTGGAAGTTGGCGGCAGTCTCAGGGCGTTATCTGAAAGATACCAGATTGGCGCTAAAGGAACCGAGGTCTTAAACGCTTTAGGTAAACGTAGAGCCGACTTCTCTGAACAGGACTTGTCGTTGTACGGTGACTACTGCATCAATGATGTCGAGTTAACATACAAACTATTCAATATCTTTTTGAAGAAGGGCTTTCCTAAACAAGAACTGATGATGATTGATCTGACGTTGCGTATGTTCACCGAGCCGATGCTTGAGTTGGACATTGGGTTGCTTGAACAGCACCTTGAAGATACACGCGAACGTAAGGATCAGTTGCTTGAGGATGCAGGTATATCTAGGGAGGACTTGATGTCTAACCCCAAGTTTGCCGCTGTGCTTGAGGGGCTAGGCGTTAAACCGCCTATGAAAATAAGTTTACGTACAGGGAAAGAAACATTCGCGTTCGCCAAGAACGACGAAGAGTTCAAGGCACTGGCTGACCATGAGGATGACCGAGTGCAATCAGCAGTTGCCGCACGTCTGGGTACGAAGAGCACCCTTGAGGAAACACGTACTCAGAGGTTTATAGACATAGGTAAACGTGGGACTTTGCCGGTTCCAGTAAGATATTACGCCGCGCATACTGGACGATGGGGTGGTGATGACAAGATCAACATGCAGAACCTACCTAGCCGTGGTCCAAATGGTAAGAAGTTAAAGCGTAGTATCCTCGCACCAGAGGGCTACACGTTGATTGACTGTGATAGTTCGCAGATTGAGGCACGTGTACTCGCATGGCTTGCAGGTCAGGATGATCTAACACAGGCGTTTGCTAATAACGAAGACGTATACAAGGTCATGGCTTCTCGTATCTATGGTGTTCCCGAAGATGAAGTAACTAAAGACCAACGGTTTGTAGGTAAGACTACGATCCTTGGCGCAGGTTACGGCATGGGTGCAGTGAGGTTTCAAGATCAGCTAAAGGGCTTTGGGTTCGAGATGGAACTGGGCGAAGCACGGCGTGTCATAACAATTTACCGAGATGCCAACTGGAAAATCAACCAGTTATGGCGCAATTGTCAGGACATGATTAGGTACATGGTCAACGGCGACAGCGTGCAGATTGGTAAGTCAGGCGTGCTGAAAGTGTTGGGATCGGAACGCGGTATCCTGCTTCCTTCAGGTTTGATGTTACGTTATGACGACTTATCAGGTGAGCAAGGTGAGCGTGGCGTTGAGTATAGTTATAAGACACGGCGAGGTCGCACCAGAATATACGGTGGAAAAGTGACCGAGAACGTATGTCAGGCGATAGCGCGTTGCATTATTGGTGAGCAAATGTTACAAATAAGTAAGAGATGTCGCGTTGTGCTAACCGTGCATGACTCCATTGTCGTATGCGTAAAGAACGAAGATGTGGCTGAGTCACAGGCATTCGTTGAGAAGTGTATGCGTTGGACACCCGACTGGGCAGAAGGTTTGCCGATCAATTGTGAAAGCGGATTAGGAAAATCTTACGGAGATTGTGAATGAGTGTAGCACCGTGGTCGTTCAGCAAGATTAAGGCATTTGAACAATGCCCCAAACAGTTTTACCACGAGAAGATACTCAAAGAGTTTCCGTTCGTACAGACCGATGCCATCTTGTATGGCAACGAGTTTCACAAAGCCGCCGAAGATTACGTTGGTAGTGATACCCCACTCCCTAAGAAGTTTGACTACGCTAAACCAGTGCTTGATTCCCTGAACGCCAAGCGTGGGGTCAAGTTATGCGAACAGAAGATGGGTATCACAGAGAACCTCAAACCTTGTGGTTTTTATGATAAAGACGTGTGGTTTAGAGGGATTGCAGACCTGTTGATCATTGACACGTTAGGTGAAACTGCTTGGGTAATTGACTACAAGACTGGTAAGAACGCACGGTATGCCGATAAAGGTCAGCTTGAACTGATGGCGATGGCTGTGTTCTTACACTACCCCGACATAAAAAAAGTCAAAGGTGGGCTTGTGTTTGTGGTCAGTAATGATCTTATTAAGTCAAGCTACAACGAGTACGACGAACAAGAGTTATGGGTTAAGTGGCAAGGCAAGTACAATGCTATGAAGACCGCCGCTAATAAGAATGTTTGGAACCCACGCCCGAATGGATTGTGTAAGCGGCACTGTCCTGTAACCGTATGTCCTCACAATGGGAGTAACTAATGCCATACAAAAATAAAGCAGATCGTAAGAAACAAAAGAATAAACCTGTCGATAGTAAAGAATTTAAGGCGCGTATGGAACGTCAGCGTGCCCGTCGAAAGATGGATAAGACAGGTAAAGACGCTAACAAGAACGGTAAAGCCGACAAGAGAGAAGGCAAGGACGTAGCGCACAAGAAGCCGTTGTCACGTGGGGGGTCTAACAAAGACGGCGTGTCAGTACAAAGTCGAAAGCGTAACCGTTCGGCAGGTGGAGCCTTGAGTAAGGGCAAAAAGAAATAAGTTAGTGTGACACTAACACCGCGCCGCAAGGCGTTGCGATGGAGAACGAAGTGCAGATATTGGATAACAAGGCGCTATTATTGCGCCTAAAAAACCCTAACAAAGTTACTAAAGTTGTCGAGAAGAGCCGAGAACTATCAGATAATCAAGTGGTGGTTAACTGGGGTGTAGACGAAGCGCACACTCTCAAGAAGTTAAACATAAACGTACCCTCACCTATTGAGGGTAAGTACCAATGGTCTGGTCAGTACAAACCGTACGAACATCAGAAGACCACAGCCGCATTCCTTACGATGAACCGTCGAGCATTTTGTTTTAACGAGCAAGGTACAGGCAAAACTGCGTCTGCTATCTGGGCCTCTGACTTTCTTATGATGCAGGGTAAGGTAAACCGTGTGTTAGTTATCTGCCCGCTGTCGATCATGGATAGCGCATGGCGCAATGACTTGTTTAGTTTTGCAATGCACCGCACGGTTGACGTGGCCTACGGTAGTAAAGACAAGCGCAAGAAGATCATCAATCAAGGTTCTGATTACGTCATCATTAACTATGATGGTGTCGAGATCGTTGCCGAAGACATCGCCAATGGTGGGTTCGACTGCATCATTGTGGACGAGGCCACCCATTATAAGAACGCCCAGACCAAGCGTTGGAAGACACTGAATAAGCTGTTAACCGATCAAACTTGGCTATGGATGATGACAGGAACACCTGCGGCTCAGTCACCATTGGATGCGTACGGCATCGCTAAGTTAGTTAACCCTGTCGCTGTACCTAGGTTCTTTGGTTCGTTTCGAGACATGGTGATGTATAAAGTTACCAACTTCAAATGGAAGCCGAAAGAGACAGCTACCGAGACAGTATACAACGCATTGCAACCTGCGATCAGGTTCACAAAAGAAGAGTGCCTTGACCTGCCCGACATGGTTTATGTCAAACGAGAGGTTGAACTCACGCGCCAGCAGAAAAAGTATTACAAGGAACTTAAAGATAAACTTGTTTTACAGACAGCAGGTGAGGAAATAACTGCGCCCAACGCCGCCATCAACATGAGCAAACTCCTGCAAATATCTTCTGGTGCGGTATACACCGACAACGGAGAAGCATTGGAGTTTGACATCAAGAACCGATACAAGGTTCTGCGTGAAGCAATAGACGAAAGCAGTAAGAAAGTTCTAGTCTTTGTGCCGTTCAAGCACACCATTGACATACTTACGGACAAACTACTCAAAGACGGTATAACCACTGAGATCATTCGGGGTGATGTATCTGCACCCAAACGCACTGATATATTTCACCGATTCCAAACCACCCCCAACCCACGTGTACTGGTGATACAACCACAAGCCGCCGCGCACGGTGTGACGTTAACAGCCGCTAACACAGTTGTGTGGTGGGGGCCGACCAGTTCATTAGAAACATACGCTCAAGCTAACGCACGTGTTCACAGGTCAGGACAAGATCACAAGTGTACCGTCGTCCAGCTACAAGGATCAGCCGTAGAGAAACGTGTTTACACACTATTAGATAACAGAATTGACGTACACACAAAAATGATTGATCTTTACAAAGAATTACTTGACTAGGGTATTATACGCTAGTAGAGTAAACCTCCCGACACATTTTGTCGTGCGAATAGGAGAACTAAAAATGAGTGAGGACAAGAAGTTAGCTGAAAAGCTGACACGTGTTTACTTAAAAATCCGAGACAAGAAGGCACAGCTTTCATCGGACTTTAAGAAACAAGAAGAAGACCTTAACCAGAAACTGGATAAGGTTAAAGCCGCGCTACTCGACTACTGCAAAGAGCAGGGGCTTGAGAGCGTAAAGACTTCAGAGGGACTTTTTTACCGTTCGGTGAAGACTCGCTACTGGACCAGTGATTGGGAAGCCATGCACAAATTTGTTATGGAGCATGACGTACCTGAGTTTCTGGAAAAGCGGTTGAATCAAACCAACGTAAGAACTTTCCTTGAAGAAAACCCCGAAACTGTCCCTAAAGGACTTAACGTAGACTCTGAATATATAATTTCTGTGAGGAAAAAATGATGACTGGACCTTTTGTACCAATCGAAGAACTGTCCAAGCACTTCTCTGTATCGGTTTCAACCATACGAGCATGGGTGCGCCAAGGACATATCCCAAAAGCTACTTACATAAAAGTAGGTAACACGTACCGCTTCTCTATTGACGATGTGTCAATCGCCTTGACTAAGAAAGACAACGCCGCAACTGCCGCTGTTGGTGGTGTAGCCGCTGTCTCTAATGTTGAGTTAGTGCAAGGTTATACCGAGCACGATGCTGAGCCTGACTTAGACGAGGATTTGTGAGGAGAGGCATATGCAGAACGTAGGTGAAGTACGCCGCCGTATCAGTATCAACGGAGGTAAGTTCAGTGAGTATATTAACGGTCAACAAGACACGGTGCATGAAGGTGCATTGAATATAGTAATCTTGAACGCCGCTAAAATCTCTCGCTCTTACTACGCAGGGGAGTATGATGCTAGTAGTCCGACACGTCCTACGTGTTGGTCAGCAGACACTAGTGCACCTGCACCAGAGGTGAAGCAAGAAGATCGCCAAGCCCACCGTTGTATGGACTGCCCCCAAAATATTAAGGGGTCAGGATCAGGTACGTCACGTGCATGTCGGTTCGCGCAACGGTTAGCCGTGGTACTAGAGAACGACTTTACCAAAGTGTACCAACTGCAATTACCTGCAACCTCGTTGTTCGGTAAAGCGAAGGACGGCAAGATGCCGATGCAAGCCTACGCGCAGTACCTTAGTTCTCATAACACCCCTGCTATATCTGTGATAACCGAATGCGTGTTTGATCGGGGTAGCGTAGTACCGAAACTATTCTTCAAGGCGGTGCGCCCTCTTGCGGAAGATGAAGTAAGCCTCGCGGTTTCAAAGGCTGAAAGCCAAGAAGCTAAAGAGGCTATAACAATGTCAATATCAACGCCCTCAAGGGGGTCAATCTTTGCGGAAGTAGACGGATTTGTCTATGACGCAAATGCAAATTAAGGAGACTTTTATGTCTGAGCAATACGTAATTAAAAAAATAACTGCCATGTACCCTAAACTAGATAAGACCTACAGATACGATAACGAGCAACAACGTTCTGTATCCTGTGGGGCAACGGATGATGGTGCTGAGTATTCAGTAAACTTTATTATGGATGATCCAACAGCCAAGGCTTTGTGGGCATACATGAAAACAACTTACGCTGAAGAAAAGAAAAAGAACTGGCCTGAGATTAAAAACCCATTCAAGAAAACAGATGATGGGATGTGGTCGCACAAAGCTAATCTGAAGGGTGCATACAACGGCGACAAGACTAAGAAGCCTGCGCAGTTTGACGCTAAAACTAACGAACTGCCTGATGATTTTCAATTGACAAGCGGTAGTACCGTGAATGTCGCAATCAAAGGTATCCCTTACAGTGGTTCTATGGGTGCAGGTTGTTCTCTAAGATTGCAAGCAGTGCAGGTATTGAAACTCGCAGAGCGTAAGCAATCGAATCCGTTCGGCGCTGAAGATGGTTATAACTCCAAGGAGGATAACCCGTTTACAGCAGAAGTCGAAGAGGAAGTTGTAGAAGAAGTTGTTGAGGAGCCGATTGAGGAACCTACCAAAGTTGTAAAGAAGACTGCATCCGCACCACCTACGGATGACAGTGATTTGAGTTCGATTATTGATGACTGGGATGACGAGGACTAATCGTGTAGTCAAAGTAATCGAACTACGCCACGGTGGGGGTAACTTCTTTCACCGTGGCGGTTTAGGCAATGGGTGGACCAATGGAAACAAAAACATTTTTATCGAAGGCACTGAGTAGTGGGGGCTACTATTGTGTATTTGCGGCACGATCAAGTGACGAACGCAAAGCACAGAAGTTCTATGACTCAATAGATGCCGTTGTCGATGCCGCCCACAATTATGATAAAGAAGGATACGATGTTTATTACGGACTAGCTACGTTTGATCAAGCAGGTTCACGTAAAGTCGATAACGTAAAGAGACTAAACTCTTTCTTCCTCGATCTGGATTGTGGTCCGAGCAAAGAATTTTTAAATCAAGAACAGGCTATACAGGCACTACGGCGTTTCTGTAAACGCAACAAACTACCGAAACCGACGATGGTTAATTCGGGGCGTGGCATACACGTGTACTGGTTTTTAGAAGAATCGGTATGCTTGGATGATTGGTTGCCTGTCGCGGAGCGCCTTAAAAGATTGTGCGCACAGCAAAATTTCTACGCTGATCCGGCAGTCACATCAGATGCCGCACGTGTGTTAAGAGTTCCTCACACACATAACTACAAGACCAAGCCTCCGTCAGACGTGGGCTTTTTTGGCTTGACCGCTAAGTTTGAGACCGTCGATTTTGACACATTCTCAGGCTTACTTGGCTCTGAGTCGATACCAGTTCCCACAAAAAACATACCTAGGGAACTCAGCGCGACCATGCAGAACCTTATGGGCAATCAGGAAAACTTGTTTAAGGACATACTGATTAAGACCCAACGCGGTGAAGGGTGCGAACAGCTTAAATACATAGTCCGAAACCAAGAGACTATGAGTGAACCATTGTGGAGGGCAGGGCTATCTATTGCGAAGTTCTGCACTGATGGGGATAAAGCCATTCACCTGATGTCGAAAGGACATCCAGAGTACACGCCAGAAGACACGCAACGCAAGATGGAGCAGATAAAAGGCCCATATACGTGCGCACGTTTTGACGAGTACAACCCTGACATCTGTAGGGATTGTCCTCAATGGGGTGCTATCAAGTCTCCTATCGTACTTGGTAAGAAATTACGTGAAGCTGAGACTGACGATGAAGGTAACTATGTAGCGGAGAGCATCGAAGAAGATGAACCGACCTACGTTATACCCAAGTACCCACCGCCCTATGTGCGTGGGTCAAATGGTGGTGTGTATGTACGTACCACCAATGAAGACGGCGATGTAGACGAGAAGAGAATATACCATAACGACTTATACGTTGTTAAACGAATCAAGGACCCCGAGCTGGGCGAGTCGTTGGTTATGCGTCTGCACCTTCCTAGAGACGGGGTGCAAGAGTTTACACTGCCAATGAGTTCAGTCACGTCAAGCGAGGAGTTCCGAAAGAAACTCTCGTCTCAGGGCGTTGCAATTAAAAAGATGGATGAACTGATGTCATACACACTAAGTTGGGTGGATGAATTACAAGCCACCAGTACAGCAGACGAAGCCCACGTCCAGTTTGGTTGGGTCAACGATAAGTTAGATACATTTATTTTAGGTAATCAGAAAGTTAAACCTGACTGCATAGAATTTAACCCCCCTGCCAACCAGACAGTAGGGTTCTTCCCACATTTTGAACCAAAGGGTACATACGAAGCATGGCGTGAAAACTTGGAACTATGGAACGACGATAAGTTTTTATTACAACAGTTTGCCATTGGTATGGGCTTTGGTAGTCCTCTGATGGAATTTTTGAATGAAAACTGTGGGGCAGTAGCGTTCATAAACAACGAGTCTGGTACAGGCAAGACCATGATGATGTACGCCACGGCAGGTATATGGGGCAACCCAAAGAAACTTGTTTTGGATAAAGCCGATAGCGTTGCGTTCAAGATGAACCGTGCAGAAGTCATGCACAGTCTACCGACAGGTATTGACGAGGTGACTAACTTAACACCACGCCAAATGTCCGACCTTATATATCAAGGCACGTCTGGTAAACAGCGAGGGCGTATGACCGCTAGTGCTAATGTGGAGAGACACCAAGGTAGGGAGTGGAACCTGCTAATGCAGTACACCGCAAACGCATCCATCATTGAGACCGTTAGCCGTGGTAAAGCTATGCCGAAAGCAGAAGCACAGCGTATTCTTGAGTGCCGAGTGGACAGGATATTCGACGAAGTTAAGGATAAAGAGATACAAGACACGTTCAAGACTAACGTCTTTGAGAACTACGGACACGCAGGTATACCTCATATCCAATGGATTATGAACAACGTCGAAGAGACAAAGCGCATAGTAAAGCATATTCAGAAGCGCGTTGACGAAAAGGCTCAGCTAACTTCAGAGAACCGTTATTGGTCTGATACAATGACTGCCACAATATCAGGGCTACTGATTGCCAAGAAGATTGGACTTCATGATTTTGATGTTCAGAAAGTTTTTAAGTGGGCAACTACTGACCTTGTTTCACAAAACAAACGAGGACTAAACGAGATGACTGGTTCAGTAACTGACATCATGGGCGACTTCTTTGCCGAAAACATAAGCTACATTATTCAGATAAAAAGCACGGTAGATAACCGTGGGGTACAAGGTAACGGCCTTGACGAGCACGTAGTGCCAGAACAGATCGCACGAGGCAGATTGGTTGCACGGTACGAGACTGACACGAAACTCTTTTTTGTTAAACCAAAACCTCTTAAAGAGTGGTGTGGTGAGTTGCAGGTTAACTACGCACACTTGGTTAGCGAGATTATGAAGAAGTGCGAGGGCAAGCGTAAGAAGATACGGCTAACTAAGGGTACGAACCTACAGTTACCTGCCGCTGACACGATAGTTATGAAATTTGATGTAGACCCTGACAATGAAGGTATTGAGAACTTATGACCTAGCGCCTGATGGCGTGACAATAGAAGTTAACTGGGAGAACATGGCTATCGGTTCTTCCATCTTTGTACCCTGTGTAAACACTGACGAAGCAGTAAAGCAGGTAAACAAGATATTCTGTGATAGACACTGGGAGCTAGAACACCGACTACGTATTGAAGGTGGAAATTTAGGGGTACGTTTCTGGCGCACAGTGTGATAAAGTTCGATAGACAGCATTGGTCCACCCCTCACGACTGTCTGTCGTTCTCCCTGACCCCCTCTTCGGAGGGGGTTACTTTTTGTTATTCCACAACTCAAACAACACTTTGATCTTCTCTTTGATCTGTTCGATGTCCGAGTGCATCTTCGCAAGCACAATCACCAGAGTCACGAATGCCGCCGCGATAGGCCAAACTACCCCTATGGCGTCCATTATTTCCATATTCAGTTCGTGTTTTCAGAATTTCTTGTATCAAATAGTGCTTCTAAGGTGCCGATACGAATAGTCAGTTCGTGTACCCTATCCTGCATTTCCCGTAGTTCTGTTACGTCTCGTTCTAATCCTTCTATTAACATGTCCTGACGTGCATCCGCAGGTAGCGAACCAAGCTGTCCTCTAGGCCATAAAATCCTAAACTCAGAATTAGATTTAATTTCGACATCAGTCATATCAATACTGTGTTCGAGTGTCGTGAGCCGTGATTCGATAGAGAAGTACGCCATCGTAGCAATAGCCGTAAAAGCAATCATACCCAAGATATTTTTGAGTGGGATTGTCAGGTTCGTGTTTTCTGATAGTTCTGTCATGCTACCTCGTTGGCGGCATGAAGCCGTTTCGTACGCCGTAAAGATGATCTTCTACGGCTCTACGCATCGCCGGAGACAGCGATACACCGTTATACATGTTCTCAGAACTTTTCATGTGTTGTTTCAATGATCGAGCGATAGAATCTGAAGTCACTTCAAAGCTAGGATGCTCACTATTAAACTTCTGTATTTCACTTTCTAGCCGTCCGATCTCAGCCCAATCACCTTGCCGTGCGGCAATGTAATACTTTTTAGTGAGGTCAGACCTTTGTTTCGCAAGAGAGCGATCTATACGTTTTACTCTTTGATTCTCTTCTTGGATACGTATGTATTCTGCTGGAGCGAATCCTAGGAACTGTGTAAACAACTCACCACCTGTCATATCGTCGTATATGGCATCAACACGGCGTGAGTAAATTCCACCGTCTTGTTGGTATCGTCCTAAAGACTTATACGCATTGGAGAAACCGACAGGTAGGATATTTTCAATACCGCGTTGTGTTTCACCGTTTAACAGGTCTACAACACCTCGCCCTGTGCGTTTTGCCACACTAAGTGCAGGTCCACCGACATAGTAGCCAATAAACTCTTCGGCAGACGGATCGGGGTTATACCTGTTCTCCTGAAGAAGTAGACCTGTTAGACGTACACGTGATGCTACGTCAGCACCTAACCCAACTTCATCGAGTATCTGATTAAACGCACCTTTGTACCAACCCTCACCGAGATATGCGCGAACAACCTCGTTAGTGTCGTCTTCGTCATCGTCGAACAAGAGTAGGTCTGCGAGTAGTTGCACCGCACCATATAATGGAACACCATGCACCCCTGCGAAGAACAAGGAAGACAAATGTATACCTGCAATTTGTTTTGCGGCTATTTTCCGTGCTTCTGCATCAGTCTCCAGTGACAGTAGATCACGCGCAGTTTTAAACATTGTGTAGTACATGCGCAGACCGTAGGTCTTATACATAGCGGCAACACGCCCAATATTTTCTTGTGCGACACGCGGTGCAGTCTCTAAGGTAGAGCCGCCGTTGTATTCTTGCGTATCGTAGAGAGCTTCTTCTGCCGCTAGGTTCTGTCGCTCAGCCATAGGCATCTTGGGGTTATCAGTCGAAATGCGTTCCAACGCCATGTTGTACGCCGCAACCATCGTAACTTGCCTGTTAAAGCGTTCTGACTGGTTAAACAGCATGGCAGATATACCCGTACCGTAATCTACAAGCGCAGACGCTTTACGTGCTAACGTGTCAGTTCTACGTGCCTTACCGCCCTCTTGTAGCCCGAGAGCATCAAAAATAAATGATCGGTTGAGGTGTCCACGTTCCGACGCCATACGCACCAGTGGTGCTATACGTTCTAACTCCTTTATACGCTCCGCAGGTATGTCTTTTTCTTTCTTAACAACAAAGTCACCGTTATCGGTGATGTCATAATAGGCATCCAAACCATGCGCCACTGCTATCTTATCTAGTTTAGTCTCGCCGTAACCACGTGCACCTGTCACAAACGATGTAGCGTTCATGATTTCGTTGTATGCTTTCTTATACCCATACCGTGCTCCAAGCATGGGGTAGGTAAACATCGGGGTCTGTGCTGTCTGCACCATAGCAGAAGCTACGTTAAAGCCGATTGTGCCTACAAACGCGAGTTGGTTAAACGTACGAACATACCGCTCGACACCCTTCATCTTCGCGCCGTACTTGGCAAAGTTCATCCGTACTTTAATCTCTTCGCTTATTGTGTTGAAACGGAAGTCTTTGTCGGGTACCTCTAACTCGTTAAGACGTACCTCCATGCTTTGAATAAGCGCGTTGTACTTTAACTTCTCTACCTGCCTACCTAAATCAAAGCCTTTGCTCTTCATAGCATAGACCGCATCTTGCATATATCCGGGCGTACCCTTACGTCTTTGCAGGGACTTAGCGAATGATGACTCCGGGAGCGCATCAATGAATAGACGCATGATTTCAGATTGTACTGTGTCATCGACCTTGTTCGCGCTTAGTGAATCAAGCACTTGTTTTACAAACGAGGATGATGGTGCGTTGTTGAAGTCAGCGGAACTAAAGTCACCATCCATACGATTGACAGTTTTTGTCACAACATCGGAGTCTTTTAACAGTTCGTTATAAACTCGGTCGCGCTGTGCTTTACTATCAAACATTTGAAACACATACTTATCGTTCTCTGATTTGACTGCGCTGTCTTTGTATTGAAACTCTAATTTGTAACGTCCTTCACGCAACAGCGGGAAGTAAACATCTAACGTATTACCGTCAAACAACTTAGCAAATACTTCTTTCTTCAATTCTGCTGCTGCATCAGGGTTATCACGTAGTGCTTCGTCAATACGCCCGTTGATTGCATCTTTAAGTTTCCCGTACAAGTCACGGTACATATCGCGCATCGTACGGTAGGCTTTTTGCCCATCAGAACCTAGTGCGTCCCAGTCCTTACGCTGTGCATCCCAAACCTTTTCTAGGCTGTTACCACTTTCATCGGTCTTGCCTTTATATGTGCTACGTGGTTTGGTTGGGTCTACTTGATAAATAGTAGCGCCGTACTCTTGACTGTAGATCAGATCATTGAGGTTCTTCTGTTTCTCTTTAGTACCACCACTAGCGATCCACTTATCCACAACCTTTACTTGGTCACGTACAAAGTCGTCAGCACGTGCCATCGAACCCCGCTGGCGCTCCATCAACTCGTGAAACTCTGCCGCAAGTTTACCTAGCTTAGCATCTGCTCGTTTAGCTACATCGCTAAGAGCCTGTGAATCCATCAGTTTCGGCAATATGAAACCCACTTTTTCGCCTATAGTATTCATTGTGTCGAAAATACCGTCAGACCACTCACCACGGAACTTACTAGTTAAAGGTTGGTGCAACGCTTTCTGCGTGTCATCTATACCTTTCATCTCTTCTTTGACACCTTTCGCCGTCGATTCCATAGCAAGTTCGTTTGCGTTACGGAACTTAGGAGCAGGTGCAAGTATGCCATCTACAAGCCTGTCAGCGGCTGTCTGCGCTGATTCGATCTTCTTAGGTTGCATACCAACAAGTTTACGTAAGAAGTTTCCTACGCTGTTGAAGAAGCGTTGTAGAGCGTTTATCTCTTCGCCCTTTGGATTGATCTGAGCTAGCTTAGCTTGGAACTCAGGATTCGACATCGCTTCGGACACGAACTCATCTACGTCCTTGGCACCATACGCAGTATCAAGATAATCTTTAACATCCTCAAACAGCTTCGTGAGCTGGCGCGTCATAGGGTGGTTCTTGTTCGATAACGTATCAGACGCCGCCGCGTGCGTCATCTCATGCAACAGCACGTGAGGGTTCATACCGATTTCAGAGTCGAGCTTGATTGTGTTGGTCTTAGGATCAAACGACCCTGCATCCTGCAAATCTTTAACGACTTCTATCTTGGTCTCGCCAACGGCCTTGGCTAATTTCTTAGCCATCTGCGCTATACGCTTGTCTGCCGTTGTCGCCGCGAGGGTTGATAGAGCTTCCTTTAAGTTGCCAGCACGTAATAGTCCACGTACACCGGGGTGTAACGGCACGTCGAGTCCCATAACAGAACCCCGTGCTAGCTTCTTCTCGAACATGATAGCTAGTTCGTCTAGGTTGGCACGTAAGTCTTGGCGCATGTCAGCTTCGGTCTGTGCTTGTTCTGCCATTTCTTTCGCGGCTAGTTTAGCCTCACGTTGACGGAACATTTCAACATAGTCAGTGCTTTCTATTCTCTGCATCTCGCGTATTTCTTTAGCGAGGGTCTCGTCGATCCACGTGTTTGTCTCTGCCGATAGATTAGTTTTAGCCCAATCAAGCACCTGTTGTGCAGGCTTATTGCCCATACCTTGGAAGAAATCGACTTCGCTTTGACGCATGTCAGGAGTCTTACGGAATTGCGGGGTGCCGTTTGCCACATCAAAGATAGCCATGTATAGGCCGTCAGTAGGGCGAGGAACCTTACCTAAATACGTTATCACAGCATTACCCAACTTATCACGCGCTGCCGCGCCGTTAGTCAGTAGTGTGAGTATCTTCAGTTGATCGTCAGGTGTAGTTCTTTCCTTGCCTGCAATTTCGTTAAACTCTTGGCTAGTCTGCTGTGCAAACTGTTTGACTGGTTCAGGCTGTTGCTCGAACCGCTCAGTAAGTTGTTTACCTGCTTTACCTTTAGGAGCCAGCGCCGGAGTTGTCTTCTTTGTCTCCAGTACAGGCATGACTTTGCGTGTCGTAGAGGTTGTCTTCTTCTTCGCTGAATCTTTTGTGGTAACTTGTTTTGGTGTAGTAGTCTTCTCAGGCTGCGCAGCGGGCGCGTCAGATACCAGTTCCTTCTTCGCCACCGCCCTACGTACGGGTTTCTTAGCCGTAGCTTTCTTTTTAGTTTTACGCTTTGGCTTTTCTTTTTTTGGTGGCGCGATTGGTTCTGGTAGGTCTAGTGCAAGTTGCTGTGCTCCTTCTCCTCGTACAGGGTCACTAACGCCGCTCCTAGCACTTGCCACTCCTCTTCCTCTAGGTGGTTGAGGCACTTCGGCACTCGGTTGTGCGGTAGTATCGGGACGTGCGGTTCCCACAGGCGGTCGAGGAACTTGAACGCCACCTCTACTTGGTGTTGGCTGAGCTGTCCTAGTCGTTGCATCGGGTCCTCCTTTCGTAGGCGCTGTGCGTTTACGTGATTGTGGTTGGAACAACTCAAGCTGTGCTTCTGGCACGCCTTCAAGGTTCCTAGCCACGTTTAGTCGAGTCTGTTCAGGTACTTTTTTATTGTTAGCAAACGCAACAAACTGCTCACGAACCACAGGATCGTTGAGGTCTTTACCTTCAGTACGCTTACGGATTGGCGCTTTAGGTGCAATACCAAGCCCATCCATAAACTCTTTTGTTATTGTGTTTGGAGCAGGTGGTGTCTCCTTTACAGGTGGTGTCTTCTTACGGCCCATACCGGGGAACGACATCTGTGACGGGATAACAGATTTATCTGTACGCTCTGGGATACGTGCTTCCATACCCTCAAGTTGTGTAGCTTCTGGTGGAGGCGTAACTTCGGGGGTCTCAGGCGCTTTCGGTCTTTCCGCTCGCTGTACGTTAACTGCACTGCGAATAGTCTTTGTCTCGTCTTTGGTAGCTTTGGTCTTCTTAATCCCTGCGGCTTTAAGGCGCTTCTCAAAGTTCTTAGACAACGTGTTGTAGTTACGTGTAGGTGTCTCTTCAATAGTCTGCTGGAGTATACTGTAGCGTCTACCCTCAGTTGTTTTCTTGCGATCACCTTCTCGACGGCGCTCTAGTGATTCTAACTGAGATTCGCCACGTATATTATTTAGTTCTGCCTCCGCTACTGCATCCGCTTGTAGCATAGCTTCGATCTCAGCTATCTCAGCATCGTCGATTTCCATCTTATCCAGACGGTCAACCATATCTTCTTGTACTGGGATAGGTTGTGGTGGAGTCGGCTTAGACTCGTCCCTAATGCCTTCTCGCTGTGGTACTCGTTCTGCACCCTGTGATTCTAACTGCCCACGCAGTGCCGCCTCTGGGCGGGCCTCACGCGCTTCTTGTAGCTCACGTGTAAACATATCAGGTTGTGCAGCTTCAGCACTGGCCTGCTCGAAGGTAGCTTCATCCCCACGGTCAGCCGCTTCTAGTGCTTGAGCTGTAGCTTGGTTTGTTTCGACCTCACGTGCTAACGTCTCAGCCTCTATAGGGTCAGTCTCTGGAAGTGTTACCTCTTCTACGTCGCTCGGAGTTTCGGTCGCGGATCGCTTTACAGCGCGTCCTTTAACGAAAAAGTCTACTACACCTTGAACAATGACACCTGCACCGCCCCCTGCAATGGCTTCGTCGATTATTCCTGCGTCTAATAATTCTTTCTCAGGGTTATAGCCCTGTTCATTCATGTTCTGTAGGAACGCGGCGGCGGCTTCCTGTGCGGCTTCTGCTCCACCTGTAGTCAACGCGCTACGTATTTTACTACCACCTTCTTCGACAGTTTTACCGCCGATTTTGTCCATGAGCTTAGTTGCGCCCGGAACTTTTAAGATTCGACCTAAAGGTAGTATTTCAAGAGAACCGATTGCGGCACCGCGTCGAGTAGCGGCATTACGCTCTTCTTCGGTAGCACCTGCGGCACGTGCACGTTCACTTGCTTCACCAGCACCAGCACCGACACCAATACCACCAGCAGTAAGTAAGCCTGCACCAGTAGCGACAGCCGCACCTGCACCTAAAGCACCAGCACCGTATGTAGCACCTGCGGCGGCACCGAGAGCACCGACAACAGAGCCTAAACCAGAAGATATTTTGTATGATAGAGCGTCTTGATCACCACCTTCAGGACGTAAGTAGTCAGCGGCAGATTGTATTTTTTCACGGGCAGCAAGTTCGCTTTCTTCTTCAAGCAACGCGGCACCACCAAGCGCCGCCATCTCTCCAGTGTTAACAACACCAGAACCAAAGCCTGATAAGATGTTTTCAATAAAGCCCGATTCTTCTGAAGAACTTCGATCTATACCTTTATAAGTAGATGCAAGTTGACTTCCAAGGGAAGAACCAAGTTCATCGCTTTGCCCTTGCATCTGTGCTTGAATAGCGGCAATAACTTGTTCTCTAGTCGCTCCTTCAGGACCTTCTAATTCGTAAGTTCTTCCATCAGGCCCTTGAATGCTATACAGCGGCATATATTGTTCCCCTATTTAACAGTCATAGGACCAAAGTCATCGGCACTAAATCCTGTAGAAGTAGCGCTAGTAGGTGCATTACCTAAAGATATACTTTCTCCTTGTGCTAACTTTAACGCTAACTCTTCAACCTCGTTAAAACTTAGTCCTTTGTCAGATTTCATTTCAAAGTAACTGTTAACACGTATTTGAAGTGCTTTATAAGCCGCATCATAAGCAGTTTTAGCAGCAGGATCGTCAGGATTTTGCCTTAAATAGGCATCCGCAGCTAATAACGTTTTGTCATTTTTAGATTCTGTTATAAATATTTCGTTCTTCTTATTTTGTAAGTCTGTTAAAAGCGCTAAACCACGTTGAGAAGACTCGGAAGATTCCATCGCTAGCCGTAAATCATTAGTACCTTGTATTTGAGCCGCGTCTAATTTGTTTCTTACATTATCTTTATTGGCGTTGTAGTCTAATTTTGCCTGTTCCATAGAAAATTGAAGGTCTGCATTACTTGTAGACGCTAAAACTTGAGAGGCTTGCCTACGATTAGCCATAACTTGCGCATAAGTATTATCACCAGAGGACTGCGCTGACTTAGCAATATCTAAGTCCATGTCCATTGCACTCTTCTCAATGTTCAAACGACTCAATACTCGGTCGCGGGCCGATTTTTCTTGTGCTGAACGTTCATCTGCCATGCCTTGAGAACCGCCAGCCATAGTTTGTCCAAACGAACCACCGCCTGCTGTATTGCGTAGAAACGCTGATATTTGTTCGTCTCGTAACTTTTTAGGGTCTTGCTGACTAACATCCATAGCCTTGAGTTCGTTAAGATACTCATTCATTTTTCCACGTTTATCTTCGCGTCCAAGGAATTCAGCAGCACTTTTACGTGATTCCTCCATTGCAGTATTGGGGTTTTGTAATGAGTCTAGCCCTAACCCTGTCTGTTGAAGAATGTTTTTTCCTCTATCCTGTATATTAGACGTGTCAATTTGAGGTGCC
>WLWH01000257.1_pt1 | contig 45251 bp, 74 predicted proteins | sample 6712741 | NCBI WGS metagenome assembly WLWH01 (sample SAMN12718694, study PRJNA515312) | sponge metagenome | isolation source: marine sponge | host: Mycale hentscheli | place: New Zealand: South Island, Marlborough, Capsize Point | collected 2003-05-01 | reverse complement strand
GCTTCTACAAGTGAACCGTAAACAAGAGCGTTAGGGGCATCTGTACTGAGCCAAGTAGTTCCGGCTCCGGCTCCAGCGGTAATGCTAGCAGGGCGATAATAATAATGCAGTTCAACATCATAATTACTATCTGGTGTAGGCCCTACAATGAAGTTGTTTATGTCAAATATGCTATAATACTTAGGCGCACCATTTGCCCCTACTGAATCAGTGTATGTTTGAACAAAATTAACATCTTTTATAAGAAGAAAATCTTCACTGCCAGCGCTTGTTATTTGCAAAGAAAATGGAGCCAGATAGTCTGAGGGAACAGTAAGATAGGGGTCTCCAGTGCTTAGTGAAGAAGTAGCGTTCTTCCGAAACAACTCTAAATCTACCACCGTAAAAATACGATCTTCTGCTCCCCGTATAAAAACAGGAAGATTGGTAACAAAAGACGTTTCCGTGTTGTCAGTAAAATCCTGAATTGCTTGCTTTAATTGATCGTATGTAAAACTCATTTAGTTCACCAATGTAACAGGGCCAGAACTCGCTATTCCGCCGCCACCTTTTTTGTTGCCTTCAGTGGCCGTGCCAGAACTCGCCACAAACGTATATCTGTTATTATCAATAACCGTGATTGAATAGCCAGAAGCAGACTCAATTACAGAAGAAGTAAAGCCGTCAAAAGGCATTACATTCCTGAATCTTACTACATCACTTGTGGAACGTCCATGTGAAGGCTCAAATACAGTAATAATCGTAGATCCTGATGCGCCTGTCAAAAATGCGTTCAGCCCTAAAATATGCTCAACTTCTGGAGCCACCCTACTGTCTGGCCTTGGATCTCTCAACGCCTCTGCGTCTGGCGGGTGTCTTGTGACTTCTAGCTGCGGATGCTTTTGCTCCCACTCATCTTTGCCAACCAGAAGGCCATTCCACTCTTTTCGCATATCACGCAAACGGTAACGAAAACCAGACCTATCTGATATTCCGTAAGCGTCTTTGCCGGAAGCGAACCTCGCCATAATTAAATCCTGTAATACTGAAGGTTAGGAGTTACGTTAAACGAAGCTCTGTCCCTGTCCTCTGACTGCGCTCTGTCGAATTCTTCATCATAAATAGCCTTTAGCACTTGAATGCGGTCAGGAGCCTTTTTGATTGCAAGATAGTAAGCTAGTCCAGCCGCTAGACATGGATAAAACCTAAATGGCATTTGCAGTGTATTGTTATAATCGTCAGCATCATCCATTCTTGTCAGGCAGTCATATACGATAATATCAGTGCTATTTTCAGGCACAGGCCACAGCTTTATTGCTGGCGTTACTTGACGGTCTACAAAAAACTGAGTTGGTCTGGCTTCTGTTGTTTTGGACGGAATAGACAAATACTCATCTCGGCTAACCCTGTCCATTGAGTAATCTGTTCCACTCCTGCGCAATGAGGCTGACAGAACATCAATTACATCTGCGCCAAGAGTGTAGTTTCCAGTCCCCTGAACAAGAGCCAAAGTGCGCTGTTCAATTGTCCATTGGTTTAGGCCACGGTTTGCCCAGTCAGCAAGCATTAGGTTTAAAGACCTGCGAGCTGTTTTTAGGTCATATCCAGTGCGAACTTCAAGACCGCAGCGCTCAAAGGCTTCTTCGATGTAATCGCTTACATCAAGCTCAAAGTTAGTAGAACCAGATACGGCCATTTACTTTTTCCTCTTTAAAGACTTAACACGCCTCGGCTTTCCCGCTGGCTGTCCTAAACGCTTTTTCTGCGCTATTCTACTACGCTTTTCGGCTGCTGTCATCTCTCCGCTTGTTTTCGGGGTCTTAGAAGACACACGCTTGGAGGGGCGACAATATGGAGTACCCCGTTTTTCACCTTTGCTACGCCCACACGCTTTCCCCGTGCGAACATCCTTCCAGTCCTCTTTGAACCATCTCTTGAGGGCCGCTCCCTTTTTAGTCTTTCGTACTGCCATATCTCATCCATACCTACAACACAGCTATAAAAAAATAAACAAACAAGCCAATAGACATAAGCGCAACGCCAGCGACAAGAACTATCTGCTTCATCATCTCTTCAAATTCTCTTGCCTCTTGTATCTTTTTTCTACGCTCTGCTGCCGCTGCCTCTTTTGCCTCCTGCATTCGCTTGGCTCTTTCAGCGACAATGCCCTTCCATGTTCCGTGGCCAAATCTCATATCAACCAAAGTAGCTACTTCTTGTAGCTTTTCCGCCGCAATCTTGGCGTCTATAATCTCTTTTGCAACAGTGTCTACGCCAAACTGATCGCCTAAACCACCTCCAGCCTTACGGTTTCTAGCTTTTTGCGCCTCTTTTTCTCCACGAAAAAGATCGTCAATTTGACCGGCTATCTGACCTATATCTTGTACAGTGTTAATGTTGCTTTTTATAAATTCAACAGATTTTTGAACAAGCGCAATACCGGTTAAAACCTCAGCTATCATTTACCGCTTTTTGGTAGCCCTGCCCTTGCTGCCTCCTTTCTTTGATTTTGTTCCCCAGTTTTTAGCGCCAACCTTACGGCATTTTGCTAATGCGCCAGACGCATACGCGGACGGCCAGACTTTATATCTAGCCTTTACCTTGCTGTAGCAAGCGTCTTTTTTAGAGCCGCCCTTACTTGTTTGTTTGGACATTGAACTGCGCGAGATTGCCATTTTTTTTCTCCAAAAAATCATCCCACAGGACGCTTAACATCTTGTGGTTTTCTTCCACCTTTATAGTAATCACAGCCGTGTCTGTCTTTAGGTCAACAACATTGTTACCCACCCAGTACAAGAAAGTGACCAATACGCCAATTATAGCTGTGCTAAGTACACCAGCGATTGCTAAAATGATCTTTTGCTCCATTGTTAGCACTTCCACCTCCGTCTAGCTTGACGCAAACGGCTATTTGGATCCTTCGCTGCCTTTGGAAACTTTTTCATCTGACCAGCGGAGCGAGCGCAAAATGATTTACGGCGCTTGGCATCTTTGCTCCCCTTCTTTACTTTCCCAGTCACTGCTGTCTTTAGCTTGCTTCCAGGATTTTTCTTCCTATATGCTTTGACGCCCTTTTCCGTCATACCCGCGCCAGACTTGGTTTTGCGATAATTGCCGCCCTTACCTGTGGTTTTACGAATAGGATTTTCTTTTTTACGAGCCATAAATTTACCCCTGTTGGTAAAAAATGGTTACAGAAGTATTGGCTGGCAAATTTGCGTAAACACCTGTTTCATAAAGAATTCCGTCTCCAGGAAACACAACGTCAAAAGTGCCAGCCACATTTTCGTCAATTTCTATGAGAACAGAACCGCTGGCGGAACTGTTATCATAAATGACTATATGCCCTGAAGAGCCTGTTTTGTGAGTCACAACCAAACCCATCAACCTCCCCCGCCCCGTTAAAAGAGAAGCGGAGATAGTAGTGTGTTTAGTTTTTACCTCGTTGCCAGCCATATCAGGACAAAAAGATTGTTAGTTCGTTGCTTGCGCCTGTAAAATCAGAGACATACGCGCCTTCCGTGGCAAGAATTCCATCATCTGGAATGTTTAGATGATGAATTCCTGTAGGAAATGTTTGCGTAATCAATGTTTCGCCAGACGCACTACCGTTTTTAAATGTAAAAGCACCTGCCGCTGCCGCATAAATCACAATCTGACGTATGCGAGAACGAGCGGGGCCGACTACGGCAGCAGATGTGCCTTGCGCCCAATTGTAGGCTTTGACTGGTCCAGCCATTTAAGCCTCCTGTTTAGCTAAGTGCCGCGCCTACAGCAGTAACCCAAGCAGCGCCTGTGTTGATTACGATGCAATACTCGTCATCACCCGCGCCATTGTCGCTAACAATGTAAGCGGTTCCAACAGCAACATCACCAAAAGCTGGCAAATCTGCGGTGACTACAACGGGGATTTGAAAACCGGCATTTGAACGAACCGGTCCTGAAAAAGTAGATAGAGCCATGATTATCTCCTGTCGTGGCTAGTGTCAGCCGCACCATGCGACTGTCAGGGATAACTTATTGTACAACAAAAAAGGGCGGCTGAATAGCCGCCCCTTTCCGTATAATTGTTCGCTTATGCGCCCGGTGAACCGAACACAGCGCGTGGGTCGCTGTAGCCGAAGCTGTAACGCTCACGAGCCTTAAACCGCATGTTGCCTGAATCGAAATCAGCCTCCATGTTGGTTGAAAGCGGAGTACGCTCAAAGTGCTTGAAGCCGTTTGGAGCGTCTGTCTTGATGAAGAACGCATCAGGGTCTGTCAGGAAGTGGTTAATTGTGTAACCCTCTGGCAGCATACCCATGTTGCGGATTGCGTTTACATCGTTGTCGGATGTGCCAACGCGGAGTGTAGACTCAAGAAGACGATCAGCAACAAACTGAAGCTGTGGTGGAACGATCAGTTTCATGCCACGAAGAGCAATGATCATGTTCCGCTCATCAACGAATGTTGAGATGTCAATCAAGGCATTCTCAAGTGAAGTTTCGTTGAGGTCAGCAGCAGTTGATGGCTCGTTGCGGAATGTACCGCCGCCAGCAAGTGGGTGAGCAGTAGAACAAAGCTCAACGCCGTCACCACCAGTGAAGGTGGCATTAAATGCGTTGTTCAGTGTTGAAGCAGCTTTAACTTGCTTTGTGTGAGCCATTGAACGTGCGAGTGCGCGTGTGTAACGTGCGCCCAGACGATCATACAGGTTGTCTTCCATTGCTTCTTCAGTCAACGCAAACGCAAGAGCGATTGTCTCATGCGAGTAACGTGCTGTGTAAGCCTCTGAGGCGTTGTCAAAATTGACGCCAGCGCCTTCAGCTTTGGTTTGTGCATTTCCAAAACCAACGAGCATCACCTCTTCTTCAAATGCACGATCTGAAGATTCGGTGTCGTAGATTTCAGCATGCTCGGCTTCGTAACGATCATATTCGATTCCGAATAGAGCGTTAAGGCCGGGTTCTAGCTCTTTCGCTAGTTGTGCGCGAGAAATAGCCATTATTCAGCCTCCTTATGCCAAGCCGTCAGTACCTGCACTAAACAGGTGATTGTTGATCATGACGATGACATTTGTGTTAGCTGAAGCTACATCGCTGTTCTCTGGATCTGTGGAGATATCAATCGCCTTCAGAGGAAGAGTTGCGGTGGTTGCACCAGTTGAAACAGCCATTTCCATCCGTGAGATGCCAGAAGCATCATCACCAACAGGTGACTGATCTACAATGTCAAAGTTACCGAACAGGTCTGCTACTGGCATTGCAGCATCAGCCTGAATTTCGTAAACAGCGTGAGGCGCGTCAATTACTGATGCTTCAGCATCTGATGCAACAATTCCTGCTGTCCACTTGTTTGCCCAGCGCGGTTTACCGTCTGAGTCGGTGTAAGAAACTCCGTTGAAAACACCAAGAATAGTGCCAGAGCCGCCAGCAGCAACACGTTCAATGCCACCACCAGTAACAACCGCTACGAGGTCGCCTTGGTAGATGGTAGTGTTGTAGCCAGATGCAATCCGGTACTTATTCTGCATGTTTTGCAGATCGGAGCCGTTGCCTGAGCGTGAAAGCCGCAGGCCAAAAGAAGCGTCTTTATTCGCCATCTTTCTTTCTCCTAGTTGTCAGCTACTCCCTTCGGCCCACCAAAGGACACCGAGGAGCTACGTTGAGGTTTAAGCTTTGGCATCGCGGCATTGGACTCTCTCATCCAATCACGATCCACAGCTTCCATTTGATTTTGCGTAGTGTTCTGGTAATGAGCATTACGCTGATCCGCGATTTCTTCAGGGATTCTAGCAAGAACCAGACCCCCAACGCCAATCACGCCAGCATTTTTGCCCTCATCAACGACAGGGGCATCAAAGTCAGGGTAGTCTTCTGCCCTAACAAGTTCCCAACCTTCACGGCGGCGCTTATGAACATTATTACGATCATCGTATTCCATGACTGATTCACGAATCCAACGATGTTTGTAACCAACAGGTGCCTCTGGTGCTTCAAGGGCTGAAGGCGGACGCCAATCTGCAACTCTCGCTTGTTTTTCACGGGTCTGCGAATCCCGGTTTGTGCGATCAGACATTACGCTTTCTTCCTTTCAAGTTTAGCGACCTCTTGAGCATACCGTTCTAGAGGGATTTTCATTTTGTTGGCAAAAGCCACTTGTCCCGGCGTCAATTCCACCGTCTTTTTCCGCCCACTTTTGGTAGCTGACCGTCCACTGGACGCAGGAGTAACGGCTTGGGCGTTTTGCCGTTTATCCTGAAACTTGTGCGGAAACTCCCTGCGCATGCGCCGGTCAATTTCCTGATAATATTCATCACTATTTGGGTCAAAGCCTTCGTTAACAACGATCTCTTCATGTATAACTTTTGCACTGGCAGTCATGATGCGGTCACCGTCATCACCAAACCAGGGGTTTTTTCCCATCCAGCTTGTAAGCTTTCTGTCAAGCTGGCGAGGCCGTTGCACCTCTTGTTGACGAGGCTGCGCTGCTTGTTGAGCTTCTACGTCAATCTGGCGCTCTGAACGAGACTTTTGAATTCGCAGACGCTCTTTTTCAATAGTCAAACCAGAAATGATTTCCTGTGCTTGAGCCATTTTTTCCATGTCGCCATTGTCATATGCTTCTTGAAGCATTCTTTTGGCAGCGGCAGACTGGCTTTCAATGCGCGATCCGTACTCGTTAATGTAGCCCTTATCCAGATCGGAAAGACGCCTTTTCATCTCTTCGTTCTGTTGCTGGACTTGCTGGGCGTAAGTATAGGCCGCTTCCGCTTCTTCAATAGCCTGTTTACGCTTTGCTGTTAGCTGATTAATGCGCTTTTTAACATTATCGCTGTAGCTCTCTAAATCGTCAGAATCTGCTCCTTCATCACTTTCCCGTACAATTGTTCGGGTTTCTTCTTTTTCAGAAGACGCAGAAACGTCATCAACAACAACGGCGTTAGCGTCATCGTCAAAATCAAAAGATACAGTTTCCTGATCTTCAGGAATATTTTCTTGAATTTCATTCATGTTCATAGCTCCCACTATACATAAGAAATGTCGGCTGGGTCAAGTATTGTTGCGATAATGTTGTCATCATTGATAAGTCTTACTTCCAAATTATCAACTTTGAAACGATTACCAGCATATCTTCCCATTAATACCCATGACTTCTCACCACACCAAGGCCCAGAAGGAAACTTATCAGCGTCCCTATATGCGTCTGGTCCAACTTTAATCACATAAGCTGCAACAGTCGCAAAGCTTTCGCGCTCACGAACTGAATCAGGGATAATAATCCCTCCAGCAGACTTCTGCTTCATGTAGTAAGGAATTACCAACAAACGGTAGCCAACAGGCTGTGGCAGGCGCTCAATGGCGGAAAGATCCATCTGTGATGGGTCTTCTGTGTTCTTTTGATTGGGGTCTTCAGTTTTTTCAAACCCCTTTGATATTGCTGCCGGTACAGGACTCGATGCACCGCTCGTTGCTGCCATCCTCTCAGGGACGAATAGTTTTTTAGCCATCTTCTAGCTCTATGCCTTTCATCGCGGATTTTATCAAATCTTCAGAGTAGGTCATTCCGCGTATTTGCCCCACTATGAACCGGTAGTCGTTCCAATCGCCTACCGAACCATCCGCCAAACGCTGAGTTAGGTCACTCTTACGCTGACGTATGTCCTTCAACATATACTCCGCTAATTGTATAGCGTCCATTTACTTCTTCCCAAAAAACTTACTTGCTGCCCTTGTGCCAAAGCTGGCACTAACGATTATTCCTAAAGTGTAACGATAGTATTCCGGCATTTCATTTAATGCGGTAAACCCATCTGTAACAATTTGTCTTCCCCACTCTCCACAGAAGGCTAAAATAAGTGGCACTGAAAACAAAATTGTAAGCCACTCGTCTTTCCACGAGGATGCAGAAGCATCGGCCATTTTGAGATCCCAGTCAATCTCTCCAGTGGCTTTTTTCTCCATGATTACAGCTTCAGCTTTTGCTTTAGCTACTTTAGCACCAGTCTCTGCTTTCTTTGTCTCTACCTTGCCTTCTAACCAGGTTCCAGCAAGATTGGCAATAGGCCCTATTAGCGCTTGTATCATTACTCAACTCCCAGAACTTTTGACAACCCAAACACTTCAAGCATTATGAACGTAAAGAAAAGCAGTAAGATTGAACCAGCTATTAGCTTGCCGCTAAAGTTGGTCGAGCCAATCTTAATAGCCACAAACTCATTGCCCAATATGCGTAGCACAAGTTCAAAGCTGTTTTGACCTACATTAACCTCAACAGGTTTTTTTGCCTCACCTGTCATGTACTTAACCTTCCCTTTGGAAGAGCCTGACACTTCCAGGATACAGGCCGATACCCTCTCATATGACGGTGAACGCTTCTAGACATTTCCATAGCCCTAGCTTCGCATTTCTCGTAAGAACTATACGGGCCGAGTTGATCCTCTAGCTGCCAACATTTTGTCGGTTGAAAAATCATACATGCAAGGACAAGAGCTTGAAACATGTCATTCCATCGGGTGTTTGGTCGGGTTCATTAAAAAACGTATCTCTGTTTCAATAATTGATACGCGCCGAAGTAAATCAACAATCTTATCCATGTGCATACTGTTGCTATTTGCTGCCTCAAACAAGCCCTCGATGGCCTCATTATTACGCATAATGTCACGCTTCATGTTTACGTTCTCTTCAATAGCCATACGACTGGACATTTGCTTCACAGTCTCTTCTAGCTGAGAAATTGTCTGCGCTTGTTGCCCAACCCACCAGACGCCACCAGAAATCTGCAAGACCATAGCCACAACAAGAGCTACGGGAACACGGAAATTTTCCATATTACTTTCTCCTGTTCTTTTCGGCTTGCGCCTCAGTGGTTCTGTTGTGCATATCCCACATAATCATTTCTTACTCATCCAGGCGGTAGCGCCCATGTAAGCCCCAACAACGCCAGCTTGTGCTATGTAAAACAATCCTAATAAATCTGCTAACGCCGTAACTCTGCTATCAGAGACAATAGGCAAAAAGAGAAATATGCTAAACGCAATCATGCTAACCATAGCAATCCACGCCATGCGCTTTTGGGCTTCGCTCTTTTCTTCACGAAGCTCCATCTCCATCATTTCTTTTTCTCTGGTTATTTCTTCGTCAGATACAATGCCATCACCGTCTAGGTCATGTCGCTCGTATCTACTACCAGCCTCTAAAGTCTTTTTCGATGGCGTCATCAATCTTCTCTTTAGCGTACTTTACAGCGTCTGTTGCGCATGACAGCACCCATTCCACGAGGGACAACACCGCCTTTACGCATTTTAAAACCATATTGACCAGTTTTGTGATCATAGGTGTATCCTTTCTTTCCTGCTTTCACAGCCTCTTTCATAGCTGCCAATTGCTCATCAGTTAGTCCAGCCATAATGTCTTTTAAAGGAGGTGTGCCTTTTTTATCTGACATTAAAAAACTCCTTGGAACCGCTGTGGCCTAGCAATACTAGAAAATCTGCTAACAGATCCGTTAGTAGCCAAAGTAGCTACTTTAGCTACTTTTTTTGGCTTTCTTTTTGAAGAAGCTGCCTTTGGGCTTTGCCTTGACTGGGCCGCTGTCAATGATGACGGGCTGCTCAACAACTTCGACCTCGACTGGCTTTGGCGCTTGGACAACTGGGGCTTCTTGCTTGTTACGGGCATTTCTACGCTCCACTTTTTTAGCCTTTTCTACTTCGGCTACTTTTCGATTGATTGAACTGGCGCTCATTGCATTTTACTCCGTAGGTTTGCCGCAGCGATCTCACGCTGGGTCTGAATACGTTCTTCGGCAACACGAACCTTATCCGCGTTGGCCTCTTCTTGAAGATCAATCCTCTGCTGGTTCAAGAGAATGTCATTACGCTCCTTCTCTCTTTCCATGTTCTGTTTTTCTTCAAACTGCCGCGCTTTTTCCTGTATCTCTGCGCCGCGAAGGGATAGCTCCTGCTGTCTGATTGCTACCAACGGATCAGATTGGTCAGCAGGAGCAACCGCTTGTGCGTATTGTTCAGTCAACTCGCCAGCCATTTCGGCTGCGCGGTTTTCAATCTCTGCCTGAACTTGCTGCATCATCTGTGGATTTTGTTGCATCATCATTTGAGCTTCAGGGGTTAACCCAGACATAACTTCTTGTTGAGCCTGAGACTCTGACATCATGGCAATATGCTCAGAAATATGACCTTGAATGGTCATGATGATATTTGCATTAGCTTGCGCTACTGGTGTAGACAACATAGCCAAGTGAGCCTCAATATGGGCTGCATGATTTTGCTGTGGAAACGCCTGTAACCGCTGATTGCGCAACGCCTCCTGATTTTCTTTTGCAGGATTCATTGGCTGTGGCTGTGGCGGTACTGGAAGAATTGAATCAATATTTGTGACTCCAATAGCTTCATACATCTTGCGATAAGCCTGATACAAACCTTGTGGCCCACCATGAATTTCAGGGTTTGACTGCACAAGCTGTAATTGCGTCTGTGCCAAAGCGATACGCTGTGACATAGAAAAGATATTCGGATCAGACACAGGCATTACATCAATGCGATCATCAAAGTCAGCCTGCTTGACCTCTGGTGGTGCGCCTGGAACAGCGTATGGATACATAGGAGCCATATAACGCGCAAATACATTCGCTAGAAGCTTGAATTCCACCTTCTGCGAGTAATGAAGACGCTTGTGAATGGCGCTCATAACCTTTGTGCCACGTTCCATGATAGCCATAGTCGTGCCAACAGGGTTTTCGCCACTCATTTCACCAACTTTAGCATCGGCCATAGAAGCAAAACGGCGACCAGACTCAATCAATGACCCCAGAAGGCTGTAGAGCGTCTGTGAAGGCTCTTTAAACGGCAATGTCATGACTGACTGACGGATATCCATGCCAGCGGCGTCAATGTCACGGAACTCACCGGGCTGGAGAGGCTCGTCTTCGTCCCTAATACGCGCACCACGAGCCTTAAAGCCTGCCGGTAGGTTAGACAGCGTTCCGGCGTCAATAAGCTGCCGTAGGATGCTTGTAGAGGCCTGTGACAGACCTCCAATCATGTGGGTAAGGCCAAAGCCATAGAAACCCAAGCCGGGAAGAAACTTGTAATGCACAAAATGTTGTTTTTGACGCATTAGCATGTCTTGGGCATCATAATTCCGCCGTACAGACAAAACTTCACCGCTAGACTCAACAATGGTGACAATGTACGGAAGCTTTAAGCCGCTAGGCTCTCCGTCTTCGAGCAAATCCTCAAAGCCGGGAAGATCAAGAGATGTATGAACCTCGTAAAGTGTCACCTCCTCTGAGCCAGAGCCAGTCATATGTACGCCCTGCGCCTTGTCAATTGACTCCTGAACCTCACTGTAGTCTTCTACATCTGCACTGCCTTCAAGATCAATATCACGATAAAAACCAGAAATCTGAAGCTTCAGAACCTCGTTCTTATCCATACGAATTACATGAGTAATGCGCGGTGATGTAATCAGGTCTGTGGCACCATAAGGAACAACCAGATCTTCGGCATGAATAAATTTACTAACTGCACGTTGCAGAAGTGGGTCAAAGTAAACCTTGCGGAAAGTAGAGCCAATAATCGGTAAATAGAAAAGCATCTGATCTGTTTCAGGATCATACTCTTCCATTTCGTAGGTGATCATGTAATTCATGTAATCTTTGATGCGCTGCGCCTGCTGCGACATCTCAGGTGTGTCCGCGCCAATAACCTGTGTACGAACAGGGCCACCGGCAGGCAGCATCTCTCGATAAGCCTGTGCTTGGAATTGCGTGACAGACTCAGCAAGAAGCGGATGCACAACGCCAGAAGCTCCCTCAAATGGCTGGGTGCGCTCCTCGTAATTCATGCCAAGCAATTCAATGCCGCGCTTGTAAGTGTCTTCCCACTGCTGTCGTGAAGACATATCTTCTTCGATCTCTCCCACAAGATCAGAAGATATAGACATCAGGTCTGAATCATCCACATACTCAGCAAGATTGGCGTCAAATGGAATATCTTCAGCAGCCATCGGCTCGTCATCCATCAACTCACCAACTATGGCAGAACCATCTTCCATTTCCATAATTCCGGGTTGGGCTGGAAACTCTATAACGTCAACTGCGGATTCTAAACCCTCAGGAATTGGCAGATCGCCCCCTGCCCCTAATCCTCTTTCAATAGCCATCTGTAATCCTTTACTGTGTTATTGGGTGAAGCCGGGCGCGGCGCACATGTGAACGTGTGGGAAGCAACACATTGCGATACGGTAGAAGGGCAGACCGTTTTCCAGCGCCCAGCTTCTCTTTCATTACATAATGTCCCTTTGATTACCGTCATCGTCAGGATTCATTTCTGAATCAGCGCTATCACTCATAGGAACACCAAGCTCCCACAGATTGCAGACGTTCATCTTGTCACAAGAGAAATTAAGCTCGGAACAATATCCCATTCCGTCCTTATAGCCAATACCTTCATCCATGCAGGCAATCATTTTCGATCGAATATCAAAATACTCACAAGTACCGCAACGAGCATTTTTGTTTTCCCACGTTCCCGTGGCCGGGCCGTAAGCGTAGTTTTCCATAGCCGACTGACGGTTTTCATCGTTCACCTTTGAGTCTTCAGTGGACACAGGGCAGACAAACTCCATATCTTCAGGCTCAAAACCCTCATCTGGAATTATATCGTCTACATTGATTTCGATCTTGATCGTTTTCATTACCGGATCTTGCAACCTCTTTTTCCGCCTTGGTATGCTTTACCCATGCCACGAACAGCGCCGCCGTCAAAAAAATTTGCTGGCTTCATAAGCTTTTTGAGGCTTTCTATATCTTTGTCACTAATTGGTCTTTCAGGCTGTATTTTTTTAGGTTTAAAAGTTTTTCCAGACTTTTCGATCTCACGGATTTTTTCTAAAATTTTTGGTGACATTTCCGTGGTCTTTGCCAAACCGCCGTCTTCATAGCGTTGAGCCTTTTTGGATTTTTTGAACTTTTTAGCCATTCTGTTCCCAATCCTTTCTTGCTCTTCTGCGTTTGTGGGCTTGTTTATGCTGCGAGAACCCTTAAACCTTTCAATTGCTGTAGGCTTGGGCAACGGCAGCGGGCCTTTGTATTTTTTATCTGACATTAACTTACTCCTTTAAAATTTCCACCGCGACCTTTTATAACGCAGCCACCGCCTTTGTAGCCAGCAGGCATGTCTTTCATGCCGAACTCACGATTCTTGAAACCCATTCTGCGCATATCTGGCGCATAAGGAGAGTCCACCATTGTATCGTCTCCAACTAAAGCGCGGCGAATATCCAGCACCTGTTTTTTGGCTTTTGGAGTTGCACCAAGATTACCGCCCGGAACAAAACGAGGGGTAGAACGCTTTCCTGTACGCTTTTGCTTTTTCAAGCGCGGAGGTAGTTTTGTTCCCATGCGGCCAGCCATCAGTATCTCCTATTTATGAACCTTGCCACCACAAGCCATCTGCTTGCGTGGGGACATTAAAATTGGACCGCCCTTTTTCTTTTTGACAGCACCGCCCTTGTTCATTCTTTTAATGGGGTCCTTACCCTTTAACATCTTTTGAAGCTCAATTTTTAAAGCAGTTGGTAAATTTGCTATAGGACTTGCAGCAACCATAGCGTCAACAAGTTCACTACCACTTCCTTGTCCAAAACCTTTTTTATTAGCCATCAGTAATACTCTCTTTTGCGTCTATAGTTAAAAAAATCTTCATCTTCTTCGTCTGAACGAGTGCGAATAAAACTTCCTTGCCTAAAACGTAGTATAGCCTGACTCATGCTATCAGCCAAGTCATCATGTTCCCCATTGGGAAACGCAGCGCACTCTTCAATTACTTCTTCAGCCCATCGCGTTTCAGGAGCATATACCATACCAGATTCAAAGACCGGCGCACAGGCGTTCATGCGAGAAAATTTATCCGCACCACGACCCGGCGTGAATCCGCTAACAGGTATACCCATTTTTCGTAAATCTTGCGTGAGCGGCGTACCAGACGCCTTCTGCTCGATAAGAACTAGGTCTGGCTCGTAGTCCTCGTACAAGCGCAGTGCCGCGTCTTTAAGCTCTGGAAACTCCCATCGACCCTTTTCAGCGTCCAGCAATATGATCGCCGCCTCATCACCATCGTCAGGATGAAACACACCCCATGTTGTAATCGCGCTAAAGTCAGACCTTTCGCTTTTCGTGAAGGCCGTATCATAGGACTGGATGATGTACGAGCAGGTAGGTGGGTCATCACTATCCCAAACATTCCACCACTCCCTTTTTACAATTGCGCCTTCTTCGGCTGTCGGATTCTGTAAATACTGTGCATTCCATTTGGCAACAGGAATAGACGCCCTAACGCCTTCTAGCTCGTCCCTGCTCCAGAATTCGGGCCACAACACCTTGTCGGTATCGGGAAATATCGCTGGGAACTCTACGACCTCCCATTTGTCCGCCCCGCCCTCGGCCTGCTTCTGTAACACCTTCGCTGTCAAATCCCTGATCGACCACCGCGTCATCACGATTATGATCGCTCCGCCCGGCTGTAGTCGCTGTCTTGGGCCTGATGTATACCATTCGTAGATGTTATCCAACGCGGTAGGTGACAACGCATCCTGCTCAGATACAGGATCGTCAATAATACACAAGTTCGCACCACGACCAGCAAGCGCACCGCCTACACCCACAGCGTAATACTCACCACCCATATCCGTTGACCAACGACCAGATGCCTTCGCATCTTTCGCCAACGCTAACTTGGGAAACACATCACGATATATTTCACTGTCAATCAGGTTCTTGACCTTGCGGCCAAAACCAACAGCCAGTTCAGCCGTGTGTGTCGCCTGAATGATCTTCGTCTCAGGCTTTTGACCCATAACCCACGCAGGAAACAAGTAACTCGCAAACTCTGACTTCGTATGTCGAGGCGGCATGTTGACGATCAGACGCTTTAACTCACCACGAGCAACCTTTTCAAGCTTCTCTGCAAATATCTTATGATGATTTCCAGCAATAAAAGAAGGCCAGACATGCTTAACAAACTTTAAAAAGTTTCCCTGATACTCATCACGATCATGAAGCTCCTTGAACTTGTCCAAGTGCTTTGCCAGAGACTCTAACTCCGCGTCAGTTAGATACTCTGTCGGTATATCAAATGTAGAATCCATTGCCCTATGCCGCTGTTAACGACTCCAAAAACTTTCCTGCTGCCGCATCCAAAACAGAACCGCCATCCGCCAAACCAACAGGCGATTTAGGCTGACTAAGACGCGCCAGCATCTCCTGATAACGCCGCATCTCAGCTAAAGAGTATGGATTAATCTGACCAGTTTGCGGCGTTCCATATCCTACAGGCATCTGGCCTGAGAACGGCGTAGATGTGCGCGTGGAAGGAACCAAGACAGAACCGGGGGCTGTCGGCGCTGTCGGTGCGGCAGCGTTGCCCATCTGATTAGGATCTGTAGACTCTGGAACAACCTCTTCTGGTGGGAGAGGGAGAAGCACGTTAACGTCTCTGTCGCCGCCAAAGATGTCATCATCGTTATTCTGACCTGTCATTCCGGTATACGCACCGCGCTCTATAAGATCTTGTGTGGTTTGCGGTGGACCCATAACAAGGTCTTGAGCAAGAGTTGTAAGAGACCCCAAAACACCAAATGGCGCAGTGCCAACCTGACCAATAGGATTCCCTGTAGCTGGATCAATCTCATACCCATAAGGATTAGATCCTATAAACTGAGCAATATCCATAGATAAAGGCTGATTCGCTTTTTGCTGCTCTGTCAAAGCAGCCAAATTCGTTGTAATCGGAGCGCCGGTCTGCGGGTTGGTTGCAAACTCTAAACCTACCGGAAGACCCTGATCAGTGTATCCTGTACCTGGACCCTCAACTCCAGGGCCTGGACGATTGCCTATAGCAGCAAAATCATCATCTACAGCAGCGTTAAGCGCATCAATATCAATGCCATATACATCTGCCAACTGATCCGCAGATGTCGGAGAAAAGTCAGACACGACATTGGATGAGGGGGCGGAGACACTACTCATGGGAGATGAAAAAGTCTCTGTTTTACTAAAATCAGCCAAGTCAGAGGTCGTGGTGCTACTTATGGGTGATCCCATCAAATCAAAATCTGTGGTTTGTGAAATGTTCCCGTATTGCGGATCATTGAAAGACACAGATTGAGCCGGAGGACCAAAAGAAAGCTCATCTATCGCTTGAATATCCTGCAAGCCAATGGGAGCAGAATTTTTACCAGTAGAAGAAGAAGGGTTCCTAGAAAGACTTACGTTTGTCTGTGCAGGGGGTGCATAGCTAAAGTTCTCTATCGCTAATAAATCTTGTGAATTCAAACCTAAAAGACCCTTTTTACTACTAGAAAGAGGGTCAGCCGGAACGCCAGAAAATACAGTATCAATAGCGTTTGTTGGAACACCATAAGAAGCCTCAACGTCTGCTGAAGCTAAGTCTGAGTTAGGATCGGGAAGGCCAAGCGCCTTGTAACCAGCAGATAATTCAGCATCGGTTGCTCTCCCTTGCGTGACATAGCCTGATTTAGTTCCAATAGGATTGCCAAATCTGTCTGTGACAAAGGCATCTTTGATAGCCGTGTCTTTTGTTTGCCCCCGAACACCAAAGTCTGCAAAATCATTGGCATCAAATGAACCATCGTCATTGCCGTAATTACCAACGCTGAAGTCATCACCTTCTTCACCAGCAAACGGATCGTCAGGCTCTGAACCTTTAGGGGTATTGGTGTTAACATCAAAGTCACCCGGGTCATAGCCGTCATCGCTGTTATCGCCGGGACCATCATTGCCGCCGTCATTGCCGCTATCAGCACCGCTAGCGCTTCCTTCGCCGCCGCTATGATCACCTGATCCAGCGTTCTCTGAACCTACATCATCTCCACCCGGCCTGTAAGCTGGAATACCCATAGGGCCAGCCTCACCAGTTCCACCCAAAGCCTCTAGAATGTCAGCTTCGTCAGGGGTGATGTAAGCAAGCTCATGGTGCATGCCGCGAATATCTGTCTCACGAGGCGGTACAGGGCCACCCTCATTCCTCATGAGCAAACCGCCCATGCGACCAATGCCGCCAATACCAGCAGGTCTTTGTGCCATGCTATTTCCACGCTGACCTAACCCTCTTTGAATACCCAAAGCGTCAAGACGCGCCTGTACTTCAGCAGAAGGCTGAATGCCCGGAAGGGACTGCATCTGACTTGTGTCTGGAACATTGAAATATCGAGAGTCTGGAGACATCTCTCTGCTCATGTTTGAAGCAAGGTCGGGAACAGCCTGATCAACAGGCTGAGACATAGCGCCCCCTTCAAAACCATCAGCAGGGCCAGCCTCGCCAAACCCACGCATGGGTTGAGTTGCATTTTCAAATATACTGCCAAAGGACCTTAATGTAGAACCTGTTGGCCGCATTTGAATAGGAGCCTGAACTGGTGCCTGATTCGCCATCATAGCATCATTGTAAACAACAGAAGACGGATTAAGACTAGAGGGCTGGCTAGGAGCCATCGGCTGAATCGGAGGAAGTGGCGGAGGTAAAGCACTAGACATGGCATCAGCGGCAACCACAGAAGCAGAACTGGCATCAGAACTAATCGGAGAAGACATAGCCGCAGGTGCCGCTGGCGCTCCAGACGAACCCATGCCGCCACCCTGACCGCCACCATAAACAACCTGATTTAAAGCCTCAACCATCTGACCAGACATCTCACCAAGACTGTTCAAGCCACCAACAATACCACCGTCAGCATATGGCTGCGGATTAAAAATATCCATGTCAGGGTAAATGTAAGACCCAGCCGGAACATTCGGCATCGGCTGTGGCATAGGCATAGGCGCAGGCATCTTCTGCATAGGCGACTGCATACGCTGACGCATAAAATTCTTAAACCGCTGACGCTGATTAGGATCAGTTTGAAAATCTAACTGCGCAGGCTGTGCCGGAGCAGCAGGTGGTGGTGCCATTGGCCCCATGAAGTTGGACATAAGCGTACCCTTTGTGTGATCACTAGGGCCAATGATAGTTTATTTATCGAATTTTGACAACAGGAAGGAAAGCTCCTCAGAACTTTGTTGTAAAATTTTTTTCACAAGCGGATCTGAAACAGACTGGGCGGCTTTTTCCGCTGCGTCTATCAAGATATCTATTCGGGTTTCCTGAAACTGGGTCAGGGTACCTTCGGCTTTTGCCTTTGGGGGATCAATGTCGCCGCGCCTAGTTACATAACGAACTGCCAACTCCACGCTGCGAGGTATCTTCTTCTCCCCGCGCTCATAATAACAATACATACGCTGGCTCATGCCAAGTATGTTCGCAAAAGCCGCTTGGCTTTTTTTAAGATCTCGCCTTATGCCCTCAAGATCCTTACCGCTCCACATGCTGTGAGACGTTTCAGCTTTGCTTGGCATCAACAACCTCCAGCATCCCATGACGCATCATGTCTTCAGCAAACGAACTAAGCGTATCATAACGCACAGGCTTACCGCACCAATCACAAGCAAGCGCTGCCGCCGTTTTGATCCATTCGTTGCTATCCTCAGACGCACACCGAGAAACATATCTCCACGCATCAATAAAGCCTTCTGGGCCAGTAGAGGTGAACTCAATAGGATCACCACCGATTTTAAGTCTATACTTAGTCATAGAACCCTCCTTGTTTGTCTATATATAGTATATGGGGCAATGATTGCGAAAGTTCAAGGAAAAAATATTATAAAATTTTTTGGTGGTTGTAAGTCTAAAACTTGGCGCAGCCATTCGCCCATAACAATATAAAAAAAGGGGTGGTGGCATATACCACCCACCCCGATAATTCTGAATAAATACAACGGCCTAGGGTACCTAGGCCGCTGCCGTTGGTGTTAGCGCAATGCCTCAATGCGGCTCTGCCAAAACTCAAACAATTCATCTGGTATGCCATACCATATGCTGGATGGCGCGCGTCTGTTGGCTGGTAATAACTCGCATGGGCGAGCGCTTGTCACCTCGCGCAATACCTCATAGCCGCCTAGGTCATACTGGCCAGCGCTTGAACCGTACCGGTGGCCGTATTCTTGCTGGCTATGATTTTCGACAGCCACGTCACCATTAATGCCAAGGGCATGCAGCTTGCTTCTAATCTCGCTAGCTCTGGCGCGAATGGTGTCCGCATCCCATCCGGTGGCAGAGATAAGCTGGCGAGTTGTCGCGCCGCCCTCAGCGCGCATCATGCTATACAGTACCGCCACGCGGCTACCACGCCTGAACAATTGCTCTGGCGTCTGGCATAGGGCAGCGGCTGTCATTTCGGACAAGCGGCCATCCATGGACGTTTTAAAGGCTGTCGTGATGATATCAATCCATCCCCATAGCTTTTTAGGGTCAAGGGTGCATGATGGCTGTCTAAACTCGACAGTACCAAGCCGCGTCCAAGTGTCCAGAGATACAGCGGCAAACTTGCCGTTTCTATCTCTGGCCAAAATAAGCTTGGCGGCCTTGGCGTCTGTCTCAGCCATAAAGCTTGCATGAGCGCGTCCACCTTCAGCGACGTGGGCAATGCTGGTGGCCATCCAATTGCCAACCCTATCGCGCCGCTTTGCTGGCAGCATTGACTGGATGGTGTCCCAATTATCAGCCCATCTGGTGATAACGTCTTTGGCCAGCATTAAATCCATGACTTTGAAGTCGCGTCCGGCATAGTGATTGCCAGTCGCGGCCATGTGCCGCTTGGATGACCGCCAGAACTCTGATGGCGGATGGATATCGCCATCCTGCATATTGACGCCAACATGGATATGTAAACCGGCTGTTATATTTTGTTGCGCTCTAAACTGCCGCTGGCCACGTCCACCCTTTTGATCAATCCAAGTCAAAAGCCGCGCGATATCATTGCGGCAGTCTTCACAATCAGCCATAGGCGGAGTGATTATCTCAGCGGCAATACCGCTTGTGCTTTCATATTTACACTGCACCCAATCGAAACCGGCTTGGCTCAATTCATCAGCCCATCTGTCATAGTTCCAGTTTTCATTAAATGGCGTAAAGTCGCTATTGGCGTAGGCTCTTTGAGCCATGCCAGCAGGGCTAGAAAGCGGCTCTTTATTGACTATCTCGAATTCGCATCCAATTGTAAAATAGTAAGTCATTGTTTTTACTCTCTTTTTTCTGGTTTATGAGGCGCACTTCGTGCCTCTTGTCTATTTTATACCACAGGCAATCATTGCCAGCAAGAACTTTATCTCTTTGTTTTTGTTAGATAAATTGGACTCGAGAGAAAAAAGCGAACAATTGTTCGGGTTTTTATATTAATTGATCATGTGCGGGTTGTATGTGGAGGGCCTGCAAAAAGAGGGCCTATTATGGCCCCCATACAAATCCCCGATGAAATAATGCCCGATAAGAAGATGCCCGATCATAAAAAAAGCACGGGTTTCCCCGTGCCTTTCCCGAACAATTTTGCCCGAATCACTTCACGGCTTCGACAATCTGGGTTACGCCGTTGTTTGGAATGTAGCACAGCAGACAATCTTTGCACTTCTGACCAGTACAGTTTTGGTCTACTCCTTTAAAATGCTTTTCAACATTATTGAAAGTGCGGTCAAAAAACTCAGGCACGTTATCCATAACGCGATTGATTGTCGGGTTGCTGTAAATCAAGATCAGATTGCTAGGCTTTTCGTTCTTGCTGTAAAACTTACGCACAAGATCCTTGCGCTTCGTCCATAAAGCAAAAGAACAATGCGGATTGTGCAACGTGATATTGTGTAGGTTTTCCAAATGCGTCAGGTTGATCAGCTCCCCATGAGCTGAAAAACGAAAGAAAGCATCTAGAATTGTTGGCAGTAAATGCTGCGAGATAATGCCGAGAGACAAAGCATCACTGTTCCGTTGCCATGCTGGGGCGCAATTCTTACGCATACCTTGCAGCATCTCCATGCTATAGCACTTCGTGCAAATCAGGTCGTCCTTCTTGCTATTATACATCTTCTGACAAAATGGGTTTGTTAGCGTGTTTGTGCTAATGGCTTTGAACCCCTCAAGCTTGCCGGTCATGTTTGAAATTGTAAGCATTGTCTTCCCTCCTTCTGGTTTGTCTCTATATATAAGCAACTATTGCCAACACTGTCAACAATAAAACCACAAAAAAATAAAAAAGATTCACGAGCTGAATCCGGGGAAAATCACGAACAATTGTACTGTTCAGGAACGGGACAAAAAAACAGCAGCACAGGAACCAGAACCCGTGCTGCTGTGACCGAGCCAAAGCCCGATTCGGAAATTGTTCGGGTTATCTGGCCCGAGCTGCTGCCACTCCCGTTACCATTGTCAGAGCGAAGATCATAATGATGCCTGCGTGAACAAAGAATGATCCCGTTACTGATGGGTCTGGCTCTACTGCTGATGCAAAGCACAGCCCGATGAACCCGATGCCCGTTAAGGCGTTACCAATCTTACGCATCTTCTCTCTCCTCTTCCCAAACGTTTCTTGTATTCTGCTCGTAATACTCTTCATGTTCGTCACATCTAACACTAAATAGTTGGTGCGCCAAATCTTCAGCAGCCCCCTCATCAATCGCATTGACACGAATTGTCTTAATGACAGTAGCCTTGATCTGCACATCATATGTTTTAGCCTTCATCTGCTTTCTCCTCTTGCTCGAATTCAACAACCCACTCGTTGTTCGCCTTACACATCTTCTGAGCCTCACTCTTAGTATCGAACACACGACTACGGTCTACATAACGCTCGCCAAATAAAGAGTCATATCCCTCAATCACCCACTGCATCACTCTCCCCCCTCGTCACATTTACCAACTGCCATGCTAACTCGTGCAACATGGCCTCTTGATTATCTCCCTCGTCTACTCCAATTCCCTCCATCACACAGTTAATTGAATCTACCACCGCTTGTACCTTCTGGTCTGCTGTAGGTACGGCGACTACTCCATTACCAATATAGATACCAGTTTGCCAATCAGGCTTTACTTGTGGGGTTTTCATTTCGTCCTCCTCTGTTAAGCACACTTATATATAAGCAACTATTGCGAAGAGTGTCAACAATAAAAAAGAAAAAAAATAAAAAAAGATTCAGGAGCTGCGGGCCAGGCCAAGAAGAACAATTGTTCGTGTTCAGGCCCCAGGCGACGGAAAACCCCCGGCACGGAGGAGAGTGTACCGGGGGCAGACCAAGGGAGGACTCAATGATGTCCCGATTCAGGCCCTGGAGTCAACCCCGATCCATAACAATTGTTCGTATTCAGGTCCCGAGCATAGCTCGTTACAAAAAGTACCCAGGCGACTCCCAGCTCCTCGGCCCCGATCCCGAACAATTATACGCATTTCCCGGCCCGATCACAAAAATGCCCCGAGCGCATCGGAGAAGAGACCCCGCAAACCCGCAGATTCCCTAGCCCGAGGACCCCGATAAGCCCGATTCAGGCCCCGAACCCGAACAAATCTACGCCTACAAGGCCTCGAGCAAGCCCCGAACACCGCCTGCTCCCCCCGCGCGGGGTGTGTGGTACTATTTTACCGTATCTTCCGTATCTTCTTCTATATTTTGTGTCTCATGCTCAATAACGTCTACATCTGGTGTTACGTTCATCATTCGAGACTCGGCCAAACGCTTAAATTCCGCCAGTTTATTAGCGATTTGGTCTTTTGTTTGTGCTGTAATGTCTTCCTTAACAACGTGCTGTTTATTGATAAGTAACCCCGCTGCCTTCAAACGAAGCTCTTCAGCACGAATTGCTTCACTAAATCGCCCGTTCTCCCACGCTTGATCCCGAAGCTTTTTTAGATCCCGAATAGACTTGTCGATTGTTACCCCGTATTTGGTCTGTGTCTCTAGCCGCATCTCTTGCAGGCGTTCCGCTACCACTGGGTTCTTTAACAGCCGTATAGCGGATACTCCGGCGTTCTTATACCCCGCTTCTCTCGCTGCTGCTGTCTGTGTCATGTCCTTGTGCAAGTAATTGTTCAAGAACTCTTGCTGTATTGGCTTTAGCCTCCTGTATCCCGCAAGCCGCATTTCCTTCGGTAAATCTTCCCCGACCTTTGGCATGTTTAGTCCTCTCTATTCGTTCCTACTAAATGGTACACGTTATCATGAACTTCATCTGGATAGTATATCACTCCTGACGCTGTTTCTTGAAGCCCCGCAAATTCCAGCATAAGTGAGATAACCATATTATCTTGCTGCTGCTCTACAGCATCATCGTAATCGCTTGGCCTTCGCACCTCGTCAACATCGTCCCACTGTACATACAGAGAACACGGAAAGCAGATAGGGTTACCGTTCAACTCTATCAGGTTCCGTGTGTGAAATTCCTTGCTGCACATCGTGCAAGAACTCCAGCCATCTTGTCCCATGCCTCGCGTCTTTCTAACTTTCGTATATGGGGTAGGTTACACTACCTACCCATATATATATATATGTAACCATAGGAAACTTTGTAACCATAGGCCTTTTCAATGACTTACGACCAATTCTTAACTTACCTACAGAAGAAATCGGGGCAGGTAAGTAAACCGATTTCGTTAATGTATTCAATCACTTATTACTTACCTACGTTTTACTTACCTATAGGTAACTAGGTAAGTAGGTAAGTAAAAGTTAACCTAAATCCGGTTAATGTGGTATTTATTTACCACACAATCACCCATCCCACTTTGACCTTTTTACGCCAGCTTTTCTACGCAACTGATCCTCTAGGCTCGCAGCCCAAGACCTCTTCAGCCTGTCCTTCACCGCCTTTTGCGCTGGTGTTATAACATCTGTTCTAATGTGAACCCTATGCCTTGATGGCGTGACTTCTGGAATACGCAACGCCGCAATAATATCCTCTCTTGATGGAACTGCCATCATACCCTCCTAGCTGTAACACGAACAATTTTACTGGTTCCTGGCCTGTGATGTAAATCAACGACCCAGTGGCACTTGACATCTGCTGTTGTAAGCCGAACATATTCCTGCCCATCTGGCTCTACAACTAGCTTCTGATCGTCCACCACATAGTTATACATTTCGCTGCACTGGCAACCTAACGAAATATTAAGCAACGCATCGACCTTTTCCTTGACCCGATCAAGCGCAACATGCTCGTCCATAAGAAACCGCAACTCTTTTAGCCCCCAGTACATCCTATTTTGTTCAGACATTTTTTACTCCTTCACCCCAATCTTTACGGCTTTCCTCTTCCTTGTAGCCTTTAGTGTAGGCTACAATTTCATCTGGTGTCATATCTTTTAACTCGACCCGATTACCGTTGTATGTACCCTCTGGATACCAGTGTGGCTCGTAAGAGCGACCATAGTACCTATCTGCCGCCCCGCGATCCATTGGACTACCGTGCTTACTCATGCCGCGACCTCCCACTTATTATGTTTGCTTAAATTATCTCTTGCCAAAATAACCCGCAAGTTTTCAGCAACGTGAAGCCCACAAATATTTTTTCCTTGTAGCGGAACAATGTGATCAACATGGTGCAGAACGCCAGTCAGGTTTGTCATTGCTTTACGCTCTTTATACTTTAGCGCAATACTTTCCTGACAAGCCCAATCAGGACAAGCTTTTTTAATCATTGTTTGACGCATCCTTAATTTTGCCAAGCCCTTACCAGACGTTGCGTATCTGTTAGATGCTGCCTTGCGCTTTTCGGGATTTGCCTCTTTCCATTTACGGCATCGCTCAAGCATTGCCAGCTTGTTTTCAAGCTTGGCACTATATTCGCGTTTTTTTTGCGCCAAATACTCTTTATTGCGTTGAGCATACTCTTTACGTTGGGCAGCATATTTATGATGATTTTTTTTGTTATACGCGTTACGCTTTTGTTTGTGACGTTCATAGTCTTTTTTACTGTACATTGGCCAACAATCAACACATCCGCTGCTAACATGACGCTTGGCAATATGCCCATAGGGGCAAGGCTTGCCGGTGAAATAAAAATTTTCACCTGCTTCGATGGCATCTTTTCTCGGACTTTGGCGTTTTGGCTTTGGGTCTGCTAACCCAATTTTTACCTTATTACGGTGTCTTTGGTTTTCGGCCTCGCAAATAACGCAGTTATAATTGGTAACTCGCCTTTCAAAAACATGCCCTTCTGAACAAGGCTTGCCGGTGAAATACCGGCTCAACCCCTGCGCAATAGCTTCTTTTCTTGTAATTACCTGCATCATGAAAAAATCCTTTCCCACTTTTGTTTTTGATGGGCTTTCCAGCCATAGCTGTCCATAGCACGGCGCATAATGCGCTCCGCTGTTTCAGTCCACACAAGAGCCTTCTGCCTTGCCCACACCCACGCATACAACTCTTTGTCCAGCAATGAACTGTCTCGTCCTTGCTTGTCACCAAGAATATGCCCCAACTCATGCAGCGCACTAACGTAGTACCCTGTATTTTTTGTTGGCCTAATGCAGATCAGTTTTCTGGCTGGCTGCGCGTAGTAACGCGGTTCAACATCGTGCATAGACTGGTATGTCACCGTGATATTATTCTCAGCGCATAGCTGCTGCACATGAAGCGCCATATCAATACGTTTTACACTTTCAGAATTGTGGCTCATAAACCGCTCCATCCATATAAGATTTGTTTAATGACCGTAACCGCTGCGTCAATGACGTAGCATCGCGACCCTCCCACTGTGCGCTTTGGATTTCTGTCTGTAACTTCATGATTTCAGACAAGACAGGAACCAGACGCTCGTCACTTTCGGCATCTGGATACGCTGGATCAATTAATTCAAACATTGTTACCTCGTTTTGATTGTTAAGACACATACACTCAAGCAATGATTGCAATGCTTGTCAAGCAGTTTCTTCATCCATATGGTTTTGGGCATCAAGAGCCGCCCCCCATAGGTAGGTTTCATCAAGATCAAAATCTTTATAGCCTTGCATGATCGTATCAAAATAGCCCTTTGCCGGAGCGGCAATGTCGGTATTATTCATGCGGTACGTTAACAGGCCGTTGATAAATACCCTGCGGTACAGGCCATGCTTTACACCCTCATAGCGATCTAGGGCTTTTAAACAATCTTCTGTCACATCCCAGATGCCAACAGGCAACATCGCGCCATCTTCCGGCTCAATGTCGGCAACATGACGGAACACCAACTTCCAGTTTGGGAAGTAAGCCGCACCTAGCGGCTTTGCCTTCGGGCATCTATGCTGCATCTGCAACACATCAAGATTTGATCCATAAGAAAAATACAACATTTTAGTCTCCCTTCGTCTTATCAACAATTTCTGCGTTATACAGATCGGCAACCCGAGCCGCCTCTTTGTCCGCTGATTTTCTGTTGACCTTAAATGCCTTGCCATGAGCAACGCCACTTCCATTGCGCTCCCATGCAACTAAATCCACATTGAACATTCCTCGTTCAATACTTTTTGTAATGCGTACCTCGTACATTAAAACTCTCCTTCTCTTAATACTTTACCAATCAACTCATCGGCGAAATCTTCCATGTCATCCTGTGACATGCCTTTAGCCTTGCAATAGGCTTCTACTGATGCCCACGCCTTACTAACGCCAGCAACAACGCCATCCATACAATCAGCTTCTGTCTGAAACTCCTGCATGTGGTTGTCGTTTGGCGCATCCCAGTATTCACCAAGGCTTTTATAGAACTTTTCAACAGTCATATTGACCTCCTTTTGTTAAGCAATAACTTAATATAGCAATGATTGCACAGTATGTCAACAATAAAAAGAGGGGTGTACTACACCCCCCTTCCAGTACACCGTGACGTTATAGCGTTTTGATGTTGTGAACGATTTCTTTTAACTGCTGCTTTAATTCAATAGCGGCTTCAATGTTTTGACTAACAGCCGCCCTGACACGCTTAACTTCATCGGTTTCGGTAAACTGCCTTACAAAATCATATGCTTCTTGGTGCATTGTGATTTTATCATTCAGACCTTCGTTAATCTTTTTTCCGACCACATCCACATCGGATTTAAAAAACTTATTGCCAATGAAGCGGTGAAAGCTTTTAACATATTCATCATTAGGCTCACTCAGCATATGCGGCATTACCTTCGCCTGAAACGCAATACTCTCGACCATCTTTCTAATGTGATAGCCGTCCTGCATCATGTCACCTTCAAACTCAGGATATTGCGGCATGGTAAAAAACTGTTCTTGTTGTACTGATTTAAGCATTGTCTTTTCCTTCTGGCCTTTGGCCTTTATTGACTATGCTTACACCGTATCACAAGATTTTTGAAACTTGACGTCTCGGGACTAAAAAAAATAATTATTCTTTATAGCGTTATAACGTCATAGCTTTAACTATTCCATATGCGGCAGCCTTTTCAAGCTCTCGCCGATTGCAATTTTTAGCTGACCGTAAATGCTCAATGTCTTTGTATCCATGATCTTCCAATCTTTCACAAACATGAAGTAAAGTTTTTCTGCCGAAATTTGGAACACGCATTAGTTTATGATAATTGAAGTTTTTTATAAATTCTTCAATCGACATTCCCATAACGCCTTTAGAGCCTACGCTGCATTCATGATCATGATGATAATGGTAGTAAGTAAAACAATTTTTCACGCGAACACTATTCCACTGGATATCACCCATTACTTTAGGATTTAAACACCGTGATTCCATTTCTTTTTCCAGAAACTTCATTCGATGTACCCTTGCCGTAATGCCCCTGATCCGACCTATTGATAAACCGTATTCATCTCCAACAGATTTTAACGTGCGTTTTTCCACTTCGCGCTTATGGTAAATTTCTTCGTTACGCTCTTTATAGTTAAATTTACTGTCATAATGTTTCATGCCCTTCTCCTACTTTGGTTTGCACTGTTTTAAATGAATTTCATGCGCTCTATTTTCTAGTGTTTTTATTCTGTGACAATTAGCACATAAAAGTTGGTACACCGTTTGCGGATCCTCTCCATTTTTTACCATTCTATTTATTTCGTTAGTATTGTGTTGCCCGTTCATTCGCTTCAACTCGTTGGTTCTCCAGAGTACCGGCACTATATGATCAAATTCTAGAACTCTATGATCATCAAACCCACAATTTTTGCAGCACCCGCCTAAAGCATCCCTAGCCTGACCTCGCAGTTTAGCCCGTGACCTTTGCTGAACTTCTCTACGGCTTCCCACCACAAAACCCTTTCTTGTTATTCTTCCAACACGCTCTTGCTTGCTACATGGGTTACGCTTTTAGATATATACCCATAACGATCAAGATCGTCTGGAACGTCATCGGCAAAAGCATTTCCTGGCAGGCTCTCGGAGTTTTTCTTCCACGCTTTCACATTCTGCTCGCGCTGCGCCTTGTCGTGAGCCTCTAAACTTCCCCACGACCTTTCTTCAATGCTTTGGTATCTATGTTTTCTTTTTGACATATCCAGACCCGTAAAATTGTTCGTGTTAGTCCCTGGTAAGCTCTCCACCGCATGCAAGATACCCGCATCCGTCAACCCAGTTATCATCGTGATTCGGATTAGACGCTATACGCGCAATCTTCAACAGAGTCATCTTTACAGCGCAGTCCATCCCGATAGGCAAATCGTCTGGCTTGATGCTGTCCCACAAATACCAAAAGCTTTCGATATTCTTAAAATTATCTTCCATGTTCCCGTGCTGCGCTGCGCGATCCTCTGTGACGTAGCTCTTCGCCTTGTCTAATATCTCTGCTCGTTTCATTAATAACCGCCTGTCTGTTGATCAATCATTTTTACTATTTCATATGACATTTCTGAAACTTTTAAATTTCCAGTATCAGTAAACACTTCCGTGTAAGACTGTTTGTTGCAAAAAGAAATATTTTTTGTCCAAATATAAACGTCTTCTCCATCATTTTCTTTGTCTTCAAGATCACATATAGTCAGTCTTAAATAAATCATTTCTCAATCCTTCTTATGTGTATGGCACTGCCATGTTAACCCGTGATCACTGCTGTACCAGGCCTGCTCGGACTCACAATCCGAACAATTCTTCGTAATGTGCATTTTTTTCTGCTTACGCCTGGCTTCTTCCATACGGTCAGCGAGCTTTTTCATCTCCAGTTTTTTAAACGGGGTAGAGAAATCCCCGAACAAATCTTTTATATCAGACATCGCAGATATCACCATCTTCTTCGTAATCAAAATCAAAATCGCCAACCCAAACAAAGACGGGCGTTTTTTCGCCGACCCAAGAGCCTAAAACATTGAATTCAAAAAACTCGTGAGCTTCTTGAGCGCTCATCCCATCCCGATCAATAAGTATTTGAATACATTTTTCCGCATCATAAGCGGCAACGTCTCTCATTCCAGCACGTTCTGCTGTTCCTATAAGAGCATCGTTAAATCCATCAGCTAATAACATCAGACATTATCCCTTCCTGTTACTGCTTCATATTCACCCCGAGACATAAGCCCATCAACTGCCCCGAGCCAGATTTTACCACCTGTAGCGGTCAATTGGAACTTATCAATACGTCTAGCCTGCTGTAATTCCCGAACATATCGCTCCAGAATTGTTTTGCTCAGACCCTGCAATACTTCAGGCGCATCAGCATCTTCTACACGCCGAGAAACTGCGTTGTTGCCACTCATATGCGTCAAAGCAATACCGCGCCGCTCACAATGGATAATCCAATCACACATCGCATCAAGCTTCGCCTCCCGAGCCGACCCAGAATCTAAAGCTTCAATTTGTTCTGTTCTATCCACCAGCAGACCGGTGTTTGAATCCCGAACAAAATGCCGAACATTTCTACTAGCAGGCCCGTTGGACTTCACAACAGCGCCGTCAAAGCATGTGTTACGCTGATACGGAACCCCGAGCTTTTCGCAGGTCTTCTGCCCCCGACCAGCATCGACTTGCCATACCGCAAATGCAGAACGCACACCATCGACAAGCGCACTCGTACCCCGAATAAGATTGCGAGCCTGCTCCGGTGTCTTGATTACTGCGTCATCTTTAATCTTTGTCATATGGTGACACATCAGGACAGACGCACCTGTTTCAGTAGCCATCTGTGCCAGCAGTCCGGTCAATGCTGCACCAGCAGCCGGATCAGCGTTAACGTCAGCGTGAACAAAAGACGCCAACGGATCGAACACGATTAACTTCAGGTCACTCATCTGCAAGATTTGTTCGTAAATCTTCTCGAACTCCTGACTCGTTGTGAACTCACCGTTGTTGTCAGATAGGATAGGGAACACGCCCCCGACATTCGGCAGTGACACAACCTTCAGGTCATAGGCGTAATTCATACGCTCCTGGAATGGATCAAGCCGATCAATACGGCGGTGCATCTCAGCCTCGTCATCCTCTGCCGTGAAAATCACCACATTACCGTACTCTTTAACCATGCCGCCAAAAGCGTTTACCATTGGCTTGCCTGACGCAATCTTCATCCCCATGTCTAGCGTCATCATGCCCTTACCAGAGTCGCCCGCAGCCGAAAAGATAATCGGAACCCCGAGCGGAAACGTGCCATCAATCAGGAACTTCTGAACCGGCGCATCACCTGCAAAACGTGCAACTGAAAACGTATCATCAAGCAGGTTGATCGCAACCTTCTTTGACTTCTCTTTTGATTGCAGGAAGTCTTCAATGTCAAACCCTTCAGAGATAGCATCAGACGCATCCCAACCTTCGGGCTTGCCCTGCGGCGGTGTCAGCATTGTCACTGATCTCACGCCTGCGGCTAACGCTAAATCCTGAATAAGATCAGCCAGCTTCTTGCCTGCCGGATCATTGTCAGGCCACAAGATAAGCTCTTTGCCGTTCAGCGGAGAGAAATCATATTGTGCAGCCGTCTTCTTTGTAAGCGCACCAGCGCCCCCGATTGTACAGGTAGCGGTGTATCCTCTAGTATTCAAAGCATCAGCACACTTCTCGCCCTCAACCCAGATCACACGGCGAGACGCCAGCACATTAGGGATGTTATAGAGCGGGCGCACATCAGGAAACTTCGAGTAGGGAGCGCCTTCGATAAACGGACGGAACTCTTTCTTTGGCTTGCCTGCTGTATTCAGCACTGGGTTGCCATTAGAATCCCTGACGTTGTAGCGCCTCACGCTTACCAGAACTTCGCCATCTGAATTGGTATATACATACTCAGCGTCATACGGAGAGTTTGCGTTGTACTGCTGTTTGAATGGGTTCTCTACCGGCCCGTTATCCCGAACAATTTGCGGTCCTGAATTTTCCAGATAAGACCCGAACATTTCTTTGATCTCTGGCAACTTCATACTGCGAGCTTCCATCAGGATCTTGACGATACCGCCAACCCCGACACCACCGTTGAAGTCCTGCCCCTTCATGAAGTGAGGCGAATGCGGGTCAATATTAATCTTCATTGATTGCCCCGGATCGCCCAACAGTGACCCGATATAAAATGTATTACCGGCCACACGCCCAGCAGGAAACGTATCCCGTAGGATGCGAATTTGTTCGCCTTTTGGTACGCGGCGTGAAATCTCTTCGACTAAATTATTTGCCGAAACACTAGATGTAGTGTTGCCAAATCTAATTAGACTCATTATATTGATCCTTGTTAAGCATTGTTACCTCGGGGGGAGGCGGTCTTTCACCAGACCGTCTTCCCTTTTTTTATTCAGACCAACAAGTATTACGAAACTCGCACCATTTGCAACCGTAATAATCATTGTTCTGTGCAACACGCGGCAGCATTTCTTCCACCTTGGTTGCTTTAATAATGTTTACCGCCTTATCGCTAGTGGCCTGCGCCAACTCAGCGTTGAACGGAACTAACTCAATATATATCTCACTCGTATTCTTGTTTAGCACCGTGAAGCAGCACGGATGCTCCGCTAGATCCATGTAAGCCTGATAAAGCGCAACCTGTGCTGCATACACTGGATTAGCGACAGCAACACCATTACGAACAAATTCCTTAAACTTCTTATCAGATGCTGACTTACATTCCCACAGCATAGGATAACCTACGTTTAACGGTCCGCTCACTATCACGCCGTCAATGTGGCCCCGAACCTCTCCATCTGCTGTATCAAAAGCAAATTGTTCGCCTTTCAACTCCGTGCGTAGATCAAAGCCCGCGTCCCTGAAGATCGTAATCATCATATCTTCGATGCTATGACCCAAAGCGAATGTACGCAGAGTCTTAGCCGGAAAGCCCTTATCCTCGTCTTTCTCCTGCCCCATATACCGATATTGCAACTTACGAGCGCATGGATCGCCAAGAGAAGAAGCGCCTAAGTATCTGCGTCTAGGTGCTTTATACTCTTTGTCTTTTATGCCGCGATCAAGCTCTTTAATTATGTAATCGGCAGTATCAGAATGGGATGTCCTGTTCTGGATCAAGGCCAATTCTCGCTCCTCCATATCGGAGGTAAATTTCCGTAAGGTATTGCTCAGAGTAGACATCTTCTATCCCTTCAATTGATTGAAACACTACAGCCATAACCATGACCTCATCTTTGTTAAGCTCACACAACTTCTTGTCCCAGCCAATATTCCCGAACAATTCACCCACAATCTTTAGTGCAGTGTGACCGTTCCTTCCGCTGTTGCTATACCCCATTTGTCTTCTTCACCTTCTACTCGCCCGAAAGCAATTAAATACATGATCGCATCACCGAAATATATTTCGGCCTCACCATCAACCAGTGCATCATCATATTCTTCTATATAGTCAGTAATCGCATCCATAACACTGTCATGAACTTCTTCCCCATCATCAGGATCAGCCACTTGAATAAAGCAAGATATTTTTACCTCACTGTCATCCACCATATAAAGAGTAACCTCTAGACTTCCACGGTTCATGCACTTTCTTTCTGAATTATGTTTTGGATTGTTCCGTCAATAAACTGTTTGTTCCAGACATAATTCAGCATACACGCACCCTTATACTTAGTCCACGAGAAGTCCAAAGCGCCAATATGAACGCCCTGACGGCCAAGCAAAAGACGCTGCTTTTCCGTAATACGATCATCTAGCCATCTCTTTGTTTTCTTTGCACTACTTCCATCTTCATTTGTGCGCAAGAAATCATCAGCCGCTGCCATCGCTTGACGCAACGTACCGATACTAATCAGCCGAACACGGCCATTGTTTCGCTTCACCAATGCGGCAGAAACGTGGCCTAATTGTGCCACAAGCGCAAAGGCATTGAACCCTGTAGCAGACCAGCAAGCCCCTGTTCCGAACAAATCAATCCAGCGGAACGGAGAACGCTCCATCAGGTCAACCTCAGTCAATTCAAAATGCTCAAGAGGGTCTGTGTTCTGGCCTTCAAACTCATGACCACAGATAGGGCATTCACGAACACCAAGCGGAACCTCTGAGTCGCACTCCGGGCAAACCTTTATAGGTGCATCGCCACCCTTTTTGCCATCGCTACCGTCAAGATCAACGCTATCGTCAAGAGAGCCGTGCGTTAGTACAGACGTACCAAAGTCCATAACGATGCAGTTGGTCTTTACTACATCTGGAAACTCATCAACATCAACTGTGCGCAGACCGCGCCCAATCATCTGCACCATCGTTGCTTTATATGAACATGGCCGTGTCAGGATAACGCAAGACACTGGCGGAGCATCAAAGCCCTCAGTCAAGACAGCGACATTCACAACGACCTGCATATCGCCATGTGCGAGATCATGCAGGATCTCTTCCCGATCTTCTTTTGGTGTGTCACCTGTTACCGTTGCAGCAACAACGCCAGCATCAGCAAACTCCTCACACAAATCCTCTGCGTGTTTGATTGTGGAACAGAACACGATTGTCTTTCTGTCGTGTGCCTTGTCCATCCACTCATCGACAACCTTCTGGTTAATCGCACGGCGGTTCATAATCTTCTCGACCTGATCCATATCAAAGTCGGCAATTGTCTTGCGCACGTTGCGCAACTCATCCTGCACACCAACATCAATCACAAATGTCTTCGGCCTGACCAAGAAGCCCTCATTGATCAGTGTGGAGATTTCGATCTGGTGACTGCAATTGCTAAAGATGCCGCGCAGCCCCTTCTTATCGCCACGATTAGGGGTAGCGGTAAAGCCTACAACCTGCACACCTTCATTGGCCTTCTTTGCGGCGTTGATGATACGTTGATATGTGTCTGCAACAGTATGGTGCGCCTCATCAACCACGATCATGTCAATCTTCGGCATAGCCGCCAGATTTTTTTCGCGGGAAAGGGTCTGCACCATTGCGAATGTAGCATCGCCAGACCAGTCCTTCTGTGCCGCGTTGCACATACTGCTAGTCATAGCGGGATTAACTTTATGAAACTTACTTGAGTTCTGCGCAACCAACTCATCGCGGTGCTGCAAGATTAATATGTTTTGATTTTTCTTAAAGCGCTTACCCACAAGCGCGGAAAGCATAATTGTCTTTCCCGCACCTGTAGGAGCAACGACAAGAGTATTGCCGTGCTTGTCTAAAGCGTCAGAGGCGGCATTGATAGCCGCCTCTTGGTACCCACGAAGGATCATGATGTGATCCGATACTTATTCGCAGAAATGCTTTTGTCATAGTTTTTATCAATGACAAATCCACTACGGCGCAACTCAGTCATCTCATGGTAGACTGTGCCTTTGCGCTTCTTCAGCGTCTTTTGCAATTCGCTGATAGTGTATGGGCGTCCACTGGAGAGCAGCTTACGCATACTTTCACAGTAACGAGGATGGTTAGGCTCGATAGCCTTTTCTTCATATCCGAAGATTGCTCTAAAAATTGCTTTCAACATCATCGCCTCCTATTGCGCCCAAGCTGGGGTTACACCTTGTTGCGGTGCTGGTTGTTGTACGGCTGGTTGTTGTGGAGCAAAGGCTGGTGCCTGTGCCACTGGTGCAGCCACAGGTGCACCACCAGCAATAAAGTCTTTTGAGTCAGAAGTCAGAACAGCCTTGATCTTGTTCTTGTCCTGATAGCCGTTGCTACCCTTTTCTACACCGACAACAAAGCAGATGCTCAGACCATTAAGATCACCCACACCGTTCAAGTTTCTAGCCGCCTGTGCTTGCGGTGACTCATCCTTTGCTGAAAGGTTGAAGGCGCTGTCGATCATGCCCTTCAGTGTGCGCAATCCAATCTCTTTTGCCATTGGCACACCACGCTCAGAAAGCTTGTCGCCATCGACAAAGATATTGTGCCACACCTTACGCTTGTCGAACTGACCACCAACGATAGTGACTTCGATTGGCAACCATTTTGCGCTGGTTGACTGTGACTGTTTAAAGAACTGCCCTGCACCAAACTCAGGTAAATCAATGTCACCACCTGATAGTTTCACGATGCCACGAACAACAGCGCCATCTGGCATTAGTTCCAAAGGAGTGTTCTCTTGGGCTGGTACGTTATTTAGGTTAAGCATTGTTTTCTTCTCCTTCTGCAATAACCACTTCTGTTGGATTGACAAAAGCCATTGGCCTGTCAGCTTGTGCTACCCCACCGGACATCTTCTCAAGAAGCTTGCCCAAGTTTGGCTCTTCGATTAAATCCAGACGACCACTGCGGTCTTTCGCTGGATAGTTCCATTTGTTTAAAGTGTGACAAACAAAGGCACGGAACTGTACGCCTTCGTCAGATGTGAGTGTCGTCATTGTTAGTACCTCATCAACAATTCCGGGCAACTCACGCCCTGTCTTACTGCCCTCGATTTGAAGGGAGTATTCACTGCGTCCGTAATCGTCTGAACGCTCGTCAAGAATGCCGACAAAGATCACGTTCTTGTCACGGATGTGCTGCAAGTGTGTCAGCCAAGCCATCATCTCACGACCCTGCATTCCATACACTGCACGAGTGTCAAGCTTGCCAGAACGCTCAGAGCGTGACTCTGGCTGGTTCTGACAGTGGCTGAAGCACAAGCGACCAGCGACTGTAATACTGTCAATAAAGATAGTGTCGTACTTAAGTAGCACCTGTGTTGGATCGCCATAGATTTCACACACATACTGATAGTGAGCCTTGCTGTACGGAGAATCATCATTCAACGCTTCGTTAGGGCCACCAAGAAAACAGGCAAAGTCACGACAGTCCTGCCATGTCTTTGGCCGCAACACATCAACCTTCACGCCTTCGATAGCAGCATCACCTGCCTCCAAGTCCATGAACAATGTTGTGTCGGTATTTAGGGTGCGGACAAGACTGGTCTTGCCCACCCCTGACTTACCCGCGATCACAATCTTGTGACCGCGCTTTTCGGCAAGCCGCTCTTCTGCTGAAATAATTTTAAGCATTATCAACCTCGATGTTTACAGATGTGCCTTGCAGAAGAACAGTACGGCACTCTGATAGTGACGCCTTGATATCTGGTGGGGCTTGTTGGAATTTGGCTTCTGCGACAGAAACCTTTACTGAAGCGTAGTGCTTGGCAGTATCTCCGTCCATAGAGTCGAGAACCCTAATTAGTTTGTCATTATCCCAATCGACCTTCTTACGGAAATCAATTGTGATTTTGAAGCCATCAGTCTTGATGGTGGCCTGACCAAAATCCTTACCCTTCTCTGCGAGAATGGTACGAGCCTGATCTTCAAACTGTTGGACGATAGAGTTATTAATGACCTTCAATTCTTTTTGTAGGTCACTAATCTTTTGCATAACGTCATTGCGCCGCTCAAAGACCGGCGTTAGATCGTTAGGAATAAATGGGGCTGGAGCGTTAAGCATGATGCCCTCCTTCTGTTTTGTTACTTCCACAATCAATAGATAGGAAATATCAAAACCTAAGTCAACTCTTTTTCTTAGATAATTTTATATCAATTCCATGAACTGCCAACATAAGCTTCTTTTTTAGTTTAAAATCAGCAGTTTCCACGCCCTTGGCATCTTCAACAATTTTTGTTTCAGAACCGTCCTCCTCAACTTGAGTGTATCTGAAGTCAGCAATGTACCTACAAATCTTCTGGTCATTTACAATAATGTCATACTTGATTTGTCTCTCTAGGTCTCGTATGGCACCGGCACGTTCCATAGCGGTTAGCTGTCCCCAGCGCTCCGCTTCCCAGCGGGAATCAAATGTGTACCCCATGAACTGTGTCTTTTTTGCGCCGTATTTATTCTGCTTGCGATATCCCTTAAACATGCTAATATATGCCCAATGTTATTAACTGATGGGAGTATTATAATGACTGATATACCGAGATACAAGTCTGTTGCAGTGGACATTAACACACATAAGAAGCTTGTTAAGCTGAGTGCGGATGAGCATCGCAAGATTAGCCAGCAAATTTCAAAGCTGGTTTCTGATGCGTATAACGCTCGTTACTCTGGTGAGGTAAGGTCTGGTATTGGTTCCGCAGCATAATGGAAAAGGGGCCAATACAAAAGCTGATAGATACAGGTCAATGTCCGCGCTGTCGCACAGCGGTAGACTATAATAAAGAGCCTGCTGTCTGTGAGGTGTGTAAGCTAAAAATAACCAACTCGACTAAAGGCCAAAATAACTCATAGTATCGCGCCACGTTTCTTCGGTTATACTTTCAGTAAAGCTACCTATTGTTTTTCTTTTGCTTGTGCTGTTGCGTAATTTTTGTACCGGGGTGAACCAAACCCTTTCTAAATCAATGGCTACCATCGCAACAATGTCACAGTCATTTTCAGTAAGAGGGGTTTTTTTGCCCCCTTTGCTTGTCATGAACTGATACCCAACATCAGAGCGTGAGGGGCTACGGCGTTTAGAAATACTTGACTTTACTTGTATGCGCCACATACGCCCTTCATGCTCGGCAACTATATCACTTGTACCAAGATTAATTATGCTGCACGGAATGTGCATCTTTAGCAACCGAAGCGCACATATATGCTCCCCGATATCTCCCGTGGCTACGGCTGAGAATTCTTGCTGTCGCATACTTCCCCTTGGCAACAATCATAAATTACCTGATCACATTCTAAACACTGTTCGTGTCCATGCACAACAATTGTTCGTAATTTATTTCCGCAACGGGGACAGTGCTTGTAATAATTTTCAGTTATTTGATTTTTTCCCACAGTCAATTATCTCCTCGATGGTGCGGCCACAGCCGATACATCTTACGCGCTCCTTATCCAGAACACATATTCCAACACATGGACTTTTACTCATCAGCAAGCACCCTAAAACGTGCTGTGAGCCTTTTAGCCCGATTAGGCACCTGATCAAACCAACGGCTGTCTTCTGCCTCTGCGGCCACTTCTAGCCACGCCTTGGGGTCTTCCATAGCCTCTGCTACTGCTGCCCACATACGCTTGAATTTGCTAAAGCGCGGATAGCCGAGATTGAATGTCATGTTGCACAACGCTAGGGCTGCATCTGGATACTTCAGATCAAGCTCGTTAAAGTCTACCCCGACATTGCTGCACAAGCGGTGGCAGTCTTCGATAGTGACTGCAATATCTAAGCTGAACACTTGACGAACTCTATCTTCAGACACCTCTGTGCCTACGGGCTGTCCATACTCTGGGTCATGCTCTTTAATTAAATGACCGATTCCAAACGTGGGCAAATTTAAATGATCTAAATAAATCAAATACTTACAGCCCTCGTCTTCTGCGAGTTCTTCTCTTAATTGATCTTTGTTCATGGTTAAGGTTGTCCTGTTCCAAGCAGAGTTGCTGTGGCTGGATTAATGCCCAGCGCTTGCGCAACGGCTGGATTTTGTGCTGCTTGCTGGCGTATGTTAGCTACGTTTGCAGGAGGCCCGCCAACGGGCTGTGTGTTAGGGGCAAGAGGCTGAGTCACATTTACCTGACCAATGCCAGAGGCTGACACAGGTGGGTTCATGCGGCTTTGTATCTGCGATAGCTGTTGATTTAATCCAGAGCTTTCCATTACAGCGCTAATTTGATTTTCAGCGGTATTATAACCCTCTTGTGCTAATTGACCCGGAAGCTGCGTCATAAACTGAGATATGATTCTGCCAAGAATTTCGGCTTTCTTCTTGGGGGGCAAGCCCTCAGTCGAAATTTTGTACTGGTCTAAAACCTGCTTATAATATGGTGCCGATGTAAGAAACCTTGTGAATATTCCATACTTTGCAATTTTTCCGAGGTTGTTTAATGGGCTTGCTGCAATGTTAGCCGCGACAAGATCTCCACCTTGTGCAGACTTTGCGTTAATAGCTAAAACACGGCCAAATTTTTCCATGTCCTTACCCATTTCTTCGCCAAATATTTTTCTAAATTTTCCACCTGAAGCGGCTTCGTTAAAGCTTTTAGAAAAGTTTTTAATAGCGTTGCCATCAACAAATGTGTCGCCGCCAAAGTCACGAAGAACATTATTCATATAGTAGGAACGAATTTTGTCCAGACTTTCTGTGTCGCCCTGCTTTTTAAAGACATCAATGACAGAGCCAATAACTTGAGGCTGCGCTTTAGGATTCGCTATGTATTCTGCCGCCCCAAGGGGGTTGTCAGACAACCTGCCGGTGTTTAGCTCTTTAAGAGTCCTGTTTGTAACAAAGTTATTTAAATCATCTTGAGCCGTCTTGACGGCACGAAGAACGCCAGCAATGCCACCTTGCGCACCGCCACCCTCTTGAACGGCTTTTAAAATAGCATCTTCAGTCATGTTGGCAGATGATGATTTTTCGATTTGTTTAGCAAGCGCTCTTATCTGACCAACATTAGAACCAAATAATGTATCTGCTGTTTTGCCTAAATCAGTAATTGATTTGGCAAAAGCTTTACCAGAAAACATTCCCGCTTCCGCGCCATCTGGAAGAGTTTTTTGCATTGCATTTTCAAGCCAACGAGTAGCAAGTAAACCGCGCAATTGTTCGGATTGTTCTTTGCTTCCAAAATCTTTTACAACTGTAATAGCTCTTTTAAGAGATTCAGGCTTTCCGTTTTTAACAAGCGCCGTCATAAAGTCTAGATTAGCTGGAATTGTTCCATCTCTTGCAATCTTCTGAAGATCCTTAATTCTAATTGCATCTTGCAAATTGTCGATTGCAGTTTGGCCGCGCTTAAAAAAGCCACGCGCTTGATTTAGACTTTCAGAGGCTTGTTTTAATTGATCTAAACCTTCTGGGCCTATGCTTTTAGCTCCAGCTTGCTGGGCATATGTCTCCAGCATTTTTGGATCAAGCATCCGGTCTATCTCATTAATAACCTTTTGCATTTCCCTTTGACCACTGGTTGATCCAGTTGCCATTTTGCCGTCATTTAATGTCTTGCGAAGATTGTAAAGTTGAAGAAATCCAGTTTTGTTTCCCCCGCGTTTATAAGCCCCTATACCTTTAATGCCATCAATAATTGCGGCGTAATCAGCAGCAGCACTTTCTCTTCGGCCTTCGGATGTTGACCTAGCAGCGGCAATTGCACCCGCATTTTCTTTTTCTAATCTTGTAGCTATTTCTTTTAACGCTACAGTATCAATAAATTCTTTTGACCCTGTAACGGTTCCCACAAGATTTTCTATTTCAGAAAATTTTGATGCAGCGAGTGTGTCAAAGTTTTTACTTGTATCAGAAAGTATTTTGAATGCAGCTTCATCAACGTCAGCGCCCTTCATAGCGGCGTCCATAAATTGATCTGTTGCGCCTACAAGCGTTTTTACAACCGACTCTCTTGCAGTCTTCTCTGCTGCCTGAAGCCCTTTACTGGCCTGAAACACGCCCTCAAGAACTGCCTCGCCAGCCTCTTCTTGATCAACACCCTTTATAGGAGCCGCTCTTGTGCGAAAATCGTCAAGAATTTTTTGCATGTTATCGTAGTTATTCTTTAGGCGATCGGATGACCCGATAACCCTTTCCATAATCTTTGATTGTCTGGCTATAATTGATGGCGCTCCAACAGCGCCAAGCTCCGGTGTAATCGGAACGTCAATCATTTCACCTGTTGTGGGATCCTTTATTTTATAAGTAAGGGCTTCACCAGCAGCGGTAAGATCCTCATCAGGAAGCGGCTTTGCAGATAAACCTTTTCTTCCAGCGCGAAACAGTAGTCCAGCAGCGCCAAAGGTAACATCACCTACTAATGTGATACCACCCTCTACAGCTATGTCTTTTGCAATTTCCCCAGCAGTTTGTGTGGAGACCCCAGCCAAAGCCTCAACGCCCTCCTCTACTGCCGCGCCACCCATTGCTCCTAAAACAGATCCACCAATAATCCCAAGAGGGCCAAGAGGAACACCCGCTATAGCGCCGCCAACACTGCCACTGAGTTCAGGCAAAATTCCCGCTAAATCAGCAAAGTCGTAACGAGAAAATCCTTCCTCATCAATAAGAGTGTCTTTTTTAAGATCCATGCCAAGCTTTGATCCACCCTGTACCGTTATAGCTAGGCGGCCTCGATTGTCTCTGGTGTAATCACCTTCACCTAAACCATAAAGCTCTTTTAACTGCTTCTCTTCTTCATTGGAAGTTTCAGCGCCAGATAAAGCGGCACGAAGAGTTGCGTTTTGAATACCAGATTTAGTATCAAATAATTGTTCGGTTTCTCTTTGTAATCTTGATTTTGGCCGAGAAAGCTCTTGTCCAGATGAGTAGTTTCTAATTGCCTTCTTTATTCTAACAGTCTCATATGGGCTAGGAGCATCACCAGCTATTTCAAACGACAAAGCCTGACCGTCTGGAGCGGTAAAAACGACTTCTCCCATTTAATATTCTCCTTGACCAAATCTTATGACACCATCATCTCCGGGCTTATTTGGTATTTTATTAAAGGGAGAAGCGCTCAAAATCTCATCTACTCTAGAGATTGTTTGATTGTATATGTTTTCGTCTCTGTACATATCTTTTAGCTCATAAAAATCTGAAAGCTCCTGTTCAATTGAAGCCAATGGAGCATTAAATATAGTACGCAATTCAGCCAATTTAATTCTGGCTGCTCTTGGGTTTCCTAGTATATCAATCTTTCCAAATGCTGTTGCTAAATCCTGTCTGTCCTGATTTGAAATACCGTTTCCGGTTTCCTGCGTAGCAAACCTTTTATTTTCCATAATCAAAACATTTAGAATAGCGTTTGCTTGATCTTCAGCAGAAACACCTTTTAGTTTTCCTTCAAAAAACGTATCTGGATCAGCAACGCCGCCAGCTATAAGAATGTTTTTGGCTCTATCTAACAATATATTCGCCGCTGGCATTCCAGACTCTTCAATTTCAGCCAAAAGCGCATCTAATCTGCCCATAGCCTCCTGACTTCTTTGCAGCTTCACATAAGAATTTGCTATTTCCGCAGCGTCTTGTCTTGGATTTGCATATATTTCTCTTGAGCCATTATCTGTGAAACCAATTCTTATTTTTTGTTGTGTATATTGTGGAGAGCGATTGTATTGAGACTCTACCTTTTTACCTTCTCTTTGTTGTTTTAAGGCTTCTTGAAATGCTTCATTTCTGGCTTTAGCATTTTTAAAGCCATATTCAACTGCCAACTTTTCTCTATCAAATGCTTGTTTTTCGGCATTATCAGTTAACGTGTCTCTACGAGTTTGCATGTAGTCAAGAATTTTATCTTGACGAGTCTGCAAGTAATTTGACTGATCAACAAGAAACTTTTGACGCGCCGCATCAGCCGCTTTTGATTCACCAAGAGCGTATTGTCCCGCAGCTAATTGACCAGCCCGAGCTTCTTGCCTTGCCTTCTCCATAAGAGGCAACGCCTTTTCGCCAGCAGCACCCACTTCAGAAAGCATTTTCCCAACATTAAATCCTTTACCGGCTTTGTTTTGCATAAGAGCTAGCCCGAATGCTGTTAGCGCGGCTTTATTGTCTGGATCCCCAGAAATGTCTATGCCGGTTGCTTTGGAAAAATCATCTTTGTATTCTTGCATGCTTTTTGCTCCAGAAGGAGCGCGCCCTATTGCACTATTATAAGAGTCCAAAGCCGACTTCATTAAATCTATACTTCCAGAACCTATTCTACTTTCGCCGTCACGAGTTGTCGTGTCGCCACGCGCAACACCCTGAGTGCCAGCCTGTTTAGAAGCCTCATCACCTTCTTGTGCTTCTGCTTCGGCCATAAGTGTCATAGGAGATGTTTCGTCAGCCTCACGAGCTTCAGCGCCTGCCATCGCTGCCAAGTCATCGGCAACAGAAGTGATTTCCGGGGTTGTATTTGCAAACTCGCCACGTTCTTGACGTTCAATTTCAGCTTCATTTGGATTGATGTATGTGCCGCTAGAAAGGCCCTGACCTTTATCATCTCCCAAAAATCCACCATCGCCAGTGAGAGGCATTCTTTCAGAGATGATGCCCCCAGCAGATGGATCTTGACTCAAAATGTCTATTTGATCACCACCAAAGATAGTATCAGCAATAATAGATTGTCCTTGTTGATCATCAGGTCTTAAAAGACCGCCACCTCGGAAAAAACTTGCAAGACGGTTCATAGCCGCCTCTCTAGTGCGCTCTGGACTTCGACCATAAGTTTCAGGGGGAGAAACAATATTAAGACCGCCACTCAATCTTGATCCAGTCCCACTTGTAAGATTTTTTATTGCTTGAAGAATCCCCCCTTGAGCAGACTTTCTTGCATTAATTGCTTCAGTCTGAGTAGGGTACATGCTCAATATTTCACCCAGTATACCACCGCTTGCCGCATCCTTACGAAATGCCGCTTCGTTTGCGTCACCTTGCAGAGATGGCGTTTTAATCGCCCCTAAACCAGAGCCTAAAGGTAGTGTTTGATTTTGAGCCATCTAAGCTCTCCTATGCGCTGCCAGTTGGCTTGATGCCCTGTAAGGCAGTATACGCGCCCACACCTGCCAAGAAAGGATTGGTTTGTGGTGTTGTAGCTGATTTAAATGTAGACGATAAACCAGCGCTAGGCATGCCCTTGAGCAAGGACTGTCCCATTTCAAGGCGTGTAAATGGCTCTTGCGACAACGCCAACTGGTTTTGTCTTTGAGCCTCAAGCTGTTGTGACTGAAGATTGCGACCAATATCACCAATTTGTGTAAGCATACCAAGATCAGCCCTGCCAAGTTCTGACTGCACACGACCAATATCGGCTGTTGTACCAGCTAATTGCCCATATGCCTGTCCAATTCCACCCATAAGTTGAGCGGATTTTTGTGCAGCATTTATTGCATCTTGATAGCCTTTACGTTGCGCTTCTCCCACAGCAGCCAATCTACGGCCTTCTGCGCCAGCAGCTTGCACACCTTGACGGGAACCGCCGAAAGCCCCTGCGCCAACAGCCGAACCTGCTAGTTTGTTTTGTTCCATAGCCGCTTGACGATTTATTTCATTAATAACACTGCCCTGATATGGGTTCATGTATTGTTGAGCCATAGCTGGCAAATCCATTAAAGAACCAAGACCAGCAGAAAGAGCCGCCTGTCCACCTAGCGTTTGCCCTGAAGCCCCTAGCGTAAACGGAGCGTAAGAGCCAACCATGCCCGGAGCCATGTTAAGAGCTTGTTGTTGTAGGGGGTCAAGCCCAGCAACTTGTTGTTGCGGTAGATCAATAGGGGTATCAAGGAGACCTAGTGAAGTTTGACCGCCAGATGAGTCAAACTCACCGAATGCTGTTCCAAGGAGGCGCTTTTCCAACCCTTCAAGATAGGGAGCTAGACGTTGTATTTGTTCTACTGTTTGTGTAGACATTATGCCATCCCCTCAAATTTATCCATCATACTGTACATTCGATTGAGACCTTGGTTTAAATCACCACCACCAGCGCCTTTAACAGCATCACGGGTCATTACAAACTCGCCAGCCGTTAATAATGCTGGCACATCGTCTTTGGTTCCAGATCCTTCATATGGATTAATAGGTCCATCTCTTCTAGGAGGATTCTCTGGATAATTATCCATCGCGCCGCCTTGGTTAAAATACTGGACTAAACCACCTTGATTGTAATTTATGCCACCAAGCTTACCATATTGCAAACCACCAGCATATGGTCGTTTTTCAAACGCCGTTCTTGTGTCTTCTTTATCACCGCTGGCTAAAAGTTCCGCAAGCAGACCTGCTGCTGCGCCTTCTCCAAGCTGTGTGTTTAAAACTTTGTATAACAAATTGTTATCACCCATTCCAAGGCCCTGTAATAACTCAGCGGACATGGTTTTGGGCTTGACTGCTTCAACTGCTTGGCTTGCGCCTGTGCCTGCTGGGACATTTGATTTTCCTGTTCTAGCAGAACCACCTGTTACAAAATCCGGCCTGCCTCCAGTGTTAGGAACAAACTGTGACGTTTCTGCATTTTGCCCAGCGGCCTCACCTGCCCGTCCAAACATGGTAGATCCTATTCCGCCCAATAATGCTGATTTCAGAGCGTCTTTAGGTTTTTGACCAGTTAGCAGGCCAATGCCTCCTGATAGCAAAGCATTTTGTATGGCTGGGTTTGCCATAATCCCAGTTGCACCACTAAACAAAGGGGCGGCAGCAGGCCCTAAAAAGCTACCAGCTAC
>WLWH01000252.1_pt1 | contig 45785 bp, 59 predicted proteins | sample 6712741 | NCBI WGS metagenome assembly WLWH01 (sample SAMN12718694, study PRJNA515312) | sponge metagenome | isolation source: marine sponge | host: Mycale hentscheli | place: New Zealand: South Island, Marlborough, Capsize Point | collected 2003-05-01 | reverse complement strand
TAACAATCACAATAGAACCACCAGGTTGTAAACGTTGTCGGGGGCCCGAGGTGTACCATTCGTAAGCGTTGTCCATGGCTGTTTGACTAAGTGCATCTTGCTCGGAGTGTGGATCATCAATGATTAACAAATCAGCACCACGCCCTGTTATCGCACCACCGACCCCTGCTGCAAAATACTCACCACCTTTATTGGTTGTGAACCTACCTGCTGCTTTAGAATCTTGTGATAAACTTACATCAGGAAATACGTCTTTAAATTCTTGTTGGTCAAATAGGTTACGAACCTTTCTACCAAAGTTATATGATAGCTCTGCTGTGTGAGTTGTTTGTATAATTTTTAACTTAGGATTCCTACCCATCATCCACGCAGGAAATAGATTAGATGCAAACTCTGACTTTGTATGTCTAGGTGGCATATTTACAATTAATCTTTTTATCTTTCCACGTGAAACATCTTCTAATTTTTTTGCAAATATTTTGTGATGTTTTCCTGCAATAAAGTCAGGCCAAACTTTTTTTACAAAAGTAAGATAAGAGGAACGGGACTCCTGAGCAACTTTGATTTGTAAATTTCTTAATTCGTATTTTAACAAATCCGTTGGGATTTTAGACTGATTCATAAAAAAGTTATATCATAGTCTCTGTTTGTGTAAAACTCAAGACTTTAGACCGACGACGAGGCGACGGGGCAAAGTGGGTGTGTGGGGGTGTGCGAACACAAGATATGGTGTTTGAGGTCGGTTGTAAGTACCTAATGTTGTTTGGTGATGGCAAAACCTGACTGGCTGCCTGGCTGCTTCGCAGCCCTGCTGCACCAGGAGTTCCTGGCTGCTGGTGATAAGACGTAAAAAAAGGGGCGAATGATCGCCCCTTCTACCAGCCCTCGAGGGTAACTGTTATGTTATGTGTTGTGCTAATCGTTGCATGATACGAGTTCCCCAATCTTTAACGTATTGAGGACAGTTAGGATCAAGAACAATTGTTTCGACTTCACTTTCTAAAACTTTGTACAAAGCTTTCCAATTGATGTTGTCAACATGAGTTGCTCTAACATCGTTAGGGTTAGGAGTAGCAACTGCATTATCTCTTGGTCTTAAACCAAAAGTCTGCTCAACTACTGCTAAACGTCTGTCTAAATCATTATCTGGCATTTTGATTTCTCCTTTCTAATTAACTTCTTACTCCCATTTCTTTTTATAGTCAAACTTTTATTTCTTTATTTGTGTGTATCTTTTTACTTGACAACAAACCCCACAGCACCCCCCATGCCATTCCTTATACTACTACTAGGTAGGCGACCGTACCTGTGATGGAATGGAGATGCAGACTGCCGTGCGTACCTGTGTTAATATTACTATACTAAGGGCGACGGCTCTTGCCGTGATGTAATGGAAATGTAGAAGGGGCGATAGTTTTGGTATCGCCCCTATATTGTCGACTGAACTAAAGTTGACAATTTGTTTTCTGCTTAGGCATCATTGGAACTAAGCAGAAATTCTGAAGTCAGCTACTTCATCTATCGTAGCTTTTTTGTTTCGTGATACTGTGCTTTCCGATAAAGGCATAGCTTGTATTTGTTTATACTGCGTTGGTACTTTGCATTGATGATACGCAATCTCGCCGAGTTTCTCCTTGACCAACTGCGTGTCAATCTTAGCACCCAATTTTTGTGTAACATGAACTGAGTAATCCCTCCCATGTAATAGGTTTGCGTTTTCACTCATAGACAAGTCTATCATCAGTTGTCTGTTGACTTTAATAAAGTCTGCTAGAACTTTCTGCATTGTTAACGCTCTACCATAAGCGTCAATGATAGCTTGTTTATTTCTTTTACTTACACTAGCTGGGCTTTGTTGAGCCTTCTCTAGTACTTCTATTATATTAACAGCTTTTGACATTTTATTTTCCTTTCGTCTTTCTAGTTAATACTCCCTTTATATCCCATGTTATTATACTTGTCAAATCTTTTTTTATTTTTTTTTCCACACGAACTTCAGCTCCGCTGGGACTTGTGTCAACTATACTATAGTACAACCCACGACCGACCTTACAGGCCTGATGGAGATGCAGCTGCACGTGCAGCTACTACTATAGCTACAGAATCCCCAAGAAAACTAGGACGAAGGTAATGCAAAAGTATGCCAGGAACACATGTGCAGCCAGGAACGCTGCACCAGCTCCTACTATAGTAAGCAGGAGCAATGCGATTACCAGCAGGATCATGATGCGGGCACCATCTCCTGCATCTGTCCCCAGGCCTCAGCGTCCTGGTCCACCTGAATGGATGCACCGTCGCCCCAGTCCAGGTACCAGTATTCTAGGCGATGTAGTTCGGCATGCTCGTTAACGTACCCGCGAAGCTCGTCGCTGGGCCCGCCCCAGCTGAACTGCCAACGCCAATACCCTTCTGGTTGGTCGTTGAATGTATGCGGTTCTACGTAGTCAAATGCCAGCGCTTCGTACTCAGGGTTCTTCAGGTCTTCCTGCCTCTCCCGCCACTGTTCATCCACCAGCTCAGCGCAGGTGGGCTCCTTCTTTAATACTGTTACAGTCTCTGCCATCTTGTTCCTTTCTAATGTAGTGGGGGTTGGGCCCTAGGCTTATTACAGCAATAACCAACCCCCGATTCGTGGCCGTTTGCAAAACTTCGAAACGGATTCGGTAGCCACAGGTATGTATATAGTCCCATCTTATTAGATAGTCAAGAGCTAATTGGATTTTATTTACCATAGGAACTTCCGTGCCCCAGCAGGTGACGCTGCCAGTCCTGTTACTACTATACCCCCAGAAGCGTAGCTTTTTCCCCGATGCACAATGCAGACGGCTACCAGCTCAGGATCCTGGCTGCAGCTGCAGGTGGTACACTACTTACTAATAACGGGAGAAAGCTTGGGTAATGGAGGCAATGGACAATGCAGAAGGAACTGCTGTACCTGGTTCCAGGACGCTGCGTCTGCTGGCAGGGACGTGGTTAACTTAGCATGATCAACGGACAATGCGGATAGGCCCACGGCAATGGAGCTCGGGAAGATACAGGATAAACTGTCTCCGAGGTAGTGGGCCATAATAAAACTTCTACCACCTTGCCTTGCATGGTTAAAATGCCACGCTTTTTGAAAAGGGCTTAACTTTATTTTTTTATCTTTAGTTATCTTTAATTCAACCCAAAACATGACACCATCTTTACAACCATAGCAATCTGGTACACCTGGCATAGCCCAACTTTCTAGTCGAGTCCAAAATATACCAGGAGTATTTTTCTTAATTGTATTCCAGTATTTAGATTCTGGTTTCAAAACAAATGCATCATTCCCATGAACAAAAATATCAATATCATAAGAGGTTTTAATCCTATTAACATCAACAAACCAATCGCCATAACAAACCAATCAAACTTATTCATGGACACCTCTTCATCAGTTCCATCATCTGATTGTAATACAACAACCTAAACTCAAAGCTTTCAGCAGTCAGTGCTGCACGCCTCAAGTTCTCTATCCTATGCCAAAACAACTCGTCGGTCATAGGTAGTGATGTGTATTCATATAAATCTGGTCTAACTAAAACTAACACTAATCCTCCTCTGTAATATTAACAACTAATTCTACATTTCTACTAGCATACTCACCATTGACTGTCTCATGCCAATCTTCTAGCAATCGTACTAGCTTCTTAAAATCAATTGAATCACCATCAATAGTGCCTATGATAACATTCTTCTTTTCTTTACCTTTAACCCATTTAGTGCCAATATTATTGACAACATATTTATCTATGTGCATAACTTCCTCTCTTTCTAAAAACCTATATACTCCCAACTATTTAGATAGTCAAGATTTATTTTCTAATTCTTTAACTTCCTCAAACGTAGTTTCAATACTGTACTGTTCTTTCAAGTCTTGCAGTTTCTTCTCTACCTCATCTCTCGACATGGAATCAATCGTACCTGTAAGAATCTCTTTCTTGTCCACATACAAACCAGCTATCTGACCACGCCTGGTCTCCGCAGCTACGGCAGCGTTCCAGTTTCCTGACTCGCTGGCTTTATCCCTGATTCTAGCTAATGTAGACAGGGATCTTTCCTGTGTGCATCTGTATCTTTCAGTATTTGCCCTGACTTCTGAATCAATTGCTTTTACCACATGCGGGTATTTGTTTACATTCTGCAACCTTGATGCAATCATAAAAGCGCTTCTTTTGGCATACCCAGCCTCAATTGCACATTGTGTTGCAGTCTTCAGCCCTTCTGAGTGCACCAGCAATAGTATAAATTTTCTCTGTTTTGGAGTTATTTTGTCTTCAAACAATGCGTCTGACATCGCTTCTGGTATAAATACTTCTTTGTTCTCTTGTTCCATAATGCACCTGTTCAATAGATGTTTCTTCCCAGAAACTATACAATAATTAAGCTTCTGATGCAATGCGAGTTATGTTTGTAAATATAAAAAGGTAACTTCTATAAATGTGTAAGTTACCTCTAAGTTACCTTTATTTGGTAGCTGATAAGGGTTGTAACTTGGTAACTTGGTAACTTGTGTTCTGGAGTAAAAGAGAGTGTATCTTTATCTGGGTAAAAACATCTATAGAAAGGGGTGTTTATGCAAAAAACTTAGGATCTTCACGCACAACTTGCAGTGCTTTATACAAAGCTTCCTTACCATCAGTAATGATTTGCTCCCATTCAGATGGAGTATAAGTTCGGTCGTGTTTGGGGTCGAAGAATTTTATATGATAATTAGCGCAATTATCGCACTTAAATATTTTTCTTACGGGGCTGTTTGGCAGATTTATTGACATTTAACCTCCTAATACGGTTTAATGGAAATGGAATGACATTCTTGGGTAGTTTGCCATTAAAATAAATTGAATCTATTAACTGCATACTTTTCTTGTGTTCGTGAGCCGAGAGCCGTGAAGCAATCAACTGGTCTAAAAAATCCCGTTGCGCTAGTAATTCTCTGTCGCTCATTTTTTCCTTCTTGGTCTTCCAGGTCCACCAGGTCTACGTTTATCAGGTCTAGGATTTTTAATTTTAGGCGCTGGTTTAGTTTTATCAGGTCTAGGATTCTTAGGTTTTTTAGGCTTAGTTAATCTACCAAGCTCTTCTTTGAGTTTCTGTGCTGCTGTAAGCATCATACCAGGAGGTGTAGCTTTTAATGCTTTTTTACCTAATGATTTCAAACCTTTAGCATAAGTTTTATGCAACGGTACTCTTCTTTTCTGTCCTGGTCTCAATCTAGCCATACGTGCTCCTTACTTTTTCTTAGGTTTTCTTACCTTCATTGGAATAGCTTTAGGTTTAATAATGTTACCTTTGCTGTCATACTTAGGTCTATATAAAAGATCTCTTGGTTTTGGTTTAATAATTTTACCATCTTTATCTCTTTTAGGCCTGTACAATAAATCTCTTATTTTAGGTTCTTTTTTAGGTTTTCTTCCTGGTCCTGTTTTATATACGCTAGGATCACGTTTAGGCTTAGGTTTTTTAAAACTATCTATTACTCTTCTAACAGTTTTCTTTATTGATCGTTTAGGTCTAGCTACCATTACTTCTCTCCCTTTTTACGTCTTTTTTTAATTTGTGAACTAGCAAGTAAACCTGTCCCTGCAGCTGTGCCATATCCAATAACTTCTTTTTTACTTGGGCCTGTTCTTCGTGCCATCTTACCTGCAGCACCTTTAGCACCAGCTAATTGTTTTCTTCGTTTAACAAATGCTGAAGCTGATTCTTTTACTTTATCTCTTTTTAGGGTTTTGCCTTCTGGCATTTTCTTTTTCATCATTTCAAGAAACTTTTTAGCTTCTTTTGATGACAAACCTTTTCTAACGGTTGTAACCAGTTTAGCAATGTTAACCATGTAGTCTCCTTTTAAACTCCCGTATGAGCGTAACTCTTAACGGGAGCTATGTGAATAAAATCGACTAAATATAGTATATTAAATTACTTGACACAACTAAAAAGGTGGCTCTTCACCTTTTTTAATTTTAACAACGGGATTACTCTCCCGAAATCGTGTAGTTTTTAAATGATTCGGGGTCCAAGGGCGGTCCCCAATAGAATGATGTGACTTCATCCGAAACCCCGTCACTCCACGTTTGGTGGTAGTGCTTATCTTCATCGAGTTCCCCTTGTGAGTCACAAACCGTACACTGTTCAATGATAGTCTCTGCCTCGAATGATAATTTAATAAACCCATTACCTTTACAATGACTGCATATAATCATAACGCCTCCATAATATTTTTCTTAACCTCTCCCATCTTACACGAGTAGCGACTTCTTTCCAAGTCTTAGCCTCACGAGGCGCTGTCTTAGACATCTTTACATACTCTCTTAGTAACCGAGTTCTAAGAGAATCTTTCTTAGCCATGATTCCTCCTTTCTCATTTCTAAATACATCCAGATACACATTTCTTTACTATAATACTCATGCTCTCTGGAACACTCATCAACGTACATACGGAAGGGTGAGTTATTGGTCCATAACCAAACACACACCACAACCGTAGCACAAACTATGCTGACTTTTGCAAGTTGTAACATCGTAAACAATACCACATATACATTTCTTTGCCTTCTTCTTGACACATCATGTTGTCCGTCAAATACTCTCGACTACAATTGTTGCAACACTTTCGTTGATATTTCCATTCTGGTTTAAATTTTCTATACGAACTAAACTTAGGCATGAGTGTTTCTGTTTTCATGCTGCTAGTTTTCTTTTCTTTGCTTCTTGTTTTACTAAATAGGTTATTTGCATACCTGCTGACCTATCGTCGGCGGCGGCTATCTTCTTCAATAATTTATACGTGTCAATGGCGACTGCCACACTTTTAAACTTCTTGATGTTCATCCTGTCTCCTTTAATTTATGTGGCAACTTTGATAAATGTTCCTGCATCTCAATGTCACCAAAATCAAAAGCAGATTGTTCGGGGTCGTGAGCCGCGGACGGTGTAAACTTACGCCCTGCATTACGAGCTAGTTCATTCCACTCTTGCGCAAACTCCATAAAAAGTTTTGCCATCGTGTCATCACCAAGTCTTCTTGCATCACGAGCATTTTCTATATAAGCTTTCGCACGCGTTAAACGTACCCCAAGACGAAATCCTTCTTTGAACGTCATCTCGTATTCTCTTTTAAGTTTCATACTTTTTCCTTTCTTTAAGTGAGTAGGGGGGTTCTTTGACTACCCCCAACCTTTTCCCGTCCAGTCAACATTTCCTATGCTAACAAGTACTTCAGTACCAACCCTCGCACCCTCAGTCATTCGACCATACCTTACAAGAACCGTGCCTTACAACCTGGAGACTGTTGTTCAGCCATACTCGGAGAATGTTGCACCATTCTCATTTAATTGTTTCTTTAATCTAATTTAATGGGAGTGTCAACTATTATTTATAACAAACATATTTGATTCTAAACACCAGGTCTGTACAAATACAGGATTGATTCCTTGTTCTGCCGCAGCATTATATAAACCATTTTCTATATCAATACGTCTAGATTCACATTTAGGTTCATCAAACCACAGTTCAGCAGTGTGTTTAACGGAAGGCATACCAGGCATGGATACCATAGAAATTAATAACCAAATCTTAATCACCAGCGTCGCCCCAGCTTTCGCCGAGTTCGACATCAACTTTACTTGGTACTAACAACTCAACACAATTTTCCATAATCTCTTTGATGTTAGCACTATCCTTCTCACTTGCAATAGAAAAGTCTAATTCATCATGGACTTGTATGTGTGCTAAGTATCCTTCTTTGTATAAAGATACCATTGCCTGCTTTGTTTGATCAGCAGCAGACCCTTGTATTAATCTGTTTAATGCTTTGTAGGTCCATGCACGTTTAATCATACTTTCGCCGTATTCTCGCTGTGCATCTTTAAGTGGTAACGCTTTAGAACCCCATTCATTACTTGGTTCCCATAAGTCAAAACGACAACGCCGTCCGAGGAGCGTGGATAGATAGCCTTTCTTCCCTGCCTTGTTCATTGTATCATTCATCAATTGCTTAACAAACGGAACGCGCTCATGATAAGCGGCTAGTAGATCACTAGCTGTTTCTAAATCAACACCGAGCTGTGACATCAGTTTACCTTTACCCATGCCGTAAAATAATCCTAAGTTAATTGTTTTGGCTTGCTTACGACCAATGTCTGCCATGTCAGCAACCAACTGATGAAAGTCAGTAGAGTCTTCCTCCTGGTACGCATCAACAAATTTGCCTGCACCAAAGAAAGTTTTTAAGGCGGCATAATGGACCACGAGCCGTGGTTCTTGTTGCGAGTAATCAAAGATACCCCACTGACAATCTTTTTCAGGGATAAACAATGAACGTATCATTGGTCCTAAAATAGCATTACGTGCAGGGATCTGTTGTAAGTTAGGATTAGAATAACTAAACCTACCTGTTACCGTTCCTCCTTGGTCGGATCGCATCTGGTGGATCTCAGCATGAATCCTCCCTCGGTGCGAATGCTTGAGTATTGTGTCGATGAACGTTGTTCTCGCTTTGTTAATCTCACGCGCTTCCACAACCATTTTAGCAAGAGGGGAATCATGTGTCGCAAGAAAGTTCTTGTCAAACTTTGGTTGCCCTGTTGGAGTACGATCATATGGCAATGAAAGACTATCGAACGCCTTTGCCACGCTAGCGGCAGCCCAGACTTCGACATCCATTCCAGAAAGTTTTTTAATGGATCCCAAGAGTTTATTTTCTTGTTTTTGTAAATCATTTTTTATTACCTCCGCTTTATCTAAATCAACTTTAACGCCTTTGCGTTTCATTGCAAAGAGAACAGGAAACAAATCTGTTTCTAGTTCAAATATATTAATTAAGTTCTGTGATGTAATTTCTCTTTTGAGGTGATGCCATAAGCGTAGCGTTACAGCAGCATCTTGCTCTGCATAAGTTCCTACATGTGAGGCGGGAAGCTTCCACATTTCCGACTTAGGATCTAGGCCCCACATTTTTGCTGCCTCGTAAAGTTGGGCTTCTGATTTTGACTCTTGTAGATAATCTTTTGCTAATGAGTTTAAATCAAATCTGAACCTGTTCTCATCTACGAGTGGTGCAGCAATTAGAGTGTCTATTATTTTTCCTTTGATGTCAATATCCATCGTCGTTAACCAACCAACATCATAGAACGCATTATGAAATATATAGTTGACAGACGCGTACGAACACTGCTTACGAAGCCAACGTGTAACTAACTCTTTGTCCATATTGGGCGGTGTTTCGTGGGCAATGGGATAGTATCCTTGCCACCCGTCTACAGCAACAGCAATACCAATTACTTCGCCGTGCTTACGAAAATAACCTGGTCCTGTATCTTTAATACCAGGATCACGTGTTTCTAAGTCAATACAAATTTCATCATATCCTGATAAATCAGGAAACGTGTCGGGCTGTACCCATTCACTGGGCATACGGTGTACTTTAGGAAACCAATTAGGTTGTTCTTTCATCTATCTCTCCAGCTATCGCAGCGTAAGCAGCTAAATCAACATAGCTATCTTTTTTATGCGCGTGTTTTAATCTGGCGATTTTAACAAGACCCATGCATATCGCAACATCATGTGGAGTTATTTCTTTATCAAGATATGCACTCCATAACTTAGCAATGTTTTCATGGTTCGTGAGTTTATCACCGTAGTCTTTTTGCCTGTCACCAGCAACAAGTTTCTCAGCTTCTTTTAAGATGTCCTGACAAATCATGCACAGTTCCTTTCGTGAAAAAATATTGGTTCGTATTCGTATTGTCCCTCTGTTCGATGAACAAGATGTAATTCTTTTTTAGCTCGTGTGGCACCAACATAAAATACTCTTGCTTCATCATCTTTACCTTGTTGTGTTTCTGTTGATGACTTGTAAGGACCGTATGATAGATCTGTTATTAACATAACATTATCTCTCTCACCGCCTTTACTTGCGTGTATTGTTGATACTTCAATGCGAGGTGTTGCATCTAATTTATTTCCTGAACGCATGATAGAACGTAAGTAAGGAATTCTTTTACGTAAACCTTTTCCGTTTAACATGTCATACCAGGTTATATCTTTCACACTTGCTGTCCTTGTACTTGATAACTTTATATCTTCTCTTAACCCATATTCTCTAATAAGTGTATCTAAATCATACATGCCTTCATGTTGTCCTTTAAACACACCATAATTTCTTTTGATACGAGTGCTATCCATGTGATGATAAATAGTATCACAATCAACACCAGAGATGCTTTCACCTTTTTGTAAACGTGTCCATGCACGTATCGCTTCAATGTATTTAAAACTAATGACAGAAGATCCGTAGCGTTTATACAACCATCCATAAGCTTCTAAAGATTCTGATATTTGTTTTACAATCTCATGTGTTCGACATAAAATTAACCACTCACCTTCTACCAATCCTTTGTTTAAAGGTCTGATATTTAAGACTTTTCTCATGCCTTCTTCATCTCTTGGCTTGTATTCTTTTGGTATTCTTTGCGATATAGACTGTGCTAATTTTGTGGCAAGAGTGTGCACACTTACAGGTATACGATATGATTGTGTCAGTGGTATAATTGTATTGTTTTCATCTTTTGCCATTCGAATAAAATGTTCAATGTCTGCACCTGCCCAACGAAAGATTGCTTGGTCATCATCACCAGCAACATATGTTTCTAACGCTCCTGATTCTTGTTGCAACATGTCAACGACTTGCCATTGCTGTGCAGATAAATCTTGAGCTTCATCAATAAATAAATATTTTAATTTAGGTGCGTTTTTATGTTTAATAAAATTAACAAAGTAATCAACGTACTCATACTTATCTCTATCTTCTTTAAACTTACGTAAGTCTAAATCCATTTGTTCTATCATGTTCCGTGCGCCGTAGTTATTGAGTGTTGTTTCTCGAAACACTTTCGCTAACCTATCCTCATCATCAGGATACTTTGCGTATGCTAAATTAATAATGTCTTGATACTCACTCTTTGCTGTTGGCATAGATATATCAACACCATTACCTTTACGCATCTTATTAACGTATTCGTGACCCGTGAGCCGTGATAGTTCAGCATAGTCATTATCATCCATGATCTGTGATTGCTGTAACTGCAGGCGTCGGTACGCTAAACTATGTAATGTAGAGAAGTATGGAAACATAATCTTAACTTGTTCCTTGTTAATGTTTTCATTAACCATAACTCTGTCTCTAATTTCTTCTGCTGCTTTTACGGTAAAACTAAAGTAACCAATTTGATTAGGAACACATGCACCAGACTTAATTAACTCTTGTACTTTGTTTTTTAAATAGGTTGTCTTACCTGTGCCAGGAGGACCAATAACAATATGTCTATGCATTAGTAAGCCTCCTCTTCACTAAAGTCTTTTTTACTTAATCTATATTCAGACTCTAGAATTGTAGTAGCTATCTTCCAACAATGCTCTGGGTTATTGTTTACTTTAAGCTTTGCTGTTGTGCCTTTAAACTCTTCAAACATTTTATACTGTTCAGAATCAGATGCTTTGGCAAATCTTTTTGTCTTTAAAAAGTCTCTAAATGCTTGAGGTTTAAAGAAATAATAATCTTTTAATTCAAACACCATACCTTGCAGTACGTCTTGTCTATCCTTTGCACCTCTGTTGTTCTCTATAAATATTTGTAATTGATTTAAGAACTGACCCTTCGCTGTTACCTCACCTGGTAATTGTATAAAGTCATCTTCCTGCATATTTTTTAATAATGCATCTACCATGTCTGCCCATATAGCAGGAGCCATGGGCCGTGGGCTTTCATTCGCTTGCGCTATACATTGTTTTCTATATTCCGAGTGACTAGATAATTGATCAACTGTTAAAATAATAACTTTACCGTTATGCGTTAACTCATACACAGGATTATCGGATACCCATTTCTTTAATCCCATAATCTCATTCGTAGCAGAGTTGCCGACGCCAAACTTTTGCGACTGACATTTAATTTTCTCACATACTGTTTTAAACATCGGCTCTTCACACCGATAAAAATATTTTTTATCTTCTACTTGTTTAAATATCGTCAACACTTCTCTACTTGGTAGAGGTGGTTTAAAATATTTAGAGTTGTAGTAATCTAATTTTTCTTCTAACTTTTCAGGAAAGCGTTCACGTAAATAAATTCCTAATTGAAACAAAGCCATGTTCCGTGAGCCTTCAGGAAAGCCTTGTGATGCTAGTGTAACTAAGCACGGAGGAGCGCCTTTAAAATCATCATTCTTTTTTGCGGTAACAGGTTTATCGATAACGACCATGCTGAGATTCGATAAGACTTTCGTTTCATAATGCTTTATGAACATACTTAATTCAATCAATGCATTACCTTTATCATCAAACGCATACCTTGTGGGAAACTCTGGGTGGTTATACGGCAAGTTTAAAAAGTTACCTGTACCTTTTGAGTTCAATTCAATTTGCTTTGGAAATATCTCACAGTCACCATAGCCTAACCATACGGCTATCTCTTTTAATTTTATCTGCATATCTTTTGCAAGCACTGGTTCAGCTACAAATAAAAATACATGAGCACCCCCACTCTTTGACTTACACACAATTAGGGGTAATTTATTCTCGACAATTTTTGTAATTAATTTTTTATAATCAAAGCCATCGTACGTATCTATGTCGATAGCTCCCCACTTACATTGGTTGTTGTCATCAATTGGTATGATACCAAGGGAAGGCTCTTTACCTTCTAAGTGATTAATCCATTTATCTCTAGTGATTGGTTCTTTGACTAACCAAGAGCGGCCTTCTAGTTTGCCTGCTTCATTCTTTTCACGGCTTTGTGTTTGACCGTATGCTCGGTCTAAGCCTGTAAATATTTCAATAAACTTGTTTTGGTCGTCCATAAATCTTTCTCATTCATATGTTTAAAGGGGCAACGGCGGTCGCCCCTTGTATAAAGTTTTTTAGTAAGGTGCTTTTTCACCGTTGTCAACACTCTCATCCTCGTGCTTAACTTTTATTTCGCCTTTAGCAACGCTATCAGCAAAAGCTTTTGCAGCTTGATAAGTATCAACATCCTCGACAGGACCTACTCTCGTAATATCCCAACCAAACCACTCACCTAAATTATTAGACTCAGCTAATGTTTTAAGTGTGTAGACATGCGAGTATGAAGGAGGTGTAAACAATCCGTTTGCACCCTTCAATTTAAGCCCCAACATAAGAGAGTTCCATCTTTTGGATTTCTTACGTTGGGTGCTCTTCATTGCAATCAGGACTTGGGAGGAAGTTCCGTCCTTGCCAATGACCAGGCAATAATGATTTGCAGTGTCTTCGATATAGTTGCCATTAGCAAGTCTATCTTTTCGCTGCTCATCCCTTGTTGTTTTTGAAAGTATATCACTCTCTGCAGGATAGATATTAACAGGAGCACCGCTGCCCTCGCCTCTATCTGTCCATTCAATATATTGACGTTGGTAGGCGCAAGGTATTACACTTACTCCTGCTTCTCCGTCGTATATTTCTTTTGTAAGCGTGTTGTAGATCATTCCACTCTCCGCTCCCTCTATGTATAGAGGATCTCTTTTCTTGATCTGTGGTGACGTATCACTCAGTATACGAAGAAAAGGGATTGCAAGATCGTCCATTCCCAGATTGCCTAATCCTTTGTTAGCATCTTCTTCGAACATGCTAGGATCAAAAGCAACTACGTTATTTTCGTCTTTTTTCTTTACAGCGTTTGCCATATTTACTCCTTATTTTTTCTTGGTTATTTTAGTTTTCTGTCCGATAAACAAACTAAAAGTATTGTCTGGGACAGATCTTCCTTCTTCATGCCACTTTTTAATAGTAGCTTTCAGTGTCGAAGGATGCACTGAAACTTTTACTTCAGGTATGAGACCCATCTCTTTGATGGTTTCTTGCAAATGTGTTGCCATGTTGCTCTCACCCTTACCGAAACTTATACCGACACTATTCTTAATAATGTCTCCTAAACCATTGTCTTCTAGCCATTCATAACATGCTTTAGATTTTTGTGGATCTTTAGGTATAGATACATAAATGTCTTCTACTACTTGTACCTTTGATCCGTCGTACATCTCTGTTGATGTCATGCCTAGCTCTGCCATTTTCTCTGGTATTGTTTCACCAGATAATTTGCGTAAGTGTTCTTTGTAACCTTTTAATTGTTCTTCTGTGTCTGCTATGACACTCTCTAAACGTAGCTGTTCTCTAAGTAATTCTGCAACAGATTCTAAACCTGTTTGTTCTAAGTTAGCTACTGCGTCGCCTTCAAAGTTTATCTTGCTCATCTATTTCGCCTTTCTCATTAATGTTAATACTAACCGAATAATATTTTTTCTGAATCTTATCCCATTTAAGTATTTTAAATCTACCTCTATTCATATCAGAAGCAATACAACATGCAATACCCATTGCTGCTGGATCACCCATCATTAAAAGATAGTCATTATCATCGAAATCTTTGAGTTTTCTGCGAAGTTTTTTTATCGCAGGCTGTGGACTAAACATAATTTGTTGACCACTTTCAAACAATAAAACAATATCTCCATATTCTTGTGCGCTTAACACATTAATATATGGATTCTCCTGTACTAAAAATACAGTAGGCTTTTTATCCTGTTTTTCTTTTTTAAATTCCATCTTTCTAATTTCTCCTTTATCTCTTGTAATTTATTTAAGCAAGTATTATATTGCTCTTTTAGAAAGTTATTATGGATTATAGATTTAAAACGACGCCTTTTCAACATCAATTAGATGCATTGTCAGCTAGTTGGAATAAAGAAGTGTGGGCATTATTTATGGAAATGGGTACTGGTAAGACCAAAGTATGCATTGATAACATTGCTATTTTGTTTGATAAAGGCAAGATAAACTCAGCTTTGATCATTGTACCTAATGGTATCAAACGTAACTGGCGTAATGAATTAAAAATACATTTAGCCGATCATATAAACTACCGAGTAGCTGTGTGGTCAGCCTCTCCTAAGAAAGAAGAAAAGACAGAGCTTGAGCAGTTGTCCGTGATCACTGATGACTTAACCGTTTTTATTATGAACATTGAAGCATTGTCTACCAAACGTGGTTATGACTTTGCGTATAAGTTTTTATTAAAAAATCAAACGTTAGTTTGTGTTGATGAGTCAACTACAATTAAAAATCATTCTGCACAACGTACAAAAAACATTTTAAAATTAGCAAAGCATTCCAAGTATAGACGCATCATGACAGGTTCACCTGTTACGAAGTCACCACTTGATTTGTTTTCGCAAGTTCAGTTCCTTGATCCGTGGTTGTTGGACCAACAATCGTATTATAGTTTCCGTGCAAGGTACGCTGTTGTCGTTCAACGCAGTGTCGGTACGCATTCTTTTCAACACATTGTCAAATACCAACGATTGGACGAATTACAGGAAAAAATACAAAATTTTTCGACTCGAGTCTTAAAAAGTGACTGTTTAGACCTACCTGAGAAGGTTTATACGAAGCGGTCTGTGTCATTGACCAGCGAACAGGTAAAAGCTTACACAGAGATGAAAAAAGCGGCAATAACGTTCTTTGAGGAAAATGTGATGACTGCTGCCTCTGTTTTGACACAAATGATACGATTACATCAAATTATCTGTGGTCATGTCAAAACTGATGACGGAGAGATTAAATCTATTAAGAGTAATCGCATAAAAGAACTACTAGAAGTATTAGAAGAAACAAATGGTAAGGTTATTATATGGGCCGTGTACCGTTATGACATACAAGAGATAGAAAAAACGTTAGGAGAGAAGTATGGTAAAGAAAGTGTGGCGACGTATTACGGCGATACAAAAGATAATTTACGTCAGTCTATTGTTGACAGGTTTATGGATGCTGATGATGTTCTTCGATTTTTTGTGGGAAATCCCAAGACAGGAGGTTATGGCCTTACTCTTACTTCTTCTCACACTGTTGTGTATTACTCTAACGATTACTCATTAGAAGTAAGGTTACAATCAGAAGACCGAGCGCATAGAATAGGACAAACCAATAAAGTGACATATGTAGATTTAATGGCGGATCATACTATAGATGAAAGAATTGTTAAAGCATTGAATGCTAAAATAGATTTAGCCAGTCAAGTTATGGGTGAAGATCCTAAAAAGATTTTATTCGGATAATGCTCGTTCGAGCAATACTTCGAGTCTTATTACTCGTTCTTTTATTTCTGGGATGTCTTGTAATATTATCATCTCTAATTGTGTTTGTTTTGTTTCAAGGGCTGATACTTTTTGTGACATCATTCCATAAACACTTCCAGCGCTTATTAAAATCATAGCGAACCAAACGGCGTTTCTTAAATTAAAATCCCGTTCCATATGTACCTCTGCTTTGATTTTCAAATTGTAAATTTTTCATAATACGATCATCAATGTTATCACTGGCTGACAATGACTCTGTGTTTAAATTCTGATTAGGAAAAGAACTCATGTAGCCACCGTTAGCTCTATTAACAGTGCCGTCATTCATTCTAGTAATTAAATCGCCTTCTGTTTTATAAAAAGAATCATAAGGTAAACTCATTATATCTTCTTCAGAAAATGTTTCTAAACCAGGTAATTGATTGGTAGCAAATATTTGTCTACCGCCGTAATTTTGATTGCCAGGAAAACTAAATATACGAGAAAACTCTTCTAAGTTTTCTACTGGTAAATTCATGTTTATGTTTTGTTGAGGAAAAGGAATATTTTGTTGGTCAAACACACTTTCAGGTAACGTTCGTATACCTTGTGAAGCAGGGTCCGTGGTTGTGTTACCGTCAAACAAGTCTTTAATTCCACTAACTGTTCCTGAAAACTCATCTAAAAAAGCATCTTTAATACCTGATCCTGCACTTTGTGCCTTATTTTTACCTTTATTAAGAAGACCTGCTATTCCTTTTAATGCTCCCATGCCAGGAATAAAGTTAGCAAGTTTACCTATCATAGCACCACTAGAAAAAGGAAAAGCTTTTTGCATAGCTGCTGGATTAGATTTATGTAACCCTTGCATAAACTTTGCGTAGTCTTGTGGACTTTCTCCTGTTAACCTTGCTGCTCCATCTTTAAAATCACTTCTATTAATAGTTCCTTTGTTAGCCATTCGTTGAATAGACTGTCTATTTTTTTGTTGATTAACTAAATTTTGATTTTGATTAATACTAGGTTGAACTGCTGCTCGTTGTGCTGCCTGTGATCTACCATCTCCTTGAATATTACTTTTCTGTTTTTTTTGTTGATTTAATTTTTGAGAAGCACTTCTAGAATCTATACCTCTTGACCTAGCTCTGTTTACGCTTCTTCTAAAATTACCTCTAGCTGCTGCAGATCTTGACATTAATTTCTACCTGCTAAAATTGCTGCGTCTGTATCGCCTCTGATAAGAGCTGCCTGTTGATCTGGATTAAGGTTACTTCTGTCTGATACGTTTACAGCTTCTCTTTCCACACTAAAATCTCTACCTGCTGGTCCACCTTCTGTTTGTAATACTTCTTGAGCGTTCACTAAAAAAGGATTGTTACGAGGAGCTTGAACTGATTGATCTATCATTTCATTAATAGCTTCTTGATTCTCTTCTTTAAATCCATAGATACTAGCTGGTGTGCTGTCAACCATACCATTTTCCATTATAGCACCTTCTAATAAAACTCTATCAGGAGCTTGTTGGTCTATTGTTTCGTATGCAAGAATGTCTCCTTGTCTATCATATTTAGGTCTGCTCATGCTTGCTTGGCCCATGTTAGGTGAACCATTCGTTCCAAGAATAACATAATCTAATAATTCAATATCAGTTAAGTCTTCTAAACCACCACCTAGCTCCCCTGCATTTGCTTTTTTGATTAAGTTGTTAAAATAATTTACTGTTCGTAGATCATTATTCATAGATGATTGACCAGGTTGTCTTTGCAACATTGGTCTATCAACACCACCTTGTGATATACTTACATCAGGCATTTCTGTAATAGCACCATCATTATCTAAAATAGTATAGTAAGATTCTGTTGCTCTAATTGTATTAATTAAATTAGATCTTTGTAATGCTTTTTCCGTACCTTCGCCCATTACTTTTTTAATAGAATTTAGTTGAACGGGATTACCTAAGAATTTTGAAAATCTATTACTAAATAAAACCAACCCTGCTGTTGCTAGTGGGCTTGTAACAACGCCACCTATAACAAAAGCATTTGCAATTGACTTTACACCACCTAAAACACCACGACGTTTAACGAAGTCTGATACATCACTAATATCAAAACTGTTTACTAAAGAAGCAATATCTAATGTTTCTTCTAAATCTTTATAAGCTTTTTGTCCGTTCTGTCCCATAGCATCAAACATAGCAATAACAGCTTCTCTGCTTGTTCTGTCTTGTATTTTACTGCCTTGTTCAATAGGAATCATTCCTAATTGTTTTCTAAGGTTGTCAACGTTAAATACAGGAACAAATTCACTGTCATGAATTTGACCACCTGCACCTGATACTTGTGTAGAACCTCCGCCTGGAACGTTTCCTTGCACGCCCATACGAGCAGAAGATTGATTTCTTTTAAAAGGTGTTTCAATAATCTCTGTGTTTTGACCTATAATTTTATTAAGATACGTAGAAGCGAGATTAGCAAAATTCTTTTTACCAAGTTGTTCTTGTATTTCTTTTATAGCCATCGGTGACATTGCTGTAGCTTCTGTCATAACACGATTAAAAATTTGATCTGGCATTAAACTACCTGGTTTAAATGGGGCTCCTGGTGCAAAAATATTTCTGTTCACCTGTTGTGAAGCTTTACCAATTCCTCTTTGACCTGCATTAAATCCAAACATTTCTATGTTGTTCATGTAGAATTCATTAGCATCACGAAGAGCTTTTATAGAACTTTGTGCAATTATTTCATTTGGCCCTGTAAGTTTTTTCCAATTTTTATAATCATTGAGGCCGTGTTCTAAATTATCTTTTAAATAAGCTAGTGTACCTTGAGGATCAATACCTACTTGAGCCATTGCTCCGTCACCTTTACCACCAAAACCTCTAATAGCTCCATTTAATTGTGCTTGTAATTGTCTAAATTGTTTTAATGTTATATGATCAGGCACTGATCCAAGAGCCGTGAGCAATTTCATGCCTGCCGTTGGATCTCCAACTTTAAGCATATTAAATAACTGACTTGTATTATTAATCCATGTTCCGTCTGGAGCAGTTGCTCCTAAACTTATATCCCCACCATCAATACTTTTAGCAAAAGATTGTGTCCATTTTTTTAAATTAGCTGTGGGAATAAATGCTTCATCTATTTTTGATGCTTGGTTAAAGAAACTATTATACATAATAGCGTTGGTTGCTCTAAATTTACTAACGTTCTTAGAAAAAGCATCGAACGCTTCTTTACCAGCCCACTGCATTCCTCTTAATGTTGTCATGCCAGGAGACAAGGTACTCATAATATCTTGAATACGTTGATTGATAGCTACTCTAGCTTCTGCCTGTGATTGTCTAAGTGGTCCACCTACTGCTGGAAATACACCAATAATTTTTGAATAGGCTTTTACCCAATCGGCTTCACTGGCTGCTACTTTACTTATAGGAATATTTTGTCTTGCTGCTTTTTCAACTGCTTCAACTGATATATTAGATCTAAAACCTAAAGGATAATTAATGGCATATTTTTTTATACCACTTGCAATTGGTCCGAGGCCAGCGGCTCCCATTCCTATCATCATTTCTAATTCAGCGTCACGTAATGCTCCTTTTTGCATTTCACTAATACTAGCAGAGTCTTGTCCTTGCGTGTAAGCATACATTTTATTTAATAAAGAGTAAGCACTATCAGCTGCATAGGATACTGGTCCTGCACTAGCCCCAGCAACAGCCATTTGTTTTGCTGTGCCAAACTTACCTTCTCCAAACTCTGCTAACCAATTATAAAACTTAGGCATAAATCTAAGTTTACCTGGCTGTTTCATTTTTAATCTTTTAGCTTCCATCATTTTAGACATTAAATATGTGTCTGCTCCAATGATTGCACTTATTCTTGTTAACATGCGAGGATCTTCAGGCATTAATTTACGAGCTGTCTTGCCCATATCATTAGCAAAATCACCCATTGTATAAGGATCAAAACCTGGTAGCAACGTTCCCATACTATCGTTAAATCTGTATTCTTGTTTACCACCTTTATACACACCGACAGCAGCATCAAAGCCTATCGGATCTACTCGTCGTTGTTCTGCCAGCTCTCCTGCTTTTTGTAATTTTCTTGCATTAAGAATAGCATCAGGTGGATTAAACTGTGCCATATAATCAATAAGTTTAGGAGGCATTTCGCCGTAATCAACATCCAATTGATTGCTCGCACCATCTAATAAATATTGCATGTATACTTTTTTTTCTCTTTCGTTACGAGGAAAGTATGAATCATCATATTCTTTACCATCATCACCTTGTGCATATTTTGGTACATCAAATATTAATGGTTCAGGTAGACCATAGTCAACTAAGTTTAAAGTTTTTCTAACTGTATCAGCCATTATTTTCTAGCCTTTCCATATCCTCGTGTTGCAATTCTACCTGCTAATCCGCCTTTAGATAATTTATTAAGTTCTGCCATCATTCTTTTTTTTCTTTCCGCACGAGTTTCTTTTTTAAAATCTTCTTTACTGATACCTAGTATGTCAGTTTGTCTTTGTTTTGCTGCAGCTCTTTGTTTTTTAAATTCTTCTGCAGACACTTTTTTTCCATTATAAAAATAAGTAGTAACACCATCGAGTGTTTTTTTTCTAAAACTATTTACATCAGCCATTATTTTAACAACGTATTTTTCTCAGGAGCGGATCCTTGGTTTGGTAGTGAGTAGTCTCTAAACGATTTAAAGCCACCTATTATTGTTTCTATTTCGTCATCATTAAATCCTAATAGTTTTAATTGTTCTCTGTTATTATATATAATTGGTAAAGCCTTACCACCTGCAATACGTTGCAGCATAAATCCTCTAAGTAATTTTTGATCTGTTTCATTACCTGCTGTACCATAAAATAAACCTACTGTTTCAAACTGACTTTTTGCTGCTGCTTTTAACTCGTTAATAACAAAATCTAATTTAGTTGTAACACCTTTGGATGATTCACCATAAAGGTTTAACGTAGCTGCTGCTCTTTCAATATCGTCTTTGTTTAATCTTCCTGAAGCTTTACGTGCTCTTGCTAACGCATAAATAATTGCAGTAGAAGCGGCTTCGTTAAGAGGTAGATCTTTTTGAAACTGCATTAATCCAAATAAATCATCTGCTTCTTTACCACCTAATTTCATACCACTAGGTAATGTAATCTCATCTTTACCGTTTGCTCTTGCTTCTTGTAAATTAGCAAAATCATTTTTCATTATTTCGTAAGCAATATTTGTAGCATTTTTTAAATTAGTTGCTGTTTGATCGTCAAATATTTTTACATCTTTACCATTAATATTAACAGTAGCTCCTTTACCATCTTCTGTAATTAAATCAGTCGGTAAAAGTAATTGTCCTGATTTAGGCATAAAAGATTGATTAAAGTTTTTATCATTTTTTAATTTTTCTCTTACATCATCATTAAAGAAACTTGTTCTAAAGTCTTTTACAATTTGTAATTTGTCTTGTGACCAACTTAAAAATGCTCCTGTAAATCCTGCGAACTCTGGGTTCATTACAAGACTGTTTTGCACGTTAAGAGCCATGTCAATAACTCGGTCGTAGTTATCAATTTCGTTTTTAATTTCAATAAACTTGTTAGGACTTGTTAGTTTTGTACCACCTTTAGAAGCTGTGTCAGATGTTGGATCTGTTGACGTAGGGTTAGTATAGCCAAGAAGTTTATAGTTAACCATAACTGGAAAACCATTTTTATCTACAGCAGTTGGGTGCTGTACAAACAATTTATCATCTTGATACATTCCAATTATAGGACCTACTAAGTTACCATCTTCTCCTTCAAACACATAGTCATCTACTTCTGTATTGTACTTATCTCTAAACTCATCTTTCATAATTTCAAACTGTGTAGAGCTGTGTTCATTTGCAATTTGTGCTTCTGACTTAGCTAAGTCTAAATTAGAATCATATATTTTTTCTATTAAACTTTTTTCGTTTTGTTCGTTCTGCAAAAATATTTGTGATGCTAAATTTAATCGTGTTGCTTCTTCTTCTTTTTGTGCATTAAAGACAGCTGTACGTCTTTCTTTTGCATCTTTTCTTTTCGCTGCTTGTATACCAGCCAAGTCTGTTGTTAATTGCTTACCTGCATTAGCTATTACAGCTCCCATTTGCCCACCTATTGTAGGTTGCATTAGATTTAATCCAAAGTTAGCAAGTGCTAGTCTTCTCTCTGTTTTATAATCTTCTTTTGGATACAGTTCATTTAGTTCTTCTGCTGTTGTTTGAGGTGCATACTCATCTAAAAATGCTTCTAGTTCTTCATCAGTTGTAGTTACACTTTCTTTTTGTGCATCTGTTAGTGTAGGCATTGCCTCGTCAGCAGTCATAAAGTCTGATGCTGTATAGGTAGTGTTATACTGGTCATGTAACTTCATTAGCCCTTGAATCATTTCATCATTGCTAACCATTGTCTGATCAATAGGTACGCCGCCTATTGTTAAGTCTTTGTCGTTATTATTAATTGCTGCTGCTTCTGCGGCCAACGCATCATTCATGCTGTCTAAATCTAAATCATCAACAGATAAAGTATCAGCACTTACTGCTGTAGGAATAGGACCTCCTGCTGGAGATCGTGATCCACCAAACGAATCAAATTCGTAAAGATCAGATAGCCCGTTAGCCATCTTTAATTTCCTGTCATTCCACCATACGCTTGAAGACCCGTAATACCAGCACCAATAGCACCGAGTAATGGGTTAGTATATGGTTGAGGAGTTTGTAACATTGTTTGAGACATACTTGGTGTACGAGATAAAATGTCTGACATAAAGCCAAGTCTTTGATAAGGCTCTCTAGCTCTCTCTTGATTAAATCTATACGTCTCATCTCTCATTTGTTGATCTCTTTGTCTTCTAATACCACCGATATTAAGTAAAGATCCTAAACCCTGTTGTCCTAACTGTTGCATTTGTGCACCCATGTTAGCTTGTTGTGTTCCTAATTGACCAAATTGATTTGCTGCTGCTAATTGATTAGCTTGGTTTTGATTAAAAGTATTTATTGCGTTGCCTTGAGCTTGTTGAAAGTTTTGTGACATATCTTGAAATATACGCTGTGATGCCATGTCAGCTAAACCTTTTTGAGCTTCTGCTTGTGCAACACCGAATCTACTTCCACCAAACACACCACCTTGCACTGCATCACCAGACATTTTGTTCATTTGTTTTTGGAACTGTTCGTTCATTTGTTCTAACGCTTTGTTAGTAACATTCTGTTGGTATTGGTTCATGAACCCTGACACGTTTGATGTCGAAGGATCGTATTGTTGTTGTGCTGCTTGAAGAGGAGCAATACCTTGCCCTATAGTATTCATGCCTGTGTCTAAATATTGTTTGTAAGCAGGATCTCCTGTGCTCATTCCTGTTGCAGGATCAATACCCATTTGACCAGCACCAAAATTAAATGCTGCTCTTTCGGCCATATCAAAATCAGCTATGCCTCTTCTTTCAGAAGGCATTGGTTGATCGCCACGTTTAAAAGTAGATTCTAATAAACGACGTCTATAGTCTTCTAAGAAAGGAGCTTCTCTGTTACCTGTGTATGTTATGTTTGGACTAGCCATTATCTCATTCCTTTCGGGCTTCTGTTTGATTCAGGGTCTAATTTGTTCATCATGTTATACATTGCTTGAGGACCACCTGCGTTGTCAACTGCTTTCGCTGTAAACACAAACTCACCATCACTTAACATTGCTGGTATCTTATCTTCTTTTGGTCCACCAGGACCATTAATCATACCATTTTTTCTTGGAAAGTTTTTATGCGGATTACCTCCTGAAGCTAAATTAACTATACCACCCATTGCTAAAGGTTTTAAACCTTTTTCTGCATCAGGTGTATAATTAGAATAAATACCGTCTGCTGTAATTTGATCATAGTATTGTCCGTCAGCAGGATTAAAAAACATTTTTTCTACTAACGTGTCGGTGTAGTCACCTGTACCGTACCGTGAACCGTATCGTTTATCAACTGCTGTCATTGGATTTGTATCTACTGGTTCAGGCTTGTCACCTTTGTAAGCCATGTAACTTCCAATCGCTGGAAGTAAAGCTGATGCTATACCACCCATTGCTGTTCCTGTTCCATCAGGGTTAATAAAACTGCTTCCAATATTTTTAGCAAGACCTGCACCCTTTTGTGCAAGACCTAAAATACCTGATCCTGGAATTGCTGCTGATCCTTGTCCAGCAGCGCCTGTAACAGCTGACTTAGCAAAGTTACCTAGTAGACCTTTTCCAAAACCTCCTAACTTAGATAGAATTCCTGCTCCGCTAGCGCCACCTGCGCCGCCGAACATTCCAGCTAACGGACCTGCGCCCATTAAACCTGCTCCACCTAATCCTAATGCTGCAATACCCGCAATCGGGGCTGCTTTTTTTGCTACGTCTCTGACTTTTCTAAAAAACTTCTTAAACATGTACTCCTTGGCAATTCATGATATTGTCTGATTTTGCAAGGAAGGTTAACCTTGATGTATTAAACCTATTTTATTCTATATTTATAGGCATATTTGTTGTAATGTGCAATGAGAAATATGAACTTTGACATAAAGAAAGTGCCGATGGTCCGTGTTACGTGGTTAGATGCCCGTGATACAGAGACAGGTTGGCTAGATATAAAGGACGTTATGGGCGCTCCTTTGGCTACATGTCAAGAAGTTGGGTGGATGGTACACAACAATGATGAAAAAATTATTGTCATGAGATCTTACAGTAAGGACAAAGAAGACATATCTGGCGGTGGTGCTATCGCTATACCTAAAAGCTGGGTAACAAAAATAGAATATTTAGAGGTAAGTTATGGAGAAAGAAGCAACAATCAATAGTTTATTTGGTGAAACTATTTACTACACAAACATTGTAAACGACGATCAAGATACAGCGAAGCACGTTGAATCTTTTGTTAAAGAAAAACCTGGTAGAACAGCAGCAACAACGGATGTTAAAGGTAATACGATGTTTACGGATTTAGAAGAAGCTAAAGATAATTTACACAAAGATAAAAAATACAGTAATTTATTTAAAGAAATAGCAACAAACATTAACGCTTTTTTAAAAGCAAAAGGTTACAGCAAAGATAAGTTTGATGCTCACATTACAAAATCATGGGCTACTTACACCGTAAAAGATCAACACATCGCTAGCCATAAACATACCGCTAGTCATTTTAGTTTTGTCTATTACGTACGAAATGATGACATGGGTAACATACGATTTGAAAAAGAGTTAGCTGCACAAACAGGTTTATTTATTCCACCTACCGATCAATACATTGTTGATTGGAATCAGTTTAATTTTTCTAGTTATATTTTTCCTGTGAAAACAGGTAACTTTGTTATCTTCCCTAGTGGCTTGTTGCACTACACAGAAGTAAATACAAAAGAAGAAGCAAGAATAAGTATAAGCGGCGATGTGTTGCTTACAATGAAACCTGGGGTAAAGACAGAACACTGTATACCTCATCCGAGTGGTTGGGATACTATTTCAAATTAGTTGTCAAGAAAACAATTATAAAAAGATTACTTGATAATTATGACAGACGTGTTTAAATTAGATCTCACCCCAAAATTATAAATCAGGAGATATTATGGATAATCAAGAAGTATTGAAAGCTATAGCTGTCCTCGCTGACAAGGTGAGCCGCTATCATGAACGTTTATTAGCATTAGAAAGAGATCACAAAAGACATACAGACGGTTGTTCGTGTCAATCTACATCTCCTAGTATGGGTAGACCTTTAACAGAAGATGAAAGAATGTTTGTACAAGAAAACATGGCAAAACATAAAGTGGCAGCAAATGGATCCTAATTGTCCTGTTTGCGGGTGCGTAAAAGAAAAATGTATCTGTGATGATTTTTGTGAAAACTGTGGAGCTTAGGGATTTTTAGTTTTACCAAATACATCAGGTAACTTTGTCACTTTAATTTGAACATTAGTTTCTACATCATCAGATGTAGTAGCTGTGTTTGGATTAGCTACATCTAACTTAGCTTCATCTTCTGATTCGTAATCAGCCCCTGTATTTTTATTTTTTACTTCAACGTGAACTTCTGGTTGTATAATGGGAACTTCTTGTCCTTCTATTATTTGTTTACCTATTTCTTTTGAGTCTTGTACTTTCTTAAATGCCATTAATTTATCTCCATTAAGCTTACTAATATTTTCACTGCACCTGTTAGTTTTATTGCATCAGCTTGTTCTAATACAATAGGTTGTGTTAACACTTCACTTTCTGTGCCATCAGCTAGACTTTCTTTAAACAATTCTATTTCTAAATTACTGTTACTACTATCTAACATAGTTACTGTTGTTACAATAGCTCCGCCTGACTGATTAGATAAACGAATACTTTTAACTAAAGCAGTTGTTGGTGGGACAGGAGGTTGCGAGTTTTGATTTGCTGTTGGAACGGTGTAAATAGTTCCTGTTGCACTACCTGATCTACTTATAAATAAATCAGCCAAGGAACCACGTCCTTGCTGTCGATTCGTCTTTTATATCCTGCTGATAACCAAAGTTTAATTGCTGCACTATCTGCTCTAACAACCTTGTTAATATATCAATTATAGTAGGTTGATACTCAGGTGTTGCTTGAGGAAATCGTGTCGTTGTAATCTTAGCCATTATCTGCCTCCATCTGGTTGTACATCTAATCGGAGTGTACCATATCTCCATTTATCACCAACAGCGTCACTGTCAATACGAACATTGGCTTGTCTTCCTCTACCTCGTAAATCAAATTTTTCTGTTGTAGGAACTACAGTTCTTACTACTGTTTGATTAGTCGTTGCATTTGGATATGTTTTAAATTTTAATGTTACATCAACAGATCCTGTAAGATCTTTAAAGTTTGGTATACCTCTTCCTATGTGTAAGAAAGGTTGACCATCAGCAATATCAAAATCACCTGACTCAATAAAGGCTGTAATTGGCAGTGTTACATTATCATCACCTGTTTCGTGTTGAAATAATGTTGTTGCTCCTGCTGTTAAACCATTAATAACATTGTTGTTTGCAATTGTTGTTGTTGAATATTCTGTAGCATATGGTTTTTGATACACGCCATAATCTTGCCATGTTGTTCTAGCTAAAGATCCTGTTGACCAACAGTCTTCTAAATAGTTATAGGTAACATATCTGTCAATTTGTGTAGCATTATTAGAGGTATAGAACCACGTTACTTCATTAAATTCTGAGTTAACAGCAGCAAAAGTTTCTGGTTGGTTTGTAATACTAAAGTCTTCAAAAACATAATCTTGCACACTACAAGGCATTTTAGATATAGCACCATCAAACTTGTAAAAAGAATTCTGTGACATCCAAAAGGCAGTACCATTTACATCTACTGCTGAGTGTAAAGATACAGCTCCACAGTTTGCTCCTATTTGTGTTAAGTTAAACGTAAAAGGTGCACCAACAAATTGTAATGCATTTAAACTTGTATCGGTCCAAACTAATACAGCGTTACGTGATCGTACAGCCGTTATGATTTTTGATCCATCTTGTATTCTAAAAGAACCTGCTGTGTTTGTTGCTGTTGGAACCCATGTGTTATAATCTTCTTGCGAAGAAAAACGTAAAAATAAATCATCTTTAGATGTTGATGTTCCAATAACTGTTTCTGTTCCAAATAGAAACACATGTCTGTCAGGCATTGATACTAAATTAAATCGTGAAATAGTAGGTGCCGTTGATACTACTGCGGCAGGCGTTCCTACACCAACCGATGTATCCCATCTAAATGTTCCACCATTACTTACAGTAGCTAATAAGTCTTCACCAAAAGTATCAAAAGACCAGTTACGTCCTTCAATAGTAACGTTAGACGTAGAACGAGGCGTGCCCCATTCTTCTTTACCCCACTGATAGGTACCCCAACCATAACCATATTGTGATACGGCTGTGCCCACAGATATTTGATAGGTTGCTGTCGCTGTCGCTGCGGATGCTCCTGTACTTGTTGCATTAGCTGCGGCTGTAATCGTATACGTATTGCTTGTTGGTATAGTAAGAATTTGATATTCTGCATTCATTGTCGCTGCAGGAATACCATTAACAGGTCCTGACGTAGATGATATGGTAACAAAATCTCCTATACTTGCTCCGTGACTTGGATCAGTAACGGTAACTGTTGGCGAATTATTAGTTGTACTAAATCCTGTAATTGATCCTGTAGCTCTAACAGGTGTAATGTCATAGGCTACACCCTCTGTATAAATATATAATTTTCTATCTGTTCCGATGGCCGTGTACCGTACACCGTTAAGATCTGTCCATGCGTGCATGTCTCGTGCAACACCGACCAAGGTTGTTGGAATTAATTTTAACCATCCACCAATCTTCTCTGGTAGACCATATCGAAAACGTACAAAATCAGAATCAGTCCAACGTCCTGCTGCACCATACTCTGTATCTTGTTTGTCTATTCCTGGGGCAAAAGCTATTTTAGTAAGAGGCATTATGCAATCCTTATAAATCTATATTTCATTTCACCAGCGCCACCATCACCACCAGAAGTTTGATTTTGAGCACCACCTCCACCAGCACCAGAACCTTGTGATCCATCACCACCAGCAGAAGAACTTGCTACTCCACCTGCTCCTCCTGATACATTTCCATTATAAGATGCGCCTCCAACACCACCCGTAATTTGACAGTTATCACCACCACAGTTTCCAGGATTTGTTCCTGCTACGCCATCACCACCTTGATTAAAACTTCCAACTTCTCCTGTATTAAAACTTGTAATATTAATACCATCTACAGTAGTTCCTGAAGATAAAGAAGAACCTAGAGTAGCTGTTCCACCAGATCCATTATTATTAGAACGAAGAGGTCCTTGAACGCCTCCACCTGAAGCTGATCCACCTACTCCACCACCTAAAGAAAATATTGCTCCAGTACTTGCACCTGTTAAACTTGTTAATCCTCCACTACCAGCAGTTGTATTGTATGCGCTACCTGTAGACTTCCCACCTGCAGCCCCTACTATGGCAGTTAATTGTTCACCACCTGTCACCGTATATACTTTATCTGATATATAAGCTCCTGATCCTCCAGCAGCTCCAGCAGATTCACCACCTGCTTTATCATACTCAGCTCCTGAGACTCCACCTGCTCCTCCACCTACAGCTTGTTGTATGTGAATAGCATTAGCATTGGCTGGAACGTTAAAATTTGTTGTACCTGATCCTGCTGTTGTAAAACTTCCTGGTGTATCAAATAAAGTAAAGACCGTTCGCCATGCACCGCCATCTTTGACGTAGGCATTTGTAATTGTTTTGTTAGTAAAGGATGTACCGTCTCTCACGTAGACTTGTGAGCCAGCACTAGAGCTTATCTCACGAAAAGTACCACCGTCTTTAACATAAATTGGCATAAGGCATTATGTATATTTGTACCAAATATCTCCATCGGATCCACCACTTGGTGCATTTGTACTTACAGTTCTGTTTCCATTAACATTTGTCCCTGCTGTTGTAGAAACAAAAGCTTGTACATCAGCGCCCGCTGCTGGAGTTCCTCCAATATCAAGATCTAAATTAGTTCTTGAAGTTGCTGCGGCAGCAACATCACTTAAATTGTTTGCTGTCTGTAATACACCAGTAACTGCTGTACCTGAGAATTTATATTTGATAGATTCATAAGTTGGCATTTTACTTCTCCATTATCTTCCAACCATAAGACACACCTGAGTACACTAACCCAAAAGCTGCATCTTCAGTTGCTACTGTTAAATCTGATGTTTGGTTATTTATTTTTAAACCATTTCTAGCTACTGTTAAATTGTTCGTATCAAAAGAACTAGCTACATCAACAAATCGTATCTCGTCTCCTGTCGCAGGAGCGGCAGGCAACGTAATAGTAACGGCCTGTGATGATGTATCGACAAATATTCTATCACCACTAAAAGCTGTGTAAGCGGCGTTCTTTGTAATCCATGTGCCACCTGATGTCTGGAGTTCAAACCAATTAGTACCATCAGTGGCTAAAAAGACACTTGTTGTAGGGTTAATAACATATGTATTACCCGAAGCGCCTATTCTAGCTGTAACTGTATAAGTCGAAGAAGCATTTCGTAAGAAGTACAATTTTTCTTTTGAAGTAAACTGTACTGTGTGATTAGCTCCCGCATTTGTAAAGATGATAGCAGCTTGTCTATTTTCGTTATCTGCTTGGGTAGCAGGGCCATTTGTATCTGTTAAGACTGTGGTAGTGCCAGATGATATATTCTTTGTATAAACACCTGCAATAGCTTGTTCAAGAGACTGAGAAAAATTGTTATTGGTTGTTGTACCCCAAGCGTTTGCCTGATCTCCAACCCCTATTAACTCTATTTGTAGTCTACTTGAATATGTTGACATAATTTACCTAAGCTGCATCTTGCCATGTATTTGTAGCACTATCATCGACATTTGTCCAAGTATTTGTAGCACTATCATCAACGTTAGCAAATGGTGTATTGGCTGCATCGTCTACTGTTACCCATGCATAAACAGCGGCATCTCCAATAACCATATCCATAGAAAGCCCAGTAACCGAAACAATCGTATTGGATTCAACGGTAACATTTGCAAGAGTTGTTGATACAATATTACCATTTGGAAGAACTGTAGCAGATGCATCTACTGACAGATTACCTGTGGTAGAATTAACAACTTGACCCGTTACTTGTATTTCACCCGTTGCTGTAACGGAGACATTACCCGTTGTGGAAGTTAAAGGTAGACCTGTAACTGCTATTGGCGTTACTGCATCTACAGTAACTGACGCAGCAACCGTCGACATAGGTTGACCTGTAACGGATAGAGAAGCCGTTCCTGAAACAACAGAGTCACCGACAAACATGTCCATGTCTGGTTCAGCAGACGCATCAATAGCAACTTGTCCTCCTGCTGTTACGGCATAAGTTCCTATGACTTGATTTAACGGAAACCCTGTAACTGATACAGTTGGGTTGGCAACTACATTAATAGTAGGATTACCTGTTGTGGACGTTATAGGTAGACCTGTTGGTGCAGCAACAGATGTTGTAACTATTGTTTCAATACCAACAACAGATGTTAATTCTTCTCCTGTTATGGTTGGTTGTGCTCCAGCTTGAGCTACGGCTGTGCCTGTTGTAGAAGTTAGAGGTAGACCTGTAACAACCGCTACCGCATCTTGTTTACCAAGGGACGATATCGGACCTTCCGCAAATGCTAGGATCCCTAACGTCATGCGCTATCTCGCTGTTGTAGGAACGCCGTCCGAGGTTACAAAAGGATGAACTGCCCAAGCAGCATATAATACTTCTTCTGAATTGTAATTTATATCACCTTCTGCTTGTTGTAATTTAAAACCATTAGAAAGAAAAATCATTTCTGCAGGATAAGATGCTGTTTCCATGGATTGGGTATTTGATGCTACATAGCTATTATTAGCATTAAATCCTGCTCTTGTGTTATCATACCATCTCCAACTTGTACCAGCACTGTTCATTTTAAAAGCAATTAATGCTGGCGAAAATCCAGTGTAAACAAAAGGACCGTTTGCATCATTGTTAGAGTAGTATTTACCTGTATGAAAATATCCTTGGACATTTTTCCAAGCCCAAAAAATATGTGTTCCACTTGACTGTCCATTAGTAAAAGTAGTTGTGTTAAAATTAGATACACCAGATACAGTGCCAAAAGCATTTGTAGTATTTGGTCCTGAAGATTTATTTGATCCTTCCGCAGTTGGAAATACCCCATAGTAACCACTAGAAGAATCACCTTTACCGATAAAAAAATCAGGTTTAGCACCAAGGCCATGCCCTACTGTACCACTAGAAGAAGAAGGTGTGTACTTACCCATAGAAAAACCAGCTGTAGAATTAACTTGTATTGTACAAGCTAGACTACCATCATTGTTTGTAGATGTTGTTCCACCTGCTAATTTCCAATTCCAACAAGTAAAATCATCATCTGCTTCGTTTACAGGTGCACCATTTCCCATAGTCCAACCATCACTATTAATTGCTGTTACATAATTAGAATTTGTATATATTGGATCGCTAGGAGGAAGTCTTTGATTTTTAGTAATACCATCAGTTGTATTAACTAATATATGATCTCTGTTTGACCCATTAGTTCTTTTTTTAAACCATAAGAAATCTGGTTGTAAATTAGAGTTACCATAATTTGTAATTACTTTTCCATTATTGCCATTACCAGTATATGTGTTTGTTTGAAAATGTGCTGAGGGATCGTTTATTGTTGTGTATACTGCCATGTTATCCTCCGTATAAAGCTAAATTTTTAGTGCATAACGCATAATACCCTGATGGTGGTGCGTATTCAAAATTACCGTATCCGTTAGCATCAGCATTACTAGAGGCAACAGTAAAAACAGGATTGCCAAAATTAAATTGCATTACTGAATTTTGATAAGAAGAACACGATACTGCAAAAGCTCCGTCTGTTGCAGACCAAGTGTTAGCAGCTCCAGTTTTAGAAGCTCCACTTGTTGGATTACCTGAATCTTGAAATGTTCCATTTCTTGAAAAATACACAGCGTAGTTTTCCATATCTAAAGCAACACCAAGAATATCACCTGTACTCCATGCTGTGCCATAACTTGAAGTACTATTATTTTTAAATCTAGAACCATCTGGTCTATACTCACATCCAGCACTATAGTAACCAGCTTCTGCAAAATTAGGACCGTTTAATGGTTGTCTACTAAATTTCATAGGATAAACTCCTATGTTTGGATAACTTCCTGCCGTTGAACCTGCTGCTGTAACATATTTAGCTTCCCAATACCATTTACCAGCAGAAGGAGCTATTGTTCCTAAAGTATGACCATTATTATCAGCTGAGTTACCTGTAGCAACTACATTACCCTTACTTAATGATGTAAAACTGCTTGTAGATAAAGGATTTAAAGTAGCAAAATTATTTTGACAAGTATCTGTTGTACTAGGGTTTGTACCTAATCCTGTTGAAGTAAAGTGATTACCATTACCAGAACTATCTGCTCCAAAACCACTTGCATTAGCAGAAGCTCCTGTTCCTGCAAAATCTAATTTAAAACCGTTAGCTCCATATGTAATAGAAGGCTGACTGTTAGGAATCCAAATACCATTTGCATTTGTTGAACCAAAAACAGTTGGTGCATATGATTGTCCTGCACACATTATTGCTTGTGAAAGATAAGAACCTCTTAGTACATTTGAACTAGATTCACCTATTTGAGCTTGAAATGTAGAGTTTATAAAACCAACATGATTTTGTGCAGGATAGGTAGTGTCATTCCAACTTATTTGTGTGCCATTAACATATAATCTTACTCTGTCTGCTGCAGTACTTTGTGTTGTGTCATGTCTTAAAACAACATGATACCAAGCAGAAGGATCTTTAAATATTGCACTGGTTCTTAATAAATAATCAGGAGAACCACCATTTGTATAATCTCTATATCTAATTTTATAATTACTATCCATTCGTACATATGCACTAGAACCGCCAGATGCTTGATATATCCAAGCAAATTCTCCACCATCACCGCTTGATAATATGTTTGAAGGTTTTACCCATACACTATAAGTCCAAGTTTTTCTTTGAGCGTCTGTTGTACTTGATGGTGTTCTTGTTAAATATGTCGTCATTAATCAAACCTTCCTGAGTTAGCTATTCCAAAACTTGATGTTAGTGAAAAAGCACGATCCGCTGTTTGCCCTTGTGAATCTGTTGCACGAAGAGTAAAGTTATACGTTGTTGCGCTCGTAGAGGATCCACCAAAATCACTTGTAGTTATAACACCTGTGCTTGAGTTTAGCGAGCAATTTGCTTGACTTGCGTTTGTTAATACACTTGTTGTTTCTGAAAAGGTTACTGACTCACCAGACGCTGCTACCGTAGCTACGGTACCTGAAAAGTTTCCTGCAATAGTTCCAAGAGAACCAGAGCTTGTTGTCCAAACAGGATTATCCGATACGGTGAGTAAAGCTGTGTTTGACCGAACAGCATTACCATCATTATTTTCTATTCGTATAAAGTATGTACCGTCTGTTGGTAACGTCAGTGTTGCAACAATAACAGTGGCACTTGTAAAACTTACTGCGCTCGCTGCTACGATTGCTCCTGTTGTAGAGATTGCGTCAACAGTTGGAATAGATACATAGTTCGTTCCTGTGATAGTTACAGCCGTTGAGTCATTGGTAATAACGCTAGGGTTAATACTACTAATTGTTGGTTTAACTTCTGCTGCTGATGAAGAAAAGGTTATTGATTCATTACCTCCCGCACCATTCAAAGTAATATTTATGTTTGTACCAGCTACTATTTTTGATTGTAAATAGTTTCTTGTAGTGTCTTGTGCCGATATTAATATTTTACCATCAACAGCTACGTTTCCCGCAGGTATATTTACAGTATCACCAGTTTCACCAATCGTAATTGAGGACCCTGAATATTTTTTTATCGTGTTTACTTTTACTTCTGACATATTATTGTGCTTTCATGACTCCAGCATTAGAAGGTAAATTATTTGTAGAAACTATTGATTGATCTGCAACAGCATAATAAACATACTGCTCTCCATTACCATTTAATGCACTACCACTATCCAATACTCTAAATCCATTACCAAAAAACTCACATACATGATCCACATTTTCTGCATCAGCATCATTTGCGTCTAATCTTCCTGTGACTTGGTTATGTCCAGGGCGTCTATAATCTTTTATAGCCCAAACACCTCCTCCTGAATGTGTTCTTTTAATTAAAACATACGCAGGTCTAAATCCTGTATTAACAAATACACCGTGGGTACTATTGGCATTTCCATAATATTGCCCTGCTTGTTGATAGCCTTTTATATTAGTAAAACAATATGCTATCATAGTGCCACCATTTGTTTTAGTATTTGTTCCTACATAAAAAGAACTAGATGTAGGAGAAGTGTCTTGGTACCAAGTACTTGCGGTATTAAAACCATTAGTTAAATTTAAATACATACCACCAATATTTCCACTATTTCCTCCTCCCTTTCCAACTTCATGATAAGTAGTCCAGTTTTCAGCCGCTCCATAATTTTTAAAAAGTATGAAACTAGGGGCTTTTCCTAACCCGTGTCCTACCGTGCCATTTGATCCTGTACCTGTCCATTTAACAATACTAAATCCCGCTGCTACGTTAGCTTGAACATATGAAGTAATAGACCCATCATTGTTAGTACTATTAGTTCCACCATTACCTTTCCATTGCCAACTTATAAAAGTACTTCCATTTGCATTTACATCTCCCCAATATGTTCCCGTTGAAAAACCATCAGTTAAAGCAGCAACACTTGTTCCTGTAGTTGACGATCCTGCTAGATTTGTCCATTGTCTGTTATTTAAACCTCTGTTTGTATCAAATATATTATGATCATTTGCCCCATTTAATCTTTTAACCCAAATTAAATCGGGTTGTAGATTAGAGTTACCCTCATTAGTAACATTTACAGAAGAAGAGGATCCTGTATACTTAGTTGCCTGAAAGTTTGCTGAAGCGTCAGCTATTGTTGCATAAGCCATTAGTTAAACTCCTGTAAATTTTTTGTGCATAATGCGTAATAATTATACGACCCATCATTAGGTGTATACTCAAAATTTCCTTGACCATTTGCATCAGCTTGACTTGAACTAATAGCTAATCTTGGATTACCAAAATTAGCTCCTTTAATTTGGTTTTGTTGATATTGTCCATTTGTTCCAATACCTCCGCCAAACATATAGCCGCTGTAGTCTAAGTTTGTTTTTAAATCTGTAAAAGCTGCTGTACCACTATTTTGTATTACACCATTTTTAGAAAACTTTAATGTTCCATTATCTAAATCTAAAAATATTCCTATAATATCATCTGTAGTGTATGTATTTCCATAAGACGAAGTGGTAATAGATGAAGTATTAGGTGGAGAAGTTCCTTTATTTCCATCTGGTTTATAAAAATAAGAATACCCTGTGTAAGAACCAGAAGCAGCAGAACCATTATTCATACTCATTTGTGTAGCAACCACTCCTAAAAACATAATATTAGTAGCACTTCCATTTACATGTGGAGTTATTTCACAGTACCACTTTCCTTTTGTTAAACCTCCAATACTAGAACACCAGTTGTTGCTTTGGCCATCTTGATCTTGATTATCTATAAATAAATTACCATGAGCATAAGTAGGAGCAGTGCTAGTTATGCGTCTATTGTATGGATTTAATATAGCAAAATTATTAGAAGGAGTGTCTGTTGTTTGAGGAAGTGTTCCAGCACTTCCAATAGTATAATTATTAGTCTGACCACTTGAGTCTAACCCCATATTACCACTGTTCTCAAATTTAAGAAAAACACCATTTGTTCCATAAGTAACACTAGGATTAGTTTTTGGTTTCCATATTCCTGACGTAGAATCTTTTTCTCCAAAAGATGTTGGAGGATAAGCAGTACCATCAATTAAATGAAAATGAGCAAAGTATCCTTTGAAAGGAGTACTAGACCCATCTCCTTCTGTGTTTATACAATGTGTTTTACCACTTTCATTTACAGGTGTATTTAGATTTTGTGTCATGGTATTATTAGTGCTCCATACAGTTATTTGTTCTCCATTAACCCAAGCTCTTACTCTATTATCAGCATTAGAATCTGTAGAATCGACAGCGCAAACTAAATGATACCAACTAAATTGATCAGTAAGTTTCATGTCACTTGTTCTAAAGTTTGTAGACCCTCCTTCAATTTTTACTCTATTACTGGTGTCAATAACAAAACGAAATTTTCCTGTATCACTATTTGCTGTGCCAACACAAAATATTGTTCCATTACTTCCCGTGTTAGCACCGTTTGCTCTTTTTACCCAAACAGAAACAGTAAATATTTGTCTATTCCCAGTACTTGATATTGATTTAGTTATAGTTGTCATTATTGAAGCCTTATTGAGTTGTTTATACCAACTGAAATGGTAATTGAAAAGGCTCTATCTGCTGTTTGTGCTTGAGCGTCAGTAGCACGAATAGTAAAATTGTAAGTTGTTTCTGAAGTAGCTCCTGATTCTGTTCCTGTAATAGCTCCTGTGCTTGTATTTAAAGAAACACCTCCAGGTAAAGAACCAGATTGAACTGCATACGCTGTAGCATTGGTAGCATTTACAGTAACACTAACATTTGATCCTGCTGCAAATGATCCAAGTGATCCCGCCGCTGTCTGCCATGCGGGAGCATCGGATACGGTAAGTATTGCTGTTCCACTACGGACCGCATTACCATCTGGATTTTCTACTCGTATAAAATACGTGCCATCAACAGGCAACGTAAAGTTTGTTACTAATGTTGTTGCATTTGTAAACGAAACAGTGTCAGCAGTAGTAATAGCTCCCGTAGAATTTATTGCATCTACATAAGCTCCATTAACAAAATTAGTACCTGTTATGGTAATTTGTGTTTGTGTATTTTCTATTACAGTAGGGCTAATAGAACCAATTGTTGGTTTAGTTTCTGTAGCATTAATCCAACTTAATTGATTTGTGCTAGCTCCATTACTTGCTAAAACTTGTCCGTTTGATCCAACTGACGTTGGTAGTATTAATGTATATGATTGCCCTGCACTGTGTGCTGGTGATTGTATTTTAACGCCGTGACTGTTCTGTGAGCAATTAAGAGTTATTTTTCCGTCAGCAGAAGATCCATCACCTTTTGCTGTAATTGACTGCGAAGCAATCGTTGAAGCTACTGTGCCTCCTGACATCGTAGCACCTGTAGTAATCGTTATGGTGTCACCGTTCTCTGCAATAGTAATAGAAGAGCCTGACTGTTTCTTGATTGTGTTTACTTTTAATTCGGATGTCATGTAATAGTCACTTTCCAATTACAACCTTGAGCAGTATAAGATACTTTATTACCCCCTAAACTATTACAATATTCAGATTCGTTTTGTAATTCTAAACAATGATTGATTATAAATTTAGCATTTGAATGAATGTTTGTAATATGATTTACCCATGATTTAACTACATCCATATTTCCATACCAAATAAAATAATAATCAGCTGAAGGTATAGAAACAGAAAAAATATCTCCTTCAATTATTTCAATTCCTTTTTGTCTTGCTTGTATAGCAAGTGAAGGATCTTTTTCTATTCCAATAACTTCACTAGCATATTTTTTTAATGAAAGAGCTGTTTTACCATTATTACATCCTACATCACATATTTTTTTATTTTTTATAGTTGAGCTAATGGCATCGATACACTCACTAGGAGTATTCATAATATCAGCTTTATCTTCAAACATTGTAAGCCTAGCAAACCAATTCGGATGATCGTCTGGATTAGGTACAAATAAATTATCTTCGTTATAAAAACTCATGTTATTGTTGTGTTTACTATTGTTCCGTTACCGCCATTACTTCCACTTACTGGAGCATTGCTTCCATAAATATTATCACCATAACTAGATCCACTTGATACTAAAGTTCCAGGGCTTGCACTTGCATCTCCTCCAGTGCCACCTGCAACAGTGATTGTTCCACTAAAAGAATCAGTAGCAGTAGCTTTTTTAAAAATCCATATATTTCCGCCTCCAGATCCTCCGCCTCCAGATGAAGCAGGAAAGTTTCCATGGCCATGAGGAGATCCATAAAAGCCATTACTTCCACGTCCTCCATTACCACCTGCAGCAGTAATTGTTCCTGATCCAGAAAAGTTTCCACCAACAACTAAAATTAAAAGACCACCTGTAGCACTGGTTCCTGTAACACCATTATTCCATCCTCTTCCATAAGTACCACCATCTATACCAGCTCCACCTCCTCCACCACCAGTGGATGGATTTTGCCAGTTAGTTTGTCCATTTTGTGCAAATCCCATACCTCCAATACACCCATTACCATTATTAGCAGCATTAAGTGTGTAAGGAGTATTAGTTTGAAAAGTAGATGCGTGAGCTCCTCCACCTCCGCCTCCACCACATACAGCTCCTGCAGTTGCGCTTCCCCCAGCTCTTACCCAGTTACCACCAGACGGACCACCAGCGCCTCCTGTTGATCTGTTTGTTGAGGAATTTCCAATTACATATTTAGCTCCATTACCTGATAAAGTAGGATTGTTTGCTACAGCAGCTATAAAATCAGCTCCCATACCTGTTGTATAAGGTGCTCCACTATCAGTTGATCCTGATTTAATTACTGTAAAAGTAACATCAGTTCCACTAAATCCTGCAGTTGTAGTTTGAGGACGTTGAGCTGATAAAGTACCATTTATTGTACAGTCACCTTGACAATAAATTAGCATTCCTTTTGCTCCTGAATTAGTCATTTGAACTGTATCTCCACCATTAATAGTTATAGAAGTATATTGTTTAACCAACCAATCGCCTTCATAAGTAGTTCTTGTTTGTGCAAAATTCCCATCGCCTGTTGATCTGGTTCCTGTTGATCTGTTAGGTACTGTATAATTTACATCTGCCATAATTTCTCCTATGTGTTAAGTGCTCCATCACTACCATCTCCGTAGTTATTTAATATTACAGTTATTTTAAATTGTCTATCTGCGGTTTGATTTTCATCATCAGTTGCACGAAGGGTAAAAGTAAAAGTTGTTGCACTCGCAACTGTAGGAGCTGTACCTGTAATAGCACAGGTAGATGCATTTAATGTTAAATTCATTTTTCCCGCACCACTTCCTGTTAACACTGTTGTTACTTCAGAATAAGCTATTGAATCTCCTCCTTCTGGAGCAGCAAGTGAAGTTATATTTACTGTTGCACCAGATAAAACTGAAACTAAAACTGTGTCAGCTGCAGTATTCCAAACTGGTCCAGGACTTACTGTAAAAGCATTAGCTAATCTTCCAGAAATTGAATTTGAATTGGTAACTTCTAAATCATACGTTCCCGCTGACTTAGCAGGAGTGGTAGCAGTAATTTGAGTTGCACTATTAACTGTTACTGAAGGACATGCTGTTCCTCCTATTGTTACTGATACTGTTCCAGAAGTAGAAAAATTTGATCCAGTTATTACTATAGTTTCTCCTCCTGCTGGTATAATAGTACTAGGTGTTACTGATGTAATAGTAGGTAAATCTGCAATAGTAGTCCAACCATTTGAATCATATTTTTCAAAGACACTTAATTGATTATTATATCTTAAACTTCCAACTGTATTTACTCTTTGAGCAGTTGTTCCTGCTGGCAAAATCAATCCTCTAGTACCACCAAATCTGGTATTTCTATTTTTTAAAGTAGAATAATTAGACATCTAAAAGTACCCATCCTTGTGTATCACCAGAAAATATTAAACCTAAAGCTGCTCTTTCAACATCAACAGTCATATCAGAAGTATCACCTTGTATTTTTTTTGAATTTCTAGCAATTGTTAAATTATTTGTATCAAATGTTCCAGATACATCAATAAATCTTATTATGTCTGCTACACTAGGAGTAGCAGGTAAAGTTGCCGTAATGGCTCCAGATGTAGTATCTACAAAATATCCATTACTTGCTGCCGCATTAAATGCTCCAGTTTTAGTAGACCATGATAATGAAGCTACTCCTGCAGGTAAACTTACAGTAGCATTAGCAGCGTTAAAAGTGGTGCCTGATGGCAACGTTATGGTGTCGCCATTCTCTCCTATTTGAAGAGCAGTACCTGATCCTTGTGGTATAATTTTATCTACTTCAATCGTGCTCATAATATAAATAAATTCCCTGTTACGGACAGTGTACCTGTAATAGATACGGGTCCAGCTAAAACGCCAGAGTCCATTGTTTGAACATCGCTAATAGTAGAATTATGTGTTGTCACATATGCTGTAGGATCCATGACAGGAGATGGTGCCTTCTTTGCTGGATATGTACAAAATACATCTTTTGCACCTGCAGAAAAATCTACTTTATTATCACTATTCGTACTCTCTAAAACTGTATCTCTTGATAGTGTATCGGGAGTAGCATCGGTTATAGTACCTATACCAATTTCATATTCCGTACTTCCTGATTGCATGGCAATACAGTAATACGTCGTATTTGTTGTGCCGATACCAGCGACAAAAGTTTGAAAACCTGTGCTTGCTCCTGCAAGATTCACGGTCCCCGTACCTGTTGATGTCGTGGTTTCCTTAACACGATCATTGATAATCAATGCCATGTTAAACTCCTACGATAATCTCAATATAGCTGTGTTCTCGCCTGGTGCTGGAAATTCAATAGTAAACGTACCGTTGGTTGCTGTAAAATCAGAACCAAATGCTAAAATACAAACTGAATTCGTAGTGCCTGATCCACCATCAGTAGTGGTGTTATAAATCATAGCGCCGTTAGCTGTAAAACTAGCAGAGGTCCATTGAGGGTTAGTATTAAAGTCAACATATGCTGTTGCAGCTCCTGTACCCCCTGTTACAGATTGGTTCTGTAAAGTTTCTCCACCTGCTGAATACGCTGATCCAGAAGCGTTTGTTATTTCGTTACTTGTTGAATAGTTAGCAGTGCCTGCTCCTAAACTTGCGCTTGATGTAAACAACGCAATTTTAAAAGTATGCCCACCATTTGCAAAATCATGCTTTCCCTCTAATAATTCTTTTTTAAAGGTGTTGCATACTGCTTGTGCTATAGCCATTTTTATCTCCTATGGGTTTTGAGAAGGCAAAGGTAAACGAATAACACCATCTTGGTACTCGTCTCTCCTTCTTCTTCCTTGTTGTTCAATTGCAAGTCTTTGCACAGCTTCTTGATAGCTTTTTTCATATTGTGCAAGTAAATCATATGGTCCTTTGAGATATTTAAAAGCCTCAATAAGACAAGCATATAATAATACTTGCGGTGCATTTTGACTAACCCACGTTGTAGTATTAGTCGTAGAAAGCCCTGTTTCATTACGATTCAAAGCTAATTCTATCTTATATGCTGTATCTGGTGTTGGAGCAAGGTATATTGTGTTTTGATCCCACATCGCATAATATCTCGGTTTACTTTGAGTAGTTCTATTTGGCCAATATTCTGTCATATAGCTAATGTCTTTTTGTAATAAATACGTTCTAACGTTTGCATCTGTTCCAGTAGAGGGATAAATAGAAGCTGTTTTTACAAATGCCATAGTGCTTGGAGTAGCTCCTGGCAAAGTAACAAATTCATTACCTTGAGTTAAAGTAGCAAATTGATAAGCTCTAAACACATCAAGATCAACTTCTCTAAATATACGTAGCTCTGCTTGATTAATAAAATCATTAACAATGGTAGTTGTTAAAACATTACTATCAGTTTCTGTATAACTTCTAATTTGTTCTACTACTTCTGCATATGTACTCATGATATTACCACCGTCGTTGTGCCTAATTGTGTGTTCATTATAGTGTCTTGATTAGCTTGAGAACTACCACTTAATGGTTGCATTGTTCTAACTTGCACTGTTTCCATAGCTCCTGGCGCAGGTATGGGATTAAATTGTTGTATGGTTTGTAAAACTGTTTGAAAACTATTAGCTCCAATAGCAGGAGAAATTCCATTTGATCCTCCATGTATCATAGCTTTTGAATTAATATCATCATTTATGTAAATACCTCCAAGAGGTATAGTAACACTAACTACTTGTGGTTTAGCGTGTTGTAAAGATTGTGCATCGGTTGGATGATTAGTTGGATTTAGTAAAGGAGATTTAGGTTCATATTCTGAAGTATGCACCCACGCGCCTGTCCATTCCTGTACCATTTCATTATAGGGATAAGCTTGTCCATCTCTATCGGATATTCGTAAAGCAAACCTTCCTGATGAATAACGAGCCATTAATACGTTCCTCCTATTAAACCTACTTTAGGAACAAAATGAGAGCTTACATTTTCTCTATTTGTATCAGCTGCTCTTTGAAATTCTTCCTCGTATACTTGTTTTAAAATACCAATTCTATCAGGTGCATATTTCATAGATATATAATAAGCTAGCCCTGCTGTTAAACACGGTAAAAAAGAAAAAGGTATTTCATTATTATTAGTGTAATCACCAGAATCTTTCATTCTAAGCATAGCATAATAAACTACGGTATAAGCTGCATCGGCTGCAGGATATAAATATAATTTCGGATTAATTGTTTTTTCAAAATAAAATTGAGTTGGTCTACCACCAGAAGTTTTAACAGTATAATTTAAATATGTTGAACGACTAATAGGAGAACAGTTGTACTCATTATTATTAGAATCTCTAATAACAAGATCTGTTATCTCTACAATTTGTGAAGCATCACTTGCCGTTGCACCATACAAAGCTGTACCACTTAACTCAATAGTGTTTGCAGCTAATGCTGCTGTTTGTTTTTGTATTGTCCAAAGATTAAGTCCTCTATTAGACCATTCAGCTAAAAGAAGATTTAAAGAACGACGAGCGGTTTTAAGTTGGTATCCAGTACGATCTTGTAAACCGCATCGTTCAAAAGCCTCTTCAACTATTTCATCAATAGAAAAATCAAAATTAGCCGTGCTTGCATAAGTTGGCATTTAACTACTTAGCTTTGCCCATACCACGTCTAGCGACACCGCCACCACGTCTATTAATTTTTTGATTTGGACGTTTACCAAATTTTCCGTAAGATTCATTTCTTCTATCTTTCATAGATTGTTTCTTACCAGACTCTTTTCCACGTCTCATGCCCAAAGATTCATCTTCTCTAGCTTTGTATCCTTGTTTTTTCTTTTTTCTCATAGCTTTACCAGCAGCTCCTGCCATTTTACCCATTAAACCTTTTAGACCTTTACCAGCTGCTTTTCCTGCACCTAGCATGCCCATAGCATCTAATTTATGTAAACCTATTTTAGTTTTTGCTATTTCTTTTGCAGCGCTTCCGCCTCTAGCCATTTTCTTTTTAGGACCCATCATGCCACCGCCCATTCTTTTAGCGACACCACCTTTGGCCATTTTCTTTTTAGGACCCATCATTCCGCCACCACGCTTCTTGACTGCTCCTCCTCGTTTCATTGCTGTTTTCTTCTTGCCCATCATGATAGACCTCCATTGATCTTTTTATATTTTTCTTCCCGAGATACAACGACGTCTCGATAGTACTCGTCAGGCCATTGACTATAATAGCCTTGTTTTTTTAATTTATCAGAAGCTTGCTGTAATTGCGAGAACTTTTGCACTAACATCATGGAATACTTTAAGTCACTTCCTACCTCTGGTATATCTCCTTCAGGAGCAACTAAAAACTCTTGATCCTCCTTAGTAGCTGGATTTCTAGGATGAAAACTCATAAAGTATATATCCTTGGGATTGTAGAAAAAATTGTAAGCTTCTGTAACTACATGAAGATCATCTGGTGAGTAACTGTAATAAGGATCACAAAATATCAATATTTCAGATATAGAAAAATCTAGATTTTTTATGTGATTATTTAATTCTGATTTATAGGTACTACCTTTAGTTTTAACCGCTACCCAAACTTTTTTATCAGCCCATGCTTTTTTAGCAAAAGGACAAGCAGGCACACCACCTAAGTGTAAATTAGAGACTTCAAGATAATGTTTAGACCACAGTCTAACGTCTTCTATTATCTGTTCCCTTGTCGGTTGTATTTTTTCCAATTTAACCTCTTTTTTTTATTTTTAGGCCTAGAAGTATTAGAATGACCAATACTTGTTCTTTTTTTAGTAGGTGTAAAATATTCGTTGTTAGGAAGTTTAGGAGCCATTATTTCATTTGTGATAAAGGATTAGCAAGAGTAAGTTTAATTTGTTTATCAATGCTCTCTTGTAATTCTTTCATTTTTTCTTCTAAGTCAGATTGTAATTTTGACATATCTTCTTCAATTGTATCTACAGTAATTTTTAAATCTTTAGAGTTATCTCGAGAATCTTCTTTAACTTGTTGTTCTACATCATTAACAATTTTTTCTACTCTTCTTACATCTTGCCGAAGATCATTTTTAAGTTCGTTTGCGACATCAGAAACTAATCTGATTTCTGACATCATCATTTCCATCTCTTGCATTATCATTTCAACTTCTGTTTGTATGAGCTTTGTCTTACTTTCCATTTGTTCTTTTGTAAGTGCGATGTTTTTATCAAACTCTGAAAGGTCAGGAGCTACATAGTTTTGTATTTGTTCTTTCATGTTGAGGTAATCTTTGTAGAATTCAAATCCGCCCCACAGTCCACCACCAAGTGTAGTCAATGCCGTAAGAACTACGAATATTTTTCCGCCTTTGAATTTTAAACCCGCAAATTCCATCTCTGCCATAGCTATTCCGAAATTTGTTGCCATTGTTGCATTATCATCTCATCCATTAATCCATCACTTCCTGCAAATAAAAAGTATTGAGCTATGTTGTTAGTTGTTAACTCAGCATCAGGTATTACGTTATCGGTAAAAAATCCATCTATGTCGTTAAGACTTTGTTGACTATCAAAGAAAGATTTAGAGTTTCCTAACACTTGCATTACAATTAATGTTTTTAACTGATTTGCTGAGTCATATCTACCCTTATCGCCCATCTTCTTTAAGATTTTTTTAGCAGCAACTTCTTTTTTAGCTTCTTCTTTTTTTACCTCGTCTTGATCCTTATCCTCTGGTTCTTCCATATCTTCTTCGCTATCTTCATTTTCTTTAGCCTTTGATACGCTCTCTTGCG
>WLWH01000251.1_pt1 | contig 45965 bp, 55 predicted proteins | sample 6712741 | NCBI WGS metagenome assembly WLWH01 (sample SAMN12718694, study PRJNA515312) | sponge metagenome | isolation source: marine sponge | host: Mycale hentscheli | place: New Zealand: South Island, Marlborough, Capsize Point | collected 2003-05-01 | reverse complement strand
CCCCCGAGCAAATGAGCGCGCTGGCCGCGCCATTCCCACCCGAGCAGGTCAAGCAAGTGCCAAAAGGTCATGGGCTGGTGGATTACGTTGACCACGCCCACGTCACCGAGCGCCTGAACCAAGTCATCCCCGGTTGGACGTGGGAGCCGATGGGCCGCACAGACACCGGCCTGCCCGCGTTCGATGACATCGGCGGCCTGTGGATTTGGCTGGAACTGCCCGACGGCACGAAAGTCCCCGGTTACGGGGAGCCGGGCGGGCGAGGCCACGACGCCATCAAAGGCGCCATCAGTGACGCCATCAAAATCGCCGCCATGCGCCTGGGCGTAGCCCTGGACCTGTGGAAAGGCACACCCGTGGAGCGCGTCCAAGTGTTCCAGGATGTGAAACACAACGTTGGAAACTCCCGTGGCCCGCAAGCGAAACAACGCGCCAGCGAACCCATCACTGAAAAGCAACTGCCAACAGCGAAACGCCTATTGGGCGAGGTTGATGACGCGGTGAACATCGTCACGGAACACCTGGGCGAGTACCGGCCCCCAGAGGTGTGGAGCAAATACGAGGCCAGCGGCGACCGCGGCCAAGACAACGGCCTCATCAGCAAACTCATCGCCGCCAAGGAAGCACAAATGGGCGGCAAGAAAAGCGTCACCAGCGGACAGCAACAGGACGAATGGACCCTGCAAGAGCCACCGGAGGACCGGCCATGACCGATGAACCCACCGCCGACGACCCCACCGCCGACGAACGCCGCCTGTATGAGGTTGAACGGAACCTGGCAGAGCAGGAGCGCCTCACCGAGCAGGCACGCCGTTGGGCGATTGACCTGGAATCACAGTTAGAGCAGGCCCGCGACGAACTGCGGCAGGTGACCGCATGAAGCGCGCAGGCATCGCAATCGTCGCCGCCCTCCTGGTGTGGGGAAGCCCAGGGGCGGCGGCGGCTTCAACGCACCCTGAGCCGATTATGAAAGGCCCCAAAACCCACAACAGCCCCATCAGCCTGTACCAGGGCCGCCATTACGTCCCCAGGGACAACCACATCCGTTTGTGCATCCGTCGCCGGGAAAGCCGGTCGGACTACCGCGCTGTCAGCCGCGGCGGTTCATGGCGTGGCGCCTACCAAATGTCAGCGGCCCTAGGCGTCGGCGCCGGGTGGATGATTCAGAAGGAACTGCGCCGCACCGGCACCCCGAAAAAGGAAGCCATCTACATCGGCAGGCAGTTACGCGCCCACCCGGTCAACCAATGGAACCCCCACTGGCAAGACATGGCCTATTGGCTCATCTGGGACGACGGCAAAGGCGCGTTCCACTGGAAAGCCACAGTGCCAGGGACCGATTGCGGGCCGGGGTATCACTGACATGCGACTACTTGACCTGTTCTGTGGCGCTGGTGGCTGTTCCGTCGGCTACGCCCGCGCCGGGTTCACTGTGCAAGGCGTGGACATACTCCCCCACCCCGATTACCCGTTCTACTTGCATGAAGCCGACGCCATGGACGTGCTACGCGATTGGGAGTTCCTGTCCACGTTCGATGTCATCCACGCCAGCCCGCCCTGCCAGGCGTTCACCAGAGCCGCGCACCTACGCGACGCGCAAGGCCACACCGCTGACACGCTGGATTTGCTCACACCCACCTTGCAGCTCCTACGCGGGTGGGGTGGCAATTACGTCATCGAAAACGTGCCCGGCGCCCCAATGGCCAACCCCGCCATGATGTGCGGCAGCGCGTTCGGCCTAGATGTTCGCCGCCACCGCTACTTTGACAGCCCCCTGTTGCTGATGAACAGCGGATGCAACCACGCCCAGCAAGGCCGCCCCATCGGTGTCTACCACCGGCCAGGTGACGACATCCCCGACGGCGGCAGGACCGCCCGCGACCTCGCAGAAGGCCAACGCGCCATGGGCATTGACTGGATGAAATGGGAAGACCTGAAAGAAGCCATCCCACCCGCCTACACCGAATACATCGGGGAGCAACTACTGGCGGCGGTGGCAGCGTGACCGAGTGCAAAGCGGGGAAGAACTGCCCCAACCTGAAGAAATACCGGGCGGCTCAGTCAGATGTGTACGCCCTGCACCGCATCCAGGCCCTACTGCTGCACGACAGGGATGACCTCCTTGACCTCTTCGTAGATCAAGCCGACGGCCTTCTTGCCCGACTCTTTCCAATCGAAGGTGACGCCGCGTAGCTGCTCAACGATGTCAAGCGCGTTGTCGATAGTGCTGATGTTGTCTTTAGCGACGGCGCTGGAGTAAGCCGTCACGTTGCCGGTGGCGTAGATGTCGCCCGCGACGTGTAGTTTGTAGCTGGGCGTTACGCCAATGCCGACGTTGCCACTGCTGTCGATACGCATACGTTCGCTACCGTTAGTAGCAAAAGCCCAACGACCACTCGCTCCTTCAACACCAGCGATATATGTGTTGAGTGCTGAAGTTCCAGCTTCAATAACACCACCCGAGGCGAACTGAATAGAGCCGTTGACCGACAGATGCCGTGTCGGTGACGACCTACCAATACCCACGTTGCCGCTGCTGTCGATACGGAGACGTTCAGTGCCGTTCGCAGACAAAGCCATATAGTTAGACGTGTGGTCGTATATAATCTGACCCGATCCGCCGGAGTCTGTATCGCCAAAAAGAATGCGTTGGTTAGCAGTTGTGCTACCAAGGAACTGCATTCCCATATTTGCGTCAGTCGATTCGATCACAAACTCGCCGTGAGTTGTGCTGGGTGTTCCTCCAGTAGCTGCCGAGTTTCGAATGCGGGCGACAGTACTTGCAGACTTGTAAACATCTAATCTGTAGGACGGAGTTGCGCCAATACCGGCGTCGCCGCTGCTATCGATCTGCATCCTCGTTGAGCCAGCGGTCGCGAAGCCAAGCTGGTCAGCGCCGGGGCGGAACATGCCGGTGTCGGTGTCTGCGCTAAACGAGATCGACGGCGCTCCCGAGGTGCCGTCAGACGCGCCAGACAGCGAGCCAGCGGGGCCGGTGTCGCCCTGTATGCCCTGTGGACCCTGTGGGCCGGTAGCACCTGTGTCGCCGCGAGGCACTGTGAAATCGAACGTGGCGGCTGACGATGATCCTGAGTTTGTGACCGCCGCGCTAGACCCAGCGGCTCCTGTCGTCGTAGACCCCACCGCGATTGTAGCAGCGGTGCCGACATTTCCTTGGATGCCCTGTATGCCCTGTATGCCCTGTGCGCCCGTGTCGCCGCGAGGGATCGTGAACGATAGCTCGTGACCACTCACACTCACACTGGCATTGGTGCCAGCCGCGCCTGTGGTTGTTGTGCCGATAGTCGGACTGACGCCGGTCGGCAGCGTACTCATGTGCATGACTTCGATGGTGCCGGTGCCGGTCGGCGGGGCAACCGAGAAGGTCAGCGTCGTGCCACTGATCGAGTAGGTGTCTTTCTGCTGATAAATGCCAGAGATGTAGACCGACGTGTTGTTTTCGGTCGCAGGGGACTGCGACAGCGTAAAGTCGGTCTGAGATCCGGTGCCGTTAAATCTATCGACGGTCTGCGTCCCGGCGTAGGTCGCTGCCGTTACAGCAGACGCAGCCGAAGCCGTGGCGCTGTTCGCGCTCGCCGTCGCGCTGTTCGCGCTCTCCGTCGCGCTAGTGGCTGCGTTGGTGGCGTAAGTCTGGGCGTTGCTAATCTCGTTAGTCGCGGGTCCGTTCTCGAAGCCGTCGGCCGTAGTGTTAACTTGCAGGGAAGCCCCTGCTGTCAGCGTCAGGGGCAGCTCTACGTTTGTCAAAGACGACGACACGGGGAAGCGCGGGATGCGAGCGAACAGCTCTGCCTGATCCTGCACAGACTGCGTCAGCTTATCGTATGCCGTCTCCAGAACCTCCGGCTGCACGCCGCCCCGGTTCGCCAGATCCACTTCCTGCGTCAGCGGAACAGCGCGGCTGATGGTCAGCGTCTCGCCAGAGGCCGGGGCCACGACCATTTCGACAGTGCCGCCACCGTCGGCCCCTACACCGGTTACGGTGTAGTGGGTCGTGATTGTCTGAACGGTCTCGACATCAGAGCTGTCCTTCAGGGTGACGACGAGGTGATCCTCGTCGATCACCTTAAAGTCATACGCGAACGAGGTGGTCGCCCCGTTTCCGCTGTAGGGCCCAGTCCGGGCGTCTTGGTTAGATATCGTCATAAGCAGGCTCCACGTTTAGGAGGTTTATACCACGGAAAGGGTTGACATTTCTACTCTCTGCGAGCAGCCCGTTTGGGGTCGTAACCACGGACAAGGTCTGTCCAGTTCCAGTCATCGGCGTCGTCATAGTAAGCGCCAAGGCCGTCGAGGGTGCGGTTTACTTGCACAGCCGGCAGTCCGGTTAGAGCGCCGCCGAGGAGAACAAACGGGGCGTATTTCCGGGCCAGCGCCTCGTAGTCGGCTTCCTTGGCTACGACTTCCTCTTCGCCCATCTCGTTGACAATCTTCTCCAAACCCTTCAGTGACTTTGATGCGGCCTCGAAGGCGATGGTCCCAGCGCCGCCGTTGTAGCCATATCCGCTGGCCCAGCCAGCCGCTATATCGCGGACTACAGGTAGGGTGCCAAGGGCGGTGGCCGCGCTCTCCTTGGCGATATACTGCAGCATGTTCTCCTCGTCCTCGTTCTCGGGCTCCATCTCCGGAAGCTCGCCGCGAACCAGACCGGTGGCCACAGATTGCAGAGCCAGAAGAACAAACAGCCGGGTCGCTGCACGCGTTGTGGCGGCTATAGGTTTGCTGCGCACATTCTCCGAGAACTCGACGCCGGTGCCGCGAAGCACTGCGTACATGGCCGAGAAGAAGCTGTAGAACATGAGCAGCCCCTTAACGATCCCCTTGTGCCGCTGTATAGCAGCGAGATCCTTGAGTCCCCCTGCGGACTGGCTGAGGCGAACAACGCGGTCGGCGTACTTTACTGCCTTGTCTGTGTCACCGGGCTCAGCCTTCAAGGCTCGGTTGTACGCCGCAGTCCATACCGGGATGTCCACAGTGTAAAACTGAACCTGCGCGATAGCCTCCATAGAGAACCTCTGCGCAGCGGACACTTTGCCTTCCTTGCCGGCGATATTCTTCAGTACCTGAGCCACCTCCCGGTCCATATTTTTTCTGCGGGAGCGCATCTCTCCAGACACCTCCATCACAAACTGCACATGCTGAGGCTTGGCAGCGGCGGCCACGCCAGCGGCGATATCCTTCTGTACTACAGCGATGGACACCGGGCCGTAGCCCGTGTCTGCTAACAGGCGGTCCTGCCCGTTGATCAGGCCGAGGGTCTGCATAGCCAGAGTGCTGTACGAAAACCCGAGGACGGCCACTGTAGTGTTGTTGTACAGCGATTGCATACCCTTCTGGATTATATCGACCGGCGGGCTGTCGTTTCCGTTCGAGGCAAGGGCGGCAACCCATTTGACGATCTGGTCCGCGTAGGCAGGGCCAATCTTTTGTTCCAGCTCGGCGCGCACGTCCTTGTCGCCGAGTATCTTGTTTGCGTTCCTAACGGCCTCGTAGTGGGTGATGAAGTGGATGGTATTGTCCATTCCGAGGGCAAGGCGGCTGATGTCCAGATCCACCGGAGCGGCGTATCCGGTGCGCGCCTTGGTCATCGAGCTGTTCACCGTAGCCCGTCCAACCTCGGCCTGCATAAGCTCCATAGCTGTCTTCTGGCTAAGATCCGTCGACACGCCGGCGATTGTGCGGTCGTACATAATCGGGAAGTATCCGCCCTTGATGTCGCCGAACTTAGTTTTGATGGTGCGCGGCTCCACGCGGTCGGGCGAGATGCCGTGCTCCCTGCGGTATATTGCCTCGACCGCAGGGTACAGTTTCTCGGCGTGCTGCCAAACGGCCTGCACGAGGTTCCACTCCTCCTGCGTTAGCTGTTCAAGAGCCGTGTCTATAAGCTGTTCGTTGATATTCCAACCTGCGCCTTTGACGTTAGTCTCGGCGTCTCCGCCCATGCCCCGGATCAGCTTGTCGAGGTTGCTCTCGTTGCCGACGTTAAGGGCAAGCATAATAAGGTTGCCCCGTGTTATCTTCATTCCGGGTCGGCCGAGCGTGCCAACGTCCACGCGCTTTCCGAAGTTCCTCCGCACCTCTTTCGGCAGCGCCTCGATAAGCTCTCCGATAAGCTGGGACACCTCGGTCTGCAAATCATACTTTTGTGCGGCAGCTTGGTTGAAGGGTTCGTAGATTGCCTGATGCCACACGCCGAGGGGCTTACCGTCGATGGCCTCCAGCAGCGCCTCGACCTTCAAGAGCTGGGCATCCACTTGCGCAACAACAGAGGCAGCTCCGTAGAAAACGCCCTCGGCCGATACCGCCTTGCCGCGCAGTCTATTGACAGCGGCGGTGTCTCTGCCGGCAAGGGCTGATAATAGCTCGGCTTTAACCAGCGCCCTGTCCTGCTCTTCGGCCCCAACCCGGATTTTCTTAGCAGCTCGTCCCTGCTTCTCGTACCGCTTGATGGTTTCGTGTAGCTGCAGGAACCGCAGGTAGGTCATCTCGCGGGCGCTGTTCGCCGTGTTGCCACTGGTATCAAGCAGCCAAGAGGGGACATCGAGAATGGACCCGTCGGCCTTTTGCCTCTCCTCAATAAAGTCCTGCAGCGCGTTAATCTCGGCTAGGCGGCTCTGCTGCCCGGCGGATCCCTGCCCGAAGTTTACTGCGGCAAGGATGCGCGTGATGTTGTCTACATAGTCAGCCTCGATGCCGCCGAACTTTTTGCCCCGCTTCAGGAAGCTCCGCATGTAGCGGGTCTTCTTCTCGATGTCGGACTGGGCCTTAAGCGCCTCTGCGGCCATATAGTGGTTGACCAGCCTCTGGAACTGGTGGCGGTAAGCCTCCACCTTGTCGCCGCGTTTGAGGGCCTCGCCGGCCAGCTTGGCGTGGCGGCCTTCGGCGGCCAAGAACCTGAACGGCCTGACCTCTGCGCTGGGAGTGTTCAGCAGCCGGTCCCGCGCATAGGCGCGGACAAACTGCTGCTTAAACGCCGGCTCGGAAGTACGCATTGCCTCAAGCTCGGCCGCGAGAACCCGGCCGGTCTTTTCGCTGTACGCGCTGGCCAGCGCCTCGGCTTCGCCGGCGCTTTCAAGGGAGCCGTGCTCCTCCTCCATCAGGGCGTCGATAGCCTCCTCGACGGACTGCTTGTACGGCTGGCGGCCAACCAGATCCAAGATCATGGCGTCGACATCTTCGTATCCGAACGCGGAGGCCACGACCGCCGGCGAGACGCCGGTGTCCTCGTAGACAGCCTTCCCGTCTACTTTCGGCATATCGTCGAGGGAGAAGCCCTCGGCCTCCAGCAGCTCTTTAAGCAGGGCGCGGTCCATCCGGTCGACGCGCTCTGCGTCGGCCAGCGTCGACCCATCGGCCAGACCCTGAGTGGTCAGGGCGTAGAGCAGTCGGTAGGCTGGCTCGGAGGCCACCTGCTGGGACGCCTCTTCTCGGAAACCTTCACGCGCTTCCTTCCACCACTGCGTACGGGCGCGTTTTAGCTCCTTGATGTGTTTGGATAGCTGGCGCGCCCTGCGTTCGTCCTTCGCCTCGGCGACCTGCTTCTGATAGGCGGCAAACTGCGTTGGCGTCATGCCGGCCTGCTCGGCCGTTGTGTACATGGCGGCCAGATTGTACTGACCCTCGATCAGCGATATCTCCTCGTCGGCCGCCAGCATGCGGTCGACGACCGCCGTGACCTCGGGAGAGAACTTAACATCGAGTTTCGCCCCGGCGAGCTTGGCATACACCGAGGAGACCCACACCCTGAACGCCGAGAAGAGGCTCGCCAGAGACAGGCTGGGGGCACGCCCGGTGGCGAAGTAGCCTTCGACACCGCGAGCGAACTGCTCGTGCATGGCAACGCTGAGATACCGCTGCATCCCCTCGCCGCGCAGGTTTCCGTCGCGTGCGTAAGCGGCGACCTGCGCCTCGCTCATCTTCTGCAGCGCGGCGACGGCGTCCTTGTCCTTTGCCTTCTTGGCGCGCCGGACAGCTTCTTCCCGCAGTTCAAGGGGGCGGCTGGCCCACCAATTCTTAACAACGCTCCAGTCGCGGTCGAACTGCCCGCCCACGGACAGCGCGTCAGCCTTGAGCTGCTCGAGCCAGAAGTGGCCGCTCTCGTGCAGGAAGGTTGTCGGGTCGGCCTTCTCGAATATTTGGAGCAGGTTGACCGGGTTGCCTTCCTGATCCGTAATCAGGTCTGAGGGGGTGAACCCTCCTCTGGCGGCTTGCTGCCCTGTGGCCTGCTGCTGGAACAAGACATCCGGGCCGCCAGTCAAGGCGGCTACGTTCGCCTGATCCTGCTCAGTTAGGCCAAGGTTTTCCAGAGCAAGTGGGCTTAGCTCCGAGATACGTTCGGCAATGGCGCGAGCGCGGGATGTAGCGCCGTCTGCTCCAGTGACGCTCGGGTCTCGTTCAATGTCTTCTGGTCGAACTTCACCCCGTCCTCCAGCATCCACCTCAGCCTGCGCCCGACTGCTACTCTCGATTGCTCGCCCATCTTCTGCAGCTCGCCCGCCGAGAACATCTGCAAGGCGACCTCCGATATATCTTTCGGTGAGACTTCCTCTGGCATTGCTATCTCCATTCCATCTTAAAACGTCACCGTCCGGGTCGAACCCGAGGTCACGCAGTATATTATAGGTGACTGACGAGGGATCCGCAACCGCCGTGGTAGCGCCGTTGTCGAGCGCATCCAGCACCGCCAGCGTCTCTCCTATCCCGTAGGTTCCGCTGTCGTTATTGACGAGGGCGGACAGTTGCACGTCGTCACCCACACGCTCCATGCCGTAATAGACATGGTGCTTCGCCAGCTTGGCGATTGATGCATCGCCTGCTTTGATAGCTGCGTTTAGCCCCTCCTTGCCAGTTGCCGTTTCCCGTAGCTTGTTAATCAAGCCGTCCGTGGCGATTTCCATGGCGTCCATGAACTCGGCAGCGCCAAGGCCCCCGTCTTTGACGGCGACACCTCCACGCGACCACCGACGGGCTACGGCGTCTGACACCATAGCTGCGTGCGTTCTGGTCTCTATACCCGGAGAGGCTAGAGGACCCATATTCTCCACGCGCTGAAGAAGCTCTGGCGTCACCTCAACAATAGGCCGAGCCAGTTCAAAAGCGCGTCGAATGTTATCCTTGTCTGCGTTCTCCGCAACGTAGTCTTGCCACAAGACCTGCCACGCAAGGGGTGTCTCGAAACGGCCAGCGACCTTACCGCGCATACCCAGAGGGAAGTCAGGATGCTGCGTAGTCTCGCCTTGGCCTAGTTCGACAAAGGTGTTTTCGGTGTCTAGCTCCAACAAGAGAACGCCGTCGCCCCACCCGGCCCCGGACAGCGACTGCTCTCTAGTGGCGTTCAAGACTTTCTGCATGTTGACGCCAGTGATAGCCGACGCCTTTTTAGACCCGGCGACTTGCATCATCTTTTTTCGGGCTTCAAACGATATGTCGTGTAGATGGTCGATGATTGCCGCAGGGTCGCTGAAGCCGGGGAAGCCATTAACACCTGTGCGAATGTTCAAATTGTCACGGTAATTTTTAGTGGCTTTCTTAAATGCCTCGTCAGTTTTGAAGTCGCCGCGCTGAGGCTCAACTAGCTCCGCGCCCTCCCACGTCTGCATCAGCTCTGTAAATGTCTGCGCGGCGTCGGCGTCAAATTTGTTTTCGGGGTTTTGCAACGCAGCCGACAGCGTCTTGAAATACGCCGTGGTAACCGTGGTGTTAGAGATGTGCATGTTAGGATCACCGAGGACGACTAGCATATGGGTCGCCTTGCCCTTGGTGATCTTGCCTTCTTTAGCCCCTGTTACACTGGCACCTCGGTTGGCCCACACCACGTCGTTCGCCCAGTTAGACGCCCGAAGAGGAAACAGCGGCCCGCCGAGCAGCGGGATCGCCACGTCCAGCTCCGCGCCCTCGATGCCCGTATACAGCGCAGCGGCGGCCGTGCGGTCCGCAACTGTCGGGAAGATACGCATACCTTCCAAGTCCTGCAGGCTAAGAACCGGAACCTGATCCAGATCGACAAGGCCGTCTACCTGAGTGAACTCCAGAACCTCACCGCCCGCGCTCTCGATGCGGGCGATAACGTCGGACTGAGCGTCGTCGAGGTTAGACGACGCATTAAGCTGCTCGTTGGCGTCGTCTTGGAACAGGAACGTGTCGGCGTCACCGAACTGGGCGTTCTTGGCGAGTACCAGCGGGCCGACCTGTATCACCTCGTCTGCAGACAGAACGGGCTGCTGGGTCTTCCGGTCGTAGAAGAATGTATGACGCCGGGGGTCATATCCAACCTGCGTCCACGCCGGATCGTTAAGCGCAGCGTCCGCAGCGGCTTTCAGCTCAGCGGGGTCGACGCTTTCCAGCGTGCCGTTGATCTGGGCGAACGGTGCCTTGCCCTTCTCCCCGCGCCCTACCTTACCGGCGGCGCGTTCAGCAGCAGCACCCGGTTCAGTAAACGTGGCGTTGGTGATGCGGGCGGCAGCCTCGTGTGCTACGGGCTTACCCTGCGGGTTGTGGATTGTCGGAACCCAGACACCCTTCTGCGTGTACGCGGGGATATCGAGGCGGAGGCCTACACCTTGACCCACGAACTCACCGCCCTTTCCAAGGCGGCCTACTTTGTTGCTGGCGAGAGCGCCTCGCATAGCAGCCTCTGTAGCAGGCTCAGGTACGCTCTCGTAGGGCAGGACGGGTTTATACTGGTCAACTACCGCCTGATACTCTGCCTGCGTTATACGGCCCTCTGAGCGGTCTCTGGCGGCCTGCTCCAGTTCAGGGATGCGGGGGTCAGCGAAACCCTGCTGCGCCTGCTCCAGCGTGCCTGTAGGCTGGACGCGGGCGCGTCCGGTGATCTGCAGGTTGTCGGCGTCGAACAGGGCGCGGGCGTCCACAGGCTGGCCGGTCTCCTCCGTCCTGCGGATAGCCCGTGTCGCGTAACGCTGAGCCGTCAGCAAGCCGAACAGGCGGCTCTTGTTGGCGTCGTACTTCCCGGTGGCTTCGAGCTGAGCGGCAACCTGATCCTGAATAGATCCCATATCCGCGTCGAGCTTGCTCAACGATGTGTCGTCCAGACCGGGCGCAAGGCGTGCTCTGGCCCGCTCCTCGATCTGCTGCTGGATCTGGTCGCCAATACCGGCCGCCTCGTACTCAGCCGCCTCCGCCGGCGTCATGCCGTTAAGGTCGAACGCCGTGTGCTCGATCAGCGCATCGAAGCCGTCCTTGCCAAGGATGTGGCGCACAAATGCCGCGGCGGTCACCTCGACAACGTCGCCCTCGGCTGCGGCCTTCTGCACGTCGGCGCGGTTCAAACCCAAAGTCTGCGCCACGTTGCCGTCCTGATCGAAGCGGTCCAGCTCGCTCGCTGTGATGTACACGGTCTCGACGCCCTCGTCGGCCAGCTTCTCGCCAAGCACGCTGGCCGCCGTGTCCAGCTTAACCACCGGGATACCAGCTATCTGGCCCTTCAATTCGGTCGAGCCTTCCAGCCATGCAGTGGCCTTGCGGGCGTCATTCCTGCGCTTTATATCCCCAGAGCCGGCCACATAAAGGTCAACCCCGACAGAGATCGGGTTCATACCAAATGCAGCTTCGGCAAGTGCCTCCTTCACATCAACCTTGCCTATGGTGGCGATGCCTGCTCCCGCCTCGAACAGGCCGTCCATGGTGCCGCTGACAAGCGTCCTCTCGGCCATCATGCCGGTCAATGACTTTGATTTGATAAACGTGCCGCCGCGTATGTAACCAAGAGTAGCCAACTGACCGCCGGCGATAACGAGACCACGGGTTGTCCCATAATTATTAAACAGGCGTTGGGCGTCGAGGTTGTTCAGGAAGGCAGCCTGTCCATCAGTGGTGTTCAGGTCGATACCCGTCTTTTCCTTGATAAACTTTGTCCTCTGGTCGTCTACGTTAAACTTCTCCGAGAAGAACGTACCGAGGGTGCTAACAGTCATACCGGCAGACGGCCCGCCAACAGCGGTGGCGACGGCGCTGGCGGCAAGCACCGGAGCTTGCTCGGCTAGTATCTCAGTGCTGGCAGCGGAGAAGGCTAGGGGATTCTCGACAATAAGCTGCAGCAAGCCGGTAGATGCGTCGAGGAAGTTGTCAGGCAGCTCGTTGAACTTCTGCATGAACGCGCCAGCCCTGCGGCTCATGGGCAGGGTGGCCTGCGCCCTTTTTAACCCGTCGAACGCGTCTTTGAGCTGGGTATACGCCTGCTGCTCCAAGGCCGCCGCAGCTTTCTCGTTGTAGCCTCCTGATCTGTAAACATCCAGAACGGCCTCCGCGCCAGCGCCTACACCTATAAGAAAATCGATGGGGCTAGGTATAAGCGTCGCATCGCGTTTAGGCGTACCTTCTGCGCCGAAAACTTTTTCGTCGAATACGTCCGAAAAAGTCTGCCACGCGTCTCCTCGTGCGTAACCCGCCCGCGCCTTCAGCGATTGAGCAAACGAAATCAGGAGGCCGTATTTGCGGGTCGTGATGCCGCGCTCTAGAGCGTTGGTGAGGCCGGCGAGAATACCCCGATCCTGCTGGGAGACGATGGCTTCCGGTGTCCTAGTCTCGGGAGGAGCCATGATACGCATCATGGTGTTGACCGCGCCTTCGGCAGACAACATGATTGGCAGCTCGCCGCGCAGGATGGCGGCCTCCTCTGCGTCCTCGGCCATCCTGCGGCGGGTTACACTATCGAGCTGCAAAGCTCGTTCTACGCGAGGCTGCTCGACGATCTTGGATAACTGATCGTCGGATAGATCATCTACGGGAATAGCAGCTGAGCGGTTCAGATTGTACGTCGGCCCGTAGACCCCCCGCACGATCTTCTTCAGCGCGGCGCTGTTCGCGGATATATCCTCGGTAAGGTCGAAGTTCTGAAGCACTGCCCGAGACGCAGGATGTATGGTGAAGTTCTTCTCGGCTGCCGCAGTACCCGGCAGTGGAGTGCCAAACACACTCCACTGGCGAGGAGGGGGCTGGGCGACCAGCGGCCGGCCCATAAAGTCCTTACCCGGTTCAAACGGAACGCCGCCTACACCCGGAGTTTCGGGTGCGGTGCGCCCCGTAAACGCATCGAAGTCAAACTCTTTGTTAACCGGAGGGGGTGCCGCAGCGGCGGGGGGCACCATACCTTCAACCGAGGCCGTGTCTGCGGTTGTGTCAGTACTCGGGTCAGGGGCTGGCCGTCCGGCAAAAGCCTCAAAATCAAAGTTTGCCATTATTGAGAAGCCCACGCGGAAAGTAGCTGTGGTACAGTATAACCACCGAACTTACCAGTTTTCAGATCTTCTATGGCCTCAGCTACAGTGTCTTCGGTCAGTTCCTTTTTCCTTCCTTTTACTACAAAATGTTCGATGAACGCAGGAGGGAACCCAGCGTCGACAGCGAGGTTATTAAGCGCCTGCTCTGTCTCAGCGATCCTACGTAGTTCTGGCAGCGTCTGAACTCTAAGGTGCTTGGCCAGATTGTTAAGGGTGTAGTCAATGTCTGCGTCATCCATTTCCTCGCGTGCCTTGACGATCTGGTCGGGGGCCTTGCCGAACAGCAGCGCCACCGCTCTGGTATTGCCAACCTTGGCGCTTAGGGTAGCTTCATAAGGATCAAAGCCCTCGTCGAGCTTGGATTGCTCTACCGCGGCGTTTACCGTATACACGTCGCTTCGCGGGTCGAGGACAGCGCGGTCTACCGTGCGCACCTTGATCAGCGCCTCGATAACTGCCTTGCGGACATCCTCTGGGTTTACGAGCTTCCCGGCCGCAAGCGCTGCTTTTTCAACACGAGAGACAGCGTCGGTCAGACGAACACCATACTTGCTGGACGCGGCACGAGCTTCGGTGGGGGTATAACCCAAGTAGTTCCGCATCACCGTGGTCGGCGTCGATGGGTTCTTCGACTCCCGCTTGCTGATCGCAGCCTCGGCAATAGCTGCCTGATTGGTCATATCTTCATATGTATCAACGTCGAAGTACTTCTTGAGCTTACCGCCGCGAATAAGCGCGAGAGCCTGCGGCTGGTTAGTTTGGAACAGGCCAATCATCTGCTTTTCCAAACCGGGCAAATTAGCCGCGCCGCCGCCAGAAGAAATATGCGCCTGCGCCGCAGCCGTTTTGGCCACGGCTGTGGCCGTGGCCCGCTGGGTCGCGCCTGTGCTGAGGGCTAGGGCGGCCTGCGGGTTCCGGGCAAGATAGTCAGGTATCTGAGCAAGAAGGTCGGGTGTGACGGTGCCAGTAGCCAGAGCCTGAATAAGAGCATCTCCCTGAGCGCGGACCTTCTCGTTCAAGACCGCTGTCTGCGCGCTGCTGTATATCGAGAACTCTGAGGCCAGCCGGGACCGTTTCGCTGGATCTGCCTCTTGAGATATCTTGAGCTGCATATCCGCCAAGGTCGCGTCCGTCCCGTCCGACTTGACCATAGATTTACGAAGCGCGGAGAACTCCTGCCCCGCCTGTATTTTTTCGCGGAACGGCAAGATCTTCGCCTGCATGGCAGCTAGTGTCTTTGTGCCGGTGCCTGTGGCCGCCGCGTTCTCCACTAGCGTCGACGCCTGATCGAGCTTGCCCTTGCTCAACAGCTCGGTGACGATGCCGTCGACAACCTGCATCTTTGCTTCTTTAACCATAAGGTCCACACGAGCCTTGACCTTCGGGTCGGTGGACGTTGGGTTGTTTCCAGCCTGCTTGGCGAGGCCTATGTCGGGGTCCAGCACCAGCCGCTCAGCAGCAGCCAATGCTTGGTTGTACCCCTTGGCCCGAGCAACGGGGTCATTGTAGGAGGAGGCAGTGACCGCGCTGGTGACGGCGTTTGCCATAGCAGTGTTAGTCGTCTGCTCCATGACGACCTTCTTGGCGCTCTCCTCCTGCCCGGAGACAAACGCCCCGAAGTCTGTCGCGGAGTTAGTGGAGAATATCTGGTTAACGTCGTTGCTGCTGCGCAGTCGCATATCGTATTTGCCGACAATAGCCGACACGCCGCTCTTAAATTCTTCGGCGGCCCCCTGACCGGACGCACCCTTCTGAATATAGTCTATGCGCTCCTGACCAGACAGAGCGTCAATAGCGGCCTTCTGCGAAGCAGCGAAAGCGTTGACCTCGGCCTGCATCTTCTGCTGGTCGACTTTGTCGTCTGTCTTGGCCTGCGCCGTAAGTTCAGAGCTGAGCTGCCCGAGGCCTTGGCCGACCTGCTGCAAGGCGCGGCCCTGCGCAGCGCCAAACATATCGGCGCTAGTCCGAAGGTTCTGGAACGGCTGAGCGACAGCGCGGCCGCGAACAGAGCCGACCTCTTGGCCGGGGAGTGCTGGTGTCGGTATACGAGCCATATCAGTAAGACATAAAGGTTGATAAATCAGAGGTAGGTGTAGTGCTGGGGCTACTAGGGATATTCCCAAATGCCTTAGTCACCTTGCCTGCGCTAGACAAAAGAGAGCCGGCGGCGGCGAAGCCGGGGGACTGGGCTGATGCCTGAAGGCCAAACAAGCCAGCCTGAGCCTGATAATTTACGCCCTGTATCTCAGCCACACGCGCCTCCTGCTCGTAATTGTCACGCATCTTCAGGATGTCGTATTCGCCGATCTCGGCGATGTCCTGCAGGAACAGACTGGCTGTCGTGTCGCCGGGGTCATCCACGAGCAGACCGTTGGCCGCAAGGCGTGCCCTCGCAGCCCCCTTGGTTGCCGCGACCCGCTCCCGCTGCTCTTCCTCTGCTACCTCCGCCTGCTGCCGGATGCGCGTAGCGTTCTGCTGGGCAATAGTGGAGTTGTTCTCGGCGACCTGCCTCTGGTAGTTAGCCTGAGCCTTTGCGGCCTGCGATTGCTGGTAGGCCCCGACTGCGCCAACAACTGCGCTGCCAACGGCTGCTACTGCGGTGATTGTGGTTAAGGCAGCCATCAGGACAGCTCCCGCAGCATCAAGGAACCGTGAGAGTAGAACCCCAGTTTCCCGAAAAAGGTCACGGCGCGAGCGTCATTTATACCTGCGCTTATCTCCAGCTTGCAGACATACGCCCCCTGCTCCTCTGCCCAATGGATAAATTGCTTGGTGAGCCTAGCCATGGCCATACCTCCCCGCCCCTCCGGCGTTGTGTATATGAAGAGGTCTTGTGCTATCTTGATGTCGATAAACGGGTGATCGGAGACCTCGCCGATAAATATCCCAACGAGAGCTTCGTCACTGAAATAGCCCCGAGCAAAGACACTGCTCTCGCCGAGAATAGATGACAGGATAAAACGCGCCCTCTCCTCGTGCATCTTAGCGCCGGGGAACATGCTTTCGGCCGCCATAGCGTGGCCGACAGAGAGGATAGCCTCTACATCGTTTTTGGTTAGTTCGCGGATCATCAGTTACCCCCCGGAATTACTTCTGGGATAAGGGCAAGCAGCGTCATGGGTAGCGGATCTCGCTGCTGAATTACTATCTGCCCATCCTTGTTCCAGCTAGGTGACATCGTGAGATCCTTGTCGCCCGTAATCCAGTCTGGCGTCTGGCCATACTGCGCCGGTAGACCATACTTTATTTCTCGCATATGGTCCAGATCTGGACCGTACCAGCCGCCTAAAGACTGCTCGAAACGAATAGACAGGCGGCTGATTTTCTTGTTGCGGCCCTGTATGGTGTCCAGAACATTTCCGTTGTCGATACGAAGGGTCTGCATCTCGGATGTGTACGGCAAGCCAATGTGTACCCGGCTCGCCTTGTTCTGCAGGGTGATCCCGCCGTTGCTGACCGTTAGGTTGCGCTCGACATAGCCGTTGCCCAGAGCGACGACAGCTTGCCCCTCTAGGTGCCACAAACCAGATATGGAGGTCACCGCCTCCCGCACCTTGCCGCCGCTGTGGTAGGTATTGAAGGCCGTGCCGTCCACGTTAGACCCGTTGTTCTGCAGCTCGAACGTCGTGTTGGTAACATTGGCCACCGTGTATCCGCTGCCCTCCAGATCCGTGTCGTAAGCCCAGCCACGGGTCGTAGAGCTGTCGGACACCTTGATGCCAGAGATATCCACAGTATCCCCATTAGTGAGGCCATGGGCTGTAGCCGTAGTGATTACGACTGGATTTGCGTTGGTGAACCCGGAGATATCCACAGGGTTATCCAGAGTAAGGCCGCTGTCCACAAAGAAGCTGTCCTGAATATCCGTGAAGTCGCGTGTCTGCATACGCTCCACGTACTTCATGGTCGACCCGTTAACCGTGCGCTCGACGAGGAAGTAGGAGAAATCGTCGTCTCCCTCACGTATAGCGGCCACCGACTTGAAGTCACCTTGCGTGGTATGCCTAGCCCAGCCAAATACGTTCTGCTCTCTGGAGTAGGTCAGGGACAGGCAGATTCCATCATCCCTAACGCACCAGATTAGGTTATGCGGAGCCTGAGCAAAGGACCAGTCCGACAGGGTGTTATAATCGAACAAATGGCGGGCCAAGACGGAAAGGTCATTACCCGAGTAACTGTCGCTCTCGTACTTGTAGCCGAGATCCCTGACGGTCTGTCCGGGCTGCATGTAGATCACGATATCGCCAGCGACGATGGGCGTCAGGCTGGTGGACCCGTAGTAGGACTGCGGCTTAACCTGAATACCGCTGGGGGTGATGACCCCGTCTATACCCTCGACCAGCCACTCACCGCCCGATGTCAGGATGACGAGGTCGGACAGGGAAACGAAGTGCCGGATCTCGTTGACCTGCCGGGAGGCGATGGTAACCGTGATGGCGTCGTCGTCCTTCTGCGGGCTGGAGAACGACATGTTGCTGATGTTACCCGTCTGCGACATGAAGAACTTTTGCGTGTCGTTGTCCGTGTTCGCGAATATACGGCGCTGCTGGTGGTAGCCCACCGTGGACGGGTAGTCGCCTGCAGCATTGAACGGATTACGCGCCTTCGGAGGCGTGTCGCCCCCGTCAGGGTCGATGTTGTCGTCGTTAAAGGAAGTGCCCTCTGCCCGCCCCACGAAGCCGTAGATGCCGTTCTCTTCCCGGTAAATGTTATACGTCCCAGCGCCCGCTGCGGCAGTCCACGTCACGGTGTTGTCCCAACCAGCGTCCTTGCTGGTAGAGCTGCTTCCGGTGGCCGGTAGGCTCTCCTCCAGCGTCTCCTCGTTCACCGCAGTAACAGCGTAGGTGAACGTGGTGCTGCCGCCTGTAGCCGTAACAGAGACGCCTGTAGGGGCCGCCTGCGACGGGGCAAAGGTTATCGTGCTCAGGGTCCAAACATCGTGATCTGTCCGCGTCAGATCTCGGGGGGCGTAATTAGGGTGGGTAATCGTCATAACGTCAGCGGACTGGACGTATTCCAGCTCGAAGATATCCGCCGCTACATACGGGGTCGCCAGCTCAAACACTTTATCGGCGGTGCCCCCGGACGTGTACGCCGTGTAGGCGCTACCGTCTACATCCGCTCCGGCGCTGTTCTGTATGCTAAACGTCGTAGCTGTCAGGGACGTTATGTTAAATGTGCGGCCGTTGAGCTGGGTCATACCGGCAACGCCCGTGATATACACGCTCTCCCCATCAGACAAGCCGTGCGAGGCTGACGTTGTAATGACGACAGGGTCGGCTGCAGTGGCACCTGTAATAGTCAAAGATACAGAAGTATCAAGGACTTGTCCGGCGTCCTTAAACACGCGCATGTACTGGTCACCGAACTCGAGCACGTAGGTCTGTGTGGTATTGAACTCGAACGGTATTAGCCGAGTGGTGCCTGTGCCCTTAGCCTCGGCGATGAATTGAAGTCCGGGTCGATTGGTCAAACCGCCGTGGACCTGCGGGAAAAAGTTCTCGCACTTGTAGACGGAGGCCTTGTACTTATCGATGTCCACGCGGGCAGCGATGGCATCGGATACTTCACCGCCGGCCAGATTTGGCTGGATGACCTTAACCATTAAACGCGAGCCCGGATCCAGTCGGCGTCTGGGATAGCTTCCTCGATGCCTTCATTGCTGTCGGTCTCCCACGCGCTGTTCAGCACTGCCTGAGCCTGCTGGTAAAGATCGGCAGCAATCGACCGCTCGCCAACCAGCGGCATAACCAGACGGGCTGCTAGGACGTAGGAGAACGCCATAACGAACTCTGGGTCGTAGTCTGTGGTGTCCTCGATACGTGCGGTGTAGAATATCTCGGGTTGCTGAATATCGGAGAGGATGACGCGTTTACCCGATGCGTTACGGGCCACCTCGAACTTAACGTGGGGCTGGTCCTTGCCGAGCGGGTTAACTACCCCGAGCATCCTGACGCAGTCGGTGGGGTACAAGAACATGTACTCCCAGTGACCCGGAGCAGTGCCAGTCAGGGCAGAGGGGCTGGTGTACTTGGTAGCGAACGCCCACGGGTGCTGGCGGAGCAAGGCATCTCGCGTGTCATCAAACAGCAGGTTGACCTGCTCAGCTTCCGGTGTCGCCTCAGTGATGTCACTGATGTCGTAGCGGTCACCAATATGCTGCAGGGCCAGCTTTGCGATTTGTACCTTGCTCGCCATCTTTTAATCCTCGAGTTTAGCGGACCTAGACCGCTTCATTGTTGGCGTCTGCTTGTAGTCCTTACGGGGCCTATCGTATGGCTTACCGTCTATACTCTCGACATCATACTTCGGAAGCACGACATTGTCTGCGATGTCGTATGTGTCGCCCTTGCGGTAGCGTTTGCTACCGTCGAAGAAATCCTCTCTAAACACAACTTTAGGCATATATTGTCTCCTCTATTGCATGCCAGTAGAGGGGGCCGCCGAAGCAGCCCCCTCCCAGCGGCCTATTAGTTAGCCGCGTCCGGGTACGCTTTCCAGCCCTTCGGATCGAAGGTCAGGAACGCGTTGATCTTACCAGCGGTAAGAGCGGCGGTGCCGACGTTCTGCTGGACGCCCAGATACCGCTCGTAAGCGATGGAGCCTTCCAGAGGAACGGCAACGACGATCTCGTAGCCGGCGACCAGATCCGCCTTACCGATGGCGGCGCTGGCGTAGTGCAGCGTCTCCGTGCCGTTCGCCGCGAGGGTCGAAGTGCCATCGGAGACAAGCTGGAACGACACAGTCGCCGAGCCAGCAGAAGTGACAGCCGTATCCACCTGAATGACCAGATACATATGACGGCCGTTGCCAAGATCCTGCGGCGTAGCGCCGAGATCGATAACATCACCGACGGCCGCGAGGCCCGTCCCGGCAGTGCTGAGCGCGGTGGCATCCGCAAACTCAAGAAGTTCGTCCATAATCATGGCGATATTTCCTTCCTTGTGTGGGTTAGGATACGGTTGCTTCGTTCGTGCGCAGAGCGTCACAACGGCGAATCGGGAGACCGCCCCATGAAGTCTGCATCGTGCCGCCAACCATGTCGACCGAGAGGGTCGAGTTCTGGACAGCGTTCGAGGTCTGACGACGCAGGAACGACATAACCTGCTTGTCCATGTACCACGCGCAACGGCCAGCCGAGCTATTCGGCAGTTCCGTCCACGCCTGATGCATAAGGTCGTTCAGGTCAGCACCCGTCGAAATATCGGCCGTCAGAAGCGAGCGGTCGATATTGGCGATACGGACAGCATAGCGCCAGTCGCGAACCGAGAGGCCCACATCCCAACGATAGTGCGTGCGATACGCCTGCATGCGGCCGTTGTTGCCATCAGCGTTTTCGAGGGTAACTTCACCCAGATCGCGCTGCTGGATACCAGCCTTGGACCCCTTAGGGATAATACCGTGGCAGGTATTCGGTCCCCAGCAGATCAGCCAGATCGACGCATTGTCAGAGCCTGACCCACCGCCATTGATGATGTTGTCGCCATTTTCAGCCGAGAGGCTGTTGTAGCGAGCAGCCAGACCGGTGAACTCTTCCGGTGCAGTGCTTTCATCACCATAGAACAGCGTAGACGCGAACTCTTGGTTCATGCCTTCGATGTGCGGACGGTCTTCCTGAAGACGGAAACCGGCGGGATTGCCAGCCATTTCAACAAGGGCTTTATCGACTTCGGAGTAATCCTCCATCATGCCTGTGTTGTCGGTGACCTGAACCGCACGGCTCTTCGTCGGCTGGACGCCGCCGTAGAGTTTACGCCATGTCGGCGTAGGGAGACCGGAACGGATAGATGTCCGGTGACCGGTCGTGAGGTTGCCCTCGAGGAACGTCATGTCCATGAGGATTTCGTTCGTGGCGTTGAGGATTTCTACAACGTCAGCGATGGACCCGTCGGGATCGGTGACCTTAGCAAGGTCAGCGAGCGTCGGGTTAGAAGTGCCGAGGACTGCCATTTTAAGCTCCTTTACTCAGCGGTTTTGTACATAGATGGGTACATCCTCTGCAGTGAATCTGGACCTTCGACTTTACTGTCTCCGGTAACCAGCTCGCTCTCAGAGATGGCTTTACCCACCCGATAAAATAGGCGGATGACTTCGGGATGGTTCCCGAGGCCGAGCCCGTCAGGGTTGTCAGCCGAAGGCGTATCGATCAGTTTCGCCAGCTCTGGGCTGGCGAAGTTCTCCATAGCCCTTTTAGCCAAGCCAAGTCTCTCGTCTAGCTGTTCGCCTCCGAGTTCCTTGTCCACCTTGGTTGCGTCGGCCCACGACGAGATACGCTCGCTGTAAGCCTCAGCCATCGACTGCTGCGCATTTGCAGTACGCTCGATGTCGTAGTCGATGAGCTTCTGAAACTGATCCTGAGAGAGGCCAAGGCCGTGGGCGTATTCGCCAAAAGCCTCGAGTCGCTCTTCGTCAATCTCCAGCCCATCTGGTGGCGTGAACTCATATTCCTCCGGTGCCCCGGTGGATTCGTCCTCGCCGTCTCCGTCGCCCTCGTCACCCGACAGCAGGGTCTTGGATTCCTCTTCGCTGGGCGTCTCCTCAGCCACCTCAGCTTCTGCAGGGGCCGCCTCTTCTACAGGCTCCTCTACAGGTGTCTCTTCAACAACTACATCTTCGTCAGCCATATCTATCTCCTCTACGGCTTGTCATGGAAAGTAACCTCGATTTCAGCAGAGATCGCGCTGCTGTCGTCGTTCTGCAGCGTAATGTAATAGTCCTCATCCGGCTTCAACATCCACCCACCCGTAGTACCCGGCGATAACCCTCCATCTTTATGACCTGCCGGTATCAGGTGCTGCTCAAGCTCAACCCCTCCGGTCACCGTAGGATCTCCAGATAATACAACGCTAGAGGTGTTTGTGGACGTGCGGTTACGGTTGTACGCAGCGGCCGGAGTGCCCACCGACGATACAGTACCATTTTCAAATAGATGTATCGTGCACGGACCCCCGCTTACAGTTGCGATGTACGATGTTAGATGCACCGCACTACCGGCTGCTGTACGCAGTAAAAAAGACACAGAAGAGCTGCCGGAGATGGAGGCGTAGTAAGCGTTTCCGTGATAGGAGTACCCGTCGTGCACATATATGTTGTCGTGATCCAGCACAGGCAAAGGGCTACCGTGCGACGCATTTACAAACGACCCGTCGTCCCGCTCGTGCAATCCAATCCGGGCATACCGATTGATGTTGAACGGCCCCGGCTCAGCACTGGCTGGGTATGTATGCGTCGGGTTAACCATCGAAGTGGTTTTCCTCCAGCATCTGCATGTACGCCTTCGGGTTATTCGCCCTCAGATCCTCGTGAATTACTCTTCCAATCGATCTAGCGCCTTCGTTAAAAGCCGTCGCATCAAAGCTCGCGGGGACATAGCTTTGAGACGACATATGACCCGCTTCAAAAATAAGTCGATACAGCCAACGACGCCCGCGAGGCTGAGAAGCAATAAAGTCAATGTCCTTTTCAGCGTCTGCTTCATTCTTCTTCGCCCTTGCTACATCTTCAGGATTGCTTGCGTCATACGTCATATTACACAGAGGCTCCGGTGCCCAGAAGGTCAGTGAGCGCGTTGGGGTTCTGCGTGTCTGTCTCGGATAGAACCTTAGCGCCCTGAGCGAGCTGGCCGACCTGCTCCATCGCCTGCATCTGCTGCTGCTCTTCAGCACGCGCCTGCCGCTTAGCCTGCAGCTCCTCGTCGGAGATGATGACATCCGGGCTAGTACCGAGGATCTCGGAATACTGGCGCAGAGCCTCGTCACTGTCGATCCCGTCCACAATATCCGGGAACACGGCGACGAGGTTACCAGCAAAGCCCATAACGCGTTCGAGGCTAGAGGCGGCGACAGCCTGCTGGGCCTGCGCGAGAAGCGAGATATACTCGACCTCCAGCTCCTCACCCGCCAGAGCCTCGGGAGGCTCAGGGAGGAGACCCGCCTCCAAGGCGTACTCGAACACGTCATCGAGCAGAGGGTCCAACAACTCTACGTTAATACGTTGGAGCACAGGGCCCAGCAGCACTAATTTCTCTTCGTGACGTTCGACCACCTCGGTGGCGGTCATCTGACGGCGGTCGGAGTTAATCATCATTGCAAACAGGTCAGCGTAGAAGCCTCGCTGGATACGGTTCTGCACTTCCGCAATATCCACCTGCAGCTCAGAAATACGCGGCTGCACCTGATACGCCGGTACAAATCCCTGACCGCCCTGCATCGGGTCCACATAGGTTGTCTGGCCGGGGAGCACCGTGGAGGGCTTGCCCTTCAGGCTTGTCGGCGCAACCATTGGCGGGTTGACCATCTTGTCGATAGCCTGCGCCTTGCGCTTCTGCTGGTGCTGTAACTGCTTGATGTCGCCCAGCGTGTCCATGCCGGGGCAGCGCCCGTACACATCGCCGCTGAGAACATCCCAGCGCGGCACGTAGGCAGGGAACTTGCGGTAGCCGCTTTCCATCAACAGCTCGTCGCTCTCCGAGGCCAGCTCGAAGTAGCAGCTCTTGAACGGCATGTTCAGGGCGTCTTTCTTGCTGGTATCCCGGTCGCCCATCAGGCGCGGCTCGATGAAGTGCAGGACTTCAACAAGCTCGTCGTAGTTGCTCTGATCCCACAGGCGCTTCGTGGTTTTGCTGACGCCAGACCAATCCATCTTTCCGGTCATGGGATCGTGCACGAACTTCTGCACGATCTGGCCGACGGTCATGGTGAAGTGCCGACCCAGCGTGTCCACGACACCCTGATCGTTTTCGGCGATGACGTACTCGCCTACGGTAAACGGGCGGAACCGGATCACGTCGTCGAACGACGGCTGCCGATAGAGCGGCGCTGTGCCGAAGGCACCCAGCTCCGTGTATACGGTGTAGATAGCGTTGTAGAAATTGGACTTGTGCAGGATAGACCGCTCGATCATCTCGACCTGAGCCAGCCAGCGGCGCACGTCGCCGTTGTCCATCAGGTCGTCCCGCACCCTGCGGCGGTGCCAAGGCCTCGCCGGGGATGTCATCCCAGACATCAGGCCCGCTGCCATGACCCGCAGCGCCTGCGTGCCCGTGCTGTCGATAATCTTGGTAGTGCGCTTGCGACCCCGGCTGTTCTGACCCTCGATCAGGTAACGGCCACGGCGAGGGGCGATGTAGTCGCTGATCTCCATCCAGTGCGACCGGAACGACGAGCGGTCGTTCTCCAGCTTCACAAACCGGCGGTACAGGGCAGACTTCTTGCCCTTCAGCGGGATAGTAGTGTGCAGGTTGTCAACACTAGGTAGCGGCATACTAGGCCCTCATTGTCGGGTACATACGATCAGCGGCTGCGCCCTGAGCGTCGTCCTCCATGAACTCCATCTCGATGACTTCGAGGGTCGCGCTGGTCCCGTCCTGCCCCTTAGAGACAGACGCGACCCGCACCTTGCAGTGAATTTCGCGTGTGTCACCTACATCACCGATGTCGCCAAGGGCAGCGATCTGCTCCTCCTCGAGGTATAGTTTGGGGAGGTACTCGTCCGCGCTGGCGAACGGGTCGCTCATAAGAGACCCGCCTGCGTCCTTGCTGCCCATGTGCACCATGATCAGTTACCCAACAGGGTTTTCTGCGTCGTCGCTGCAGTGGTGCCACCCAAGGCCTGCCCCGTGACGTTCGTGCCGCCCATCCCGGACTGCTGGCGCTGACGACGGCGCTCGTCCGTCCGTGCCCGCTGGACGGCTGCGTCTGCCTTCTTCGGCGGCTCAGGCGGGGGAGGCGGAGGCGGAGGTGGTGCGGGGGCGCTGCCCCCACCAAAACCCGGTACTGTGAATAGGCGCTTCATTCAGCAATCTCCTTTGTCAAATGTCGGAACAACCTGTACGGGGTGACCGACCAACACTTTACGGCCATAACGACCTTGACGTATCCAACACAGTTGTTCAGGACCAGCGGGCTGTATGAAGGCTCTGTGCCTCGCTTCACCCGAACTACTGTGTAACCCTGCTCCTCGTAGTGAGATGCAAGGTCGAAATCTGCGGCTGCCTCAACCTGCACAATCGGGATGCCTTGGTGCCCGTTGAAGCTGACCCATACTCCTCGTTCCTCGTCTCGGAGGGCGCACCATACGTGCCTGAACCTCCGGTGCAGCAGCCACGCCAGAGGATGAGCGTTCTCGTCAGAGAAAATTATTAAACCATCCATACCGCACTCTGCGCAATTATATTACTCTATACACTAATTTTGTTACCCTGAGAAGGGGTCATACTCTGCAGATGTTGCTTGCTGCGAACCGTGGAAGCCGAGACGGGACGGATAGACAGGCAGCACGTAGGTCAGGGCAAGCGCGTCAGCCAAGTCTGGCGAAGGTATGCCGCGCTTCTTGGCGTCCTCCTTGCCCTCCAGCTTCAGCTCGTTGCGCAGCGTGTAGCCGTACTCGAGGCCAGTCAGGTCGCTTATCAGGTCTGGGTCGTCGGGCAGGCGGATGCCGTCCTTGATGGCGTCACGCAAATTGCCCCACATCTGGGCGCGGAGGTTAGCGTATCCCGGCTGGGTAGCCTTACTGCCGAAGTTGATCTCGATCACCTCAAGACCGAGCTGTCGGCACCGGTCGACGACCCCGCCTCCCACGCCGCCGCCGTCAATGAAGATGGCGTCTGGGCTCTTCTGCTTGGCGATCTCGGCGACCTTCGAGGCCAGCGTCATGGTGTCCACGCCTCGGAAGGTATGCATGCCTTGGCTCTCGGCGTCTCGCCCTTGCCGAAGGTAGATCACGCTCTGGTCGCTGCCGAACCGTGCCACGTCTACACCCATGACCAGCGGGTCGTGCGGCTGCACCGATACCTCGAGGTTGATGCACTGCGTTGCGTCTGCGGTCGGGATGAACTGTAGCTCGCCTGCCGATGGGAACTGGCCGAGCACGCGTACCTTCACGAAATCGCTTTCGATGCCATAGTCCTTGATCCACTCGTCGAACAGCCGCTTGTTGGTGATCTTAACGTCCCGGCTGTCGATGTGCCGCCGCCTGTAGCGGTGCCGGAACCTGCCCTGCATGTTCTCGAAGAACCTGCCCGTGTTCCGCGTCGGGTTGCCGAAGTCAAACGTCATCGGCTCGCCGTCGGTCAGGCCTCCCTCGCGGACCTCGAAAATCTTGTCGGGCACGGCGGACGCCTCGTCGAAGATGTAGAACGGCGTGGCCTGCGCGGCGTGCAGGCCAGCAAACGCCTCGCTGTTCTCTTCGCGGCAGGTCTGAGCATCGACACGCCACGTCTCGCGGTGGTCGAGGTGGTACATGTTCATCGAGCCACCGCCACTATTCAGGTGATACCAGTGCTTCGTGATCCCAATGTGGTGCCACTTGGCCAGCTCTGCCCACGTCTTGGTGCGGAGCTGCTCCGACGTGTTTGCCGTCACGATGCCCTTGCTGAACGGCCGGGTGTCCATGATCCACCGGATCAGCCACGCTGTCAGGGCGGACTTGCCGATGCCGTGGCCGCTGGCCGTGCTGAACTGGATGGGGTCGACTGCTGTCTTGCCGTCGAAGCCCCGCTCGCGTACCTCATCGCCTAGATCGGTCAGGAAGCCTCTGGCCCAGTCGTCTGGCCCATCGAAGCCGTCGAGCTGACCTGAACCCCACGGGTAGCTGAACAGGACGTGACCCAGTGGGTCGGCGTAGAACTGCGATATGTCTGCGGCCAGATCCACGTCAAAAGACACTGAACAGCCTCCGCAAGGCGTATGACCTGATGAGCGACAGCATGAAATAACAGGCCGTGATCCACACCGCGTCCATCGGGCTAGGCTGCAGGCCGAACACCGGCAATGCCCAGAACGTAAAGGCCCAAGAGACCAGCAGGCCAATAAAGGCGTTGGTCAGAGCCTCGATAGCGGATAGCTGCCTCGACTGCCGCCTCACGTATCTACGCCCTGTAGCTGAGGCAGTGAGCAGAAGCGCAGTTCACGGTCATCTAGCACAAGGCACTCACCGCTGCTCTTCGACACAGCGAACGGGACGAGGCGCTCCCACATGATAACGGATATGTCATCCGGGTATGTGTTCAGCAAATACGAGACTTCTTCAACGGTGGCGTCAAATAGGTGGTGCACCAAATCTTCCTCGAGGCAGTCCAGAGCCGCGCACATCCAGTTCGTGTAGCCGCCGCCCTCTACCGAGAACTCTTCAAAGTCCTCAAGGGATTGGGTCATAGTCTGCCTCGGTCCTGCCATGGGCGACTGGCTCTATACCGCTGCAAGAATAGCTGGGGTGCTCAGGGTCGCTGCTGCCCCCCAGCTCTTTCGCCCCGCACTTCATGCAGATGCGCATCCTACCGGAACCGGGCATCGGGTCGCCCCACTGGTGCGCCACCGGGCGCGACCCCGGATGAGCTGCTCTGGCGTAATCGTCCCTCATGCCGCTGACCTCGATCCCTTACACTTCCACCGCTTGCGAGACAGGCGCAGCGGAGAGTTAGGATCTCGCGCTGCCTTTGGGTGATCCTTCATCTGACCGGCGCTCCGGGCGCAGTAGGCGTCGCCCTTCGACGTACCCGGCTTGACCCTCGGCCCGCCGCCCTTAGCCTTGCCCGCTTGGCCATAGCTGACCTTCTTGCCGCTCGCGGTGATCTTGACGCGGGCCTTGCCCTTGGCTGGCTTAGCCACGCTTCACCTTCACCCGCTTCTTGGCGGTCTTCGCGCTGTCCTTGAACGCCTGCGCCGTCGGCGCACCAGCCTCGCCGGGTTTGCGCATCTTCTCGCCGCTGCCGCTTTTGATGCGGGCGCGCTTCTTGCGGATGTTCTCGTAAAGCCCCGGCTTACTTGCCATACTTCACCCGCTTCTTCTTCGACGCCTCGATGGCGCGGCCCTGCTTCGCGGCCTTGGACTTGTCGCCGTAAGACTTGCCAGACTTGCCGTACTTGTAGGCGACCTTGCCGCCCTTCGTGGTTTTCATAACAGGCATCAATCGTCTCCTACGACGCGCAGCTTGGCCACTCGAGCACGACCCTCGTGCAGTCTGTCGGTCAAAGCAGTCACGTCTATGTTGCGGTTTTCGTTAATGTTCTCGCTCGGCATCACCTTGGCCAGCAATGTGGCAAACGTGCGCGGCTCGTCGTTGGCCAGCATGTACAAGTAATCCACGCCGCCAGCCTTCTCAAAGGCCTCCATAATCGCGACCTTCATATCTCGCGTCGTCTTGTTAGGCGTGCCCTTCTTGCGGCCGCCAGTCTTCTTGCCGTCAGCAGTTGCCATCTCTAAATCCGTCTAGTTCAGACATCAGATAATAACCCAGCTCGGCGCATCAAGTCGAGCAAAGTCTTCTCTTCCAACAAATACAGCCGCCGCGATCTGTCTTGCCTGACGACCAGCAGGTCAGCCGCATCCTGATCCAGCGCATCGTACAGGAACTTGTACCCGGTCTTCTTTCGTTTGGCCTCTACCGTGTAAGGCCCCAGCTTGATGTCGCCCTCCAGATCCTCGCCAGCCGCCTTGAACGCGCCGGACCCGAATACCCGACGGACCTCGGCTCCAGCATCCTCCCAAAACAGGACGGTCTCCCGCTCCAGTTCATATCCTCTTTGCTTATTTCGGTTTGGCATTAGCAAGCCCCCATGGGCTTGCATGCAAAATGCATAGCCCCTATAGGGGCGTGCAAGCATGCAAGCAAGTTTTTGTTAACAATATCAACGGTTTAAGCCAGCTTGCATGCACTTGCACGCCCAACTTGCACGTGCAAGCAGTTTTTCGCAGTTTTCTGCGGGGTTGAGTGCGTGCAAGTGCCCAGCTTGCATTTTACCTGACGTGCAAGCTGGCGTCAGTTCTGCGTGCATTTGAACATCCACCTCCCCGTCGTCTTTCTGGCCTCATCTAGCAGCAGTGTGACAGTCCCGACAGACGTGTTCACCGGCTGCTGGAACATATCGTACATCCTGTCCATCAGTCCAGACGGCATGCGGTCTGCCTTGCTTGGCCACCCATCCTCTTCCCTCATGCTGTCGTGCACATCGGCCGCAGCATGGTCCCCGTAGCCGCATATCTCGAGTATCTGCTCGGCCAGATGCAGCGCCAGTATGGCGTCCCCGCCGGACACGGACATCGAATTGAGTGCATCCTCGGCTGTGCTGAGGTGGCAGACACCTATCTCGAAACCCTCCGGCAGCTCGCAGCCCTGCAGCTCATACACAATAGGCTGCAGCGGGCTGCCCTCGCGGATCTTGCCGGTGTCGAGCACGATCCACCTGCCGAGGTTCTGGTCCAGTGCGTTCCTGCGCCACTCCTTCCGGTCATTACCACCCGACGGCATCCAGTTGGCCAGCGTGAACCCGCAATCCAGCGAGCTGTAGATTGCACCAGATCCGCGCCATGCGCTGTTATCCGCCCTGTACTCGTCCGGGTCTTTGTCTCGGCTCTTCGGGGTGTGGTGGGCGTGCATGATGGCAGCGCCGGTCATAGACGTGATCAGCAGGAACGCCTTGGTCAGCATCGCAGCACTGCTCGAGCTGTTCTCGTCCATTGCATCCGACAGCGTGATGTACGGATCGAGGATCACGAGCCGTGCACCTGTGCTGCGGACCCAGCCGACGATCTTGGCCACGTTGTCCTCGTCGATCTCAGGCGTGCCCACCTCATTCAGGGCGATCAGACGCATCGTGCCCTCTGTCTTGCCGCGCACCGACACGCCCAGACTGTGCGACAGCCCCATGTCGATGGCGACCGCCTTGAGCCTGCGCTTGATGTCGGAGACGTGCTCCTCGTTCGCGATCCACAGTGTCGGCTCAGGGTTATCCGCACGCGGCAGCCCCATACGCTCTGTGCAGCCCGCCGCCAGTGTGAGGGACAGCGCCGCCAGCCACCGGGTCTTGCCGACGTTGGACGTTCCGGCCAGTGATGTCAGACCGCCTGCCGGGATCATGCCCTCGATCAGCCAGTCGATTGCCGGTAGGTGCTCGATGTGCAGTCCCTCGGCCGTGATCGTCTCAATTTCATCGCTATCCGCAACGCGTGCCTCGATGTCCTCGGCCGTTGTCTCGCGCTGCGGCCCGATAGGGCGGGTTATTGGCATCTCCATCAACGGCTTCTCAGCCAGCAGCGCCTCGATCACGTCGTCGTCCAGATCAGCAGACTGCTTTGCTATCGCGCTGTCGACCAGACCTTCGATCTTGCTGTACCTGTCAGCCCAGTCGTAATGGCGGTCATGCGACGGGTCAGAAGCCTCGGACGTATTCATCAAAGCACACAGCACTGAGACCTGATCGTCCCGGCTCAGTAGGCTGCCGTCTACCTTCCGGCGCTCGAGTAGCCGCATCGACAGGGTGCGCAGCGCCGGGTACAAATCCTCGGCCGTGCGGATGCGGTTGATCAGCTCGTCGTCGGTCGCGCTGTTCCACGACGACACAGTGAGGTCGCCGCTGCCGCCCTTCTTCACCATGATGGCTCGCAGCACATCGAGCGGGAACTTGGATACCGGCACGTCGCCGAACACCTCGTAGCCCGGTGTACCCGGCCAGCATATGTATCCGTTGCCGCCTGCCTTTACATCGACGCCCTCGGCGAGCTGCGCAGGGAAGCGCACGTTGTCGACGTGACGGAAGACGAAGTGCAGGCCCTTCGACCGCGTCGAGTGCGAGCGCGTCTCCATCAGCCAGCGGTGATTTTCGTCGAGCCACTGCTGGACCTGCGGCCCCTTGTGCAAGTCGACATCGACGCACATCAGCCCGGACATCGCGCCCATCGGCACCGCTATCTCCTTCGCCCGAGGGTGCGAGAACAGCTCGACCACCCTGTCCGGGTCGGTCGCCGCCACCTTGTAGCCGCCCTGTCCGGGACCGACGCCGAGGTCGGCATTTGACCAGACAGGCATCTTGTCGCTTGTGGGAAAAACAGGCAGTCCAGACGCCGCAACATCAAGTGCAGCCTTGATCAGGGGCGGTTGTTTGTCGTATAAATCGTTCGTCGAGGCCATGTGTGTTCTCCGGTATTATGGCTGAGGATAGTCGGCACGTTGGGGTGCCGCAGATAAAGAACTAGGGTCGCCTTTCGGCGGCCCTAATTCTTTTAGCTCAGTGTCAGACAATCCGCAATGCGTCTTTGACGATCTTGCCTGCGCCGCGATACTCGTCGATGTGGCGGACGCCGCCCTGATCGATGACCATGCCGTCCTGCACCACCTGCACATGGCCGGTCGTGCGGACCATGTACCGCTTGCCGGGGAGGGTGTGCTTCTTGACGAAGGTCTTGAGGCTCATGCGCTTGACAATGCGTATGGTGTAGCCGTCTTCGAGCGGCGTGTCGTCGACGTAACGGACGCCGAGGTGCTTGGCAGCCTGCATCGTGTAGGTCCAACGCGTGCCGCCCTTCCAGTTGCTGCCTACAAAGCGCGGGTACTGGCGGATGTAGGCGGCGGTGGCTTCGGCCAGTGTGACACCGGCAACAACGGCAAGGGCGGTCAGGCCGCAGTTAGGGCCGTTCTGTGCGTCGGCGGGGAGGGCTAGGTTTTCCATGTCAGGTCTCCTTGGTTGGTTACCCTCCCTATATAAGTGCCTGACAATCTATTTTCAACCCCCTAAAAAATTTTTTGTCAGGTACTTGCAATCCTGATCAGGTTGCCCATATACTGTGTACCGCAGCACGGTGCTGCGCCAACCAACGGAGACAGACATGACCAACCTTACCGACCGCATCAAGGCTTTAGCAACTGTAGCAAATGCCGAAGAATATGCCGCCACTGACGAAAAATTCATTTATTGCATTGACCTGCTGGAAATCAGCGCACATCGCGCAGATGCCGATCACTGGGTCAACGAGCTCGAAGATCGGTTCGACGTAATTAACGCAATCGTAATTTAATCAACCGCCGGGGCTTCGGCCCCGGCACCAACCAAGGAGACGACCAGATGACCAGCATCGAAACAGCAACAGGCAACAACCGCACGATCAAACTGTCAAAGCGGGTCACGTCTACTAAGAACTGGCGCGACGACGCCCGCTTCGGTGGCCCCGCCAAGCCGACAACCACCTACTTTGTTGAGGTCTCCTACGCAGACGAGCCTGACCTCGACTTCTACGAAAAGCGCGACACACTCGCCGCAGCCAAGCGCCTGTTTCGCACATGGTCAACACTCTGCGACTAATCACCAACCCGCCGGGGCTTCGGCCCCGGCCACAGGAGACGACCCGATGGAACGCACAGAAAAATTTACCGCCGACGAGTTTGACGCCCTGCCGCGCAACGCCGATGGAGACATCATCAATCTTTACGACGCCTTCGTCTGGTTCACGCCGCAGCAGGTAGAGGCTTTGACCGGCGACGATTACAGCCGCGTCGATGACTACGAAGAAGAACTGCGCATCATGGCCGCAGAGTTCGTTTAACCACACAGCCGGGGGCTTCGGCCCCGGCCATAGGAGACCTGACATGACACGGAAGATACTCGAGCAACTCTGCAACCTGTTCATATGGTGCAGCCTCTTCGGCCTGACCATCTTCTCGCTGGTGGCCTTCGGATGAATACCCCCCGCTTCACAAAGGCTCAGGTCCACCTCATGTGTGACATGATGGACGAGCACGGCCTCACCGCACGGGAGGTTGGGGAGAAATTCGGCATATCAAAAAACGCCGTCATCGGACTGCGCCGCAGGGCGGGTCGATCATCGACGCCGGGTAAGCCTCCCGGATCAGGTCCGGCCAAGCCGTGCCTTCGATGCGGGTCGACCGCTGAGCGAGATCCGGCGCATAGATTGTGCGACAAGTGCAAATCCGCCGACGTGTTTGGCGGCGTGTATGGAGCTTTCTGATGCTGAGAAAATTGCTGGATTGCTTCCGCAAGAAGCCTAACTCCGAGTGGCGCTTCGTCGCCTTCCAAATAATCGAAACGACCCGCAACCTAAAACGTTGACATCAGAGACTAACCACCTATATAACAGTCACTGACACCAACCAACGGAGACCTGACCATGTACTACAATATGTTTGAACGCCCCGCCGCAGCTCAGGAAGATGACATCGACCTGATGATCGTTATCGGCGGGCTGGCCCGCACCATCTACGATCTGCCTGCGGCTCCCGCGTGCAGCAAACCGGCGCTGGTTCGCAACATCCGAGAGGCTATCGCGGCCGCCAGCCGTGGCCTGAACCACACAGACGCCGAGGTTGAGGTCCGCGCCTTCTGCGACTACATCGTCGACCCGACACTGGATCGCGACGGCATCGACGACCTGATCGCCGACTACATCAACACAGCCGAGCGCATGGTCGAGGAGGGCGTCGAGTGATGACCCTTTACCCTGAGCTACTGAAGTACAACATCGCCGCCGGGAACATCACCCGGCGGCGGGCATACGACTTCCTGATCGAGCACGGCGTGTACCCGCGCAAGGCGATGGAACTTCTCGGCGACTACGCGCCGCTTGACGCTGACGACAGCCCTGACGTATAAACTGACACGACGTGATTTGAGGTGATGATATGACAACGAAGCAGCTACTCCCCCACCAGATCGAGGACGCCCAGTTCCTCGCGTCCAAGGCCTTCGCCGGTAACTTCTCCGGCATGGGCAGCGGCAAGACCCTGACCGCACTTGAAGCCTTCCGGCTGGTGCGCGGCCTCGTAACCGATCAGGTCATCATCGTCGGCCCTCCGATAAGCCTGCGGATGTGGGCCTCCGAGTTCGAGGCCTTCTTCCCCGGCGACAAGGCGCAGCTCGTCAAGACTGGCAAGACCAAGATTGACGGCTCTGCATCGGCGCTGGTCATGTCTTACGAGATCGCAACCAAGCGCGCCGCCGAGCTGTCCCAGCTCAAGGCCCGCGCCCTGATCCTCGACGAGGCGCACGCCTGCAAGTCAGTCAAAGCCAAGCGCACCAAGGCCATCCTCGGCAGCGGCGGCCTCGCCAGCAGCGTGGCGCATTGCTGGTTCCTGACCGGTACGCCTATCACCCGCTGGAACGACGACCTGTATCCTTTCCTGTGCCGCGCAGATCTGAACGGCATGCGCCGTCGCTGCGGCGGCGACCATATTGACCGCTTCAATCTGCGCTACACCATAGTGCAGAAGCGCCAGTTCCCCGGCGCTCGCTACCCCACCAAGATGACGGTCGGCAGCCGCAACACAGACGAGCTGAACGCGTGGCTGTTCGATGGCGGCCTCGCCGTTCGCCGCGAGCTGGCCGAGGTCTGGGCTGCGATGCCTCCCCTCACAATTAACCGCCTGCCCGTCGGCCTGTCGATGGACGACGAGCTGCGCGATATCCTCGATGGCTTCAAGACGCAGGCCCAGATCGATCAGGCCGTCGCCGCGAACGACGAGCACATCGCCACCGCCCGACGCAAGATCGGCGAGGCCAAGGTGCGCGAAGCTGCCGCCGAGATCCGCGAACGTGCTACCAGCGGAGCCGGTGCCATCCTTGTCGGCGCTTGGCATACCAGCGTCATCGACGCACTGGTGTCCGAGCTTTCCCTGTATCAAGGAAAAGGTATTGCCTTATCTGTAGACAGCCTCGACGGCCGCACCAGCAGCGCCCGCAAGGACGAGCTGCAGCGCGACTTCAACGAGGGCAGGCTGGACGTGCTGGTCGGCCAGATCGCGGCCATGGGCGTCAGCCTGAACCTGCAGCACGGCGGCAACCGCATTGTCGTCGTCGAGGAAGACTGGTCGCCTGCCATCATGGACCAGTTCTACGCCCGCCTGCACCGCATCGGGCAGACCGAGCATGTCCACGTCGACATCCTGCAGTCCGACGACAAACTATCTCAGGCTGTGGCCCGCATCGCCTCCGCGAAGCGCCGGTCCCACACCGTAGCAATGGAGGTTTAAGATGAGCGTGCGCGATGCAGTTCTGCGCGGAGCAGATATCAAAGAGGCCCGCAGGGATTGGGGCTTTGACCGGACCACATACCTCAACAGCTCGGAGGCTGACGCCTGCATCCGCAGTATATGGTACTCGAAGCATCGGCCGGGTGAGGCGGCCGATCAGGACTGGGGTTACGCTCGTCGCGGTCACGCGGTCGAGGCGTACATCATCGACAGCCTGTCCATTCTAAACGACGTGTCTCTCGACCTTGTAGGCGCTGGTCAGGTCAGCCTACAGGACGAGAAGCGCCGGCTCTCGGCGACACCCGATGGGGTCATACGGTTTGGCGACGGGGATTGGTTGGGCCTCGAAGTCAAGTCCATAGACCCGAGAACAAACACCGGGCGTTTGCCGAAGCCGGCGCACATTACTCAGATGCGCATTGCTATGGCTCTACTGAACCAGAAGGGTGACTACAAGCTGTCACAAGGTTACCTGCTGTACGTCGACGCGTCGAACTTCAACCGTATGTTCGAGTTCGTCATCGACGCTGACGACCGCATCCTCGATGTCTATGCCAACAAGGCCAAGCGGGTTTTCTCTGCGGTCAGCGACAGCGTGCTCGACCGCGAGGGCAAGCGCACTGGCGAGTGTAAATACTGCCCCTTCACCGCCATATGCGGTGTGGCTGCTGAAGAGAGCCGGACGCCCCGGCCTAAGTCGCGGCCCGGTGGCTTTGATACGGCGGTGCTGCGCTATGTAGAGCTGCAGGACACAGAGGCCGCCATCAAGGCTGAGAAGGACAGCCTGAAGGAAGATATGAAACAAGCTCTGCAGTCCGCAGGGCCAATGATCGTCGGCAACATCGAGGTCTCGATGTCGCTGACCAAGGGACGTGCCAGCCTTGATCGTAAGGCTGTCGCGGCGGCGGGGATCGATCTGACCCCGTTTGAAAAAGTGGGCGCTCCCGTGGAGCGCCTTAACGTGAAACGTGTCAACTAGAAAGGTGACCGATATGACTAACGCACTGACTGCTTTTATTAACGACACCAACCTGCCAGCTCTGGACGACGACGCGATGGCCGCTGCCATCGACTCCAGTCAAGAGGAGGATGGCTACTCTCAGGGAGGTGGTGTCACGTTCATCGACTTCTCTGGCAAGATGAACCAGTACCGGGTCGGCAAGGAGCGTGAGGCTATCGACCCCGAAAGTATGTTCCTGTTCGAGCCTATCTCGGCCATCAAGGGCTGGATCTGCTGGAAGGGTGGCAAGGTCGTCGGCCGTGAGGAGTGGTCGTACCTGAACAAGGCCGCCGCTGTAGCCGCCGAAACTCTTGAGGATCACGGACCCTATAAGGAAGGCGACGGATGGAAGCCGCTGCGCGGTTTTGGATGTGTTGCTCTCGACGGTAGCGGGCAGAACTTCAAGTTCTCCTCAAACGCTGCCGGTGCCCGCAACTCCATAGAGGCGATGCTGTCACAGGTATCCGACCAGATTAAAAGCGGCGAGCCGTCGTTGCCGATAATCAAGTTCGCGTCTGAGAGCTTCACGGCGAACGACCACACGAACTGGAAGCCCACCTTCCCGGTCGTGGCGTGGGTTACTCGGGAGGCCGCGCAGGCGTTTTTCTCAGGCGGTAGCCTCGATGATCTGCTCGCGGGCAAGCAGCCCAAGAAACTCAAGTAGGGGAGAGGCCGCCGCCTTAACGGGCGGCGGCCACTTGATATGTACAAACTGATCACAGATACCGACGAGCTGCAGCAGTATGTCGACGCCATCGACGACAGCTTCTGCGCACTCGACTTTGAAACCACCTCTCTACGACCCGAGGATGGCCGTGTGAGGCTCGTCAGCCTGTTCGATGGTACTCGGGGTGCTGTCGTGGACTTCGACGCTATACAGGGCGGATTTGAGGCCTGCGCGGGCATGTTCAGCAGGGGGGAGTGGATCGTATTTAACAGCGGGTTCGAGCTGCGGTGGTTCATTGCCGCTGGCTACCCGGAAACCCGCTGCAGGGATGTTGGGTTCCTGCGCCGCGCCATCCTCGGCGGCGGCCGCTACAGTCTGAAGCAGGTTGTGGCGTGGGATCTCGACCGGGAGATGGATAAGACGGAGCAGACCAGCAACTGGGCTGCCCCGGACCTGACACAATCCCAGCTAGACTACGCGTTCAAGGACGCGGTCGACACATGGGATCTGTTTCAGCATTGGTACGACAGGTCCGACGAGCTGCATCTGGGGGCGTGGGAGCTGCTCGACGGGATGGTGCCGGCGGTGATCGAGATGGAGGACAGCGGTATGCTGGTCGACACTCGCCGGCACCGTGAACTATCCAAGCACTGGGCTGAGATATCTGAGGAGAAAGTCAAAGCTCTTCGGAAAGTCGTCGCGCCGGATCAGGTGGCGAACATCAACAGCGACACGCAGTGGAGCGACTTCTTCGCCCGCGAGATGCCGGACACCATCCTGTCCAAGTGGCCACGCACCGAGAAGACGGGCACGCTATCCATGACCGGCAGCACGCTGTCGAAGATCGGAGCGCACTTCTACGGACACTTCGGGGAGAACCCGATCACGGCACTGGTCGACGCCCTGCGCGATTACAAGAAGATGTCGAAGTATCTCAGCAGCTTCGGCGACACGCTGTCCGACAAGGCGCAGATGCACGACGACAACCGAGTGCGCTGCCGGTTTAACATTGGCGCGGCGAAGACCTGCCGGTTCTCTTCCAGCGGCCCGAACCTGCAGCAGATACCACGCGACCTCGACCTGCTCGGCGAACGCACCAGTGTGCGGTCGTCATTCATCGCGCCACCCGGCAAGAAGCTGGTCAGCTTGGACTACAGCGGGATCGAGCTTCGCGTCCTTGCCCTGCTATCAGATGACGATCAGCTCCTGCACGACGTTGTGCACGGCGACGTGCACGCCGAGGTGGCGTCTGTCATCGCTGGCCACACCATCGACAAGTCAACGACGGAGGGCAAGGCCGCTCGCACTGCAGCCAAGGCCGTCAGCTTCGGCATAATCTACGGGTCCGGTGCTGGGGGTCTGTCCGTCACGATGCGGACATCCAGCACCAAGGCGCAGAAGTACATCGACTTCTGGTCAGAGCGATACACCCACGCGTTCGAGTACCGCAACGTGATGATGGAGCAGGCCGCCAAGACGCGATACATCCGGTGCGTCGACGGCGGCACTATTTACATGGGCAAGAACCCGGACCTGCCGAAGTGCGCGAACTATCCAGTTCAGCGGGCTGCCCTTTCGGTCATGGCCCGCGCTATCTACAGGCACAAGCGAACGCTAAACGCATATCGTCAGGATAGACAGCAGCAGCAGACACTGATACTATCCACGATCCACGACGCGTTGATTGACGAGGCTGCGGCCGACGACGCGCAGAGATGCCTCCAGCTCATGCAGGAGGATATGACTGCCGGTTACCTTGACCTGTTCCCCGGAGCCCCGACGGACGGACTGGTTGAGGGAGGCATTGGTGATAACTGGGGCACATTAGGTTAGAGGAGATAACCATGTTTAACAGTGTAATAAAGCATGACGTTGCTGCGCTCGAGAAACGCGTGGCTGATTTGGAGAAGGAGCTTTCGTCTGCGTTGAAGGCGCTGGATTTCTTGAGAGGGCAACTGACTACGGCGCAGCCCGCTGAGGAGAAGCAGATGCGTCAGCGAAAGAACCGCCGTCGGCATCACTCCTTAAAGAGTTTGACGTATGACAGCTACGGCCGCGTCGATATAGCGAGCAGCCTTGCCGCTATTAACCGCAGTGCGCAGGATATTATGGCTGGCTGCTGGCCCAAACACAGCGCGGAAAGCCGGATCGACCACGCTCTCAGGCGGTCTACGCCGGGTGCTGGGGGGATGATTAGCAGGGAGCAGTGGCTCGCCGATAACCCTGAGCAGCTCGAGCTGTGGCCTCGATGACCCGTACTGAGCAGTTCGACGCCGCCTGCTCCGACGTAACACAGCGGCGCGAGACAAACTACGGACACCCGCTGGATAACTTCCGGCGGGGTCAGGCTATCATGGATGTTGTGGCGGAGTGTTCTCACCCAGAGGTGCGCTGCGCCCTCACCCTGATCGCTATTAAGATGGCCCGGTTAATCGCCACGCCGGACCACCTAGACAGCGCGGTCGACATCGCTGGCTATGCGCGGACAATCGTGATGGCGTTGGACGAACAGGAGAAAAGAGATGGCTAAGACGGGAGCCGAAAGGCAGAAGGAGTACGAGCTTCGCAAAGTGGAGGCCGGTTTTAAGCGGGTGCCTGTCTGGGTTCCGGTAGACAAGATCGACGAGCTAAAAGCGTTTGTCGAAACTCTGCAAAAATAAATCCTATGGGGGGTTGTCATACACTGACGACCCCCCATATACTGAGGGAACCAACCAAGGAGACCTCAGATGTTTACAGACGCAAAGACCGCCCTCGACTTTATCCTCGCTGGCAAGGCCCGCGTGACCCTGACCAGCAAGGTCAGCGGCAATTCGTTCACCTTCAAGATTGACGCTCCGAAGGATCGGGCGACCGGCGAGACCGACCGCAGCATCCTGTTCGTCAAGGTGCTGAACGGCCCCGACAATAGCTGGGATGGCGACTGGCTGTTCCTCGGCTTTATCCGCCCGGTCTGGCCGTCCCGCCTCGTCGGGTCTAAGAAGGGCCGTGGCAAAAGCCAGTCGTTCCGCGCACTGGACTGGACCCTGCGCCAGCTCGCTGCAGGGCATATACCGGAGGCGCTGGAGATCCGGCACGAGGGTAAGTGCGGTCGCTGCGGTCGCTCCCTCACCCGCCCCGAGAGCATCGACAGCGGCTTCGGCCCCGAGTGCATCAACCATGTTGGTTGAGACCATGGATCAGGCTCTCGGGCGCGTGTCCCGAGAGCTTGACAGCGCCACCTTCGATAGCGATCATCAGGCTATTCGGAGACTGGAGGCAGAGCGTGCTGCCTTACTCCGGCTGCAGCGGTCTGGTGACACTTGGACAGTTAGTTTTTAACCGGGGCTTTTTGGCTCTCCCTTCCCCGGACGACTGGCGGCGCTTTACAGCGCCGCCTTTTTTCTTTTCCACGTTAGGAAGTCCGCGCCCTCCTCGAGGTCGGCGAACGCACTGATCCGCTTGACCGCGCTGCCTTCCTCTGGATCTATCACGAACAGGACTGTAGAGCCGTACTCGTCGCGGTGGAAATTGTGCCGGGTTGCGTACTCGTCGATCCATTTGTAGCCGCGTGCGCGGGCCTGCCAGACGACACGGCCGTCGTCCATCTCCTCGTGCGTCAGCCCCCATGTGTGGTGGTGGCCCGCCACGTAGATGTCAGCGTCTTCGTCAAACAACGCCGCACGTTTCTGACCGTGCAATCGGTTATATATCGAGGTGCCTTTATGGTTATGCGCCGCGTCGATCCTAACCTCGCCGCCGCCGGGGAAGCGCAGCTTGAACTTGGCCCGCCAGTCGATCATCGGTATCTGGGCTACGTTCTCCGACTTCAGGAATGTGGAGAACTCACCGTGCATCGTGTCGTGGTTGCCGTGCAGCCAGACTACCCACGGCACACCAGCATCGCGCAGGAACCACCGCGCCAGCTTGCGCTCTGTCGGCTTGCTGATGTCGTCCTCCGCGTAGAGGTAGATCATCCTGCCCCAGTTGTCAGCAGTGTCTCCGATGTTGACCGCCATCATGCCCTCGGTCTGCGACATGATCTCGATGTCGCGCCGCAGCAACGGTATATTACAGTGCGTACCCAGATGCGGATCACCGACGACGGCCAGCCCAACCGGACCATCAATGCGGACGTTCACATCGAACCACGTTTTTGCATCCTCGTTCGCCAGCTTCTTTTCAAACCGGCGAGACAGGTGGTCGAGGATTGCGTCGACTTCAATATCGTCTTCGGGGAAAACAGGCAGATCAAAAACCGGCTTGTCTTGCGGTTCATCTGCTGGCTTGTATTGATCCCAATCGATCTTGCGATACATACGCTCAGCGGCTTGTCGTTTGGATGACCCGCTGCTGCGTGGGATATTCAGTTCGTTGGTTGCCTCGGCCAGTGCGCCATTTAATCCCTGCACCGTTGTCCCCATTGGGGGATAGCCTTCACGCAATTTCTGCTCAACCAGTTCGACAAACTTTTTGGCGTCGGCTTTAGATATTCCGGGATTAGCCATCTATACTCTCCAGCCGCCTAGCGTGGCGTTCTGTGCGGTTTGTGGTTTGCCGGTACAGGTTACTGTCGCGAAGCTGTGCTGCCGCCTCAGACCAATCTTTAGCCTTTATGGCGGCATGGTGCAGCCTGAATTTCTGGTAGCGGGGCTGGCCGAGCTGGAAGCACAGAGAAGCGATAACAATCCGCGCCGCGTCCGGCAGGTCGTCAAAGTCTGGATGCAGCCACCGCGCATCCCTCAGAGCAATGCCGACATCCTGATTGTACAATTGCGTGACACGCGCCTCGCTAATCGCAGTGCCGATGGGCCATCCGTATTCACGGTCTGTTTCGATCAGAAGATGCCCGATACCGCACGTAGGGTTCGGCGGGTCCATATGATCTTCATAAACCTCATGGACGATACCTTCATCCTGTTCCAGCACTAGGCGCAGGCTTTCTTCAAATGTCATTTGCTGACCTGTTTAATTTTCTCCACGGTCCTTAATCCCCCGAGACCTAAAAGCCCCATCAACACCGGCATCATCTGTGACATGTCAAGCGTCGGCAGTTCCACGAGATGTCCTGTCTGCGCCAACACAAACGATGCCAGCGGGAACACGATAAAGTTAAGCCCCATTGCGCCCCCGCACATCCAACCGATAGCTGGACGCCACCCGGCAACGAATATAGATCTATGCGCCGCTTCGGTTTTGTTCACCTCAAGCTGCGCCATGTCGATCTTCGCCAGATGCTCCGTAAGCTGCGCTTCGATCTTGCGCTCCGCTTCAGCGCGTTTCTTCGGGTCTTCAGGCAAGAACGATCCCACCACATCTTTGACGAGCGGTAGTACCGCCGGGAGTAACGCGCCGATCATTTCCTTGCCTCCATCAATTTCAACCGGACCTCATGGTCATGAATGTAGACCATGAAATCTTCGCGCAGCTTCTGTCGTTCGATGCTGTTAGCGGGCGATGCGACGATCTCTCCCTGCGGTGTAACAAGCAGCATCAAATATCCCTCGGTCTTTTGCAGTCGGCTCTCCAGTTCATTTAAGCTGGTAATCAGATAGCCGACAGCCGCGAACAAAATCGGAGCCAGCGCGGTCAGCACCGACTGCATGTTTAGGCTCACGTCGCTGTCCTCTCGCTTGCCACAGGAGGATGTACGCCATTGTGTAGTTTTCGGAGGCTCGCCGTTTCGGCTTTCAGATAGGCGATGTCGGCCTGAATTGTGGCAGCCATCATGTGATCCCGGCGCAGCAGTTCCGGCGATGACATCTGTGAAAGGATATTCAATCGTTGTTCTGTTTTTTCCGCAGATGTATCCAGCGCATCGATGCGGCGATCCAAGCCACGAAGCCTGACCTCTGTGTCGGCAAGTTGCTCGATGACGGTAGCCAACTTTTGTCGGACAATAGCTGCTGCCGAAACCACGGATACCAACATCCCCGCCAAGGTCAGGATCATGCGTCCATCGAGTTCCATTTTATTTTCTAAACGCGGCGAACAGCAGCGCAGCTATAACCACGCCGAGCAGCATCACTTCGCCGTAACTCATCATAATCGCTTGCGACATTTCTCGATCCACCTTTGCACTGTTTCGGTTTCATAGATGCGGATGATCGACCAGATCAAGGACGCCAAAGCCGCCGCAGCAGGGAGCCATTCGACCAGCGTGGCAAGCACGACGGTGATGCTGCTCAGATCGACAATCGTTTTGGCGTGATCGCTCACAGCAGCGCAGCCTCAAGGAGCGCGGCCCAATACTCGTCGCCGATCATGCCATCTGAGTTGACGCCTCGGTCCAAATTGATCCGCCCCATCCGGCCACAGAAATCGCCAAGCTGCTCCTCGGTTTCGATGCCGGTCATGTCAGCGCCGCCGTCGGCAAACCACGCAATCCGATTGCGCGTCTCGATAATGGAGGGCCACTCTCGACCAACCAGATCAGCGAGATAGTTGTGCGGCGCACACTCGTCGCAGCATCCGCCTCTCCAGACATACTCGGCAGGATCAGCCGCTGATCGCCACTGTCCGTAGTCGCCCTGCTCTGCACACCATAGATCAAAGTCACGACCCGTCTGGCCGTTGGCAACATACTGATTGTAGCCGCGCTGGTAGGCACAACGGAGGCACCAGATATCCGTGCAGGTATCAACATCGCACGTTGTAATCAGCGACCGCAGAGCCTCTGGCAAAGCCTCAAGCTGCTCGAACCGGCCAGACATTTGTGCGGCGATTGTGTCGTAGTTTGCATCTGCTGCGACCGGCTCAGTGATACTGATTGACGGCAGATAGACCGCCGCGCCTGTGTCGTAGACCTGACCGATTAGGATTGGGTGACGGTCTGTCGCGGTGTTCTCAACGGAGATGCCGATTGCTATTGCGTCAGCCTCATGCGTCGCAATCTGAGTGACGTAGTTTTCATAACGAGCCGTCGCAAATGCGTAGGTGATGGTTTTAGTAAATCCTGCCCGAACCGGGCGCTTGTCGTCTGAGTGGCTGATCGACGGCAGGGTGACGTACGACCGTTCAAATGTGCGGACGTTTGCCGAAAGCCAATCACAGATCGCGTCGAACTCGGTGCGTTCGTTTGGAGCGCCGTCGTAGCTCTCACGGAAATGCAGCGCCACGATTTCATGGTCTGTGTTTGATAGGAACTGATGCAGAGCGTATGCGCTGTTCACACCGCCACTCGCGGGTATTAAAATTTTCATTACGCTGCGCTCCCTGCGACTGTGCCAGAATTATTGAGTGTGACTGTTCTGCTATTTTTGCGAATAGCAAACCCTGCCGCTCCTCCTGATCCACCACCGCCGGGATTTTGATATTCACAACCAACCTGACCGCCGCCAAACGAACCTGACCCGCCCGTCGAACCGGCTTGGCCGAATCCCCCAGCAGCGCCCGTGGCCCCATAGGAGCCGTAATAAAAGATTCCGGCGCAGCCGCCTTTATCGGCATACGCCCAGCGGATACCTCTCTGGCCTCCACCGCCTCCACCTCCGCCGCCCGACCGCAGGTTCCCACCGGAGAGTACGTTAACAATGTATGTGCCGCTGCCGCCGGTCAGGGTTTCAAAGAAAAGCGCGTCTCCACCAGCCGATCCTGCCCCTGCAACCGGGGAACCGTTTGCTCCAGTAAATCCATCGACGCTGCCGCTGATATTGATCGTCAGGTCGCTATCAGCGTTCAGCGCACCGGTCCGCAGCGCGTGGCTGCTGCTGCCGCTGATCGTCACGCCACTGGCGATATTGACGATGATTGGGGTTGTATCCGTTGCTGCCGTGTATCCCGCAGCGGTTGCCAGTGTGAGGATGTTTTGTTCACTTGCACTCGACGTGATGTCGAGGACCAAGGCCGCTGTCGCGCTGTAGAAATTAGCTAAAGTAATTGCACCAGACGCCGGGACGCTTGCGTTGTTCGTGCCGACCAGACTGCCGCCCGCGTAAAACTCAGACATTGAGTTAGGTGTGGTATCGCCGAACTCAGTCGCCAAATCGGATAACGATATCGCGCCGCTTGCTTGCAGGGCCATTAGCGTTGACCTTTCAGTTCATCGATCTCAGCCTTCAAAGCCTTGATGCTTTCGATCAGCAGCCCAACGAGGTTCTGGTACTTGACGCCTTTTGCACCACCTTCTGCGCTCGTGAGTTCCGGCAGTACCGCTGCTAGTTCTTCGTAGATCACGCCCTGCGACTTCTCGCCGGAATCCTTCCACGTCCAGCTTACGCCGCGCAGTTTGCCTATCAGGGCGAGCGGGTCAGGGATGGTCACGATGTCGGCCTTCGCCACCGCGCTGGAGAACGCTGTCACATCTCCGGTAGCATAGACTGCGCCGCTGACGTGCAACTTGTACGACGGGCTGACGCCGATGCCGACGTTGTTGGAGGAGTCGATCTGGATCGCATCGCCATCGGCGCGGATCGCAGTTTCATTTGTAAGAGCCATCAGCTACCCCACCCGGCTGGTTGTTTCGTGATTGTCGGCGGCACCCGCTGCTTGTCGATCTGATCGTCGAGGGCGCTCTGAATTTCAGATTCGTCCGTGCCGATGGACGCCAGCACCCAGCCTTTGACCTGATCTCGCGTGACATTGTTAAACGCCACGAAGCCACCCCCCGGTGCGTCGAGGGAAGCTGACCCGTAGGCGGATGTCGTCAGCGGTTCTGCGTCATCAGAAACAGCAGTGACGCGCCAATGGACCGTCTGAATTACATCAGCGTGTCCGTCGATTTCGGCGGCGGCTACTTCGAGAGGCTCGAACGTCCATGTGTACGTGTTAGGCATTATTTGGACTCCAATTCTTTAACTTTTGCGGAGAGTGTTTTGACCGCTTCGATAAGCAAGGCCACCGAGTTTTGATAAGCCACGCCGACGTGACCACCCTCGTTGCTCGTCAGTTCAGGAATGACTTCTTCGACTTCCTCGTAGATCAGCCCGACAGCTTTCTTGCCGCTTTCCTTCCACTTGAAGGAGACGCCGCGAAGCTGCTCGACCAAATCAAGCGCATTGGGGATAGTGGTGATTTCGTCTTTAGCGACGGCAGACGAGTAGGCGGTTACGTTGCCGGTGGCGTAGATGTCGCCCGATACGTGGAGTTTGTAGCTGGGCGTTACGCCGATGCCGACGTTGCCACTGCTGTCGATACGCATACGTTCGCTACCGTTAGTAGCAAAAGCCCAACGACCACTCGCCCCTTCAACACCAGCGATATATGTGTTGAGTGCTGAAGTTCCAGCTTCAATAACACCACCCGAGGCGAACTGAATAGAGCCGTTGACCGACAGATGCCGTGTCGGTGACGACCTACCAATACCCACGT
>WLWH01000249.1_pt1 | contig 46011 bp, 71 predicted proteins | sample 6712741 | NCBI WGS metagenome assembly WLWH01 (sample SAMN12718694, study PRJNA515312) | sponge metagenome | isolation source: marine sponge | host: Mycale hentscheli | place: New Zealand: South Island, Marlborough, Capsize Point | collected 2003-05-01 | reverse complement strand
AGTATTTTACCTTGTGTAGCTGTTGTTGCTAGTGTTCCTGTACTTGCAGGTAATGTAAGGGTATTAGTTCCTGCTACTGCTGGTGCTGCAACTGTAATAGTTCCAGAGGTGTCTCCTGTTAATACTATATCAGCCATTATTCGTTCTCCATTGCATCTAGTTTAGTTTGTATTACTGCTTGTTTTGCAGCATCTATTACAATAGTAGTTTCATCAAGAACCCAAGCATCTCTAAATGTTCTGTCGGTTGGTAAGTCTGCTACATCTACAATGTGATACTCAACACCTTCAGGTACATCTTTAAGTGCAAGTTCTACTGATACGGCAGGTATTATCACAGAGATTGTCCCATCATTATTTGTATATACTATTCTTTGATTCATTATTTTTCCTTATCTAAAAATTATACAATTTATTTCAGCATAATCATAAACACCTGTAGTGTTTGCAAATGTTTGTAATTGAAGTTGTGTAGTAGATTTTAAAGTTGCGCCACCCGCAGCTGTTCCAGCAATTACAATATTTCCACCAATATTTGCTGCACTAAATGCAGTGTTTTGTAAAGAAACAGCATAATTAGCATCAGGCATTGCTGTTGCAAAGTTTACAGTATAATTACCAGTACTATTATCCGTAATACTACTTACATTACCACTAGCTCTAATAGCAACTGTACCTGTACCATTAAAATTAACCCATGCTCTTACACCATATACGGGTGCAACTGAACCATATCCAGAGTTAGCTGATAGAACTCCTGCTGCACTTATTTCTGCTACTTTAGTTCCAGCAGATTGTATTTCTACAACTCCACTTGTATCAGAGGTTAGCTTTAGTCCGTTACTTGTATCTGCATTAATTATTGTACTCATATTATAATATCACCCATCGTTGTCCAGAAGGAATAGTAACAGTAACTCCTGTACCTAGTGTAACTGGTCCTACTGACATTCCATTCTTGTTTGTTGATAAAGTATAATTTGATGAAACAGTAACTGCATTTTCATAAATTACACCTCCTGCAGAAGCTCCTCCACCAATAGAACCCCAAGCTGATGTATAACCTTCAAACTCTCCTGTACTAGAGTTATACCTAAACATACCTGCTGCTGCTGAGCCAGGTCTTTGTGCTGTAGTACCTGTTGGTATTTCTAAAGACCCAGTACCTGTTAGTTCTATTTCATTAGGGGAGTATACAAATGTTTTTAATTGAGTACCAGTAACTTTTTTAGAAGTTCCCGATTCATTAATCTCAAACTCATTAGCGTCTGCTACTGATGAAGCTCCCGTTAATCCTGATATTTTTACATTTGCCATTATTTAACCCTTGTCCAAGTTGTTCCTACTTTTTTATAAATTCTTGTTGGAATTTTCCAACTTCCTTCGTGTTTAACATATGGTGCACTATCTTTCCAAACTCCTAAATATTTAACATACATATTAGTTAAGAAACCTGATTTAGTTCCTTCTGCTGTCATAGAACTTACACCAGCATTTACTAATACAGTACCTGTAATTCTAGTATCACCAGCTTCTGTGATTCTTATATCTGTACCTGTTTCTAAATCTCTGATTAAATCAGTATCATTATAACTTTTAAATTCACCATATTGTATAGTCATAGTTAAGTGCCCTTCCTATAAACTTTTTTCCAAGCACCACTTACTTTTTTATATATTTGAGGTTCTTTCCAAACACCTTCATGTTTAACAAATGGTTGTGATTCTTTCCATGTACCACTTACCTTAACATACATATCTGTTTCTAATGCATCAGCAACTAAAGTACCTGTTCCAGTTAAGTCTGCTAATCCAAATTTAATCTTTAATGCAAAAGCACTTAATGTTCCAGTACCTGTAAAGTCTGCAAAAGCTATTTGTTTAACTACACCTTCTGCTGATATAGTGCCAGTACCAGTTAAATTTGCTAGTGGCTTAGCAGTAAAGGTTTGCAAAAATGATGCAGTACCTGTACTTGTAAAGTTAGCATGTCCAAACTGTGTTCTTTCACCTACAGATAACTTACTACCTGCTGCTTGTAAATCTGCAAGAGCTACTTGTGTATGTGATGGTACTACACTTATTGTAGCTGTACCAGTTAAATCACCTTCACCAAAAAACATTTTCCTACCTAAAGCAGTCATACTACCACTGCCTGTTAGGTCTGATAATCCTAATGCTTTTAAATCACCATCTGGACTTATAGTGCCTGTACCTGTTAAACCAGACTCAGCATTATGTATTCTAATTCCAATAGCTGCTAGTGTACCAGTACCTGTTAATGCAGAACTAACTATAAAAGATACAGTTGGGCTTGCACTTAACGTACCAGTTCCTGCAAGAGTAGCTTCACCTAATGTAAATCGTTCCGTTATACGAAATACACTGGCTTCCGTAATCCTGCTGTCGCCATTTTCAAGGACTCGAAAACCGTCAGCCATGGTGTATCCTTAAGCTAAAGTTAAGTCGATATTACCAGCTGAAAATTCTAATGTATCACCATCAGCAATTGTTTTAGATGCTGTCATGTTACCATGCCATAACAAGTTTCCACCTAATGAAGCATCATGGATACCAATAGCTACTACAGTACCAAAAGCTCCGCCTGAAGCTGTCCATGTTACATCACCTGAATTAGATGTAGTTCCTGCTCCTGAAGTTGCCGCAGCAAATGCTACAGTCTTTCTAGTATAACCACTACCTGAAACTTCTGTACCACCACCTGCATCATTAGGTGCTGATGTATATAATGCTACATACCAGGCTGTAGGACGAGTAACAGAACCAGCTGTCATCGAGTAGTCTAGTAATAGCTTTTCTGCATAATCCGATAAAGCTGCCATTTATTATTTCTCCTTAAGTTACTTTAAACCAGATATCACCATCTGAACCACCAGAAGGAGAGTCTGTACTAATTGTTACCCTATCAACTAACGCTAGGTAATTGTCATATAGGGTTTGCATTGATGTTAAATAATCTACCCCATCTACAGTAAAGTCACCAGTCATTGTTATATCTTTAACATTGCTGATGTCATTACTATTCATATCGAGGTCATTCTGCATGGAGTTAGGTTCACCAGTAGGATTATTTCGATATAATACTTTTTGTTGAAACTCGTTTTCTATTGTGGTAAATGTAGTATTAAATGTTGTATTACTAGCATAACCAGATGATATGGTAGGTAGGTCTATTTTAGCCACGTTTTTTCCTCTTTGATTCTTTCTTTAGATTAGTCTTAGCTGCAACTTTGCGCAGATTCTTTTTAGTATTGTTTCTAGGGTTATTATCCTTATGGTCTACTTGACGAGGGTCTCCCTTCTTAAGACCAGCTTTCTTTCTAGCTGCATTGCGTGAAGCTCTGTCCTTTACTCTACCTGGTTTCTTTTTCTTTTCCCAGTTTAGTTCTTTCTTGTAATCTCGTTTACCGTTTTTTTGAAATGGCAAACTATTTACCTTTTACACTTTTTTTATATTTACTATCTATTTTATTTTGAGCTCTATTATCTCTCATTCTGTCTCTAGTAGGATACCTATTAGCTCTTTTCATTACTGCTTCATTTTTAAGTTTTTTTCCAGCAATATTAAGAGCTCCAGTAAAAGTATCCATTTGTTTTTTAGTAGGAGACCCTGCTTTACCAGCAATCTTAGCTTCTTTTGCTTGGTTCTTAGCAACCTTACGAGCTGACTTAGTTGTTAAATGTTTCATGAGCTTTTTAGCTCCATATCTTGCTGCTATTCCTGCTGCTACTATTACTGGTGCTACCATTATATTCTCCTAGATTTTTTGATATGGAAGTAACACATCATCATTCTGTACTTCAGTATTAACTGAACCTACTAATCCTGCTTGAGATGTTCCAGCAGTTCCTATACCACTAGAAGTACCTAGTGAACCAACAGCTGCTCTGTTAGCTCCTGTTCCTGGTTTTTCTTCTTTAGGTGTTGATGCTAGTTGTCCAGCAGACTGCCTATCTCTAAGTTTTTGAGCAGCTTGTACTGCTCCAATACCACCTGAGTTAGCTTGTCTAGCTAATGCTGCAGTACTTCCAGGTTTAGCTGGTAGAACACTTGTATTAATATTTGGACCCATTGTTCCATCATCTTGCCACCCCATCATTACCATACTAAACTCCTGTGTATAACGTTATTATAAAAATTACCATTGGTGTTATTGGCATAATGGCAAGAAAAGTTAATATACTAACTATCTTTGTCATTTGCCTGTTATATAATCATCTTTCTTATTATAGAAAGGAGATTTACCTTTTTTTATTCTTTTCTTTGCTTGTTTAAGAGAAGCAATCTGTTGTGATGCAGAGACTCTTCCTGTTACTTGCATATAATTAGCTTCTATAGGATTTATGTTTTTAGTGATTGCTGGTCTATATGTATCACCACCTTTACCACCTGGTCTTCCTATACTATACTCTGTCATTGTTCTAGGTTGATTTGGCTTACGTATCTGTGCAAATCCTTTACCTTTCTTAGTTCCATCTAATCTTAGATTGTTAGGTATCTTACCTCCAGAAGGAGAGTTGTATAATCTTTTTACTCTAGTCTTTGCCATTGACAACTTTTAAACCTATTCGTTCTAAGTCTGACTGTCTATCTTTAGCAGCCTTTGCATCTGTCTTCAATTCTCTTTCTACTTCTTCCTTGCTAGGTCTTCCTGCTCGTTTAGCGTAACCTTTCTCTACAAGGTACTTAGCAGCCTGTAACCCTTTTGGGTCATTATCCAGACTGTGCATGATAATAGACTTGATACCTTTAGCTTTAAGACGAATATCTATTTCATCTCTCCAAGCCTGTATCATATCTTTAATTGCTGGTGTTGTGTCATTACACAACTTTATCCAGTGGTCCCAAGAACCGAGATGCTCCATTGCGAAATCATACTCAGCCCCTGGTACGTGGTCATACGCCATATAAAGTTTTTTAAGAGAAGGATAGGTAATATCACCTTTTACCAAGTCATAGTCCTTCATGCACCAGATTGGTTCCATAGATTCATCTCTCATTTCCCAGAATAAGGATTGAGTTCTATACCTGCCCATTTTGTCTTTATATGGTTTATTCATAAATTACTTGTTCATTATGTACATTGTTACTTCAAATCCGAAACGCATTTCTACTGCTTCTGGTTTTGTCCACATAGTGTTCTCCTAGATAGTATATTAAGAAAACAAGTTCTGATAAGAAACCAGATGGTTAAGTTATCATTGATGTTGTTACATAATAACATGATACCCTTGATACTATGATAAAATAACTAAAACTAAAACTATATCAAGTAATACATGTTACTTATACTAATATTATATCATAAAAAATAACAAAAGTCAATACCTAATTACAAGAAATGTATAAATAATTTAAAATTACCCCCCTTCCTATACAATAATTTTTGTGAGATATTTATTTCTTGCAGTTCATTTATATCAACTACTGCCTAGACCCCCTGGTGGGGGTCAATTATTCTAACTTTCTTACAGAAAGGGAATAATTATTACTCTACCATGATAAATCATGGGAGTAATGGCAGTAATTCATTCGTTGTATTACAATCTATATAACTATATCTCTCCTATGTTATTGAATACAAACAACTATATATAATTAACAAGTGTACATATACTATACATATGTTAAGTATTCTATTACTACTTATGCCTCACCTCTGGTTCGTAATTCCAATTCCCACTGCACTCACATCAGAGCCTGATGTTCGCAGACACCTGTGGTGTCAAGGCGTGGTTGAGTTTATTAATCTTCCTAAAAACAAAAAAGTGAATCAACTAATTACTACTAGCCCACCCAAGTGGTCTACTAGCAAAGTTGATGCCCAGCAAAGCTGGCTATACTTTTATGGAAGATTAGTAATATATATAAAAACCTCGCGGGTAGCAGTATTAGCCCCTCTTTTAACCAGCTAAAGCTGGGAGGGGCTTAAGCATACGATTAGATTCATGTAAAGTAGCTTATCACAATCAGTTCGATTATTGATAAATCAATAATAGATACGCAGTCAATAATCTGCAAGCAGATTCTCTTTGTGCTAACTGATTGCAATGAATTACTTGACATAAATAGAATCGTTTGCAACGGGGATGCTTCACCGCAAGGTGTTTATATATATTTTTTAATTATACAAGGATTTACATCATGAAACATACAACAATTTTAAAATTTAGATATTCAAATGAGCAAACTGTTCATACTAGAAGATATAAAAATGGAGCTGATGCTACGCGTTGGCTTCATAACAAAATACGTTCTCTTACACTTTATAACCCTACATATACAATAGATTATCATGTATTCACAAAGGAGGTAACATCATGATTAAGCAAATCATTTACAAAACAGCTAACGCCTTTGGAGTGTTAGCTACCTATCCTGTAGAATTCAACAGTCTACCTGTAGTTTCACAACCAACAAACTGTGCAATGCAGTTCATCGAAGTTTATAATCCTGATACAGGTCATCACATGACTGTTGAAGAATTCAGTGATGATTTATTTGCAAATGGTTATCGCTTTGTTAGTTATATTCCTAACTCTCAAGTTGATTATCCTGAATTATATGCTTCACAGCAGAATGCAGCTGATGAAAGACTGGCTAACTGTGCATCTGACCCAATGATACGGGTTACCGAAGAACGTATATCTGGCGAGAGTATGTATCATCAGCCAGTGGAAATATGGTAATATGGTATCGTTACATAAGTCCCTGTCAAGTGTGCAGGGACTTCTTTCTCTGTTATATAAATTTTTAATTAAATAAGGAGTATTACAAATGGCTACAAATAACAACAATGATTTTCTTGATATGCTTAATGACACAGTAAACAATGGTGGTTATACAGCACAATCAGGTAGAACATATGCACCATCAACAAAGGTTCAATCAGTTAAGGTTGAAGCTTTACTTCGCAACTTCAAATATAGATTTGCAAATGGTTCTGAAATATGCATGGATGGCTTGGCTGCATTAGCTAAAGTTAACTCTGCTATGGAAGTTCTTAAAGAAGTAAGTGCAAAGTTTGAAGCTTCAGAAAAAGAAGCTCGCCAAGCTAGACAAGCTAAACAAGAGAGTTACAACAATCATCCAACGATTGAACAAACTCCTAGTTCAGCAGTAGTTCCAAATATAGCTAGTAAGTAGTTTCACAAAAGGGGTAGGCAGAAATGCTTACTCCTTTTTTTATTGCGTGGACGCTTTTTGTAAAAGACACAAAAAGCTTAGCAAAAAAGTCTATGCTCTTCGTATATAGTAATGGTCGGTCATATTAAACGACTATCGGGAGTGTAAACTATCAGTCTGTTAATCAACATGCGGAGTTATTATGAAATGGTATAATTTAGGTTATGGTATAGGTGCAGTCAATACTGACGAACTCAATACAATTTATTGTGAAGAGTTCTATAGTATGTTTGGCAAATTGCCTCAACCAAGCAACATGAGTCGTCCTGTATTGTTAAACGAAATACGTAAGCTTCAACAATACAACATGCGTTCCTCGGCTCGTCCCTCGTGAGAGCCTCGTCTCTTATTTTATTAATTACATGGAGTATGTTATGATAATCAAAAATGTAACAAACAATTTATTCGATGTCTTCTGGAAAGATGGCTGGGATAATTGTGTTCGTGTTAAGAAAATAGGTTCAGACTTTAGAGTAGTCAAAGCATTCAAACGACCACCTAGAGATGTCTTTCAATTTATCAAGAGGACTTGTCAATGAAACCAATTACTCATACAACATTTAAGAATACTTATACTGTTACTGACCCTGATTCATTGGTCAAGCAAAATGAGGTTCTAAGTATTACAGATGATTTATATATCATTCGTTCTACTTACAAACGTAAAAGTTATGTAGGTGTTAGTGATGAACATCCAAATGGGTATGATTATACTTATATACCTTGTTTTAAACTTATGTCTAAACAATTTTCAGAAACTTTATCTGAACAAGGTGAGTATGACAGGTGTTTAGTATCATGGAATGATAGTCAGATTTGGAACTTTCGTTATACAGAAGTAGATATATACTGTAAAGATTTACTAACTCGTAGGCATGCTGATAGTCGTGCTATGTTTGACGCATTGTATTACACACTTAATCCATTACAAATGCGTTACAATGATGGTAGATTAAAGTCAGGCTTTAAAAATCATCTTAAACGTAGACTTAATGGTTTTGCTAAAGGAAGTAAAGTAACAGATGTTATGCTTGCAGAATTACAAAATGAAATGCAACAATCTATTATTCAAGATGATATGTTTAGTCCTAGTTTATTAGACAGTATGCGTATGTTTCTTGATAATGATGTTAACTTAGAACAATGTCCATTTACTAAAGAAATAAATATCAGAAGTAACATGGTTAGATTTAGGTTATCAGGTGTTCAAACATACTGTCAAGAAACAATGACTTCTGATGATGTTGTAGCTTTCGGATATGAATATGATGCAAACAATCATACATTCTTAAAAGAGAATGAGATAATGATTGATGGTTCATGTTATGATAGTCGTCAAGTCAAAGTTGTTAGATGCACTGAATGTAATGTTAAGTGTGTTGATACAGAAACAGTTGATGGTGTATGTGTTGATTGTTGTGGTCGTGACTATCGTGTTCATAACTATACTCACAGAGTAGAAGAAACACTTGGCTTTGATAGACAGAAACTTAAGTCAGAACCTTATCTTGGTATTGAGATGGAGTTCCAAGTAGACAAGCGTAAAGCTGGTCGATTGTATGTAGGTAATACAATGTTTGGTCATGCTCTCATGAAAGATGATGGTAGTATAACTAATGGCTTTGAGTTAGTATCTAGACCAGCAGGGTATACAACACATCTAGCACGATATGATTCATTCTTGACTGACTTACCAGAGTATATACATCCACATAAATCATGTGGTATGCATGTACACATTAGTCGTAGAGCATTTACATATCTAGGTGCTGGTAAGCTTGTTGAGTTTATGAATCGTAAAGACAACAAAGACTTTGTTAAACTAATAGCAGGTCGTGGTACTACAAGTTATCAGAATCGTGATGATGATTATGATAAGTATACACCTTATCGACAAGCAGTTAAAGATAGATATGTTGGAAGGTATAACTTTGTTAACCTTAACAACAAAAAGACAATTGAATTGCGTATCTTTGCAACACCAGCTAACAAGTTGGAGTTCAACATACGCATGCAATTTGTAAAAGCAATGATTGAGTATTGCAAACCAGCAATACATAGTGTATCATTGGAGCAACAAACATACTTTAAATCTTTCGTAACATGGTTAGACAGCACTAAGAAAGACTTTAAAGAATTACATAACTATATTAAGGAGTCAACAATATGTGCATAGCAATAATGAAATCAGAAAACAAAAAGATTAGTAAGTCTACATTACAAAGATGTTACGATGCTAATCCAGATGGTGCAGGCTTTATGTTTGCAGAGAACAAAGAACTGACTGTAAAGAAAGGTTACTTTACATTCAAACAATTTTACAAGGAGTATAAACCACATGAGAACAAACAAGTACTACTACACTTTCGTATTAAAACGCACGGTCCAATTGATAAAAACAATTGCCACCCGTTCCTTGTTAATAGTGGGCTTGGTTTTATTCACAATGGTATTATCTCTGGTTACGGTGATGATAAGCAATCAGATACTATAGATTTCAACAAGTCTATATTACAAAAGATTGTAGCTAAACATGGTAACATGGGATTGTTTGATGACCCAATGGTTGAGCTTATTGAAAATGTAATCGGCTACAGTAAGCTAGTCTTTCTTGATAGACATGGTAACTATCGTATCATGAATGAACAGAAAGGTTCATGGCATGATGGTGTATGGTATAGTAATAGTAGTTGGAAGAAACCTGAACCAGTTACATACAAAGGATATGATTGGACTAAGCAAAGTACGCATCGTACTTCGCTGCCCGTGGCAGCCAAGAACTCCTGCTCCTTCGCCTCTGGTGATTGGGTAATATGTAATGAAGACTATGACTATGGTATAGGTGATGACACAGTAACCATTAAGAAAGGTGAATGGGTTGAAGTAGAGAATGTAGATAGTAAAAGTAAAACTTGTACACTAATTACTGGTGAATACATGAACCCTACTATCTTTACTAAAGTACCTACATCTGTAGTAGAATCATGGGAAGATGCTGAGTCATATAATTACAACAAGTCGTTTGACTTTTAATTAATAGTATGGTATAATATTTATATAAGGAGTAAGATATGTTAACATGGTATATTGTAGTAGAAAATGAGTCGGGTGATAAAGTAGAAATAACAGATGTCCCGAAGGATGTAGAAGTAGTTATTGATGAATATGTACATGACATGGAGGGAAATTAATATGTTAGTAGATACAGGTACTAATGAATGGGATGGTGATGAAGGAGAAGAATGTGATAACTTTGAACCAGACTATGATAAAAATAATGATGATATGTGGTTGCATAAGAAAGAAGAAGAAGAAAGACAACAGCAGATAATAGAATCATGCTGTCAACTAGGAGATATAAAATGAAATTAATTTTAATTTGTAGTTTACTTTTATTAGGTTGTGCTACTACTGCATCACCTGCATTTGTAGAAGATTTTAATAAAGTAGCTCAAACAGTATATACACCTGATGGTACATATACATGCACTGTGTATGATGATGGCACAAGGATTTGTTTCTAATGCGATGTCGTGCATGTGATAAAAATCTATCTGACTTTGAGTCTACTCGTAAGCATCATGAATCAGGTGAGTTTGTAGACCTGTGTAACAAATGTTATAGTACTATACAAAGTGATGTCAATGACATTGATGAGAGAGAAGACTTACGTCATGTAGATGATGACTATGACGAGTAAGTTTATAAAGCTAGGACCTTGCCCTCACTGTGGTTCTAGTGATGCTAGGGGTGAGTATGCTGACAATTATTATTGTTTTAGTTGTGGTAAATACGATAAGAAATCTGACACTGCATCGTTGAGAGAGCGTATCAAAGAGCGAACGAAACAACATGTGGCTAATGGTATTGGTCTCATTGATACAGTAAAAGAAATACCTCGTACTGCTATGCAATGGTTACTAAAGTATAACATTACACCAGCAGAAATAAAACAATATGGTATTGCTTGGTGTATGAACAGACAATTACTTGTCTTAATACAAAACACAGGCTACTGGCAAGCCCGTAACTTTGGCTTTGGTAACATGAAATATATGTCTCAAGGTATGAAACCTCTTGAGATATATGGTGAAGGTAAAACAATAGTTGCAGTAGAAGATGTATTGTCTGCAATTAAGATAGCTCGATGTAGAGGTGAGGGTATCTGTGCTACACCTTTGCTTGGCTCCTCTATGAGCAAGCAAGTTGTCGCCCAGTTATCTAAGCAATATGACACAGTACATATATGGTTAGATAGAGATAAGGCTAAACAATCTATACGTATAAGAAACAACCTGCGTGAAGCAGGTGTAACTAGCAAAGCTATCATCAGTGCGCTAGACCCTAAAGAGTATAACAAAGAGGAGATATTAAAATGGTTGAAGAGTTAATCATCAAGCTGTTCATGACAGAACGAACGGCATACGATAGATTCTACAAACATCTAAACTTAAGTTATATTAAAACTAACTTTGTTAGTTTATATAAATTGTTTATGGTAATTCATAATTACTATGAGAAGTCTGACAAGACTTCAATGAGTAAGAGTGATTTAGAATTAGCGTATCATAGTAGTTATCTACTAGAAGATAGTGAACGCAATGAACTATCAGACCTATTAGATAGAATACTAGAGCTTGAGTTAACAGAACAAAATGTGTATGCATATCTTAATGCACACAAACAGCGATGTATTGCAGGTGAAGTGGCTAAACTTGCATTAGATGTAGAAGATGGTACGGCTAAAGTAGAAGAGTTACTAAATAAATTTAATGAATTAGAACATGAAGACACACAAACAGAAGAGGCTACTCCTGTTAACATGGACTTACATGAAATATATGAATCGCAAATCCAAACGCCTGGACTACGATGGCGTTTAGATTGGCTCAACAAATCACTAGGTTCTCTACGCAAAGGTGACTTTGGTTTTATCTTTGCTAGACCAGAGACAGGTAAGACTACCTTCTTAGCATCAGAGATGACCCATATGGTATCACAAACGGATGGTGATATACTCTGGTTTAACAACGAAGAGCAGGGTAAGAAGGTAGCAGTCAGATGTTTCCAAGCCCTGTTTGGTTTAACTAACAAAGAATTGTTTGATGATAAAGAAAACAATGCTAATGAATATAAACAAAAAGTTGGTAGTAGAATTAAAATATATGATTATGAAGATAGTAGTAGTACTAGTCGTATTGAATCTATTATCAAAGAAACTAATCCATCGTTAATTATCTTTGACCAGATAGATAAAGTACGTGGTTTTAAAAGTGATAGGTATGACCTGGAACTTAAAAAACTATATCAATGGGCTAGAGAAATGGCTAAGATATATGCACCAGTCATTGCAGTATCTCAAGCAGGTGGTACTGGTGAAGGTAAAGTATGGTTAACAATGGATGATGTAGACAGCAGCAAGACTGCAAAGCAAGGTGAAGCTGACTGGATACTTGGTATTGGTAAAGAACAAGATAACACTAGCAACATGAGATATCTAAACATCAGTAAAAATAAACTGTTAGGTGATGAAGATACATTACCTGACCTACGTCATGGCAATCAACAAGTCATGATTAAACCTAACATAGCGAGGTATGAAGAACTATGAGCTACTTAGTACTAGATGTAGAAACAACTATTAGTAACAAAGGTAATCCATTTGATAAAAGCAACAAGCTATGCATGGTTGGGTTGCTTACACCTGAAGAGTATGTAGTATATGATATAGAATACTCCGTTGACCCCTACAAGGAATCACTAGAACGAATCCAATTAGCCGTGGATAAGTGCGATGTGCTTGTAGGGTTTAACATTAAGTTTGACTTGCATTGGCTACGCAGATATGGTATTGACTTCACAGGTAAACGTATCTGGGATTGTCAGGTAGTAGAGTATATATTATCTAATCAAGAGTTAGCTTACCCATCACTCAATGGTACAGCAGAGTATTATGAGCTGGGTAGTAAGCTTGATGAAGTTAAAGAAAACTACTGGAAGAATGGTATTGACACAGACAAAGTGCCACAAGAAATACTTGCTGACTACCTTAAGCAAGATGTAGAACTAACAGAGAAAGTAATGAAAAAACAAATGGAAAGAATCAATGACCTTCCTCATATGAAGCGATTGATATCTTTACAAAATCAAGACGTACTTGTCCTACAAGAAATGGAATTCAATGGTATGATATACGACTATGATAAATCTAAAGTATTAGGAGATGAATTACATGAACAAATCAGCAAACTTAATAAGAGGTTGTATGACTATCATTCTTACGATAGTTTTAATCCCAATTCTGGGGAGCATCTTTCTGCTTTTCTTTATGGTGGGATTATCAAAGAGCGTTTTCAACGCCCCATCGGACATTATAAAACTGGCGTACATGCAGGCGAAGTTAAGTATAAATGGGATGAAAGAGATAAAGAATTCCAAAGACAAATAACTCCCTTGCCTAAGAGTGAGCTTAAGAAAGAAGGATTCTTTAGTACTAATGAAGAAACATTACGTAAACTAAAACCTAAAACAAATGCTGGTAAACAAATACTAGCAGCGATATTGGCACGAGCTACCATGCAGAAACGTATGACTACATACTATCATGGTGTGCCTGAACTAATTGATTCAATGAACTGGAAAGATAGTAAGATACATGGTCAGTTGAATCAATGCAGGACTAAAACAGGTAGGCTAAGCAGTAGTAGTCCTAACCTACAAAACTTTGATGGAGAGATTAAGACTCTCTTCTTATCACGATACGGAGAATAATATGAGCAGAGATGATTACTTAGCAGCACAAGAAAATGAAATAGATTCAGCTGAGCAACAAAAAGCACAAGAAGAAGCACATCAACACTTTACAGCACATGAGTTTAGTGACATGATACTATCTCTTGGACCTAATGCAGTACTGTCATTGCTTACTGATGAAGCTAGGTCTGAGCTACGTAAGAGTATCATTATACAATATAACCACAGATTAGTGGAAACATCAGGATTATAATATGATACTTAACGCAGATGCAAAAGCTCTTGAATGGGTATGTGCATCCTTCTTATCACAAGATAAGACAGCACATCAAGAGATATGGGATGAGATTGACCAGCATACAGATAACCAAAATAGGTTTGGTCTACCCTCTAGATTGATAGCTAAGACATTCGTCTTCAGATTAATCTATGGTGGTAGTGCATTCAGTTATGCTAATGACCCTAACTTTAAAGATATAGGTAATGAATTGTTTTGGCAAAATGTCATTGACCAATTCTATCGTAAGTATACTGGTCTTAAAGATTGGCATGATAAACTTATGTTTGATGTAAAGAAAACTAATCAACTCATTATGCCTACAGGTAGAACATACAAGTACTTACCTGAAACAAACAGTATGGGTAACATAAAGTATCCACGCACACGAATCCTTAACTACCCAGTGCAAGGACTCGGTGCTGACCTTATGACAATAGCTCGTATTAGTTTGTATAACAAGATAGCAAAGATGGATGGTGTTAAACTTATCAATACAGTTCACGATTCAATCATGCTTGACTTCGACCCGAAGGTATGTTATACTAATAGTATAGTACAAATAGTTAAAGAATCATTTGAAAATGTACCAGCAAACTTTAAACATTTGTTTGGTAAAGAATTCAACCTACCCATGAGGGTTGATATACAAGTAGGAAATACATGGGGTAACTTAACCGATATATAAGGAGATTATATGCAAGTAAATGTCGTAGATGTATCAAGCTTGAACACACATCAAGCAAAGAATGGTAGACAATACCAGTCAATTGAAATCATGTACAAGAATGACCAGGGTCAGGCACAGTCTAAAAAGCTAATGTCTTTCGCTAACCCTGCAGTATTCAAAGCAGCTCAAGACTGGGCAAAGGGTGATGTAATTCATGTATCAACAGAGAAAGACCAGAATGGATATTGGCAATGGACAGCAGTAGGAACAGCTGACACCACTACAGACAACCGTGGTGATGATAGTTCAGCAGCAGCACCTACTCAAGCTAAGGCAGCGACCAGGGTATCAGGTAGTAACTATGAGACCAAGGATGAGCGTGCCGCTAGGCAAGTAATGATAGTCCGTCAGTCGTCATTAAGTAATGCCGTAGCGACCCTAGCAATAGAAGGAAGCAAGGCAACAGCTAATGATGTAGTTAGTCTAGCTAAATTATACGAAGGATATGTCTTAGGTTCAGAGCCGTCAGGAGCTAGTATTAATGACCTTGAATCAGACATACCATTCTAATGGATAGTAGATGGAAAGCTAATATTATAGCTCTAGGGATAATTGTTTTATTCCTAGGGGTATTAGCTTACTATGATAACCATGTATATAGTAATATTAATTTAGGTGAAGAAGTAATACTTGATGATATATTACCTTATGCTAATCCAACAGTTGATGATTTACCTCCAGTAACAGAGGATGGTAGTCATCTTCCAGATATTCCTGCAATTATTTTATAGGAAAAATTATGCAAGCATTAATTGACCATGATTTAGTAGTGTTTAGATGTGCAGCATCTGCAGAAAATGATGGTCTTAATATAGCAATCCATCGAGTAGAAGCATTACTTGATGAGTTGCTTACTAAGACTGGAGCAGATAGCTATCGTGCGTTCTTATCAGGTAAGTCTAACTTCCGTAAGACTATCTATCCTGAGTACAAAGCTAATCGTACTGCACCTAAGCCCGTACATCTAGAAGCTCTACGAGAATATGCTCTAGAGAAACAGAATGCGGAACTTGCACCTGATACATTAGAGGCTGATGATGCCCTGGGCATTAATCAGACTGATGATACTATAATTGTATCATTAGATAAAGATTTACTAATGGTTCCAGGTAAACACTTCTCATGGGAAATTAAAGGTAAAGGCTGGACAAAGCCCGATAAGTTCTTTACACAAGATGCGATAGGTGGTATGAGGTTATTCTTTGAGCAATGTCTTAAAGGTGATACTGCTGATAACATCAAAGGTATCGAAAAGATAGGTAACAAACGGGCTAAAGCTTTACTTGCAGATTGTGTTACTGAGCAGCAGATGTTTGATGCTGTTCGTAATGCATATGGTAATGATGACGAGTTTATTATGAACGCATCAGTACTATGGATAATGCAGAACGAGGAGGATGTATGGAAGGACAGGTTTGATGCCTACGTTCAAAAGTAAACTAGAAGTTAAAGCTTGGGCAGTACTCAAAAAACATTTCCCAAGTGTTAAGTATGAACCTGATGTAATAGAATACATACAACCCATCAAGTCACGGAAATATAATCCTGACTTTCGTATGGCAAAGAATGTATACATAGAAGCAAAGGGTAAACTTGACTTAGCTACTAGACAAAAAATGGTTTGGTTTAAAGAATGTAATCCTGAAGTCACCATAATTTTCTTGTTTATGAATCCCGATAACAAGATAACCAAACGCAGCAAAACAACATACTGGCAGTGGGCTGAGAAACAAGGGTTCATGTGGCTAGACTTTAGAAAGGATTGGATAAATGATTATAAAAAACTTATCAGAAAATAAAGATGGTAGTGTTGACTTTGATTTTAAAGTTGACAAGATGGAAACAGAATTCTTGTTATCCTTCGCTATCAAAGCTCTCATGCGTGAGGGCATAATTAAAACATCAGAAGAAGAGTTTGCTGAAACAGAAGTAGACCTTCCACTGGAGACTATGCAATGAAGAAACATTTAGTAATAGGAGATACCCAGGTTAAGCCTGGGGTTTCCCTATCTTATTTAACATGGATAGGTAGGTACATTGTTGACAAACAACCAGATGTAATTGTAATGATTGGTGACTTTGCAGACATGCCTAGCTTATCATCCTACGATGTAGGTAAAAAATCTTTCGAAGGTAGAACATACAAAGCAGATATTAAAGCTGCTCACAAGGGCATGGAAGCATTGCTAGCACCTATGAAAGCACTTAACAAAAGACTAGCTAAAGCTAAGAAAAAGTTATACAAACCTAAGATGGTACTGACTATGGGTAACCATGAGCAGCGTATTAACACAGCCATTGAGTATGACAGAAAGCTAGATGGTCTTATATCATTTGATGATTTACAATACAAAGAATCAGGATGGGATGTAATTCCATTCTTAGAAGTAACTAGTATTGATGGTGTTGCATACAGTCATTACTTTGCTAGTGGTGTTATGGGTAGACCAGTAACATCAGCACGTGCTTTACTTACCAAGAAGCATATGTCATGTGTAGCTGGACATCAGCAAGGACATGATATAGCGTACGGTATGAGAGCAGATGGTAAACAAATGACATCTATCATCAGTGGTAGTTGTTACATGCATGATGAAGATTATTTATCTCATCAAACTAACCAACATTGGAGAGGATTGTATATGTTACATAATGTAGAGGATGGTTCATTCGATGAATGTGCAATACCATTACATTATTTAAAAAGAAAGTATAGGAAATAACTTGACTTTCTCTGTAATATATGCTATAATATTAATATGAAGACAAGTACAATAAGAGCTAACGTAGCTAGACAAAAACAAATAGGTGGTAATCATTATACTAATTATAAAATACAACCTATAGAGTTTATAACAAGTAATAACATTGGTTTTATTGAAGGTAATGTAATCAAATATGTTACAAGGTTTAGAAAAAAGAATGGTATAGAAGATATAAATAAAGCTATACATTACCTAGAACTTCTAAAAGAAATGTATTATAATGGAAAAACTTAAAACAAAAAGAGTTTGCAATAAATGCAAAGAACCTGCTAAAATCTGGGATAAAGGTCAGTGGTGGTGTTCTATTGATAGTAGCATGGGTAGTTACAACATGCGTGGTTATTGCATAAGGGAGAAAAAGAAATGAGAAACTTACTTACAACAACTATAGGTCATTTAATTATAGTAGTTATTCTTATTGGTTTATATGCATTACTAGGAAGTTTGTTTACAAAAGCTGAAGCAGGTAACAAAGTAGGTGTTGGTGATTTTGTTATGGCAGTCAGTTATACAGAGTCATACAAGGATTTACAATATGTAGCTAACTTTGTTAATTGTGATATGGCATTAAAGTATTACAATGATAACTGTGCAACACAAGGTGCGATGATTATGATGTGTCAATTAGAACAATATCTTCATATGCCTATTGGTCATGATAGTGATTCATCATTTGACTTTGAACCTACTGACAGACAGTCTTGTGGCTTTGTCGGTGTACAGAAACCTAAATTTACAAAGGATTAATTATGCCAGGAACTAATGGTACAAATGATTACGAAATCACTGGTGCAAAATTAAAGACTGCAGTACCAAGTGATAAATATAAAAAAGGATGGGACAGAATTTTTGGTGCCAAACCTAATGATAAACAATTTGATAAGGTCAAGAAACCGAAAGGTCGGTCATAACTATGGCTCTATCATTCAAAGAAGTCTGTGAAGAATTAGCTAAGATAGACGAAACAACTCTTCTTGAGGTACTTGATATCTCAGCAGAGGATATAGTTAATCACTTCCAAGACAAAATCGAGGACAATCTCGAAGAACTATCTAATGATTTAGATGAACATTCTAAACAATTAGACATATTTAACGAAGAATAACAGGAGATAGCATTGGATATTTACCAATCGGTAATAGCATCAAGTAGATACGCACGTTTTATACCAGAACTTAAGCGTCGTGAGACCTGGGAAGAGACAGTAGACAGAATGGTTACATACCTTAAGTCTAAAAACAAAGGGTTAGACAAAGAGTTTAAAGAGATACGTGAAGCAGTACTTAATTTAGAAATCATGCCTTCTATGAGGCTTATGATGTCAGCAGGAGAAGCATGTGAAAGGGACAACATTGCTGCTTACAATTGCTCTTATTTGGCTATTAATAATAAACGAGCTTTTAGTGAAGCATTATACATTTTAATGAACGGAACAGGAGTAGGATTTAGTTGTGAGAGACAAGAGATTAGTAAACTACCTAGCATACCAGAGGTACTTAGTAACACTGATGATACTATTGTTGTTGGTGACAGTAAGCTTGGCTGGGCGAAGTCGTTTAAGAAACTATTATCTAGTCTATGGGAAGGAGATATACCCAAGATTGACTACTCTAATGTTAGACCAGCAGGTGCTAGGCTAAAAACATTTGGTGGTCGTGCTAGTGGTCCAGAGCCATTAAAGAGGTTGTTTGATTTTGTGATAGAGTCATTCAAACATGCTCAAGGTCGTAAACTAACCTCGTTAGAGGTCCATGATATTATTTGTATGGTAGGAGAAATTGTAGTCGTTGGTGGTGTTAGACGTTCTGCCCTCATCTCACTATCTAATCTTACAGATAAACGCATGAGAGAGGCTAAAATGGGTGCCTGGTACAATGATTTTGCATGGCGAGGGTTAGCTAATAACTCAGTTGCTTATACAGAGAAACCTGATATGGAAACATTCATGGATGAGTGGGTATCATTAGTTAAGTCTAAGTCAGGAGAACGTGGTATATTCAATAGAGTTGCTGCGCAAAAACAAGCTGCTAAATGGAAAAGACGTGATGAAACAATGAGTTACGGAACCAATCCCTGCAGCGAAATTATACTACGTGATAAACAGTTCTGTAACTTAACAGAAGTAGTTGTAAGAAATGGTGATACTAATGATAGTCTACTTAACAAAGTACGACTAGCTACAATACTTGGTACATTACAATCTAATCTAACTAACTTTCAATTCTTATCTCATGACTGGAGTAAGAATACAGTAGAAGAAAGATTACTTGGTGTATCACTAACAGGTATTATGGATGCTAAGATAACATCTAAACCTGACCCTAAATTTTTAGAGGAGATGAGAGACCATGCTAGAAGAACCAATCACAAATACGCAGACAAACTTGACATACCACGAAGTACAAGTATTACATGTGTTAAACCTTCTGGGACTGTTTCTCAGCTCGTTGATAGTGCTAGCGGCATACATGCTCGTCACGCTGAGCATTACATAAGAACTATCCGTATGGATAAAAAAGACCCTATCTATGAGTTTCTTAAAGGTCAGGGTGTAACAGTAGAAGATGAACAGTACAGACCAGAGTCTACTGCAGTGTTTAGTTTCCCAATGAAAGCTCCTAAAGGTGCTGTTACTCGTAATGATATGACAGCTATAGAACAGATGGAGAATTGGTTAGTATATCAACGTCATTGGTGTGAACATAAGCCATCAGTAACTATCAGTGTAAAAGATGATGAGTGGATGGATGTAGGTGCATGGGTATGGAAATACTTTGATGAGATATCAGGTATATCTTTCTTACCACATAGTGACCATACATACGTACAAGCACCATATCAAGATGCAACTAAAGAAGAATACAATGCATTACTTAAAGAAACACCTAAACATATAGACTGGACTTCATTTATTGAAGAAGATGATAATACTGAAGGTAGTCAGACACTAGCGTGTACTGGAGGTTCTTGTGAGATTTAGTTATTATCCTATACTCGGAGTCCATGTTGGCTTCGAGTTTACTGATGCAATAGTAGATGATGTACCAGTAAGTTATTTACTAATTGATTTGTTTGTTATAAGAATACAATGTGCGTGGTATCCACAATGAAGTTAGCTATCATAGGAAGTAGAAGTATTGAAGATGATGCCTGGACTCTTAAAACCGTGGATAAAGCAGTAAAGGAACTTAATCCTACATGCATACTAATGGGTGCTGCTAGAGGTCCAGACAATGCAGTAAGTCATTATGCAGAGTCTCATGATATAGATTTAGTAAGGTTCTTACCTTATCATCTATTAGACCCTGTGGCTAACTTTGATAGTAAGCACTTCTTTATTCGTACTAAACAGATTATAAATAATGCTGACCATGTATTAGCCCTTTGGGATACTAAAAGTCATGGTACACAGTATGCGATTAGATATGCTCAGAAGCTAGAGATACCTGTTAATGTTGTGAAATTTGTCTGGTAACTCTACAATCTTCATAAATAGTTACCATTTCTGTAACTTCATATTTAGATTTACCTAATTTGAGGGGGTCAATATAATCCCCTCCAATTACTGCCATACATATAGCAACAACGTGTAATATTATTGACTTAGTTGTATCCATTTAATTCCAAATTAAATCTTTCAGTCCATCCTTTTCCAATAATATCATTAAATCTATTAGTCCAACCATTTCCAAAATCCTTCCAGCTATTAAATTCTTTATACTCAGACAGTACTTTATTCTTTAATTGTTCTGCAGTAATACCTTTATCTTTAAGAGCTTTAATAGTTTTATCACCTATTAACATATCTTGTTTTGTACCTGCTAACTCTTGAATATATTTAATAGTTTTAGGACCACCAGTAACAAGTGCGTGCATAGCTACTGTTTGTAGTTCTTCTGGAAGTTTATATATTTTATATCTATCATAAAACTCTTCTTTATATATAGTACTTACAGTTTCCTGGTCTAAGTTTTTCATGTCATCAACTGTAGGTTCTCTACCTAAATAAGTTTCTAAAGTCTTAGCACTAATACCTTTATTAGTTCCTATTAATTTACCTGAAGTAGTATAGTTACCTCTATCTCCTTTCATTTGTTGATAACTACCTTCCCATTTATATACAGAAGGCATCATTGTAGAGGGTTCTTCTTGTACTTTACTATCTTCTTTCTTTTTAATTTCTCCATACGTAAGTTTACCATTATCACCTAATTTCATCTCAACACCAAGTTTCGGAAACAAAGTCTTTGTATTAATATGTTTAATTAAATGTTTATTAAACTCTTCATCAGATAATTTTGGATTTTCTTCTTTTTGTTGATAATAAACTATATTTACTGCATTAAGTAAAAGGTCATCATAATTATTAGTATAAATATTTTTAAGTTCATTATCTTTGTCTATTTTTACATAATATAAACCAAGAAAAGGTCTATCATTTTTACCACCCTTTTGTACAAACTGTTCTTCATATTTTTTTGAATCTACTTTTCCATCTACAAAATAAGGAGGTATCTTTGTTTTATCTTCACCACTGTTTATATAAGCGTCATACTGGTCTTGTAAAGATTCAGCATTAGCTTCTGTTTCTACTAAACCTAAGTCTCCTTTATCTGCAACAGGTGTTCCATAAGGTCTATCATCTTCATAATCATCTATTAAATGTTGTATTTCTTCTATCATAGTACGCATAACACCATGTTCTGCTACATATGCTGTATTATATTCTATTCTAGTAGGAGAACCATCTTTAAGTTTTCCACCTAATCTACCTTCCCATTTATCTGAAGCACCATAATAAGCTCCTTGATAGCCTTTCTTTCTATCATTTATTAACCACAAAGGTATATCTTTTAAAAAAGGATAATTTTTAAATAATGTAGGATGAGTTATTGTTTCTCCTAATGTAGTTTTAAAAGTTTCTCTTACTCCCATGTTCTTAAATTGACTTAAATCCATTATATCATTTTTATCATTAAGTTTAAATTTTTTAAATTTAGTATTAGTAACATCCATGTCATGACGTTTATTTCCATTAACATCTACGATTATCTTAGTTTTTTTATACGCTTCTTCTTTACTAGCCCCACTTTGTATTAATGTATCATATTGGTTAGAATCTTTTTCAGAAAAACCTAATGATTTAGTACCACCATAAAAAGCTACATCAATCTTCTCATCAGTAAATACAGAATAATTATCTTCCCAAGAAGTTTCTACTTTTTTATAAGTATCTTCCCAATTTTCCATTATCTTATTCTTTTAATACCTTGAGGTCCTATAAAAACTGTACCAGGAGATAATGCTTTAACTTCTTCTTCAGTAGTAACTTTAATAGGTTCAGTAGTCATCTCTTGTGTATCTACTGTCTTACCTGTAGTAAGCATAGGAAAGTCTGTCTTAAGTATTTCATCTACAATAGAACTAGGTTTTTCTCCTTGTAGTTTAGCTTGTATCTTAATGTATTCATTAACTCTAGTTAAATTATTATTAAGTCTAGCATCTGTTGGAGCATAGACCATACCATTCTTAACTACTACATTAGAACCTTCAGGTAAAGTAGTCTTAGTAGCTTCTTTATAAAACTCTACATTATCTAAAACATCTTTACTAAAGTCTGGTTGACTCATTAAATTATCAAATACTTTATCAGAAGTACTAGAAATTCTAGGTAGTAACTTATCTAATTCTTTATTCTTTAAATCACCAGTCATACTATTAGCTATATTAAATACATTATTAAAGTATCCTTTAGTTCCATCAGTTAAATCACCAAAAGCAACCTCAGCTTCAGCTAAATCATTAAAACTTTTATAACTACTATAGTTATTTAATTGTGTTTTTTCACCATAGTATTGACCATTATCACTTTGATAATTTAATTTAGAACCTTTCCTAGTTATAATTTCTTCCATAGCTTGTTTTATTTTTACCATTTCTTCTGGATTACTCTTAGTAAGTAAATCTAATAACTTACCATTTCCACCAGTAGTTAACGCAACATATGTATCTATTGTTAATTTAAGATTTTCTGCTGCAGCTTTATTAAAACCATTAGCTGTTACTTCATGTAATTTTTGTTCTAATTCTATAGTTTCTATTTTTTCTTTTAAAAATGCTTTTCTATTAGCAGGTACAATTTTTTGCATTTCTTCATCTAATCTATTTATTGCATTTAATTGCATGGTATAAAAATCTTCATTTCTTTTCTTTTCATACTCATTTCTAGCAGGTAAATTACTTACAGTCCATTGTAATTCTCTTCTAGCAGCTTCTGTTAATCTTTGTCTAGCATCATTTTGTTCATCAACATTTTGTACATTATCTTCAATAAATTCTAATTGTTGAAATAATAAATTAAAAGACTTCTCTGCTTCTATATATAAACCATTAGTACCACCAACACCATCACCCATATTAGCAAGAAACTCTACTTTTTGTTCTTCACTAAATCTTTCATCAGCTGCAATTAACCTTGATTCTACTTCTTTATTTCTTAAATATTGCTGTTCTTTTTCAAAAAGATATGGTACTTCTTCTGGTCTTTGTCTCCAAGAAATATTTTGTTTATCTAAAAACTTAGTCATTTCAGCAGTTTGTGCTGCTTGTGCTTTTTGTTGAGCTTCCATAGAAGCTAAGTCAGCTTTTAATAATGTATTTAATCCACCACGTTTATATACACTAGACATCTGTGCAGTAATTTCATCAGCATATGCAGGATTACGAGCCATTAATTCTTCTGCTGCAGCATTAGCTCTATATTGAAACTCAGAAGGACTCATTACTTTTTGTTCTTTAGCCATCTCTAATTTATTTATAACAGTATCTAACTCTTCTTGATAAGGAGCTGGTCCTTCAGTTTCCATAGATGCTTCTAATCTAGTTTTTTCTTCTTCTAATTGAGCAATAGCAGTAGGACTAGTATTTTGATACTGTTGTCTTAAATCTTCTGCTTCTTGTTCTGCTTGAGTTAGTGTCATTCTTTTATCTAAAGCTACTGCTCCTTTAATAGCAGTATCAGCTAAAGAAGCTACTGCACCTAAATTACTAAACTTAGCAGGCATAGCTTTTGGAGTAACGTAAGTTAACTCTGGTCTATTTTGTGTCATTTTAGTTGTGTCAAATTCTGCCATTTTTATTCCTTATTATTAAAAAGTGTATTATTTTTATTTTTTAGTTGTTCAACCTTATCTGTTCCAAGCGACCTTGCAGTATCCAAAGCTTTCATACTATTTAAAAAATCATTAGCTACTTTATACTCTTCACTACCTTCATCATAATTTAATTCAATTATTTTTCTAGCTGCTATTATTTCTTTTGTTGTCATTAACTGACCAGTAAAGATTCTTTGATGATACTTTTTAATAAAGTTCTGAGCTATAGGAGTTTGTTGTCTACCCATCATACCAAATACTTCAGAAATAAATTCATTATGTTCATTACTATTAGCTATAAATCCAACACCATTTAGTACTACTATATAATCAGATAAACCTTTAGCTATATCCATATATGTAGGAACACCACCTTTAGCACTAGAAGATATTATTCCCATATAACGTCTAGCATGTTCTGTTAATGACTTTCTTCTATCTGTATCAGATGTTTGAACTTCCCAAAGGAATTCATTTTTAGATGTTTGTACACCCCAGAAGGCTTTAAACCATGCTTCTGATTCAGTTTGTGTATATCCAAACTCATGTCCTGTTTTAGTTGCAGCAATAAAATCATTTTCTCGTTCTTTAACAAACTGCATGTATGCTTTAGTAGGTGGAAATAATTTAGCTAATGATTGCATAGACCTAGCTACATTTTCATCTTTATAAGCTTCAGGGTTTCTTACCCAAATATCTAGAATTTCATCACCTACATTTATAGTACGTTTAAACCAACTTAAAGCAGCTCCAGCATTATTGTAATCAATATCTTCATTATAGATACCTATAATTAATTCAACCATAGTAGCATAAGGACCTAAGAAAGCAAAGTCATCTCCATAGATACTATATAAATCACCAAACTTAGACATAGATGCTCTATCATCTGGGAATATTGTATCTCCTACAAAGTTACCTACTAAATAAGCTAAGTTTAATTTTTCATGCGTTCTAGCTAACCACCATGCTGTAGGACTATCCATAGACTCTAATACTTTATTAATAACAACACCTATTCCTGCAATAGTTGCACCAAAGTAAACAGTATTCCATGCTAAAGCTTTTAGTCTAGTTGCAAAATCAAAAGGAGTAGCATTAGGATTAATTGCTGCTTCTGTAATCTTAGCCATAAATGATTTAAACTGAGCAAGTGTACGTAATGATAAACTATTTTGCCAAGATAAGTTTGTTGCCTTAGTCATACTTCCTGATAATCGATATGCGTCCCACATAATTTGAGATAATACTTCTCTATTTTCCCAAGACTTACCTGGATTTTGATTCTTCCAGTTTTCTAATGCTGCTACTACTTGACCAAATCTTTGGAATAATTCACCTGCACCAAAACCAACATCAGTTAATCCTTTAACTGCTGTTTTACCTAAAGCTCCTGGAGTAAAAGGACTTTCTCCTAAATGAGGAGGTCTATTAATTAACATACCTTTAGTAAAAATATGGTCTCCTACTAAAGATATAGAAAACTCTTTAATTGCCATAACTATCATTTCTAATTGTCTAGGATTATACTTCATAATACTTTTATCATTTAAAAAGTTTGGTAAATGGTCTTGAAAAAAAGAATCATTAACTCTCATAATATCTTTACCACTCTTTTTAAAATCATTAGTTAGCTTAGCATAACGATGAGTTAAAGCCATTACTGTTACCCAATTTTGATAGAACTCATAACCTAAAGGACCACCTTTACTTACTGCAGATATATTAGCTAAAGCTGCAGCTCCCTGTAAAAACAATTGTTTAGGAGCATTAACTAGTAACTGTAATGTTGTTACTGCAGTTAATGGAGAACCTACTACAGCATCAGGATTCTTTTGTACTTCTCTAGCAGTTTTAGCAGTACCACTAAATCTAGTATTCTCTGTTATATTACCTACTAAGTTAGCTAATTTACGTATAGCATGAGCAGAATATTTACTATCTACTGCCATAGAAGAACGTTCTTTATTAGTAATTAACCACCAATCTGCTTTAGCTTGTCTAGTAATTTCACCATATTGAACATTAGTTGGAGTCATTGTACTAATATCTAAAGGAAAATCAGGTACTACTATATCACTTTCTATCATACCTGTTTTATCAGCTATAGCTTCAAATGTAAATACTTTACCTTTCATAGGCATATAAGTATTAACCCATTCTTTTTTAAGTTGTAATAAACCTATATTAGAAAAAGCAGTATCTGCTGCTCTAGCATTCTCTAAAGCTGTTTCTAATGGGTCAGACTTTACTGTATAATCTATCTGTTCATTTCTTAATCTAATACCCATGACAGCTTGTTGTTCTCTAATTCTAAAGTCTGCTATTTCATTCATTTGTAATTCAGCAGCTTTATCAATAATATACATAGATTTATTATCTGAGCTTGTTAAGTTTTCTCTAGACCAAGCATACGCAGCTCTAGGAGAATCTACCATAGCTACTGTTACACCAAATTGACGTAATATACCCATAACTTCAGCACGTTTTGCTTGTTGTTTTTTAGTTAATAATTTACCAGTTAAATCTAATATTCTAGTATTACCTAATTCTTTAAATTGATTTTTTATAGATGCTTTAATTGGACGACCATTAATCTTTTGTTCTAATGGTATACGAATAACCATAGTAGATTCAGTATGTTTTCTAGGTACGTGTCCTGGTCTAGCAGGTATTAACTGATTAGGTAATGGTTGTGGTTTAAATGTACTAAAGATACCATACTGATAAATGTCACCATTCTCATCTACTTTATTTCGTTTTAAACGATAGACCTGTTGAACAGGCATACCATCAACTTTTGTAAAATGAGTTCTTACTCCTCGTTCACCTAACTCAAAGTATACTGGTTTACTATTTACATAATCCCATGCTGCTGCTTGTAAGATTTCTCCTGTTTCTGTAAACACAGAATCAAATACATCTAGTTCTGCTATATCAAACTCTGATTTAACAGGCATTACTTCTGGAGGCATATTATTATTTAATACTACATCTTTACCTCTAGGAACAATAAATGATTTATCATATCCTGTTTCTAATAAATTATTAGCATATGTTACATTATCTGCAGCAAGTACAGCATTGTCATATATTCTAAAAGTAGTAAGAGCTACTTGTAATCTATTCATAGAAGCTACAGTAGGAGCTGTACCTAATGCATCTACTATTTGAGCTTGACTTAACTGTGCTAAACCATTCTTATCTTGATAAGTAAGTAATACATCTAATTGATTTTGTTCTTTAACACTTAAATCTTTTTTAAATGTACGTACTAAAATCCGTTTCTGTTGTTCAAAGAATGATTGTTTAGTTACTTCATCTTGATATACTTTCTTTTCTAACTTAGAATTATGTCTACCATATACAAAGAATCGTTGCATTCCTCCTGTTTTAGATGCTGATGCTTCTGTATCATATATAAATTTTTGTAGTTTATCAGTAACTTTATTAGTAGGAAATCTCTCTGAAGGTAAAGCACCCATTACATTATTAGTATAATCATACATTGGTATATCAGGAGTCCACCTAATATAGTAAGAGTTAGTATTTAAAAAACTAGCAGGGTCAGCACCTAAAAATTGTTCTGGAGTAAATGTTCTAAGAACATTATTGTCTGACGTTACTTCTTGAATAAGTAATTCTGTTGGTTTAATTGCTTTTTCTTCACCAGCAAAATTATCTAAAATAGATTTTTCTACTTGTGTATATGCTTCTAAAGCTTCTGCTTTATTATAATACTCACTAGGAGATTTTTGAAATACTACAGACTGTAGCATACCTGCAGGAGTTCTAATATAACTAGTAATTATTTGAGAGTTAGATACAATCATAGGTATCTTAGGTATAATACCATCTAAAGTAAATGCTGTTTTTTTACCATACTCAGCTACTAAAGCTGAATCAGCCAAGTTAGGATTATCAATTAGTAAAGCTCTACTTCTTTGTGAAACTGCATTCATAGCTGATGCAGAAGATATATCATTTCTAAATCCAAATTTAGGATTCTTAATTATATTAGCATTAGGGTCAGTAAGATAAATAGCTAGTTTATTAGCATCTAATCCTGATGCTTTACCTACTTCACCTGTAACATCTTCTATAATTGCTTCAACTAATGTACTACCTGACTTAGGATTAGTTCTAGATACAGTAACAATAGGTGAATTTACTTTTACTTGGTTTTCAGGAGAAGGAGTTATATTTTGTTTTTGATATTGTTCTGCTGATTTTCTATTTGCTTCTCTTACAGCTTCCATTTGTTCTTTAGTTGCTCTAACATGCACATCTCTAAATCCAGATTCTTCTATAGTTTCTACATCTCTACCTTTTCTATTTCTTAAAATAACAAAAGGTAATATAGAAACTCCTACTTCTAAAGGTATAGCAACTTTAGCAGGGTCTTCTGGACTAAGGAACTTTGATATTTTATCAATAGCATAACCAAAACCTTGATTAAATATAAATCCTGGAATAGTGTTTTCTAATACTTCTGGACTATAACCTAATTCAGTCAATGCTTCTCTAACTGTTTCTTCAGTAGCATTTACAAATGTATCTTCAGAGTATACTTCTTTTTGAACTTCTGTCCAAGTTTTATCTTCTGGAACAACAGTTTGAATTTCTTTTAAAAGACTAGTAGAAGGAAATAATTGAGATAGTATTTTAAGAGTAGTCATTTGAGGTAGAGCAACTCCACCTGTTTTTCTTTTAATAATCTCTAGAGTATTCTTTATAAACGCAGGAGATTTACCAATTAACATATCATAAAACCACATTAAGTTTGCTGTAATAGGCTCAAATTCAATATTAGGATTCTCAGACTGTCCTATTTGTTCTGCAACTACTAATAATGCATCAGCTAAATCTTCTTCATTTACATCATTACTATTATTACCATTTGCTTTAATGTTGTCTACTAACTTTTCAGTATTCTGTTCTAGTTTAAGGTTATCTATTTCTTGAGTAATAACATCTATTGATGCTAAATCTTCATCTAAATTATTTTCAAGTATATAAGAATTAGATAAATCTTGTATAGCTTTATCTTTTATATCTTTAGATATATATGTATTAGACATAAAGTTTTGAAGATTAACTTTCTTTTCTTCTGAAGATATTTCAGGATTAGTAATAATATCTTCTAATATACGTTTAGAACTACTTTCTTGTTCTTCTCTCCATTGTATTCTAGCTTCTTCAACTAATAAAGATTTACCTTGTTCCCTTTGTTCTTCTTTTATATAATTATAAAGTTCAATAGGGTCATCTGTTTTAGTATTAGGTAAAATAGATGTGTAAAAAGCATCATCATTACTTTGTTGTTTTTCTGTTATTATAGGTTCATAATCAGAAAAAGGAATACTATTAGTTGTAACTTCATCTACCATTTATTAATCCTTATGTAAATAAGTTTCTAATTTCAGGACCTTGTGAAAATATATTACCACCTAGTGTACTCATATTTTGCCAAGAAGTACCTTTACTAGCTGCTGTATTAGCTTTAGAACCAAAGTTAGCTGCTTGAGTATTAAGTCTACTTATTTCATTACCATATCCTTCTGCTACATTAATATTACCTAGATTAACTGAAGCTTGTGTTCCTATACTACCAACAGAACCAAGATAACCTGAAGTACCTCCAGTACCTAATGTACCACCCATACTTCCTGCAATTTGTCCTTGTTGTACTCTAGCTTGTCTTATAGCAGTTAATCTTTGTCTTTTTTGTTGTAACTGATTATATCTATTTCTAGCTGCATCAGCTTTATTAGCGGCTTCTACTTGTTGTCGTTGATAACCTGATTGTTGACTAGCATATTTTTGAGATTGAATAGCTCCATAACCTTGCATAGCAAGACTACCTATACCAAGTGCAGTAGATGCACTTATTCCAGTTGCAGCTATTCCAGCTATTCCTGTATGTATATTAGCAGTAAGACCTCCAAATGCACCTGCCATAGGACCATAACCTGCTAGTCCAGCTCCACCAAATGCTACTGCTGCGTAAGGTGCTACTTTTTTTACTGCTTTAACTACTCCACCCATATTATATCTCCAATACTGTTAAATAATTTAATAAACCATCTTCTGTAAGTACTATACCATTTGGTACTGCTTTAGCTCCAAATACTATATTAAACTTTCTTTCTTTCTTTGTTTCACATATACCAAAAACTTTTTTAATACCTCTCTTTCTAAGTTCTTGTTTAACTGTTTCTAATCCTTTTAGATATCTTTTAAACTTATTATGACTCCATGAATGACATTCTATATGCATTATCCATTCATTCATCTCTTTACTAAAACTAATACCTATAAAGCCATTGTCTGACTCATCATATAACTTTTCCATACTATACTATTGATAGCATAGTTACTGGATGTCCCCATCCTAATAACTTCATGTCCTTACCTTGTTCTGACCTAATATATAAACTTAAACATTTACCTGAACCTCTAAGTTTATTTTTAGTTACTACCATAGACTCACCACTATCATAAGTATCACTTGCTCCTGATGGTGTATAGTTTCTTAGTATTCTATATGCTTGAAATTCTTTACCCCATTTACCATTAGCTGCAGAATTAGACCAACCCCATTGTGCTTGTACTTTACAAGATGATTGGTTCTTAAATACTAAATCATCACCTGATGCTTGAAAACCATCTTCTGTCTTTTGTAAATACAGGAATATATAAGGTATTTGTTTTTGTCTCATTATATCACCAAATAATTCATATCCTGTATAAAGGTAACTAGAATAATCTACTCCTACACTATCCTTAGTTTTCCAATCTAAAAAGTCACTACCATTATATTTAGATAGTGTAAATGATGTTCCTACAATAGTAAGAAAACTAAACTGTTCTGTTCTACTTGTAGCTACATCATCAGGTACTACAACTGTATCTCCTGCAGTAACTAACACAGTATCTGTTCCTGCTACAACAGATTCTTCTCTAGCTGATACTGAATATCCTGGCATTGCTACATAGTCTGCTACATAAGGTGAATCAGATGCTAAACTAGATAATTCATTTTTAGACCAAGCTTTTAAAGTTAAATCATAAATTAATTCTTTATTATAACTATTAGGATAATTAGAAGAAGAGTATCCTGTACTATCATTATATAAGTATCTAACTCTATTTTCTTTTTCATCATAGATACCTTTACAAAAATCTTTAGCTACTTCAGGTATCTTAAGATATAAATCTTGTATTGATGTTAATGATAAAGATTCTGCTGCAAATCTACCTGATGCTGTGTCAGGTTTAAGTAAGTATATACCAGCTTTAGACCAGTAAATAAAGTTACCATTTACATTAACTACAGATTCTCCATTAGTAATTCCATTAGTAGATATTTTACTTGCTTGGAAAGATGTAGCAATAAACCCTCCAGTATCTCCATAAACCTCCCACACGCCATTTTCTGCAAAAACTAATACTGAGGCTTGAGATGCTATAATTTTAACAACACGAGTAATATCTGGTATTTGTATTGAACCACCATCTGTGTCTATTAAATCATTAATACCTGGGTCTGTTGGGTCAGCTTCTTGATGACATTTACCAAAATCATCATCTGATTTAATAATTTTACTAAAGAAAATATAACCTGAATAATTAGGACTTCTTACATCTCCATTAGATACATCTGATTCTACTCCTGAATAAAATAATCTTTGTGCATAAGAAGTAATAGTGCTTATGTTACCTTCTTCTCTATCAGTAGGTAATCCAGAAGTTACATCTGATTTACTCATTCTACCTACACCACGTTCAAAAGCATCAATAATAAAACTACCTTTAGCTATTTGATAGTTAGAAAATGAGTTCTTTATTAATGTATCTGGGTCATACTTTTCATAGTCAGCACTAGCTGTATTAGATATTTTACCTAATGTCCAGTTATCTGCATTAGATGGGTACTGTCCTAATTCTGTATATGTATAATCAATTGCATCAACACCAGTACTTGTTACAATATTTTTATTCCAACCTTGATTACGTAAGTTATATTTGTGTTCATTACTTAATGTAGTAGGTCTAGTATCAAGAAATAATGAATCCTCTACACCATATATATCTCTTATTTCTAATTGAATAGTTGATTGAGTTACAAGACCAGTATCTTTAGCATAAGTTAATAAAACAGGTCTAGGTAAATCTTTAGAAACAATAACACATTTATTATTAATAACAGAAGTTTCTATTTTATTATTACTTAAAGAAGCTATAGTAATAGGAGAACCACCATTCTTAAGGTTAGCAGATGGAGAATCTGTTAATAGATTCATAAACCATATCTTATCTTTAATACGAACAAGACCTAAAGATACTGATGTATCTCCTCCAGGACTTTCCCATACATGAAAAGATTGTTTACCTTCTTTAATATCTGTAGCAGTTAAACCTGTAGCTGTTAAAGCATAAGAAGACTCATAGTCGACACCTAACCTTCTAGACCTTGAACCATCACGGTTAAGGACAAAGTTAGCTTCATCTATAGATGCATTCTCAGGAAAAGTTAACTGATTAGCTTCAGTTATTAAACCTTTAACAAACGACCTATAGGCTTTCTCGGCTTTCTGTGCCATTTACTTCCTCTTTTAATTTTTTCTTAGCTAGTCTTTTTTCTGTCTTAGCTTTAGCTTTTATTCTTTCATCTACCTGTTCTTTAGGTTTTGAATTAGCTAAGTAACTAGCAACTGATGTTTCCATAAATACCATTGATGTATATGAACCTGTTAACTCTTTTGGTATCTCTCCACCTTCACTCCACTGAAATACATAGTGTGCTGTGTTAGGTGCAATAACTGCTTGTAAATCCATCTTACCGTGTGTCTTCCAACTCTTTTTGACATTGGTCATGTCTATCTCCTTATTTTACGTATTTTCCTCTAAGTGTTCCTGATTTTCTCATTCCACCCATACTTGCCATTTGTGGTCCAGCTCTAAATCTTTTTTTAGTTTTATCTTTATCTTTAGTTTTATTTTTACTTATTAATGCTGGATTAACTGGAGCTTTCTTTTTAACTGCTGCAGTACCAGGAACAGATTGACCATCACTTCTAGACTTACGTGCATCTCTACCCATGTCAGGACCTACAGGTTTAAGTTGTGTAGGTGTATAGGGATTACCAGAACCTTTACTTATATTACCTGATTTAGTCTCTTTAACTGTTTTCATATAAGCAGGTTGAAACTCTTTACCAGATGTATCTGTTGGTTTAAAATTAGCAGAACCTGGAGCTCTAGTAGGTTTTCTTTTTGTTAATCTTCCTGATTTCCTTAGTATATATTTATCTATAAAACTAGCCATTACCTCTTTCTCCCTTGTTTAAGTTTAAGTTTAGGAATCTTCTTAAACTTCGTAGAAGAATTCTTTGTAAGCATAGTTTTTTTATATGCCTTTTCTGCTTTTTTCTTTTTCTTTCCATACTGCTCTTTATGAATAAACGACAATGTATTAGCTGTAGTAAAACTCAATATTTAGACCCTCCTGTTTTGTTAGAAGAGTGTCTACCATAGTTAGGGTATCTAATACCTTTAGCAATCTTCCAAGCATCTTGACTCATTCTACGTCTTTGTGTTACAGATATTTGTTCTGCTTTCTGATTAGCCATTTGTTTCAATGTTAAGAAACAAGCAGACTTAGCTTCATTAAGTAAGTATGTAAACATCTGTACTGGTAAGTCAGGAGTAAATGTATCTGACATTGTAAATGCTACTGACCTTTTACCATGACTTTGTGTCTTACTGTTTTGTAATGTAGACTCTAAAGTTTTTAAGTATGCATCCATTACAATAGTTTCATCATCAAAAGATGTAAAATACTGTGGACATTTATCATTAAGTATGTTAAGAGTAATACCAGTAGTGTCTGTAACTTTCTTTATGTTAGTAGCAGTACTATCTCTAGCATCTACTATATCCATAAAATCTTCTGGTAACTTATAATCTATCATTTGAAAGTTATCTTTATCTGTAGCTTTCTTTTTATTATTATACTTAATCCATTTTAAGTCAATAATATCTTCAGGTAACTTCATGTGAGTAGGTCTATCGTCTGTACCACTAGCTGTTAATTTAAATAACTCATATAAGAATGCATAGTTCTTACCATCAATAATATTGTAGTAAGTAGTCTTAATTATCTGTGCTACTTGTAAAGCTTCTACACTATCATTAATGCTATTGACATCATCTGAGTCCATATCAGATAAGATGTCTTGAGTCATTGCTAGTAAATTCATTTTAGCCATAATTTATCCTATGTTGCAGTTAGTGTTAATCCTACTTTTTGAAATACCATATCACCAGATGCTCCTGTATTTTGAGCATATATTTCAAAATAATCATTTGTAGCAGCATTATAAAAACATGAACCTGCAGCTTGATGTAAGTCACCTGTAACAGAAGTTACTACTACTTGAGAACCAGCTATAACAGTTCCATTTCTATGTACTGAAATTAGTATATCTCTATCTGCACCTGAAGCTTGACTTATACTTACGTCAAAGTCTAGTTTTACTACTGTTGTTGCTGCACCTGTGTATGTTAATCTAGCTGTAGTTGCTTCTGTAACTAAGCTACCATAACCTGAAGCTACTGTAGTTGGTGCTACTTTTGCAGTAGAACCACTATGAGCTAATGTATATGGAGAACCTGTATTGTAAAAGTAAAACTTACCTTTTGGTAAAGCTAAACTATCTGTTGCTAGAGTAGACCATGCACCTGAACCAGAACCATTAGCAACATAGACAGTCTTATTAGATGCTGCCGACACTCCTTTAGGTTCATGCAAGTCTGCATTTGTAATGAGTTTATGTTGTATTGTCATAATGTTTCCTGTATTAAATTAGGGGTAAGCCCCGAAGGGCTCACCGAGGTATTACTTGTCGTATGCGAATTCTACGACACATCTTGCTTTACCAGTTAACAAATCGTCAGCTGACTTATCTACGATAAGTTGACCTGGATTTGCACCGATGCCTTTACCAACTAATGCACCAGCACCGTTAACAACGTTACCAGCAGTGCCAATAGCTGTTTGAGTTGCCTCAGCAGCTGCGACTAAACCGTCAACGTCAATATCAGTACCATCTTTCTGCTCAAGACCAACTGTTAAATCAGTAGTAGTAGAAGTAGATGTAAATGCTTCATCGATATAAAGAGTAGCAGACACAATAGATGCGTTTGCCGGGATTACTTGTGGTAGGTTGCTGTTAAGAGCAGCAGGCAAGTCATCATATGAGAAGTGCCATTCTGCGGACTTAACTACGCCCATTTTAGTAGACTCTTGACCACCATATTTATTTTTAGTAGTACGAGTACCATAATGATTTGCAACGCCACGAACTGGAGCCATTTCAATAGTCATAACTTTTCTCCTTAGTAAGTTGCTTCATCAGTTAATAGAACGCCTAGTGTATCAGCACGCTGAACACCAAACCCAAACCTAGAAGTAACCTGATATTTATCAGCTCTTTCTTCTTGGTCTCTCCAACCTTCTGTTTGCGGAGCACGTCTCCATGCATGCATAACAGGCTTACATGAATCATCTGCTACGCACATGAAGATGTTAGCCTTATCACCAACTTCAGCTGTATCATTAGCTAGGTCATATGCTGCACCGTTAATAGCTTCTGTTGCTGTAAGTGATGGTAAGAAGTTAGAAGTATAGATATCCCAACCCATAATGTTTCTTACGAAACGATGGTCTCTAGCAAAACCTTCGTTAAGAACACCCTGGAATTGCGGAGTATTATTAACTACAGATGTACTTGAGATTAATGTGTTAAGTGTTGCCTCTACGATAGGGTCAACAATTGCAATACGACCTGAAGCAGGTGCATTAGCTTTGTCAAACGCTAGTTTCATAGCTACAAAGTCGCCTAAAACAACATTTCTTGTTGCTGCTCCAGCGCCACCAGCTACAAAACGGTGAGGTCTATTATTAACTAAGTTAAGATTAGCTGCTGTTTGTCCGCCATTAGCGACAGCTAAAAAACGTCCTTCGTGGTTTTCACCAAGAGCACGTGTAGATTCCATAGCTCTCATAGCCATGAGTGTATCTACTTGTGAACCATCTTCACGTAGGTCATCAGTAACTTTCCATGCATCACCGATATAATCAGTAATAGATAGAGTAATGTTACCAGTGTCTATGTTAGTAAAGTTCAATGGTGTATCTTCAGCTGCATCTTGAAGTGTTACAGTACCAACTGTTTTAATGTTTAGTGTTGTACCTGAACCGAAGTCTGTTACATCACGATACATTCCTTCTGGAAGAAGGTAGTCGTGTAAGTTATCAAGAATAAACTGAGAATACTGTTGCGATTCAATGAACGCAGTTGTATTTGCAGTATTATGTGCCATTATTAAGTCTCCTTAAGACTGTTGATTTACTTTAGCTTTAGCATTACCCCAAGCAGCTAAAAGTTCTTTAGTTGAACCACCTGCTACCTTTGCAGATAAATCAGTTGGTTTAGCTGATTGACTTAGAGCTTCAGTATTAATATCACCACTAGAACTAGCTACTGGTGCTTTAGCTGCAGATAAACCTGCTGCTTTTAATACTACTGTTGGGCTTGTTGCTGCAAGCTCGTTAAGTTGTTTAACAGATAAGTTAAGTTCTTTTGCTATAGAGTTATAAGTAACTTCAGCTTTGTCTCCATACTGTTCAGTAAACTTTGCAGCTACTGACTTAGCATTAGAGTCTGCCTTAGCATTTGCTTCTCTTGTAGCAATAGTTTGATTAACTAAATCCATCACATTATCTTGATTAAGTTCCCCTACTGGCACGGTCGTGGCTGTCGGTTGAACTCCAGACTTTAATTCATCTATCAGTTCCTGAGTAGTTTGACGCTTAGTTAGTTCTTCACGTACAGTTGCAAGTTCAGACTCAAGAGTCTCAATATGTTTCTGTGCATGAGGTACTGACTTTAAAGCATCCTCTGGGCTCTGGTACTTTTTACCCTCTCCAATTACTTCTTGAGCTTCGGTCGGAATCTCAAATGCTTTTGGTTGAGTATCTGTTTGTACAGTCTCCTGGGTAGGTTCTTGTACAGGTGTTTCAGTTGTTTCTGTTTTTACTTCATCATTCATGTTACATCTCCTTTGGTCAAGGTAATAAATTATATAGTTTTGTTAAAGCCTTCTGTATACCTCTTTGATAAGCTTGATACTCATTAAAAGCAGGAAGTTTAAAATTCTCTTCATCCATACACTTTCTATTTGAAATATCTACTTGCTCATTAAGATAACTTCTTAACTCATCAAAAACTTGTTTCTTAGTTAAGGCTTTAGCCTTTTCACTTTTTAAATCCATACTATAATTATACCATATATTTAAGTAAAAGTCAAGCTTTTACGGTTACATTACAGGTGGTTCTTCATCTTCAAGAGGTGGTTGCATTTGTTCCATCTGTTGAATATCTTGATTAACCATTTGCTCTTCCATTCCTGGTTGAGCTTGTTGTGCCTGTAAATCTTGTTGAATCTGCATCTTAAGTTTTTCTTGTTCAGCAGCTTCAAATAATGCGGCATTATCTTTCATAAATCCATATTGGTCAAAGCCCATATACTCTTCTACCATCTTAGCTACAAGCTTAGGTGATACATGAGGACTAATCATTTGTCCTATTGGACTATTAAAGACACCTAACATGTTCTGTAATAGTTGTGCTCTAGCAGCATAGTGTCTAGCACCTATAGGTCTAATCTTACCTCTAGCAGTTAAATCTTCTTTAGTAATAGATAGGAAGTCTTGTACTCCAAAGTCATCATCATATACTTTAGCTAGTTCAGGTAAATCTAAATTACGTTTAGCTGTTTCTAACATTACATTTAAAATAGGTTCTAAGAACTCTACTTCAAATTGATTAACTTTATTTTGGAATATTCTACCAGCAGCATTTTGTAAAGACTGTACTTCAAAAGCAGTCTTTTCTCCTGGTGTTCTAATACCCATAGCTTCTCTAGGAGCACCTGCCATTTGTTCCATACTATTCATTAAAGCAGCTAACTCATTATTAACTTGGAACGCTGCAGGGTTAGGAGGTAACATAGTAATATTACCATCTTCTTGTAAATGAATAGTTGTTTCAGGTCCCCATTCAAATGGGTCTACTTCACCTTTAATTACCATAGGTGGATGTATAGTTAAATCCATAGCATCTGCTTTAGCATTTTCTAGATGGTCTAATCTATATTGCATACCTACTAGATTATCTAGAGGTCCCATACCATATAAGTTATCTGGTCTTTTTCTCCAAGCTACATGAGACTTACTATCTTGTCCTATATAACTAGGATTTTCTATATTACGTATTACATAGTTTCTATCAATAATAGTAATAATTCTATTCTTATATAGTTTTTCTTCATCTTTATCATAGAAGTCTCCTTCAAACTCTAATACTTCTACCATACCTGATTGATAATATTCTTGTAGTGTACCAAAACCATCAGCTATATATGCGTCAGCTTTATTAATATCTTCTTGTCTAAACATAGATATAGAGTTCCTAATATCTAATGCTTTATTAAATGCTGACTTTTTATATTGTAAATCTGGTCTTTCTTCTACATCTGTTTTTAGTTCACCTACAGATTTAACATATCTAGTAAACTTAGGTGACTTAGCAAAAGAACTTGCTACAGGATTAAATACAATATCAAATGGTGATATACGTTTTAATTTAGGACCATTATATGTTGTAATAGTTTCTTCTGTTACAGGGTCTACATGTTCTTCATTAACATATCTTACTTCACCAAAAGCATTACCATAATCAATATAATCATAAACTAGTAAACTTACTTCTTCTCTAAACTTAGATTCTTTTAGTTTAGTTTTTAAATAAGCTTCAATAGCCTGTCTTTTTTTAATAGTAGAATCTTCTCTAGAAGCTCCTTCCCACTTCATCCAATTATCATTAGGAAACAATGCATCCATATAGTTTGCATGTAAGTTATCTCTAATTTGTGTAAGTTTAGGTAAGGTAGTTTTATTCTTCCAGGGAAGTGTACTATTAGTTGTAGTTGTAGTATCAGTAGCAAAAAGATAGTTTCTTAACTCTCTCCACTCTGTTTCTTTTTCTCTTCTTTGAATCCACCATTGATTATAGAGTCCAGCCATTACTCTTGCTAGATTCTCTTGTCCAATCGCTTGTTCTATTTCAGCTACTTCACCTGCCATAATTTATTCCTTAATGTGTTATACCACCAAATCTACTATGAGTTGGTAAAGGTTTGTTAAATCCTAAACCTTGTGTCATTCTAAGTTTAGGAGCTAATGATATTGCCATAGCATTAGATAGTGCATCTTTAATATCATCATGTGGTGGGTGTACCATTACTAACTCTTCTTCTAATGTTTGACAGTTACCACCTTTATAATGCCAAACTTGTAAATTATCATACTTTGGTTCTAGTACTGCTCCTACCCTCTGTGCTTTGTCTCCTAAGCTTCTAGTAGGTCTAAATTCATCAACTGATAGTGGGATACCGTTTGGTTTAAGATAACTGTCCTTGAGCTCTTTAACGATGGTTTGTTGTGCTACTGTAACCTCAGCTCTTATTTTTCTAAATCCCCACTTTTCCCAAGACTTTAATATATGTTGATAGTAGTCTACAATCTTTTCTGTTTTAAATCTATCTATATCTAATACATAATAATTAGCTTGATGGTCTACACCAACAACTACTAATGCAGTATAATCTGCTTGTCTTCGTAAACTAAATGCAAAGTCAATTGCAGCAAATATATTTAGTTTTCTATCTCGTATATACCAATCACCATCTTTAACATTTAAAGCAGCTTTATCAAAGTACTGAAAGTTCTCTGAGTTTATCCTAGCACTTTCTGTAGTATTAGGGTCATTATAATATTGAGCATAAAACTGTGTAGTGTCAATATATTTTGCTTTAATTCTTGCCAACTCTTTAGCATCAAATCCAAATGATTTACCATCTTTACGTGCTCTTTTAGCCCATAAGAATTCACCATCTGTTTCTACTACTCTTTGAAATAACTCATATACTTCTACTTCAGATTCTACATCACCTTCATTATCATAGTGAGTTTCTTTCATATTAATCATAGTATCATATATATCTTTAGGATGATATCTAGTTCCTACTACCCATTCTTCTGCACCTGGATTCTCAATAGATGCTAATTGTGAATAAGCATTTGCTACTTTCTCTCTACCATCTTCAGAATAAGCATTACCAGGTACAACAATATCGTCAAGCACAACAATATCGGCATGAAAACCAGTTGTATTACTTGTAAGCCCAACTGCTTTAACTGTTGCATCTCGTATTCCCTCCAACTTTCTTTGTGGGTGGTCAACAGCTATTTCAGCTACTGCCCACTTCTCTCGTTTTCCTTCCTCTGGATGTATCATGTTACTCCAGTACCTACGATATATAGGGGAATCAATTATCTGTTTGATAGCATATAACTGTTTTTCTGCTAAGTCTGCTGTAGCTGATACATACAATACAGTAGTCTCAGGATGATTAGTTACATACCATGCTGTTCTATATGCAGCTAGTTTACTCTTCATATGTCCACGAGGAAGTAATACTAACTGATTATCTTTTCTATCTGTTCTACCCCACCAACTTATTAACTCTTCGTGTAATGCTCCAAATAATAAATGGGGTGCTACTAATTTAATAAATGTAAGTAGGTCTGCTTCTGCAGCCTCTCTGATTTGGTCAATCTGAGTCATGTTATCTATACCTTGATGTCTTCTTTGCTACCTTCTTAGGTTGTGCCACATGCTGCTTACCTTTGCGATTACCCTTCGCTTTGGCAGAATTAGTAGCTCTCTTTTCAGCTGGTGTAAGAGCTTTCCAAGCCGCATCAGGAAGGTATCTCTTTTTACCATTACTCTTCTTACCATCAGATGTTCTCCATTTTTGTTTTGTCCATTTAGATAAACTCTTTTGCGATTTAGCCTTAGCCACGGTAACCACCACCTTTGGCTTTATATTGCTTAGCTAACATTTGTGCTTTACGAGCTGACCATTGTCCAGGTTTACCACCTTTACCTCCAGCTTTAATTCTATTGAATAAAGCTTTTCTCATTGTAGGTTTAGTATAGTTACCTGCTTTGTTTACAGTACTTTTCTTTTTAGGTGTAGCCATTATGCCTTCTTCTTTTTATTAGATTTTTTATGTCTGTTAGCAAAGTTTCTTGCTGCTTCAACAGAACCAAATCCCCAAGCTTTAAGTGCTAATGCTTTACGTGTTGGTCTACCTTTACTATCTTTCATAGGACCTTTCATTCCTGCAAATCTAGCAGCAAATGAAACACGTCTAGGATTTGTACCAGACTTAACTGGTGCTTTTAGGTTAGAGCCCTGTGCTTTTGCACTAGCTCTACCCTTAGCATTTAATCCACCTTTAGGATTTTTACCTTCTTTCCTAGTCCATGCTGGTGTTTTAGCCATTACTTCTTCTTCTTAGCTTTTTTCTTTTTAGCCATCATTTTCTTTTTGGCTTCTGCTGCTTTTTTCATTCCTGCTTTTGTATAAGCATATTTCTTTCCATTTACCATTGGCATATCTATTTCCCCTTTGCTAATTGTCCACCGAAGTAGAACTCAACTATCATTGTTGCCCATTTGAATATTTCATCAAACTTATATAGTCCGTCTACTGTTTTAAATTCTGTACCACCACCCCATTCAAAAAACAAAAAACTTGATTTAGGAATGTCTATTGGTATTACAGTTTGTATATCAAATAAACCTGCTATTGGATATACTGCAACTAATGCTAGTATAAAAAACATTAGTATTCTTCGATTCCAAGCAGCCATTGGTGATTCTTTATTAGACTGCTCTCTCGCTTTATCTATCTCTACAGACTTAGCTGCTAGTGCTTCAAGCATAAGCTGGTGTTGCTCATGAGCTTGTTGTGATTTAATAGCCATTAGCTTAGCAAAAAAACCTAAAACTATTGGTATTAAATGTGTAAGTATACCCATTAAATTTTCCAGCCTTGACTAGCAGCCCAAAAATAAACTAACCCAGCAACTAATAATGCTAGTATAGCTTTTAAACTTAACTTACCAAACTCAGAAAATTTATCTTCTAACCACTCAGTTAGTCCTTCTTTGATAGCTTGTTTAGTTTCTTCTGGACTAGGTTTCATTTAGGATACTTAGCCTTAATTTTGTTTCTAGCTTCTTGTAAAGATTCTAAATTACCATCAAGAATTGCATGAACACACTCTTGTAATGTAGGGTATTCTTTTTTTCTTAATTCTATATATGCTTCTGGGTCTACCCAAGAATTAATAGCATCTAAATCTAATTTAATTTCACTTCCATGTTTATCCCAAGCATACATTTCAGTATCACTTTTGTATTTAGTTTTTACTGCTTCAGGATATAGTGTATGTATAGCTTTCATTATGCTGATACCTCCATAACTGTTATTGATGGTTTTGCATAACCTAATGCAGATGTATTACTAGGGTTAGCAAAAAAGTATCTAGTTGCAGCTGATTCTAATTTTGCATACATTCCATAAGTTCTTGCAACAGTTGACCCTGATGTTACTTGTGCTTGTAATTGTAATTGAGTAGCATCATTTGTATCAAAACTCATATCTCTTATTGAAGAATTACATTGTTGTCTACTGCCTGAAGCAGCAGTATTAACATTTGCACTATTTGTAATATCGTATAATAAAAATGCAGTCATTTGACTTCCATTATTACCACCAAAAAGAAAATTACAAGTAACTATTAGTGTGCTATCTGATGCTTTAGGTGTTATTGCAACTCTTAAATCAGAATCTACTTCTGCAAAAGCTGTTGATGTAAAAGAAACTAAACCTGGATTTGGTTGAACAGATACTACTTGTAAAACTTTTGCACTAGTTGGTTGAACACTACCATCATTAAATGTAACCCCATTAGTTCCGTTAATTGTTACAGACATTACTTATCTCCTTTTGGGTATTTAGCTTTAACTTCTTTTATATGGTTAAGCCATGTTTCAGTACCATCTTGTGAATCATGAAACTGCATATCTAGTTGCTCAGCTAATGGTTTATATGCCTGTTCTCTTTGATACTTATATTCTTCAGGGTCTATCCAAGCAGCAACAGTTGTTGCAATAATTTCTACAAGTTCTTCTTTTGCATCATAGCATAATACAGAACCATCTTCTTGTTCTCTAATTGTTACTACATTAGGATATAATGCGTATATTGCTTTAGTATTCATTACGCTCCTACCTCCATAACTGTTATTTGTGATACAGACCTACCATCATAAGATGAATTATTAGTATCTCTTGATGACCTATTCCAATATCCTGTACCAGTAGATACTTTAATTTTTACAGCATAAGTAATAGCACTTGTAGAACTTGGAGAATCTAATAACGCACCTGCGTAATTCATTTGTTGTTGACCTGCTGTATTTGTAACAGTTTGAGCTCCTGTTCTACTACCAGTAGATGTTGCACTGCCAATTTCTGTACTATCTCTAAACAAAGCAGTATATAAATGATTTATATCTCCACCTGTTCCAGCATTAGTTGTAAAACTAACATAAACTTTACTATCTGTTGCTGTTGGAGTAATAGTTACTGTTATTAAATCTGTATAAGAAGTAGATGTTGTTGAAACAGATGTTGTAAGTGCTCCTTGTTGTACTTGCAGTATTTTACCTTGTGTAGCTGTTGTTGCTAGTGTTCCTGTACTTGCAGGTAATGTAAGGGTATTAGTTCCTGCTACTGCTGGTGCTGCAACTGTAATAGTTCCAGAGGTGTTTCCTGTTAATACTATATCAGCCATTATTTATCTCCCTTTGGATACTTGTCTTTAATTACTTTAATATCTGCTTTCCAAGCATCAATACCATTGTGATATATATTATCTAGTTGTTCGTTCCATGATGGATATTCAGCCATTCTTTGATATTTATAAGTTTCAGGGTCTACCCAAGCATTAACATCACTCATATTAACTGCTACAGGTTTTCCATCTTTGTCCATAGCTCCTGCTATACCATCTATTGATACTACATTAGGATATAGTGCATAAATTGCCTTGTGTGTATCTACCATTATCCTGCTACCTCCATAAGTGTTATTCCTGATGCTACATTACCTTGTTGTGATTGATACTCTCCTGTTCTATTAATAGCAGCAGTTTGTCCACTAGGAGCTTTTAATTGTAGTTTATAAGTTGTTGCTGATGTAGTAGATGGACTATCTAAATATTGAACTCCTATTTGTCCCAAATCATAACCAGCTTGTGCAGTATATCCAGTAGCTGGCTCTCCAGTTTCTCCACTTGCTCCTATACTAATTGCTGTAGAACCCCTTACTAATTGAGTAAAAGCAATACCTGTAGAAGTTGTATTACTTGATGCAACATTCATAAGAACTAAAATTTTACTACTAGTAGCACTAGGTGTTATTGCAACAGAAAGTCCAGTTATATCTGTAAAAGAAGTACTAGTTGTTGTAAATGATGTATCTTTAGTTACACTAACTACTTGCAGTATTTTACCCCCACCTGTTATAGTCTTACCACTAGCCATTGTTAAACCAGTAGAACTAACTGTAGCAATATCTGTTCCTGCACTTTGTAGCTTTATCTCACCACTTGTATCAGAAGTTAGCTTTAATCCTGCACTTGTGTCTGCATTAATTATTGTACTCATATTATAATACCACCCATCGTTGTCCAGAAGGAATAGTAACAGTAACACCTGTACCAATTGTAATTGGTCCTACTGACATTCCATTTTTGTTTGTTGATAAAGTATAATTTGTTGAAATAGTAAGTGAATTCTCATAAATTACACCTCCTGCAGAAGCACCACCACCAATTGAACCCCAACCAGTAGTGTATCCTTCAAATTCTCCAGTAGTAGAGTTATATCTAAACATACCTGCTGCTGCTGAGCCTGGTCTTTGTGCTGTTGTACCTGTTGGTAGTTCTAAAGAACCAGTACCTGTTAGTGTTATTTCGTTAGGGGAGTATACAAATGTTTTTAATTGTGTACCAGTAACTTTTTTAGAAGTTCCCGATTCATTAATCTCAAACTCATTAGCGTCTGCTACTGATGAAGC
>WLWH01000246.1_pt1 | contig 46213 bp, 54 predicted proteins | sample 6712741 | NCBI WGS metagenome assembly WLWH01 (sample SAMN12718694, study PRJNA515312) | sponge metagenome | isolation source: marine sponge | host: Mycale hentscheli | place: New Zealand: South Island, Marlborough, Capsize Point | collected 2003-05-01 | reverse complement strand
AAGAATAGTTGTGACCATACCCTTTAGCTCCAAAGTGTATAAGCTTTTCTTTTCCACCTTCACAGGCTTTGACCATTTTCTTTTTACCAGCTCTGTCGCTTTTAGTAACGACATTGCATTTCATTTTACTCTTATCCGCCATTAGGTTGATTTTGCTTGTATCACTATCCAGTTTGAGCCATCGGACCAAACAGCAATTCCGTTATATGGTTTGTTTATTTCATAAGTTGCAGCTCCATCAATTGTTTCACCAACAGGAGCAGCAATATCAACTTTGTCTGATGCTACTACTGTAGAATCGTTTACTATTCTTAAAAAACGATATGGTATCTCTGCTGCTGAAGGTAAAGTTAATGTGTGAGTTCCTGAACCTCCAACCCATGTAAGGTCTATAATGTTTTTTGTAGTTGTTATAGTGGAAGCTCCTCCTGGGGTTACAGTCATAAACTCAGGCTCTAAAGTAGCCGTTGTTCCTGTGTATACATAAGCAGCTATATCATCTATAGTGTATGCCTCTCTTAATGTATCGATAAGAGCAGACCCTTTATCTACCGTATCTACAATAGGGGCTACTCCATGAAATTTCGTTCCTGTAGGTATTGTGCTCATGCGTTTCTAACTGTGCTAGTATTACTTACAAATTGTCTTTTTCCTCCAGATGCTTTTTTCTTTCTGGCTGTTTGAGCAAGTGCTCGCTTGCTAAGTCTTTTTGCTTTAGCTAAAGGTAAACAGCGGTCGGGATTTTTTTTGTTCTTGCTAGTTCCGCAAGCTCCTTTAATCTTTCCATCCGTTCCTATACGAACCCATTTTTGGTCACGCCATTTTTTTAACTCTCCCATCTACTAAATTTAAGAACCGCAACCTACACACTCTATAAAAGAGTCTGACGGTCTTGTGCCGTTCATTTTCATTTTAATGTTATGAATCTTGTCAGCTATTTCCATTTGCTCTCCAAAATCCGATGTATTTTTTTTTAACTCCTCTAGTCGCTTTATTTCTTCCCCCATTATTTTTTTCTCAAAGCTTTAAAGTCTGAGCCCTCTATCTTATTTGGATTGCCAGATTGTTTTGCAATGTACTTTTGCTTCTTAGTTAGCTTATCAATAGACTTATTTGAAAAGCCTATCCCGTTATAATCCATTTTATTTTTTGCCATAATTAGGGTCTTTACAATATTTACTTGCCGCCATGTTTGCGTATGCAGACGGATATTTATCAAAGGTACGCTTTGCCCAAGCTATCCCCGCTGGGCATATCTTGTTTCCTTTCTTCTTGGTTCTTCCTTTAGTAGCCACTTTCAGTCATTTTTTTGTTAGGGTTATTTTTAATTGAACCCTTCATTGTTTTTGCAAACTCAGTGGCTTGTGCTTTTCCGACCGCATTATAGGGAAAAGATTTTGTTTTCATCTTTCCGCTATCCATGCATTTGTATTTTACTGTAGGCATAATTAAGCTGTGGTTTTAGGTTTCTTTGTTACAAATCCAGTCCCCATAGGACCTTCAAAAGTTTTTTCTCTCTTCTTACCTGGTTTGTTTTTAGCATCTATATTTTTTAGAAACTTCTCTACTGTAGTGTTTCTGAAAAGAAATGTGCTAGGGTCTATTGTTTTCTTTGCCATTTTACTTATTTTCTTTTAGCTGGTTTATTATTTCCTTTTTTTTGCGCTCTAGTACAGTGACTATACTTGCCCCTTCTATTTAGCGACTTTCCCATTTTTATCCTTTAATTCAAAATATACTCCTGCAATAGAAAGCTTGTCTACTATTTCTTTTTGCATCTCAATTAACATCCCTTCAAGCTCATCTTTTTGTTGAATGAGCTGGTCAACTTGTCCTTCTAATTTTTCGTTTGCATTTTTGAGCTCCTGGACTTCGTTTGGATTACGGCCAATAATAGTAAATAAAATTACCGATAGTGAACCAGATATAACCCCTACGATGCTAACAAATAAATCTTTGTTGTCAGATGGTATCTTATTGTAAGATAAGAATAATAACAATCCCACTACAACTAAAAAAATTCCTGCTGCTCCTGCGTAATGTCTTATTTCTTTATAGGTGTTTTGCTCCATAGTTATTTTTATAAATATCTTTGTACAAATTTACTAAATTAAATTAAATGAAATCTGATTACTTAAAGTACTGGAGAGTAGTTCGATACTTTGTTAAAGCTAAGTACGGACTCAATACTCAAGAGCTAGATATGCTTCTTTTTTTAAGGTCGGAGCAATATTTTGACAAAGGAAGATTCCAAGAGTTCAATCAACTTTTGAACTGGAATAAAAATCGATTTGAAAAATTAAGGCAAGAGGGTTGGATAGAAGTCTTCCGTAAAGGACACAGAGGAAGAAGAGCGGTGTACTGTCTGTCTTACAAAACTAAACGAGTAATAAAATCTATATATGATAAGCTAGAGGGTAAAGAGATACCTACATCTCAAACTTCAAATCCTCTATTTGCTAAGAACGTATCATACTCCGACAAAGTGTATCGCAACATGATAATAGAAATGAATGAGTTTATAAAACAACAACGACATCGTTCTGAGAAATAATCGTGTAAGGTTCATTATTGATGAGCATAGTATATCCAGCTCTCTTATCATAATATATTTCATCTCCTTCCGATATTACAGTAACATCCGTCCCTGGTTTTACTACTTTTCCTTTTTTGTATCTTAGCTGGTTAGCATCTTCTGAAGATAGCAAAAGTCCCGATGAGGTTTTTATTTCCTCCTCAATGGTTTTAATTACAATATTTGTTCCTATTGGTTTCATTGGTTCTTAAATATTTCGTACCACCACTTAATAATAATATACTTAAAAAATTCCCAGAAAATTATTGCTACTACTATCTCCTGCCAGTTCATGCAAAATAACTTGATGTTGGCTTTAAGTTATGTATAGCAACATTAATTAATTTTTTGTGAAATTTAATGTCTAAAAAAGTGTCATCATCATCGTAAACAGAACACATTCCTTTAGAAAGTCCTAAAGCTTTTCTTCCAACTCCAAACGTAATATCATCTATTCTGTTACATTCGTTTAATAATTCTACAGGCGTTACACCTATTTTTTTTGCTGTTTCTTTAACTGAGTATAAATTTTTCATTTTTGTTCATATGTTCGTGCCATAGTTACTATGGCGTTAGTAGATAAAATAGTAATAGCAACCGATACTGCATTTTGAAGTGCGCTCTTGGTTACCTTCATAGGGTCTATGATTCCCATCTTGTACATATCCCCATAAACTCGTTTCTTTACATCAAATCCTCTGGTGTACGCGAGCGTGTCTTCTAAATTGTAAACACTCTCTAGTTCAAGACCTGCGTTTCGTAGGATTTGTGTTATTGGCGCGCGAAGCGCGTCAGCTAAAATTGCGCAAGCAATTTTTTTAGATTTATCGATTTTGTTATTATCAGCAATAACACTGTATAGATTATAGAATCCATAAAGCGCCAGTCCCCCACCGGGGAGTATGCCTTCTAATAATGCCGAGCGCACCGCACAGACCGCATCATCAACTCTGTCATAAAGTTCTTTCTGCTCTAGGTCGGTGTTACCGCCAACATATATAACACCTATTCCGCCTGTAAGCGATGCAATTCTCGACAATATAAAATCCTTATCTCCCTTCTTGTTCGCCAGGTCATGAGCCTCCCATAATTGGCTAACCCGCTCCTGGACATTATCCTCAGTCTCTTTGTTGTCTTTTATAACTATAGTAGAATCTTTGCCTACAATAACCTTAGCGGCATGGCCTAGGTCTTTAAACTCCACGATACTCAAATCGTCTCCTGTCTTTTCTGAAAAATAAGTAGCACCAACTGTCAGGGCTATGTCCTGCATAAGTTCATGTTGTTTGTAACCAAAGGAGGGTGGAGTTATGTTACAAATTTTCAAGTTGTTCTTCATCACATTCGCCGCAAGGGTGTTTATGACGTTGGTAGAACAAGGCGCTACTATTAATATTTTTTTTCCTTCTTGGATAATTGGCTTGAGTACGTTCTCTATCGTGAGCAGGTTTGTTATCTCCGCATCCGATACAAGGATATGCACATCCTCTAACACACACTCATCCTTCTTTTGATTATTGACAAACAAGTTCGAGCTATACCCTCTGTCTATTTTGAGCCCATCGGTGGTCTCGCTATAAGTCTCTGAGGTCTGAGACCGCTCCACTGTCACAATCCCATTCTCTCCAACCTTGTCATAAGTGTCCGCAATAATCTTACCAATAGCGCTGTCGTTGTTGGCGGATATAGTTGCCACATCAGCCAGCATCTTCTTGGTAACCTTTCTACTTTTCTTATTTAAATCCTTTATAAGGTCTTTCGTCTCAGATAAAAGCTCACGCAATATTTCAGTCTTATTGTCTGTCGAAGTAATACGTTCCATACCCGAGCGTACTAATGCCTCTGTGAGTACTATCGCCGTAGTTGTGCCATCACCCGCAAGGGTCGCCGTTCGGTCAGCAGCCTCTCGCATCATGCGTACCGCTAAGTTCTCTACCGGGTCTATAAGTGCAATTGACTTGGCTACTGTTACACCATCCTTAGTCACAGTTATCCCGTGAGTATGCTCCGGCGATTCTATAATAACAGTATTACCCATTGGACCTAGTGTGCTTTTTACAGCATTAGACATCTTGGTTATGCCACTAATAAGTTTTGATTGTCCCTCTTGAGCAAAGTGTAGCTCCTTTGGCGTGTATCCTCCCTGTTCCATAATTGAATTAAATTTGACTCAAAGCTATAACATTTTATTTGAATATGAAAATGTCGAAAAAAATTTCCCTTTATATATATATATATTATTATCTATTATTATTATTATTATTATTATTATAATTAAGAGATAAAATCGACATAATCGACATGGCCCTGATAATCAGTAAACTAACCGTCGTAAAATCGACACACTATCGACACTACTACGACAAAAACGACACATATAGTATAATTATAGTCTGTTGGCTCGAAGTTTAATGTACATCCTGTAGTACCAGAAATAGAAAAGGTAGCCGAAGCTACCTTAACATTGACCAACATAAAACTAAATATCTAGAGAAGTCCTCTAAATTTCTTCATAGATTCCGCTCTTTCGATTCCATCTGCAACCATTTTTATCTTGCGGCCCTCTGTAATAATTCTTTTCATATTAGCAGCCTCTTGGATACCCGTCATTCCATTAGGTCTATCGTTTACAAGTCTGCCGTTCTTTATAGTTAGTCCGTTCATATCAATACATTATTTTTAAACTTATTAATCCTAAATAGATTGTCACTTCAGAATAATTAAACTCCCTGTCTCTGGAGTAATAAGACCAGCCTAATGCAAATCCTATTTTAAGTCTGTTGTGAACTTCTAATTCCATATACAAAGGTAATAAAAAATATTAGATATATAGAGTGTTTGGGTTCCCTGCGCGCACACGGCCAACGCCCGCCAACCGGAAGTCGATTTTTTTTGCTCCTCCCCCATCTCGATTTTGCTCTTTTACTCTAGATTTTTTAGGCTTTTTGCCTAGCCTACTGCCCCTAGCCCCATTAACCCTAGCCTATCCTAGGAGTAACGTACGTTTCACGTTTGTTTTACAGACAAAGAAACATCCGTTAACACCTCCCCAGTTAACCAACATCCAAAACTAAACTTAGTATTGTTACCTATTCTAATCCCTTTGTCCATAGCCTATTGCAGTAGATTGCACACGAAAGATTAGTATCGTAGCTAATTTCCCCGAATAACAATAGGTTTTTCCATTACTTCGCAGTATATTTACTACATAGTTAGCAAGGAGCTAACACAGTATTAACATAAAAACTAGATTAAAATGAGAAATCTACTAGAAATTGAGACCGGGCTTTTAGGCTCGGATGCAGTCAAACAAGGACTGCAGTTGACTAAGGTTAAATCCTTACAGAAATCTATCAAGACTGCTGAGCGTACAAAATTCAGAAAACAGTTAGAGATGGCAGATTTGATGCGACAAGGCAAAGAATGGTTTGAAAAGCCTGAGACACAGTTACTATTTGCCGACCAAGGTATCGTATGGTCGGCTGATGAATTAGCAGACAAAGTATTCGAATGCCAAAAATCTTGGATGTACAAATGCATCAAGGCTAGTAACGTATCTGAGGATGTGTTAGGGCTATTTGAAAACCAATGTAAGCATTTGCAGGATAGTGGCGAAAGCGTTAAAATATCTATTGAAGCATTAAACCAATTCGCCAAAGCATATGCTGAGGATGAAGATGTGAACGTAGCTGATTTACAAGCTACTGCTGATAGTGTCGTAGAGGACACTACTACTGATAGTGTCGTAGAGGACACTACTGAAGATGCTACTGAGTCTACTAGCGATACAATTTTTACTTTGTCTTTCAAGACTGATAATGGAAACGTATCTGTACGATACAGTCATAGCGAAGGATTGGTTACTACCAATTGTCACGATGATATCCTTGATGCAATAGCATTTTTACAAGAACAATTACAATAACCTAAAATAACTTCAAACATTATGAAAAAAGGTATAACATATACAACAACGGGAGAACAAGCACGTTCTCGTATGAATCGTTACCATAGCAAACCTATGGTACTAGACCATAGCTATGGTGCTGATGAGATTGATGTGAAGAACATTAAAACCAAAGTAACTAACGTAGGCTCTGGAATATCTAACTATCGCAGTAACTACACCATTGGATTCGAGATTGAGAAATCTAGTTTTGGTAGAGGTACTCGTAAAGAGTATGCTCTTATCCAAGGCTACGAAAGGGATGGTAGCTGTGGTGTGGAAGCTGTGACTAACATCCTACCTTTACTTCCTCCGTCACAATGGCGTAACAAAATCTTTGATATGATTTTCAAGGCTAAAGGTATTATGGATGATTCAACTAGTCCAAGTAACTTTCAATGTGGTGGTCACATCACTATTGGTGTGAATGGTATGTGTGGACAAGAGTTAAACGAGAAAGTAAGACTCAATGCATCTATCCTACTAGCCTTATTCCGTAAGAGACTAAAGAATGGGTATGTGCGACACAATCTACGGATGCAACCATATGCTGATAACAATGGAGATAGAATGTCTCACTTCAATGGATGGGATAGAAAGTATCAAATCGCATTAGCCAAGAACAACTGCCTAGAGTTTAGAGTACCTAATCGTATCACTAGCTACAAGCAGATGTTCAGAAGATACGAACTGATTTATCAGATTGTTGACTTCAGTATCGAGAAGCCTAATGGTAGATTCTCTAGTCTACTGAAAAAGGTAGAGCCTATCATCCTCTCTATGTACGAGGGCGATACTGCCAAAGTGGATATGATACTGAGCCTTGCGAAAGACTTCTACAAGTTTGTCAAGGATGGTACAATATCCAATAGCATCGAGGAGTTTATCCGATGATGTAATCAAAGGGTAGTGTCTTCTAGGACACTATCCTCTGTTCATAGGTGTGTGCCTATGCTGATGAGACCAAAAGGTCGAAACAGAAATATTAATTTAATTCAAACAATTATGGAAAACGTAAAACTAAATTATCCTTATGTAGCAGTAGCTACATCTAAACGAGTAAAGATGCCCTTAGGATGGGCAGTATATAAGTACACGAGACAAGGTATATACCTTTGTAAGACCAAGAGACCCAAGACTTATTGTGGAGTCTCTACAGACTTCTCTAAAGCTATGGCAAACATTCGTAAGTGGTATGGCATCAACCTACCTATTAATGGATGGTCAGATAAGAAGAGTATAAAAGCTTTCAAGAACGAGAGCATTGAAGATTTACTGCTAAGAATTAAAAATGAGCAGTAGAGCGAGATTTGAAAGAGCAATTACCCTGCAAAAAAAGCAGGGTAGATTGTCTCGACAGACAGAAACAGAGACAGGGCAAAAAGCTAAACTGCTGAAGGATAATACCTTGGATAATAAAAAATTTATATAACTTGCAGAACCTATGAAACTAAGTAAACAAATGCTAGATGCAAAGCTAAAGCAGATAGCACAATTCGAAGAAACTTATGGAAGTGACCATGGACAAACCAACGTCTATGCCATGAAGAAATTTTGTACCGATAAAAAATACAGAGAGCGAGTACGAGATTTCAATAAATCGATTGCTGAAACATATCAGACCTATCGATTCAAGACTCCTTATAACGATTAGGATTAAAATCGTTTAACTAATATTTATTTTATGAACTTTGAAACTGATTATTTAGCCAACAAAATCGAGGACAAAGAACTCCGAGATTTATTAATCAAATCAAGAAAGACAAATGCCAATGGCAAAACCATTGTAAGACCTGTTCACTACCAAGGAAGAACCTATTGGAATGTCGGACAGGCAATCAACGAAGAGAAAGCTAGAACATCAGATGCAACCATTCTAAAGATGGGTGCGATAATGATGGGAGTACAGATGACACTAATGATAGGGTTATATGTAGTAGCGAAGTTTTTAGGATTGTCTTAATCCTATTGTTTTGTTTGAAGTGAAGGGAGGCAGAGATGTCTCCCTTTTTTTATGGCGATAGTATGGCGATAGTATGGCGATAGTATGGCGATAGTATGGCGATAGTGTCGCCAACGACACTCACAATAGTGTCGTTACAACGACACAAATTTTAAACATTTAGGGACAAATTTAGGGTAAATGGTGGTAGGTATTAAAAGTATCTACCACCTCGTAATCCCTTATAAACATTGACGTTAACAGAAAAGGTGGTAGGGTGGTAGGTAAATTGCAAAACTTTTTAAAATCAGTTAGCCCCTAAATGGGAAATAATCTCCCATAATGGGCAGACAAAAAAATATACAATAAATTTGGTAGTGTGCGAATAATGTGTTATCTTTGTGATTATTAATCGAGGTCAGTGTAGACCAATGCACTCCTCACAAACATAAAACTATGTGTATTATTATTATTAAACAAAAGACTAATGCCATTCCAATGGACATCCTCAAGAACTCAGCGAGGATTAATCCTCACGGACTTGGCATTGTTTGGTTAGATACCTATAAGGTATCGTACCACAAATCTAAGGAGTATAAACTCCTAGACACAGACAGACCATTCATTGCACACTTTAGGTATGCAACTGTTGGTGCAGTAAACAGAGAGAACACACATCCATTTGTATGTGGCAACAACTCTGATGAACTGCTGATGATGAACGGAACTATCAAGGGACTTGGTAATGACAAGATGTGCGATAGTAAGGTACTAGCCAACAAGCTAGGACTTGTGCCGAGACAGACTTGGAAGAAAGGACTAGCCAAGTACGACTGTAGGTTTGTTACAATCAACACTCGCACTCGCTCGTTTCAGATTTACAACAAGCATCTCTACACTCATAGAGATGGGGTGTGGTACTCCAAGACCAACGTACTGCAAGACAATCTTGTTGCAGTCTACGGAACTCTAAAGAAAGGGTACTCCAACTATCAACGATACCTTAGAACTTCAAACCACATTGCTAGTGGTGTGACTGCTAACAAATATCCTCTTGTTGTCAAGGGACTTCCATATCTCATCGAGAGAGAGGGTAAGGGATACAATGTAGAGGTAGATATCTTTAGTGTTTCTAACGACACACTAAGGGACTTAGATAGCCTTGAGGGACATCCCAACTTCTACGAGCGAAAGCAGACAGAGATACTTGCCAAGGGTAAGCGATACACTTGTTGGATATACTTCAACCGAACTCATACGAGCGAGGGAGAGGTATACCACGAGTCATATAGTCAAGCACCATTACGCTCATACCTATTCGAAAGAGAGGAAGAGGTATTGCCAACGTGCAATCAGTTTAGCTTTGATGATGTGCCATTGGAGGATGAGTCTCCGATATGTGTTGACTGTTTCCACGACCTAGAGTATGATGGATTTAACAACTACCATTGCACAGGGTGCGATGGATGGTTTACTGAAGAAGATGTTACACACTTTAATAAATTTTAATTATGAAAGATTTTAAAGCAGATATTGGAGATATTGTTTATCATCTTGGAGTAAAATCTAAGATTATAGGCATAGGATGGTGCAGTTACACAAAACAATTCCTTTACGACATAAAAGAATTAGAACCACCATTTTATCAAGTAAGAGCAGTCGGCTCAAAATGGAGAGCATTAACACACTTTAATAAATTTTAATTATGCCAACAACAAAACCAACAAGACATCAAGTTACCAAGAAAGAGGTAATGGATGCAATCGGATATTTTCACGGAATCGGTATGATACATAATCATACAGGAGACTCAGAACACTACATCAAGATACTACTTAGAAAGGTAGCTAATGACTATCGTGTTTTACTAACATTAGATAACGACAAAATTTTATAATCATGCCTAATCACGTTTACAATACGCTACACAGTACAAGCAAACCACACACGATGGAACTATTGCACAACTCCTCCAAAGAACTCAATGGAGGACTAGCAATGTTACTAATGCCTAGACCACAGGAGGAAGAGGAGAATTGGTATCATTGGAGCATAAATAATTGGGGAACTAAGTGGGGATGCTACAACCAAGAAATAGATGGAGATATGATGCACTTCACAACTGCTTGGGGGTCAATCTCTGATGAACTTCTTGATTTGATAGCACTACACTTTCCTAACTTTATCTTTGACTATGAAGAGGAGGGAGGATGGGGAGGTCAGATAACCTATAAGAACGGAGAACTATTCCAAAAAGATGAGTATGACATTCCTAATTGGGATTACTATGGAGAGACAAAGGATGGTACAGAGGTGTACAGACTCGCTGAAAACTACGAAAGGCTAGATGAAGGATACGATAGTGGGTGGTACTACCATCAGAACCTTGAAGAGCCTGTAGATTTTTCAGAAAAGGTTTTGAATGTTCGAGAATTATGATTAGATTAGCATAGGATTTAGTAATTATTCATATTGTTTGAAGTTAGGGGAGGCAGAGATGTCTCCCTTTTTTTTTGCGTAAAAGTTTGGTGGTGTGCAGAAGATGTGTTACCTTTGAGTAACATTAAAACTAAATATTATGACACAAAATGAACTTTTCAATCGTTTTCTTGATGATGATTATCAAGCAAAGCAATTTCAAATCCAACAGAAAACTCCTTACAGGGAACGTAATCCAAAGCAAGAGAATGTCATAGATATTGTGGCACTTGCTAATAAAATCTTTTTAAAATGAATAAGAGACAAATCTTTCAGTCTTACATAGACAACATCACTCAGTTTTTTGGGATAAGCCAGAGCGAATTATTTTCTGGAGCAAGAGACTACGATAGTCTAGAGCAGAGACAACTCTTCTTTTATCTTTGTAACAAGAGGGGCATACCTGTCGCTTCTATCCAAAGATTTTTAGAGAAGAACAACTACAACATTCATCACTCCAATATCCTAAGAGGTATACAGAAGATGAATGAAAGGATTGAACAGAGCGAAGACTACAAAGAAATTATTCCTCGCCTCGAAGTTATTACTGCTAATGTATAGTGAACTGCACGATGTTTATGAACAAGCAGTAGAAGACCACGCAACTACAAACCTTGATGGTAGCGAATACGATGCGAGAATGTCTTATGGAATCAAGATAGTAAGAAACCACCAAGACAACTCAGTACAGATATTCAATACTGCGAAAGGTGGAGACTACTACAAAGAACTAGAGGAGGATGAGTACAATATCTTCTTCGAATTTGGGTGGGTAGTAGGTGTCTGTAAAATGGCTCTAGTAAAATACAAGGATAGACTTGATGTTATTGAAACAAAAATGAAAGATGAAATCAATGGCAGAAACAACTCCAAGTACATAGGGTTTTTGAAAGACACTAGAAGAAGTACTTTAAATAAATATTATAAAATAACTCAAAAATTAAATCAACATGAAAACTAAATTTGTAAGAACAATGGACTACGATAGGTTCAGATTCTTTAACACCAACAGAAACATTATCGAATCCCACGTTAGAAAACTAATGTCATCTATCTCAGAGATAGGTTTATTGGAGGAAATAACAATCAATGAAGACTATTATATTATAGATGGTCAGCATAGATTCGAAGCACTTAAAAGAATGAGCGAACATATCGTTGCTAAAATAAAAATAGGTGCATCATCCGATAGTATCATACCTGTGAACATTATAAGAAAAGGATGGTCGATTATGGATTACATAAATCATTATGCTGAAAGAGGTAATAAACATTACAAAAATATTAGAGAAGTAATTGAAAATAACGATACCAAACTATCAACAGGCACACTGTTAGATTTATATTCAGATAGCACTGCTCAATCTTCAGCTAAAGGAGTAAGAGAGGGTGTTTTTAAAATCAATATAGATAAAGGTATAATATTAACTGAGATGATTGTTGGACTAGAGCCATTCATTCCTATGTACTCTCAAACAACTAAGTTTGCACGAGCGTTTAGTAAGGTGGTAAAGGGTAATGAGAACTTTGACATTAAAAGATTCAAAAGCCAATTACAAAAGCATAAGCTAATGATTTATCCAAACTCAGATGATACTGCAAGAAGTATAGTAGAATTATATAACAGAAGATTAGGAGAAAAAAATAGAATATTTTAATTATGACAAATCAACTTAAAACTATCAAGGTACAAGGTGGCAAGGAATACGCTGAGGTACACACAAGAGTAAACTACTTCCGTTCACAAGAGAAGTATAAGAATTGGTCAGAGGACTGCGACATCATTCAGTGTGCAGATGATATGTCTTGGGTGCTAATGAAAGCAACCATATCATATCCCGATGGGCGAGTAGCGTCTGTAGGACACGCTTTTGAAAAGCAGGATGCAAGTAGAATCAATCAACGAAACCACGTTGAGAACTGCGAGACATCAGCAGTAGGTCGTGCGTTAGGACTATTAGGTATAGGTAGTGATGGTAGTATCGCAACCTATGAAGAGGTGGCTAACGCTATCGAGAACCAAAAGACAGATAGCACTCCTACTAAGGAATACATTCTTGACACAGACAATTGGGCGAAAGCACTAAAGTATATTGCAGTAAAGAAAGATGCTATGAGCCTAGAGCAAATCATCAAGACTTTCGAAGACCAAAAGTATGGAACTCTTCGAGCGAAGGATAAGACTGCCGTTAAAAAAGCTTATGAAGGAAAGTAAGCTGATTGAGATGCAAAACAAGATAGAGTCTCAGACTCGTGTGATGCAGGAGATGATTAACGAACTAGGACAGACACGAAATATTGTGATAAGTTTACTAGAGATAGTCAAGAAATTTAAAGAGTATGAACCAATCATAAAACAATTAGAAGATGAACGAAAAGCAGATTCTGAAAAAGCTAAAGGATGACAATGAGTATTACAATGGGATAGGTAGGAACTACCTATCCAACTCAAACATCGAAGCACTGACAACTGAGCCAAGGCAATTTCAAGCCCCTCAGAAGGATGGAGAACCCTTTGTAAAGGGAAGATACTTCCATCAACTGATACTAGAACCTGAGAAGGCTAAGGGCTTTCATATTGTAGATGCCACATCACGAAGTACTAAGGTGTACAAGGAGTATGTGGCTGACAATAAGCTAGACTATGCCCTGCTCACTAAGGATGCTAATAGCATTAAAGATATGGTGGACTACACTTTAGAAAGTTTACCTTTTTTTGATTTGGTTAATGACCCGACTGCTAAGTACGAAGTACCTGCAATCGGGGAGATAATGGGGGCAATGTGGAAAGGTAAGGCTGACATCCTTACCAAGGATTATGTTATTGACTTGAAAACATCAGCAGATGTCTTTAAGTTTGTAAGAAATGCTCCCTATTATTTCTACCATACTCAAGCATACATTTATCAAAAGCTATTTGGTAAGCCTGTAATATTTTTAGTTACAGGCAAGACCAAAAAGTATGACAGAAATGGAAACAGATACTATGACCTAGGAATATTTCCTGTCAGCGAGAACTCTATGGGACTTGCTGAAGAGAAGGTCGGACAAGCAGTAGCATCCTACCAGAAGTGGTTTGCTCCTGACTCAAAAGATAATATAGATAACTATATTATAAACACACCTATTTAATTTTTAATTTTTTATTATGACAGACCAAAAAGAGAAAGTGTTTGCTGATGGATTAATCAGCAAAAGAAATGAGAACGCTCCCGACTTTGTGATTGTAAACCAATCGTACAAGGTAGATGAGTTTATTGCATTCCTAAAAAAGAACGCAAAGAATGGATGGGTAAATACCCAGACCAAGATAGCTAAGTCTGGAAAGTACTATACTGAACTAGATACTTTTGAACCTAAAACTAAACAATCTAACCAACCTTCAGAGGATGAGTTAGCATTTTAGTTTTACTCCTTAATAGGGGGAGTTAGCTACTCCCCTTTTTTTGGCTCTATGCTGTGTTGATTTTAAAATTCTATATACTATATATATTTTATTATTTATAATTATTTATTTTCTTATATATGAAGAAATAATCGACATAACCGACATGACCTTATAAACACTGACTTCAATCGACATAAAACCGACACTAAAATGACACAGACTGTCACAATATTTAAAGACATAAAGAATACAGATACTCCATTCCACATAGATGTGGTTAAGATTATCGATAGAATAAGGGATGGCAAGTCTAAAGAACTTGTAACCCAAATCAGAAAAGAAAAGAATAAAGCCGAGCGTAACGAACTTAAAAAGAAACTACCATCGATATGCTTTAGTGGTAAGTTTTCTAAACGAGCAGACAACTCTCTACTAGAACATAGTGGTCTTATATGTTTGGACTTTGATGGATATGCAAAGCAGAGGGACATGATACAAGACAAGGAGAAGATGATGAAGGACAAGTATACCTTTTGCGTATTCATATCTCCATCAGGTAACGGACTAAAAGTTTTGGTTAAGATTCCAAACGATGCTGAGAACCACATCAAATACTTTCAGTCACTAGAGAACTACTACAACTCTAATCACTTCGATACCACAAGCAAAAACATCAGCAGGGTTTGTTATGAATCTTATGACCCCCTTGTATATGTGAACGACAATTCTACTGTATGGGAGACCATTGAAGAGACAGAGTACAGGGAGGTTATAGTAAACAAAGACCAACCTACCATACCAATCACAGATGAGAATAAGATTGTAGACATCCTTGTCAAGTGGTGGAACAAAAAATATCCAATGGTGGAAGGACAGAGAAACCACAACGTATACGTTCTTGCTATGGCATTTAACGACTATGGCATCAACAAGAACCTAGCACAATACATTTGCAACCAATACCAATCAAGAGACTTTACTGTATCGGAGATAGAACAAACCATCAACTCAGCATATCAGAACACGGCTAAGTTTAACTCAAAGTACTACGAGGATGATGAGGCAATAACGCAGATAAGACAGAAGCTAAAGCGTGGGGTAAACAAATCAGAGATAAGAACGCAACTCTCAAGACTAGATGTAGAGGAGGAGGTTATAGATGCAGTACTCGAGCGTGCCGATGATGAGAACAAGCAGATGAAGTTTTGGACTAAGAACGAGAAGGGTACGATTAAGATAATACACTATGTGTTTAAAGAGTTTCTTGAAGACAATGGATTCTATAAGTATTGTCCAGAGGGCAGTAAGAACTATGTGTTTGTAAAAGTAACCAACAACCTTATAGACCACACAAGCGAGAAGGAAATAAAAGATTTTATACTAGAGCATCTTAAAGCACAAGATGATTTCAGTGTATATAATTACTTTGCAGACCAGACTAGGTTTTTCAAAGAAGACTTCCTTAGTTTACTTGGAACAATAGACATCTTGTTTATTGAAGATACATACGATACAAGTTATCTATACTATAACAACTGTGCAGTAAGGATAACTAAAAATGAAATCAAAACCATAGACTACCTAGACCTTGGAGGCTATGTTTGGAAAGACCACATTATAGATAGGAACTATAAGGAAAAGTCTGTGACCAACTGTGATTATCAAAAGTTTATAAATAACATTTGTAATAGAGATAGCAGTAGAACCACATCAATGGAATCTACCATAGGATTTTTGTTGCACGGACACAAGAGTATGTCCTACTGCCCTGCCGTGATTTTAAATGATGAGATTATATCAGACAACCCTGAAGGTGGAACAGGGAAGGGTGTGTTTAAAAACGCACTAGGGCATATGAAAAAGCTAGTCAACATAGATGGTAAATCATTTACATTCGAAAGAAGTTTTGCATATCAGCTCGTATCAGCAGATACTCAGCTCCTGTGCTTTGATGATGTGAAAAAATACTTTGACTTCGAAAGATTGTTTAGTGTAGTAACAGAGGGAATGACATTGGAAAAGAAAAACAAGGATGCTATTACGATACCATTCAGTAAGTCTCCGAAGATAATTATCACAACCAACTACGCAATCAAGGGTGCAGGGAACTCCTTCGCCAGGAGAAAGTGGGAACTAGAACTGCACCAACACTACACCAAAGACTTCACTCCAATTGTAGAGTTTGGCAAGATGTTCTTTAGCGATTGGGACACAGAGGAATGGTTACAGTTTGACAACTATATGATTGAATGCTTACAATTGTTTTTAAACAAGGGACTTATGCAAAGCAAGTTTGTAAATTTAAAGGTTAGACAGTTATCAGCAGAGACCTGCCACGACTTTATAGAATGGTGTGGGCTTATTGAAGGCTCTATTCCAAATAGGAGGCTTGTTGATGGGGAGAAGATGTATAAGCAAGAACTGTATGAAGACTTTGTTCACGAGTACCCAGACTATTCCCCACGAGCGAAGTACTCTATATCAAGAACTAGATTCTACAAATGGCTTAATGCTTACGGACTATTCAAAGAAGGATTCTTACCTGAGGAGGGTAGAGATTCAATCGGAAGATGGATTAAATTTAAACAAATACAAAAACAAAAAGAACTTGAGTTTTGAAATATCACCTAGACATAGCAATGAGAAATTCATACGACATTATAATCGACAAAGTTTCACTGAGACATTTCAGCGATGCAACTAATTCTTATTTTATACACAACCCGAACGAAGAGGTTACGGATAACATTTTAAAAGAGATGCATTTTTATTTTACATCACAGAAAGAATGGGACAAAATTTTAAAAATAAATACGCTAAGAGCAAAACTTAAATTTTATGATACAACTAAGAGACTATCAAAAATCTATAGTCGAAAAAGCGACTGAGGTTATAAATAAACACGGCTTTGTTTACTTGGCTATGGAGGTGAGGACAGGCAAAACCCTTACATCTTTGTCGATTGCTCACAACTTATGGGCAGAGAAGGTGTTGTTTATTACAAAGAAGAAAGCCATATCTTCTATTGACAAAGACTATGATATGCTTAGACCAACTTATTTTTTACACACCATAAACTATGAGAGCCTTCATAAGGTTTCATATGAACTGGACTGGGATGTTATTATACTGGATGAGGCACATTCTATGGGAGCATTTCCAAAGCCAAGCAAGAGGGCAAGAGATGTTAAAATGAGAATACTTAAAAGCAAAGCCAAGGTTATACTTCTTTCAGGAACGCCAACTCCTGAATCGTATAGTCAGATATACCATCAGGTATATGGCATACCAACCAATCCATTCAACGAATTCACCAGTTTCTATAAGTTTGCACACGCTCATGTAAAAATTACGGAGCGTATGATAAACAGCCTACGAATCAGAGACTACTCTAATGGTCTACCAACTATAATGGACAAGATGAAACCATACATAATAGCCTACTCGCAAAAGGAGGCAGGGTTCAAGGTTAATACAACCGAGAAGGTTTTGGAGGTAGAGATGGAGAACACAACCTATAGATTAGCTAAGGACCTTAAAAAGCATTTGGTCATTGAAGGCAAGAGAGAGGTTATACTAGCAGACACACCCGTGAAGCTAATGATGAAACTTCATCAGCTATACTCTGGAACTATTAAGTTTGAGAGCGGGAACGCAGAGGTACTCGACTATTCAAAAGCTCGTTTTATACGCTCACAATTTAAAGATGTGAAGGTGGGTATATTTTATAAGTTTAAAGCCGAGCTGAAGGCTCTAAAGACGGTCTATGGCGATGACATAACCACAGAGTTGAGCGTCTTCGAAAATACAGACAAGAGCATAGCCTTGCAGATTGTAAGTGGAAGAGAGGGTATTAGTCTTCGCCAGGCAAAGTGCTTGGTCTACTATAATATAGACTTCAGTGCAACCAGTTACTGGCAGAGCAGAGATAGGATGACAACCAAGGACAGGTTAGAGAACGATGTCTACTGGATATTTAGTAAAGGTGGGATTGAGAAAAAAATATACAAGGCAGTAACAAACAAAAAGGATTATACCTTGTCGCATTTCAAAAAAGATTTACTAAGTTTATAATCATGGGACTAATAAGAAATAGTAATCAAGCAAAACAAGGTGTAGATTTTACGGGTTTACAGTGGGGGAAAATACACCCTACCGACATTGATTTTGCTATAGAATTTAAGAACGAAGTTTTGATACTTGGCGAGGTAAAATGCAAAGGCTCAGAAATGGCTTTGGGGCAAAAACTTTTACTAGAGAGGCTTTGTGATAGCTGGCACACTGGTAAATCTTTTATTATCTTTGCTCATCATGAGCACGATGATGAAACCACAGACATACCTGTGGATGAATGTGAGGTTTATAAACTTTATTATCAAGGGAATTGGTATGATAGAGGTGGCTCTGTTAAAAATAAAATTGAAGAGATATTAAGGAATTTTAAATTGAAATATGACTGAGCAACAGATACAGTCAAAAAGAATCAAAGAATTAGAAGCCGAAGGCTACTATGTAATTAAATTAATCAAGACAAATAAGAATGGTATACCAGATATTATTGCGATACCACCAAACTGTAATGTAATCTTTAGTGAAGTAAAAACAAAAAAGGGTAAGGTCTCTTCCCTACAAGAGTACCGATTAAAAGAATTAAAAAAACATGGATTTATTACAGAAGTATACAGAGGCTGATACATTTTACGAACTCGATGAAGCGGTTATCGAAACAATTGACTCACTCTCTCCTGTAAATGCTACTAGAATTATACAACAGATTCAAAGAGCAATACCATTATTACAAAGAAAAAACTACCGCTCGCAAATTATTGCGGGAGTTTTAAAGGGCAACAAACCAATTTACTTTGCGTTGAGATATATCTATGAAGACCAAGAAGCCCCTTACTTTTTTCAGTTGTTTGAAATAGCATCTGATGAATATCTTGACCTATATAACTTAAATAAAATAATATAAAATGTGCGTAGAATTAATTAAAAATTTAGTTGAATCAGAGTTCAATTTACAATTAACAAGAAAAACAAGAAAGCGAGTATATGTAGAGGCTAGAGCAATGTATTATATGCTTTTAAGAAAAAAATCCAGGATGACTATGGATGCCATATCAAGCACGCTCGGCAAGAATCATGCAACAGTTTTACACGGCATGAAAAGTCTTAAAAATTGGATGAAATACGATACCAATCTAAAAAATATTTATGATACTTTAGATAAAAAGGTAGATGAATTGATAGAGGTAAACCCTGAAGCTTTTGGCAGAGCAAAGACTAAAAAAGAATGGCATCAAATGGCTTATGAGGATATACAAAAGGAGATAATAGAACTTGAAACTAAACACAGAAGGCTCAGAGGCAGGTATGCTTTTTTATTACATAGACTAAAACAAACAGCTCCCAAAACATATAAAACGTTCAAAGAGCTAGAAACCAACGATATATAAAATATTTTTATTAACTTTATAAAATATAATAACTATGTTATGGAATCTGATATTAAAAATATTCCTTATATTGTTGAATGTACGAGATGCTCGGAAAAGAAAAAAGTGGATAGACTTTTGAGAATGGATGCAGATATGTACACGAACATGGGGATTGACACAACCACATCAGAACGTAAGTTAATAAAAGGAAACTCTAGGAAAATCTACTACGCCATCAAGAAGATTGACACTGAACTAGGCACGAAGCTTATTCAGGCAATGGATAAATGATAGCGTATGAAATCTCTGGAGGATAAACGTATCCAGAATATTAACTTTATAATGGATGATGTACACGCATCCTCCAACAACATCTACGAAAGCTTAGTAGACAAAGACTTTGACTCTTTAAAAGCAGAGGTTCAATCGCTGATTAAACAACTAAAACTAATTTTAGAATCAGTACAGGATGAGCTATAGTGACTTTAGACCTAGGTTAAAAGGTGATAAAAAGATTGCCTACGAAAATCTTACAACCAAAGAGAGACGCATACTTATAATAGGAGACATACACGCTCCCTTTCAATTAGATGGATACCTGGAGTTTTGCCAGGAGACTTATGCTAAACATCTTTGCAATCAAATAATATTTATAGGAGATATAATCGACAATCATTACACAAGCTACCATGAGACAGACACAGATGGGTATTCGGGCGGAGAGGAACTCCTACACGCTATAGAGGTAGTGGCTGAATGGAAGCAAGCCTTTCCAGTGGCTGATGTAATAATTGGAAACCATGACAGGATGTGTATGCGCAAGGCTCAGACATCAGACATCCCGAGCGCTTGGATTAAATCATACAACGAGGTACTGGGAACTAACTGGAACTGGGTTGAGCGTATCGTATATGATAACGTACAATACATTCACGGCGAAGGCGGGACAGCTCGTACAAAAGCCAAGAACGATATGATGTCTACAGTGCAGGGACACATACACACTCAAGCGTATACTGAGTGGATGGTTGGAAGAAACTTCCGTATCTTTGGTATGCAAGTAGGTTGTGGTATTGATGGCAGCTCCTATGCTGCGGCATATGCAAAGCACTTCAAGAAGCAAGCTATAGGATGTGGTGTTGTCCTGGGAGGACACACGGCTATTAACTGTTTGATGGAACTATAATGTTTGAACAAGACCAAGACATAAGTAAAGAAAAAAAAGCTGTAGAGCTATACCTTAGAAGAATGGGGGGCAGCTACAAGAAGCTTAGTCCTGATGATGTAGACTTCAGAATCATGGGAGAAAACAAATCTACTATTGGATACGCAGAGGTAAATGTGTTGGATACAGAGATGAAAGATTCTTTCCCGCTCATGGTTCAAGCTCGTAAGATTATAAAGCTACGCGACAAGCGACTGCACGCGGTAATGATATGGTCTTGTATAGATGGGATATACTACTTGCCTATAGAAGGACTGGTGGGTAGAGCGCTATGGTCAGAAGAAGAGGAGCTAATGCTATCCTTTGATAATAAAAAACTTTTCAAGTATGTCCGACCCTAAAATAAACTTTACGATAGCAATAATAATAAACACAATACTGTGTTACTTACTATATGAGATTATTTTTTAAGAGACTTTTTAATATTTCTAATCTCTTCTTGCATTTTACCGTAAGCAGAATCTTTACCATACATCTGTTCGTATAAATCTGGAAAGTATTTTTTAAGGTCACTCTTACTCATCGGTTTATCAGGATTTGGTCTGTATGATGAGCTTATACCAATTATATCTAGTATATCTTCTTCTTTTATTTCACCATCTTTTATCATATTAGTCAGACCAGCGAATGGGTCTAAACGAGTCCCTAAAGTAAGCTCTAGTGCAGGTTTGAATTTTGCTATTCCAGGCTCACCTAATTCTTTATTAATTTCTTTCATGATTGTTAAAAGAGGATTTACCCCTCCTCCTGCTCTAATTCTTTCACCTCTCGAAGCTCTTACTAGAGCTTCCATAGCATCTCCAGATATAGGAAGTTGATATATTAAATTTAATCCGATAGCCGAATCTAACATTCTTTGACTAACCTCTTCTTTATCTTCATCATCTCCGAAGGCATATTTAGCCATGTTAGCCGCAAGGATAAATAATAAATTTGCAACACCTAAGTTCAAAGCTAATGCTCTAGCTTCTTTACTAACAACCGCTCCTTTTATATCTCCCTGACTAACTCTTTTAAATAATGCAGATAGCCCAGTGGCAGCTTTATTCATTTGTAAAAACGCTGTGCTTCCAAACATAGTTACGGTTCTAAAAATTACATTAGTATTTCTTTGTAGTCTAATTTTATCCGCTCCTCTTCTACTCTGCTGTGTTGCATTATAATTATTGAAAGCTTTTAAGGCTTCAGACTCACTCATTCCATTCTTAATATTGCGATTATAGTTAGTCATATATCCTAACACACCCAATATATCCCCTATAACAGTAGGCGCTCCTTTGGCTTTTCTGAAAAGCTTTATAAATTCTTTTCTTTTTTTCTCAGATTTTAAGCCTAGTCTACCTCCACTTTCTAATCCATATATATCTCCTTCAAGCCCTTTTAAAACCCTTTCTCTAAATGTAGCTGATTTCTCATAGGCTTTTTTGTAAGCAGAGTCTTTGGTAAATAAAGAGAATAAAGTAGCTAAAGACTCTACCATAAAAGCCACATGGTCTAAACCTGGTGTATTCTTGCCTTTAATGTATTGGTATTCTTCAAAAGCATTTACAAAGGAAGTGGCTTGCTTTGGGATTTGTATTAACTTAAATCCGAGCGCATATCCAGTAAAGGCATTAAATAAACCACCATATATACCTTGCGCTTCTTTTAATCCATAGTCTGGATTTAGAATATGATTTAAGCTTTCACTGACAACCTTGAAGCTGCCTAGCTCCTGAAGAACAGCATCCACACTCTCAGTATTCATGATGGTATTTAAATCTCTAACACCCTGTGCAAAAGCCTTGTATTTTTCCATAGACTCAATATGCTCATTCATTACATTTGTAAAGGTTAAGAACGGACTAAGCTCTATTGGATTTGTTTTATCAGTTCTTTCTCTAAACGCTGGAGAAGTTTCAGCATCAAATATTCTTACAAAAGCCTGTTCATTAAGCCAGGTTTTGTTTACTTCTTTAGATACAGTTCTAGTGGGAAAATAATTTTCTACATAGCCTAAATTTATATTGTTCACAGATGAGTAAACATCATTAACACTCTCATAATAGGTGGTGCTAAAATATTCTACAACCTTGTTAGCAAATTCTATAAGGTCCTTATCTAATTTAGATTCAATATCAGACAATACTTTATCATTGAACCCTTGGTTATTTAACTTTTGTCTTTGAACTTCATTTAAACTCAATGCATAAATACGAAGAAGCTCATCGTCAGAATAAAATTCTCTTTTACCATCAACAATTATTTCTACTCTTAGCTTATTAAATTTAGACAGTATCTCTTTAAAACCTCCTTCGATACCTTTAATAGTATTTGCAATATTGTCAATGACATCTCTTTGTTGGAACTTTCCTCTAAGAGAGTTTTCTTCCATTACATTAATATCGTCATAAAGATATTTTTTAAAAGCACCTGGTTTATATCGGTCTAATATTTCTGTTATTGAACCAAGATGACCAAACCAACTGCGAACAAATTCAAAGGGTTTTGTTGTTAACTGCGCACCAAAATATTTTACATAAGCTTTTGTTCCTTCAAATATTTTCCCCTCTCTAAAATTTTGTAAGATTCGCTCCTTATCTTGTCTTCTTTGATTAACATCTTTAATAGAACCATCTTCATTAACAATAGATTCAAAGTCTCCTTTTATTTGAGAATCAAAATCATTTGAAATTTGTGCAGCTCTTTCTGCTTGCGCGGCTTTTCTTTGATTTAATCTTTTAATAGACTCCTTTGCTCCAGCTTTTAAATCTTCAAATAAACTTTGTATATCTTCAATAGATTGATTTTCTAAATTGGAAAACAAATCAAATGCTAATGATTCATCAAGCAATTTATTTTCTTGTATCGTAAGCTTTTCACCTCTTGTTTCTTTTAATGTAAGCTCATCTATCTCAGCAGACTTAGCTGCGAGTTCTCCCCTTTTAGCTTCTAGCTCTTCTGGTGTAGATTTAAATACGTTCTTTATAGCAGTAAAGAAATCTTTACCCTGAGAGTCTAAACTACCAGCTCTTGATTTATTGCTCCTGGTTTTTCTTCCTTTAGATTTTTGGTTTACAAAAGTTATTATATCCTTTATTAATCTTTTCTTTTGTCTAGCTCTTTCTGCATCTACCTTTTTAAGTACCTTTTCTACAGTTACAGGTAAATCTTTTGCGGCAGTTATAGCTGTAACATTTGATATAAGATTATTTACTACAGACTGAGAGTAGCCCTGCGATACAGGCAATACATTTCTTATAAAGTTTTTTATTTGTATCTGAGCTTTTCTTAAATCTCTTACTCCTTTTTTATAACCTTTAACAGCATTCTTTATTCTTGTTATTTCTTTTTGCACAGATGCGTTAGCTCTAGTGTCTACAGATTTATCAAGCGCCAACACTAATGCATCCTGTGTTATTTCAGGTAAACTTTTATATACTTCAGTGTTTCTTAAAAGACTTAATGCCTTCTCTCTTACTTGAGCAGAAGTTGGCTTTTCTTTTGTTTTAGGATTCTTTGTGTTCTTGTACCTTTTTAGTTTAGTCTGAACATCTCTAAATAATTTCAATCCTCGTTCTGCTCCTCCTTCTATTTGTTGAAAAGCCGCAGGCAATGTTTCTCCCTTTTTAAGGGCTAATTCCATAGCAGGGTTTATATCGGCTGCCTTAAATCCACGACCTTGCAACACTGCTTTTATAGCAGCGTCAGAAAATCCTTCAGCTCTTCCAGTTTCTATTATCTCCTGCATTGAAAGCTCAGGACCTCCAATTGATTCTAATAATTCAAATCTAGCCTTAGCAGAACTCTCAGCAGTTTTGGCATCAAACTTACCGTTAATTAATTCACCAGCAAACAAATCAGCTAGACCTACATTTATAAAGTCTTCTAAAGTTAAGTTCTTTACATCTTCTTTTTTAATGTCTTTGGAGCGGGTAAACATCTCCTTAACATATTTAAATAATCCGTTAAGCCATTCTTTAAACTTAGAGCGTTTAGCCGAATTAGCTATGGTATCTCCTTTTGTTCCTATGAGTTCAACTAAAGCTTCTTCTCTGGCTAATTCATTATTGCCATATTTATCTATAGCTTTTTTAAGAGCGTCTGTACCTTCTATAAGTTTTAAACCTTGATTTAAAATAGCTGTACCTTTTTTACCAGAAGCATCAGAGCGCAGATAATCAAGCCATATATGCCCAAACTCATGTATTGGTGTTGCTAATGATGTTGAGTCAGGATTCAAATATATTTTACCATCTATTGTTATACCAAGGATAGTTTTGCCTTTAGTTTCTCTAGTCCTAACACCTGGAGTTTCCAGTATAGCATCAAACTCTTCTTGAGTTGTCGCTACATTTACTCCAGGGAAAGCTAATCTTAACATACCTATAAGATTATCAACATCAGACATTTCACCAGCTTTTACTTTAGCGCCAACAAAAGCTTTGTCAGTAGCAAAAGCTCCCATCGTCTGTTGTTCTACTTGTCTTTCACTAGGAAACTTAGCTCCCTTTTCCTTTGCCGTTTTTGTTTTGGGTTTAGTCTTTTTAAATACTCTGTTAGACTTTGCTTTCCATTCAGGAAAAACTTCAATGCCGTGTACAGGATTACTTATGAGAGCTATGGCTTGACCTTTTGGACCGTATCCGTAGTTAGGGTGTTGTGTTTTTTCTACACCACCTGTCAATACATCTATGCCAACAATAGACATTACTTCTCCTTGTCTTGCGTTTTTGACGGATGGCTCTCCTATTGCCTCATAAATAGTATCGGATAAAAACAATTCGTTTTTACTCTCAACCCCTTCAAACAAATCTTTTACAACCTGAGAGTTATTAGTTTTAACCCCTGGTTTTGAAAATATAACATCATACACAAGGCTTCTTGTATCTAAAGACAATGTATTATTAATATCTCCCTGCGCTCTAGCGTTGGCATCTTTGACTATGAAATCAAACAATTCATTGAGTCCTGTTATGTTGTTATCTTTAATTGCTTTTAGAAGAGCATCAACTTTTTTTCTGTCTTTTTTGCTTTTGCTTAATGTATCAACAAAAGTATCTAGCGCTTTTTGATTGTTAGCTTGAGGCACTGCATTTAAAGATGGTAGCACATATCTAAAGACAGCTTCATTTGAGTGCAATGCACTGTCCCCCATTCTCATAATAGCCATAGGAACATGACCGTTTGGCAAAGTTCCATCAGCCCATAGCCTGTCAAACAATTCTTTATTGTTATTGTAAAGCTCTACGGCATTGTCATATTGTTTTTGAGCTGTTTCTTCTGTAACATTTGCCCAGGCTAAGTTTTTATTTTTACCTAATACATTATATAACACACCACCTTCTACCTCCATAGGATTGCCTTGAGAATCCTCTATAACACCAGCGGCAAGCATATCTGTGATACCTGTAAGCATAGGTATCCCATTAAATTCTTGTATTTTTTTAAGTAATTTATTTACTACAGAATCTTTTGCTTTGGTTGTAGATTTACTTTCTGCTACTGGATTAACAGGAGCTTTTTGTTCTGTTGTTTCAGTGGGAGTGAAATTTAATTCTTGCTCATCAAACTGATTCATTGTGTCTTCAATAGCCTCAGTGTCTTCAACGACACTTTCCTCTTCCGACAATCTGAACTTAGGTTTCTGTCCCTCTGGAGTACCAATAATATATTCTAAATCTTTTACCTCATCCTTCTGCTCCTCAGTAAGCTCGGTAACTTCTTCTTCTGAAACTTCGGCAGTTTCAACTGCTTCGGGTGTAATCTCTGTGGTAATGTCCCTGGTGGTGTCTCTGACTCCCACCTCTTTGCCATCTCTGGCTTGTTCTTGTACATCCACCTCCTCTGTGCTTGGCTTTTGAACGGCATCTGTTATTTCTTTTATTTGGTTATTAATTGATTTAAGCTCTACTTTAGAAACTTCACTTTGATTGGCTTCTAAAAATTCTTTTCTTTTAGTGAGTCTAACTATTTCATTTAATTGTTCCTCGCTTATATTAGGTAATACTTCGAGCGTATTCCTTTTTATGGTGGCATCTTGCCAAGCTTCATCTTTTAAAGCAGAAAGCTCCTTATCGTTTTTAATTGAAAGCTTTGTTGATAATAGTTGGTCTGGAGTGGAGTTTTCAAGAGTTTCAATTAACTTTTCTTTAGTTACTCTGACATCTCCTATTTTATATCTTGGTATTTTATATAAAGCTCTACCAACTGTTAAGGGTGCTGTTGCTGTTCCAGCTACAGCTTCAAATCCTATTTCAGCTACATCCATTTCTTGCCCTGCAAGACCTCTGGCCGCAGCCTCTCCAACTCCTCCACCTACAGCTTCTGTAATACCACTTGCCGCTATAGTCCCAAGCTTGCCAAAGCTTTTCCCAGCAGAAGTACCTAATTTAGTAGCCACCCCTCCAGTTATAGCATCAATAGCAGCAATAGAAATACCTCTAGTTAGTGCTCTATTTTTTATTCTACTCAATGCAGCGGGGTCTTCTAAAACCGCTCTTATGTTTTCATCATTAAAATCTTTATCTCCTAATTCTTCTTTTAAGAACTCAGTAAAAGATACACCTGTTTCTAGCGCCCCAGATAATCCTGCTATCGCACCTGGTATAGCTCCAATACCACCTAATGGAGCTGTGGCTAATCCGCCAGTTGCCGCTCCTGTTGCACCCGCTGCCAAAGAGCCTTTATTTAGCATGGCAAACATAGAGGAGGTAAATATTTGTGGTATAACTTGTAACCTTGTTTTTCCAACGCCCTTGATGAATCCCATCAATCCTCCACCTTCCTTTCTATATATTTCATCAAATTCCTTCATTTCATCTGAAGGCTGAAAGCTTTCCATTTTTTGAACAGCGGCTATGTAGTCTTCTAAATCCTCTTGGTCTACATCTTCACCCTCATAAAATATTTTTAAGGCATCATCAACAGTAGCCCCTTGCGCTAAACCCTGTACGCCCGCACGATAAATATCTCCGAAAAAATCTGTGACATGATTTTTACCAAATGTCCTTTCAAGTAGTGTGTCCTTTTCTCCAGTGGGTAATTCCGAAAAACCAATTCCCGATTCGGAAACCGTATCTGGTGCTTCTTCGTTTCTTTTTTTTTTTAAACCCCAAGCTGATGTAAATAAATCAATATTTGTTTCTGAACTTATAATATTAGATTCTATTCCTTGATTATAAAGCGTGGACAATTGTTCTTCATTAGCAGTTGCAAACTGTTCTAATGTAGTTGAAGGACTTATAATTCCTGAATCTAAATAAGATTGGTAAAGAGCTTGTATTTTATCCATTATATTTTATTGAATGGGGTTTCCAAAAGCATCCACATTTCCAGTTTGAGGAGCTGTTTCATTTCCTTGAACTGTAGGTTCACCTCCAAAAGTCATCTGTGATTTTCTTTTGTTAGTTATATCTTGTATAATTGTTCTTATTTCATTTTCAAATTCACTTAAAAGAACTTTATAAGGCTGCTCAAAATATTTAGAGTTTATATCAACAGTTGTAACTTGTCTTCCTCTTCTCCCTGAACCAGTTCTTGAGGTTGTAAACTGAACATCTACATCATCAATTCCTTGTTGTTTTAAAACTTCAGATAATACGGTCGTAACTTCTTCTTGCTCCTCAACCGTTCCATCTTCTAGCTTTTTAATTTGAGAATCTACAGTAACTGGTTTAGGCTGTGTCAAGTCTTCTTGAAGAGGGTCCATCATTACATTTTGTCTAGAGTCCACTTCTTTAATCTCAACAACTTCTTGAGGAGTAAACAAAGCTTCTATGTCTGTTATATTCTTGCCTTCAAAAAAGTTTTCTGGTAATTGATTCATTACTTCATTTACATCTACATCTCTACCTAATAAGTCTTGAAGAACACTTTCAACACTTCCTTTAACATCTTGTTTGTCTATTATAACAGGAACGTCTTCATATTTTTTAGTATTTTTATTATATACTTCAAAATTTAAGCCTGTTGGTGTTTTAGCGGAGCCTCTTATATTTAATCCGTATTTTCTTAAGATACCAAGCCCCGCTTGTACATCTGTAGCATTTGGATTAGTAAGTACGTCTGTAATATCTTTGGCCAAATCTGCATTTTTTCTTAGTGTTCTAGCATATGCTTTATCAGTAGGTGTAGGTCTTATAGGTGCAAATTCTTGTCTAGCTGTTTCTTCAAAATCAACCATTGTATCAAACTTGGTTTTAAGAAACTTTGTAGCCATTTCTTTTTGCTTCTTACCATTTGTTGTGTCAAAGTCTCCCTCAACTCTTCCAGTCTGTGGATTCTCTCTGAGAAGAATAAACTTCTCTGAAGTTTTTGCTTCCTCTGGGTCGAATGTAAATTGAAAACTAACTCCAGTCCCTTCGCCTTCATCGTTTACTACTTCAGCTAGTGTATCTGTAAGAATAGATGTTACGTTATCTGGATTAGTATCTACAAATGAATTTATAAATGTATCTCTTGCGGTTATATATCCTTCGGTTTCCTTTGCGTCTTCTCTAGTCTTGATACCATCCTTCATTATAACCTCGATGCGTTTACCCAAATCAGATACACCAGGCTGTAAACTTTTAGACACATCAAACTTGTTATACTTAGATGTTATTCTATTTCTTAGACTGTTAATAGAAGTAAAGTCATTTGGATTTTGACTCATCTCATATATTACTGTACCATCAGGCAAAGTCTTTTGAACTTTATTTGCTATAGCAACCTTTCCTGTGTTGGGGTCTATATATAATCCAGACTTTGTAAAGTTTGAAAAGCCCTCTGCTGTTCCCATTAAAAACGCTTCAAGTTCTTGAGCCTGTGCTTTACCAGTTTTAGGGTCTATTTGCATACGCTTCATCTTGTCAGCGTATTCAGCGTTATATTCTTTTGCCAGGTTAAAAGCCTGCTCTGTTCCTGATTTAAGATTCTGCCTAGACATATTATAATCTCGAAGCTTCATTCTTCCGCTCCTAAGCATACGGTCTTGCATGAGTCTAAACTCTTGAGCATTACCAGCAAAATCTAATGTCCAATCATTAAAGTCCCTTGACTCCCCCATTGGAGCGTTAGACAATGTTTCAGCATACTGATTAGATGCGTCAGCAATTTCTTTCTTAGCTTTTTCTCTTCTAATCCTTTCTTCTGTAAGGGTCTTAGTAATTGATGAGCCAATTGCAGACCAATCTACTTGATTAGCCGCATTTCTTTCAGCATATTTATAACCAGTTGCCATATTATCTTGTTGGTATTACAAATGGATTTACTGTAACGGGCTGGGTCATATCAAATCCTACAGATTCAATACCTAAATTAGCAGTTGGGATTCTTACACCTGGACTTATTCTCCCTGAAGGGTCTATAGTAGTTTGCATAGACTCTAATGTTGGATTAAAAACCATTTGTGTTTCTTTGAATGTTGCTTGTGAAGGGTCAAATGTATCTGGAGCCGCTCCAAACAAAGGAGCTAAAGCCGCTCCTTGTTGTATCATGCTTCCAACTCCTGCCAATGCTTGTTGTGATGCTAATTGTTTTCTTTGTTCAGCTTCTCTGGCTTGTAATTGTTTACCCGCAACCTCTTCTAAAGAAATCTCTGCTTGCAGTCCAGCAAGTTTAGCTTCTTCGCCAGCAGCTAATTTTTCAAGACCAAGCAATCTCTCTGCTTGCGCTCCTGCTATATCTCTTTGAGCAGCTCCTTGAGCCATTGCAACTCTTCCTGCTGTAGCAGCAACCCCCCTGGTCTCACCCTCTTGCGCAGCCTGTAAAGCTTGTTGTCCTGATGCTAGCATTGCTTCTCTAGCTCTTTCATAGGGTTCTTTTTGTAAAGATAAACCTTCGTAAAAGTTTACATCTAATTTTTTTCTTGCATCAGCTAAAGCTTTGTCAGCCTCTCTTTCAGCTTTCTGTTGCATCTTTTTTTGTTTACTAGCTTGTATGAAAGACGCGCCTGTAGATACGGCTGATGTAGCGAGTCCTGCCAATGCTATAAAAGGTATAGGCATAATAAAAAATTATAATTACAAAGATACTAATTTTAGGGATAGCTTTTCATTACTTGTGACTCTACTGCGAATAACTCAGTAGGTGTACTGTCTGTGTTTGTTATTGTAAACTCACAGTAATGACCTAGTACTCCATTAGATTCTGCTTCTTGGTTTTTAATATACATTATAAACCCGTCTTGGATTGGTATGGATACCGCTCCTGAGATTGAATTGTTTATAACTATGTTGTTTATTTGTTGTTGTAAATCTACATTTATTGCAATTACAGAACCTGCCATTTCGATTGCGCTATATGGAGGTGGAGCATAATATATTATATCCCCAACGCTAATGTCGCTTCCTATTTCTATTAAAGGATTAGTTGAAAAGTTAATGGTTGTATTGCTTCCTGAAACAGAAACAGAAGAACTTCTTCCGATACCATTTGCCGAGCGCATAACATATTCATCTGCACTAGCCGGGAGCGTGCCATTGTTTCTTATAAAAGCAAACCATGCTCCTTCTTTTTTCTCAAAGTAAGTTCTGTCTATTGAAGCTCCTGTTTGTATATCGCTATCTAATGTAACAGTCCAGGTACTATCAGACTCTAGGTTTATTGTTTTAAATAATTTGTTCTCTAAAGGCTGCTGATTAAATACGCTCGTAAGAGTAGAGTTGTGTTGAACATTATAAAAGTTGTTCCTTACAGGGTTTGTATTGTGTCTATATAAATTACCAGCTTTGAAAGTGTAAAAATAATTGTTCATTCCAATCATCCAGTCTGGAAAGAAAGAATAGAAAGAAGGCCAACCTTTTACGCTATCGCTATAACTTAAAGTGTATTGCAACTCAGGGTCTCCCTGCGGAGGTATTACTGGAGGCTGTAGGTTTGGACAAGTTGTAGTGTCAAACAAAAGATTGTTTTGACCACCCATATATCCGTGGTTATAACATTCGTAACTAATATTACCATAATCTCCCGTTACAGTTACCGTTACTTGACCATAAAAATATTCATATTGGTTTCCGTCTAAAGCAGCTTTTACCCCTTGACTAAACTGACCATCATAAGATATTTGAGCTGTTTTGCCAAAATTTAAAAAAGCAATAGGATGAGAAGAGGGAATGTCAAAAGTATAAATACCTGTTCCAGTTCCATACAACCCATAGTTGCCATTAAAAACATATTGACCGCCAACAATAGTTACATTGTTTATAGCTCCTAAGCAATAATCAGCTCTTAAAGGAACTGGCACAGGAACTGGCGCAGTAGGAACTGGTGAAGGGACTGGCGCAGTAGGAACTGGTGAAGGAACAGGCGCAGTTGGAACAGGACTTGGAGCTGGGCCGCTACAAGTATTAAATCCGTTGCAATCAAACTTTGCCGTTACTACTCCCGTATTACTTACCAATACACTTCCTATAGCTATTCCAGGCCCACTAGAATCTAATGTATTATAATACTGATTGCTTCCAATAAAAGGAATAGATAAATTTACGTCTTGCCAAAAATGCTGTGTTCCACAAACTAAATCTGAAAACGAAGAAACATTAGAGTATACTCTCTTGGTAGAATTTACACAAGAAGTCGGTATCGTATACGACCCATTACCCTGAACTTCATTAAACGCCCAAGAATATACAGCTCCTGGAGCTGTAGGCGCAGGAGACCCTGTACAGGAGCTACAATCGTTAACACCATAAGTGTTTAATATAACAGCAGCCTGACCATCATTAGCTTGTCCATATACCTTCCAACAAAAATCAACAATAATTCCTGAAGGCGGGACAAGAGCCATCTCGTAAGTCTGACCAATAGTTTGTTGAGTTGTAAACGCTGCATTAGCATAAACATCTGGCTGAATGCAGTTTTGCATCCTATAATATCTAGTAGGCATACGAAGTTTATTTAACTACAAATTTACGAATTTAATTGCTTGCCTCTTTTAAAGCAAAAACCCTGATATTTGTAGAGTATACTTGTCTTTCATCCCTGCGTTTGCCGATAAATGTAAAGGTTTAGAATCCCATATGTATCCGTCTCCAGCGCTCCAATTGTCTGATGTCTTCCAAATATTGTCTTCTTCAGATTTGTATTGCAACATATGACCAACCTTCCAATCTTCAAGATATATATTGGCACGAACTTTTAATCTTTTGTCGTCTGGAAACCTTTTGTTTATTTGAAAAAAAGTATCTCTATGAAGCGCAATGGTATTTCCTGGTGGTTGAAGTATACTAGATATTGTTACAACCTCCATTCCTGTTTGCTCTCCTAAACTTTTAAAATCAACTTGTTTATCAGTATACCACAACTGTTGTATTACGGTATTATCTTTAGTGTAGGTCTCACCTAAACCATACTCTTCATGTATGTCAGTAAGCTCATCAAGCTGATGAGCTAAACAAGTTCCCTTATGAACTGAATAGTCTTGCATTGGAGGTAAAAAAGAACTCCAATCATAATTTAATTTAATCTTCTTTAACATTATAATATATATTTATTGGTTATTATCTCATCAACTCCCGTGTTTTCTTTCATCCACACAGCTTCTCTGTAAGTATTTAATATTGGTTTTCCTTGTATATTAAATGATGTATTTAAAAGAACAGGATGGTATTCTAACAAGTCATATATAAACTTGTTTTGTTTTTCAGTAACAGTTTGTAGTCTACAGGTCTTGTCCACATGAGTGATAGCAGGAAACTGACTGTCCTTTACTTTTACATTGTGAGTCATCCACCTATGCTTTCCGTAAGATTTAAAATATTTATGAGCGTCTTCTTCACGACAAACTCCTGCAAAGGGCCTAAACCATTCTCTCTTTTTAACTTCGGAATTTAATCTTTCTTTTACCCCTTCTTTAGGAACACATAATATAGAACGATTGCCTAAAGCTCTAGCTCCGTGCTCCGCTCTACCTTGAATCAAACCTATAATTTTATCTTTTTTTAATAAACCACTTACATCCTTTACAGATATTGACTTCCCTTTTGGCATATCATCATATGGTTCTGAACCTAGATAAGTGCTTTCAACAGGGGTGATTGGCTTTATTAAACTAAGTAAACATCCGAGCGCAATACCTCGGTCATCAGAGTTTGGAGATACAAACGCTTTGTATGTTGTGTTATTAATAATGTTCATTGCTCCTCCTCCTGCAAATTGTAATTCTCGCTCAGGATATTTAAACTTGAATGGCATTACAATATCTGCAAATACTTTTTCAAACATATACTGATTAGCATATGCTAAATCTTTTGATTTATCACCACCCTGATTACAGCCGCAAAATATTTCTGCCCAATTATTATGAGCCTTGTCTACCTCATTGCTGTTACTTCTCTCATACAGTTGTGTTACATAATTAAATAACTCATCGTCTCTCTTACCATAGGAAGATAACCCCATAGCTTTTCCAGCATAAGTTAAATTACCAAACCACCAATCTCTTTCTCTTGTTATGTCTCCCATATAATGCCCTAAAGCTGCGTAAGGAACACATAAGTCTTTTTCTGATTGATGAATAAGTTGAGGCTGCTGTCCTTTCTCGCCTAGGTATATATTAAAATGACCATTATCTGAGCCCCCATCAAAAGAAACAATCAGAGATTCTTTAGCCTCTGAATGATACATAACATTACAAGCGTGCGCTTCGTGATGCGGAACATACAATACATTAGCAGCTCTTAAATCTTTGTTGTGTTCTTGAGGCCATGAGTTTGTCATAGCATAATCATATTCCTTTGCTCCGTGTTTTAATTCGAAGTAATCTAATATTTCATTTAACACCTCTATTGGATTTAATATTGGGTGATAGTAAAAAAAAGCTGCATTTTTTATCTGAACCCATCTCTCTAATTCTACCACTTCGAGCACATCTCCACCATACGATATGGCTACTGCTGCATTGTGAGACCCGTGTATTCCTAAATTAAATTTTGCCATAATATAGTTCACCCCATAAGTCTTGCCAGTTATATGGTTCAGACTCCCAAGGATATTTATTGTATTTTATTTCTTTTCTATCAAAGTTCAAAGACTTTCTGTGATTATCTATTTTATTATTATACCCCCTAACAATGTTTATATAGTCAGAGTATGTTGACATTCGAGAACCATAAAACATATGAGCGTTAGCGCATATAATGGTATCTAAAACTAACTCTTCGCTCGCGGAGGCTGTTGTCAAATCTTTTAAAAAAACAATATTGTATTTCTGTCTTAAAAAATTAAACATTGACAAGTCAGGTTCGTCTGTTGCTATGTATAAAGGTACTGATTTTCTGACATTTCCATCTAATAATGATTCCAGATTTTGATACAGCTCTTCTGTCCATTGTGTCTGGGTATATTTAAAATCACCTCTTCTTATATGAACGGCATCGTAGTCACCAGGCATCAGTTGTTTAGCTTTTTGAAAAAACTCATCTCTAAACTTAACGCCGTGTTTTACTTTTTGCTGTATTATTCTACGAGCTTCATCGTTAGGTGGATATACATGGTATCCAAAATGACCCAATAAATTTCTTGGAAAATGTATAATATTATCATCACACATTATATCGTACAAAAACTCTCTCTTGTCACAATTAAATTGATTAAAATGATTTATGTTTTCTATGCCGTGGTAGATAAGGCCTTTGCCAATAAACTTTTGAGGACCCCAGTTTGTATCTTCATCATTAAACATAACACAATTGATGTCTTTACATATCCCATCGTAGTTTTGTATATCTGAAGAATATTTTACAAGGTCAGTATCTTTATAATCGATACAATCAAAATTATCTGTAAAAGCTTTTTTATCTAGTATCTCCCATATATCCCAAAATGTTTTTTTGTCGTGGTGCTCAGATAAAAACAAGCAATATCCTGGAGGAGGTAATATTATTTTTCTGCCCGACACATAAGACATAGCGCCAACCATTTCATAACACATCCGTATGTTATTGAAACCACCCCACCACCAATCAAAAGAAATATATTTAGGCTTCATCTGTAGAGCTGTAAACTAACTCTCTATTGTCACTCAAGAACTCTCTTCTATAAACAGTCTTGCCTTTGTCTGGAGACTCATATATATATATATTATCCTTGGTATTCTGTAAATGGTTCTTCATAAGTAAAGTGGGTATATAAATTATCAAAATAAGTTCCTTGATATTCATCAAGTCTACCATGCATACAACATCCAGATTCAAACATAATCATTTGACCAGGCTCAACATCTACACCCCACCATTGTTTGTCATGGTCTTGTATATTTAAATTCCAAGGAGCGTCTTTTCCAAGAGTAATGCTAGAAGCTATATGGTGCGTATCTTGTCTATCAAAATGAGCATTAAAAATAGTATTATCACTATAACTTCTGACTCCATAAACTACCGCTGGCTTTAAATTTCTACCACACCACTCTTGGTGTATATCAAGCATTACTTCTTTTATAAACTCTACCTTGTCTGAATATTGATTTATATCCTGTAAATAACTTGTTTGTTTTGAATAGTTTTCTTTACCAGGATAATTTTCTTCTTGTAGTTTAGACCTATCATAAAACTCGGTTAGTATACTATATACTGCCGGTGGAACATCTATAACTTGAAAACCTTTTTCTGTACCTCTTGTTATAGGCTGTAAAGGACTAGGGTCGTAGGGAATATAATCCCGCTCTTCTTTTATTAAAATCATAATTTAATTTAATTTTATTAACAGCTCTGACAAGAATCTTGAAATGCAACGCCAGTCCAAAACCTAACTTCATTCGAACTAAAAGTAGTATAATATCCGCTTGACGCTAACTGCGTACAAAAAGCATCGGTATATAATTGAGTTGCTGTACAGAAATTATCAAAGTCTCCATAATAACCTCCAGATGCACCACTACAACTACCAAGTGGATTATATTTTAATTGATAATAATAGCACTGAACTACAGGAGCAGGGACTGGTGCTGTAGGGGTAGGCACAGGCACAGGCACAGGCACTGGAGCAGGCACAACTACTGGCGCAGGGACTGGTGCTGTAGGCGCAGGGACTGGTGCTGTTGGTACAGGTACTGGACTAGGACTAGGTGCTACAGGAACGACCACGGGAGCAGGCACTGGACTAGGCGCTACTGGACTAGGCACTGGACTAGGCGCAACCGGAACTGGCACAGGAATGGGAGCTGTAGGCGTAGGAACAGGAGTCGGCGTTGCACAAACTTGACCTGCATAAAGGACACCACTAATTTGTTGTCTCACAATAGTATTATCAGAATACCATCCGTTTTGAGAAACAGTAGTTAAGCCTGCATCGTCATAAATAGTTGTTGCGTTTGTGAAGCTTGACGAGTCGTAATAATATGTTCCTAGTGTTGCCATTTTTTATATTTATATTAACAAGTTTGAAATCCTATAACTTGCCCGCTACTATTTAATTCAAATCCTTGTCCATTACCATTTCCTCCGCAAGGCGCTGGATTGTACCATATTCTTCCAAAATAACCTCCTGAAGCATCTGCAAATGTTCCGTTTTTATCAAGGTCTGTATATAAATATGATGCCGCCTGTAAACAAGTCCCGCTTGATTGAGTTGAATAAACCGTTACAGTTGCAGCAGACGGTCCATTATTACAAGCGTCTACTCCTGATGACCAATATGTTGATGGAGCTGTAGTTGTTAATGCGGTCATACAGCTTGAATAAAAACTTGAACCTATTGCCTGTAAAACTCCAAGATTACTTATGCGCATAACAAAACCAGGGGATGTTCCTGTTCCTGAAACCTGATAAGAAGCAGCTCCAAAATAATTATTAGCTCCATCATAAACCGATAAACCATCAGCCGTATAAGCTGTGATTGTTTCTCCGGCTGTATATGCACTATCTAATCCTGCTATAGTTGTAATTGTTCCGCTCGTAGAGCCTACCAATAATATTCTGTTAGTGTCTATAGTATTTCCTCCGCCACAAGCATTAGTTGTGCTAGTAAATCCATATCCTGCCAAACTGTTTAAAGCCCATATAGCTCCACTTATAGGAGTTACAGGCGCAGGTACAGGAGTAGGACTAGGTGCTACGGGCGCAGGTACAGGACTAGGTGCTACGGGCGCCGGGACTGGAACGGGGCTAGGCGCTACGGGCGCAGGTACAGGACTAGGTGCTACGGGCGCAGGTACAGGAGTAGGACTAGGTGCTACGGGTACAGGTACAGGCACAGGCACAGGTGTGGGCACAGGATTACAAACACCAGCGGTATCTATATTAGATGCTGTTCCTAAATCTGTCATTCTAAATATTCCTTCACACTGTCCATAACCTTGATTTGGCTGTCTTACACCATAGTAATTGTTTCCTCCTTGGAATAATGTTGTTAATCCAGCATCTGTATAAAACAGTGTGTTATTAGCAAAAGTAGTAGCAAAAGAACTAGAGCTACTGTAAAGAGGCACTGAAGCTGAAGGGCAAGTAGCTGGACTTGTAGCGCTACCTGAGCCAGACTCTATAAGCCATCTAAAAATTGTTGTTACTGGAGCGGGCGCTGTAGGCACAGGGGTTGGACTAAAGCTGCATCCTGTGCACGCATCTGTTGTGCTTGTTGTTGAGTAGCATAGTTCTTGTGAATTTGATTGTCTGTAATCCCAAATTAAATATAATAAGCTTCCTCCTGTTGGAAGATTAAAATCTGCCACATATTGATTTAATGATGGTTGATTTACAATAGGAGTAGCGTCTGAAGCTGCGGCCAACAAATTAGTTATATCGTTGGGCGTGTTCCCGTAATAAGTGTTTGTTCTTAAATACTTTAATTTATTACTTGAAGGGTTAAAAACAAAATTATTAGTGAAATCTTTTCTGCTAATAATAGAAACATCTGCTCCATCACCTGGTATAATTCCTGCGCCTTGATTTCCTGTAACTTGAGAATACTGTGAAACAATCGGATTAATGTTATTTGTAGAAAAATCTACTCTATTTGAATGAAGAGGAGATGTGAATGTTCCATCGGTCCATCGATATTCATTAGTAATTGATTGAGTGGCATCAGCGTTAGAGGTAACTGCTACATTAAAAATAGTCATAACAGTTGATTGAGGACATCCCACAAAAACTTCTAATGTTTCGTTTGAAGTACCGTTATGAGATACTGTAATATATACCGTATCTTCTAAAACAATATTTTTATTTAATGTAATAGTTCCATCTTGAAAAACCAATCCGCTTGAAGTAGAAAAACTACCATAAGCAGCAGTAATAGTAAATCCTACCGAAGAAGTTGAAGCTTCAGCTACTATTTCATCTGAATTTAATTCACTTACAATATTATCATTTATTTCTGAAACAACATTGTTTGAAATACCAGGAGGTAAAAAATAATCAATATCCATTAACCCAAGCAAATCTCCTACATTAACACAATAAGTTATGGTTTGATTAGGAAGTATTGTTAAATTTTTAGATGTATTACATTCAATACATTCATCAACAAAAAGCGGAACTTGAACATTAGAATGTAAAATGTATTCGTTCATGTATGGGTCAAATCCTCCGAGTTTTTGTGTCTGAAAAGTATTTATAAACAAGTCTCTAAACCACGAGCGCATACCTGCTTCTGATATAACTTGAAGCTGCTCATTATTATATGCCCCACCTATTAAGTTTATTACTGCTCCACGCTTGGCATCTGTAAAATATTTGTTAGGACCATAAGAAGCATAACTCTCTGGATTTTCACTTATACCATAATCTTCTAATCTTGCTATTTGCTGCCCTAAAACTTCAGGAACAGAGGTTACAGCTCCTCCTCCAGTAGAATCACTAAGTAAGTTTTTACCTGATAAAACATAAGATATTTTGTCCTCCTGCAAAGTAAGTATATCTGTTTTTCTAGCGTCTAAAATTTGGATAGGACCATAGGAATCTTCTAATGGTTTAAAATTAGCTAACCCTAGGTTAAACTCATTTAATTTATTTACGTTAGTCTCATCGTTATAAACACCACTATAGGTTAAATCTGCAAATCTGTGCGCTCTTACAAAATCTACATTTGAAGTAGAAGTTACACGCTCTCCTATATTTAAGGTTTTACCAGTTATAGAGTCTAATATCTTATAACTTTCTACTCCATTACCAAAAGAAAAACAATTGTAAAATCCTGTGTTTACTATTGCAGGCTGACTAGAAGTTTGTGTTTGGACATTTCCAGTATGTTGTCCGTCTAAACTAATAGGAAAAGATAAATGGTTTTCATACCACAAATCAGGAAGAGCTTCTGTAGGTTCAGTTTCAAAAACTATTGTTCCTTCGCTCTTATATATTTGAATATCAGCACTAATAAACGGAAAAGCTTTATGGCCTGCTGTAGCGCATCTTTGTCCTCCCGTTAAAACAAAAAATCTTTCTCCTGTAGATGTGTTTCTAAAAAACTGATAATAATTATCAAAAGAATTACCAGGCATGATTGCCTGCCAGTCAGCTTGTGTAGAAGGCGTTGTAGTTGCGGTATATTCAGTGCCAACAAAATAATTTTCTATATCAGGATTGCCAGTTCCTCCTACGTTTTTTACGCCAGTATCTAAGAGCTCTTCAACATTATCTCCAACAAACCAATCATAAAATGAATCGTAATCTTGAGAAGAAAACAATGTAATAAAATTGTCATAAGATGGTAAAAAATATTCTCTTTTTTCACACCTAGTTAAAGACTCTCTTCCCTGTCTTACAAACCTAAAGTTAAATGTAATTCTAGTTCCCGCAGGAATATCTATAGGCAAGTAATTTCCAGCACTAGCGGGATTTTCTATACTTACTGGATATGGCAAATGGCTTCTTTCATTTTGTGGCGCACCATTGTCTCCAATTTGATGAAGCCTTCCGCTAGCTATAATAGAATCTCTATCAATAACAGTATTAAAACTGTTAGGATTTATTTTCATGTAAACTCCAGATGGCACTTTTACATTAGCGGCTGGATTTGACCCAACAATAGGTATAGTTAAAAAGTCTTCTTCTTGAGTTGTTTTTTCTAAAACAGTAGCTTCAGCACAATTAATTAACGCTCCAGAAACATCTCTTTTTACAATTAATCTATCTCCAGTTTCTACCTTATTAGCACTTTCTCCTTCTAGTAAAAAATATACTGAATTATCATTAGGACTTTGAAAGAATATATTACTGTAAATTGTATCGTATGTTTCAGCATCTGGTTTTAAAACAAACTTATATCTAGTAGCCCATTCAGGAGCTAATTGTTGTTGAGGTATGGTTACCTGTAAAGTATTTTTTGTATTTGAATTTTCACAAGGAACCCTTATAGTATTATTAGGACTAACTAATGCGGTTGAAGAACGATTAAATCCATCCATATAAACAATGCCCACTTCATAACCCCTGTTACTATGTAAACTTGTAACATCAGAAACAGCCAAATATGTACAAGACGCAAAATTTACTTCATAAAATTCATAAGCATTATTCGCTCCATCAACATACTGCATTGCTATTAATTGCAATCCTATAGTACTTACTCCTGGAGTAGATATTATAGATATGGGTTCTGCTGCGGCAGTAATTCCACTGGCTGTTTTGCTGTAACTTCCCAATGTACCTGGTAGTAAACAATTAACCTGGTCGGTTAATGTAGAACCATCGCAAGCAGTAGCCACTGGCTGTATATTAGATGCCGTACCAATTTTTTCTACAAAATCAGTGCTAGTGGCTAAGGAATATACATTATCAAAATTTTGCGGAAGTATATATGTAAATGTAATGTTTGTGTTCGATGTAGTGCTAGTTGGAGTATTACCAGTCCAAGCGCTATGTGCTATTCTAAATTCAAGATTTATAGACGCTCCTGCAACTAAATCTACCGTTGTTCCATCTGATTTTGATAAATCAAAATATACCACAGAATTGTTAATTGTCTGAGGGGTGGGGCCTATGGTGTAATTACCAGAGCCTGTTGAATCAAGTAAAGAAGTAGCTCCTATTTCTTCACTTTGTAAATTTGCAACAAATTCAAATTTTACAGGTTGGTCAAATTTATCTTTTAAATCATATCCGTCTACATAGTTACCATACACTAATCTATTTCCCATTATTGTTTGCGCCTTGGCTAACCGGGGAACATTATCATATAATCTTAATATTTCTGAATCAGGTAAAAGAGTAAATATTTTTCTATTGTCAAAAGTAAAAGTATATTCAGTATTATCAGAATAACCTAAATTAGATTTATCCAAATATTCAATAATCTTTATGTTGTTTGTAGTGGACTCTTTAAATAAAATTTGGATTCCAGTTACAAGAGAACTTCCAGAATTAAAAGTAATTAAAGCAGCATTTTTGGAATTTGTCATTCCTTCGTTCAAGTAACTATTACTGCTAAAATTAAATGCCGATGGAGTAAAAGCTACATCACTAAATTGCGAAGTTGCTGAATATTCTCCATCAGGATACTTATATCTATAAGCAAAAGAAATAAACCTTTCTTCTAAAAAATCATCTTCTTGACCAATGATATTTAAAGTTTGAATTGTAGGAGATTCAGACGGCGGTCTTTTAATTACTAATAAAGACTCAGATGAAATGCCATCAAAATAGTTTGGAGCTGCGCTCGGAGAGTTATAACTTCTATTTACATTTATAAATCTAGGAGGATTGTAATTATCTGTAAAGTATAGTAGGTTTTCAATTAAATTAACACCCGTAATAAGGTTGTATGGACTAAAATTTAAAGTAGTATTTATATTAGTGCCATCGTTTGCGCTTATTACATTGTATGTTGTGGCGTTATTAGTAGTATTGTAAGAAACTATTAAATCTAATTTAGCAGTAGGACTAGAAATAAATGCAGGGTCGTGTACGAACCAATAAATAGTCTCGTTAGCTCCATCTTCAAAAGCACCAATACATCTTGCACTATTACTTAATTCAATGCTGTCAAAAGACAAAGTTGACAAAATGGTATTACCTTTTGTATTTTCTACAGAGCCCACCTCAGAGCCCTCTGTAGAACCCAGCCTTACGTTTAAAGCATCAATATACTCGCCATTAGGAACAAGCCTTTCGTCAAGGCTTTTATTCATACGGCCAGCGATAAAATTTCTTTGAATGTTTGCCATCTTATTTAATCCACTTACTCTCTCCTCTTAGATTCATTAATAATCTTCCAGGATGAATATTGCTTAATCTAATTTTTGCATTTCTAAGTAGAGCTGTTTTTCTTTTTCTAGCTCTATTGATAATATACTCTTGAACATTAAATTTGCTATTTAAAATAGCATACTCAATATAAGCATAAACGTAATCTTCAAAAAGTTTGTTCACTGAAACTTGAGAATCATCTCCTCCCTCCATTCCATCAGAGATGTATTCTAATATGCAGCTTTCATTAAGCATTGTAGAATCAAAGTTTATAACTCCTGCTTTTTTATCTATTCTAAAAGTAGGATTTATATTAGCGGTTTCTGTATTTAAACCATAGCGCGCTCCAATAGTGTAATCTGCATACCAGTTAGCTTGGGTGTCAGCGGGTATTTGGTCATCAGCATTATTTTGATTTAAATATATACTGTTTTGTTGACCGTTTTTTCTTTCAGTATCTAGCTGCGAGTCAGTAGTAATTACAGTGCCGTCTGAATTGAATGTAAGAGTTCCCCCTGCTCCTTGCAAGTATGCTTGAGCAGAGTTAACCTGAATGTTTTCATTTAAAGGTCTAAGCCATCCGTCTTTATATAGAGATATGCGAATCCAGTTTACATAGTCATTAGGTAAAACAAAAGTAAGATTATCAAACACAGTAAGCTCTAATGCTTTTACTTCCATAAACGCATCATAGTTAAGCTCTTGTATCCCGCGTTTTGCATGAAACAATATCTTGTACCTTTCCTCGTTATTAACTAAAGAGTGGTTTCCAGAATACATTAACTGAAAATTATTTACTATATCTTCCAAGCTTACATACTGATAAGACCCCCAATTTTTATCGGTAGGAGTTGCTCCTGCATTTTCGTAATATTGATATTGTGATAAATATGCCATACTATTGTTCTTGGTTTTCTTGTTGTTCTATAGCTTGACCAAACTGCACTGTGGCTATTTCTCTGATAGACATACCTGCATATTGTAATATTCTTGCAACTAAATTATTTACATCATCTTGAGGTAATTCAAAATCTTGATAGTCTGATTGAGACTGGTCAAAGATAGGCTCTCCACCTGTAAGAGACACATAAGTCCACTTAGGGTCTTTAGGGTATCTAATATACTGCGATACCACTCTGCCTATTTGATTTACAGAATCAGGATATAAGGTTAATATGTTTCCTTCTTGGGTATAGGCAGGAAAAGTAGCGTTAGGAGCAGTAAGCATTGATTTAGTAAGCATAGTTATTTTACTATGACTAACTGCCTCTGCTTCATTTTTTAAATCAACTTTTTTATAAATAGCATAAGAGATACCTGTTGTAGTTAAAGAGGCTACATTAACAACTAAAGTGGTGTTGTCTGTTACCGATACAACCTTTAAATTTGTAACTACTGAATTTGCTAAAACTACAGAAACAATATCTCCTGCCGTTACACCATCTGTTTGAAATGTTGCGCCTGAATCTATTAACTGAGTATTACCGCCTCCAGTTGCAGTAGTTGCTCCTGATGAAGTAACCGTGCTATAAATTAAAATCTTATTTAAAAGATAATAATCTGAACCTGTAGTTGCTGATGTAGGGACTGTGTATTCGTTTAGTAAACTTTGAGATAAGCTTGCTGTGATTGAAAAAGTATCTATTACTTCTTCATATCCTTTTTGAATGTCCGCATATCCAGTACCAGATACTCTTCCATTTTGTTTGTTAACTTGATTATTGTAAGATATAAAGTATTCGTCAAAAATATCTAACTGCGCTTGCTTGGCAAACAAGTTAAAATCTGATGGAGAGATGTAACCGTAATTATTCTTGTTAAGGATAGCAAGAACTGTATTTCTAACAGCGTTTATCATCGCTTTCTTTTTTACAAAGATAAGCAAAAAAAAAGAGGTCAATTATTTTTGACCTCTCTCTACAATCGCTAATCTTCTAGCAATTTTTCTAACATTTTCAAAGACTCTATGCCATCATCGCTTTGTAAATATGACGATACAATGTACATTGGGTCTTCTCCAAAAGGCACAGTCAACATCTTCTTCTTGTTAGTCGATGTGTTAAACCATACTTCCTTTTGTTTGTTTCTAAAAGATAACAATCCTTTATCAAAAAACAATTGGACATTGGACTGTAGCTTTAACATAGGGTCGTTAATCATTTTTAAGAACGTATTAGGGTCGCGCTTAACAAAAATTAATATATCTCTACGAAGCTCTGCCGTGCTCATTTGCTCTGTATTTCTTCCCAGCAAAACTCTTGATATGGTTTCTACCTGGTCTACAGAAAGCTTTCTAGCTTCAATAAGAGCATCTGCCTCTATATTTAATTGTTCAATCTCTGCTGCCGCATCTTTTTCTTCATTCACCTCAATAAACTTTTTCCCGTTTAGTGGGTGATAATATAAAAACTCTTGCAGTACAGGATTGTTTTTTGGAACTCTTAAAAAACCATCAACAAAATCAATAGGCTCTCTAACTACTTGTCCATCCTGCTCATCTTCAAAGCAAGATTTTTGGTTAGGAGAATATCTCAACACTCGGTTGATTCCTTTGTCTTCGTCAAAATGTAATAAGGGTTGTCTTCTTGAGCCTCCTGAAGGTAATAAGAAAGATATTGGGGCTCTATCTCTAGTAAGTTTGTAGACCTTGTCTACTAATGCGTTTTTTTTCATTATATATAAATTTAATTGGATTTAAAAAAAGGGAGGCGGTTAAACCTCCCTTGGTAATAATACTACTCTTGGAATAAGAAGAAGTTGTTTGCACCTAAAGTACATACAGCTCTCTCAGACAAGAAGTGTACTTCCATAGCATCTAAGCTTGAAGTAGCAGCACCGCCAGCAGAACCTGTAATCCAAGTTTTGTAACGTCTGTCTTCAGTTTCAGAAGCTCTGTATCGAACATGAAGGAATGGTCTCTTCGCATTCTTACCTAAAATCTGGTCGTATACTGTAGTAGAACCAGCTGGCACTAATAGTCCGTTTACACGGCCTGAGTTAGCTCCAGTAGGAAGTCCACCACGCATAGTTGGGTCATTTAAGTATTTCCAGTCAGACTTGTAGAAGTCATATCCTCTACGGAATCCAGTGAATCCAAGGTTTAATGCCATGTCTTTGTCATTGTCAAATAAACCATAAGATG